>Ga0114999_10000834_pt1 | contig 44991 bp, 41 predicted proteins | sample ArcticOcean_MG_C_3_FD_89820 | JGI IMG/M metagenome (GOLD analysis project Ga0114999, IMG submission 89820) | Marine microbial communities from western Arctic Ocean - ArcticOcean_MG_CB8_126 | ecosystem: Environmental > Aquatic > Marine > Oceanic | place: Arctic Ocean: Canada Basin | collected...
CCATCGAAACCTATATCCAAAACCACAACCAAGCCCCCCGACCTTTTGTCTGGTCCGCCACTGCCGACCAGATTATTCGTAAGGTCTCTAAATGTAAAACTATTTTAGAGACACTACACTAGCTAGTACGGAAGGTGAGGTGATTTGGATGTTTCGGGTTAAAGATCAGATCTGTATGAGGGATCGCGCCCCCTTTCGGCTGGGCTACCGTCGCAGGAGAAAATGCACAGCCAAGGCGTGGCACGTGCCCATGGAATGGCATAGAATATCTGCACCATGCGCCTTATTACCCTGCTTTTCTTCGTCGCCTGCATCCTCCAGGCCCAGAACGCCACCAGCCCCGGCAAGTTCAATGTTGAACATCCGACGCTGCTGAACCTTGGGTTCGATTGGTCGATCGAAGGGGACGAAAACAGGAACGCGACCGTCGAGGTCCGATTCCGCAAGGTAGGGACCACCGAGTGGCGCCCGGCGCTGCCGCTGCTGCGTATCGGCGGCGAACGCATCTTCCGTGACAACTACAAGCTGAACTACTTCGTACCTCACGGCTTCGCGGGGAGCATCCTGAATCTCGAGCCCAGCACCAAGTACGAATGCGAATTTACGATGAGCGACCCGGACGGCGTCAACGGCCAAGCCAAACAGCTTGTCACCGTCGCCACGCGGACCGAACCGCAACCCTATAAGGGCGGCCGCGTACTGCACGTGTATCCGTCCAACCATGAAGGCCCTCGCGAGGAGCCTAACTATATCGGCGTCAAGCACGCCTACTATGGCCCTGGCCGCGGCGATTGGGTTTCGGTTCGCGAGGACCACGTGCAACCCGGTGACACCATCCTGGTCCATGCGGGCAGCTACCGCCCAGAGCGGCTGAACTATGTCGACCCGCTCAGCGCGCCGTTCCATGGGTACTGGTCGCTTTCGTTAAAGGGGACGGCGGAGAAGCCCATCACAATCAAAGCAGCGGGCGATGGCGAGGTGATTTTCGACGGCGGCGGCAACCACAAGATCTTCGACGTGATGGCCTCGGCGCATCACATTTTTGAAGGGATCACTTTCCGCAACACCGAAATCGCGCTGTTCGCGGGTGAGAAGGGCGTATTGGGCGCGAAGGCCCTGACTGTCCGCAACTGCCGTTTCGAGGACGTCGGCGTGGGCATCTGGAACGAGAGCGCCGATTCGAGCGACTTCTTGATTACCGACAATCTCTTCCTTGGCCGCGAAGACCAGATGCGTGTGATCGGGTGGAACCAGGCCGGCAGCCGCAGCGCGGGAATCTATCCATCCCATGAGTTGCGCAGCTTTTTTGCGATTAAGGTCTACGGCCCGGGGCACATCATCGCGCACAATGCCATCGCCTACTTTCACGACGCGATCTGCGTCACGACGTATGGAACACCCGAGGATGACCCCGAGCGGCAGGCCTCATCCATCGACATCTACAACAACGATATGCACTTGTCGAACGACGACTTCATCGAGTCCGACGGCGGCGTGCACAACATCCGCGTCTTTCAGAATCGCGGCGTGAACACCGCTCACAACGGTTATAGCGCTCAGCCGATGTTTGGCGGTCCGGTCTATTTTTATCGCAACCTGCTCTATCACATTTCCGGCAGTGCCTTCAAATTCAGCTCCTACCCGGCCGGCATCTACGCCTTCCACAACACGATGATCCATGAGCAGTCGGCTCGCGGCTACTCGAACGCTCACTTCCGGAACAACCTATTTCTTGGCCGCAATACGAACCGGGGCATCATGACCTGGGGCAACGCCACCGACCAGTACAGCAGCGACTACAACGGCTTCCGGCCCAACCCCGGCGTCGAGCGCCAATACAACTGGGTCGCGCCTAATGCGGGCGAGACAGCCTATGGCCGCGGCGAAGGAAACCCGCGGAGCTTCTCCACCCTCGCTGACTTGCGAGAAGCGACAGGTCAGGAAATCCACGGCATCGAGGTCGACTACGACATCTTCGAGAACCTGTCGCCGCCTGACCCGGCCCTCCGCCACCACGTCTACCACTCGATGGATTTGAACTTCCAGCTCAGGGCAGATTCAAAGGCCGTCGACGCGGGGACGGTCCTACCGACGATCAATGATGACTTTACTGGGAAAGCTCCCGACCTAGGGGCGCTTGAAGTCGGCAAGAAGCCGCCGCACTACGGCCCGCGCTGGCTTACCTGGGAGCCGTTTTACCGGTAGGAGTCGAGGCGCCAAGCCTGGGGTACGTCCCGATCAGCCCAAGGGGCCGACCCAGATGGGCTGGGTGGTGGGTTGGGGGCTACCCGTCTCGGGCTCGTCGGTGATGGCTAGGGCTGAGGCGTCGCCCTGAGCTAACCCGAGCGGCCGGATCACGAGAACTCTCCCGTTGGCGTCGGGCTCGAAGACGCCCGCGTCCACCGGGTTACCCGTCTTGGGGATCACCCAAAGCTGATAAGCCCGATCCGCCCCCAGTACGGGCATGTTCTGTCCGGTGAGGACCATGCCTTGCTGTTCGTGCCAATAGGCGTGGAGTTCGGGTGACGTGGCCGCGCCAAGCGAAACGGAGATCGTCCCCGGGGCCGACACAATTTCGAGAACGCGGCGGTACGTTTCGGTTTCTTCCAGAAGAAGTCGCTGCTCCTCTTCAAGAGCGGCGACCTGCTCCTGGACACGTTCCAGTTGCCCTTCAAGAGTCAGCGCGCGCCATCCAATGAGAACCGCGCCGATCAACAACACCGCCGCCATCCCCCAGGCCAAGGCCGGGAAGGGCTGGCTCATCGGGGCTTGTGGTAGCGCTTGCGGACGCATCGGCGCAACAGCGGCCATCAACTTGCGGCGGACCTCGGAGGGTGGCTCGATCTCGGGCGTCAGCAAACCAAGCTGCGCCACGCGAGCCTCGGCGCGGCGGAGTTCCTGTTGCGCGGTATCGCCGCCCTCGCCCAGGTGAGCGCGGAACACCTCCAACTCATCGCCCTCAAGCACACCGAGCACGTAGAGGTCGTAGGTTTCCGGGAGGAACGATTGATCGTTCATGCGTCCTCCCTCATTTCACGCCGCAGATGTAAGACAGCATTGCGTATCCAGGTCTTCACCGTGCCGAGCGGCTCTCCTAGAATACTCGCAATCTCACCGTGGCTGAGGCCCTTGAAGTAGGCGAGGTCGAGAGCCTTGCGCTGCGTGTCCGGCAGCTCGGCCATCCGCTGATGTAAGTCCACCGCGAGCCGGCGGTGATCGATCCAGTCGTCCATCGGCGGTTCCGACGACGGTACGGGCGCGGGATCGACGAAGTGCTCCTGCCGCCGCTGCTTCTCGCTCTTCGAGCGCAGATGGTCGATCGCGATGTTCCGCGCGAGGGTGAGCAGCCAGGGCGTCAGAGGACCCCGCACGGCCTGATACCGCGCCGCGCTGTTCCAGAGCCGCAGGAACACGTCCTGCAACAGCTCATCGGCGGAAGCGGCTTGCTCGGTCATGCGCACTAACACCGAATAGACGATACGCGAGTGGCGGTCGTAGAGCTGCTCCAACGCGGCGGCGTCCCGGCTCGCGACTCTCTTCATGAGAGCCTCGTCGGTCGGGGGGCCCGCGAAGGCCATCTGCAATAGCGTCGCGAAGAACAAGGGTTCGGCCCCCAATATACCGAATACGGTCAGTGATCCCGCATGACAGTTCATCCGCTGTGCTTTCACCCTCACCTGTCAGTTAGTACGGGGAACGGTCCGGGTCGGATGCGCGGGGCGGAGAATCTCAGGCCGGATAGGCTCTGGTAAAGTCTAGATTGGCGTAGAGTCTTGCGACTTCAATCCAACAATATGTGGCGGCGCATACTAACGACGACAGCCTTGCTGACGCTCCTCATCACGGCGCTACCGGGCCAACTTGGCGCGGCCGCAGTCGACCGCGAGGTCGCCGAATGGGTCATCCGGAAGGGTGGCTGGGTGCTTGCGCGCGGGCAGTCGACGCAGGTGGAGAGAACTGATCGGCTAGTCGACCTGCCGGCGAAGGATTTCCGCCTCAGAGTCGTGAATCTTGTCGGCTGCAACATCGACCCTCCGGACTTGGCGCGGTTGAATACGTTGAGCCATCTGGAAGAACTACATCTGCCCGGTCCCATGTGGAATCCGCGCGCCGGCGCGAACAAGAATCAGAGCGAGGACCTCAAGTACATCGCGCCGCTCACGACCCTTGAACGACTCACGTTCAGCTATAGCTTCCTGGCCTACATCCGTTTCTACGACGAAGGCTTCGAGCAGATCAGCGCGCTGACCAATCTCAAGAGCATCCGCGTGCGGCGAACCAAGGTCGAAGGCCATACGTTAGCTCCGTTTCGTAATCTCGAATCGCTCGACGTGACTTTTACTCCATTCGATGACGAAGGCCTAGAAAGTCTAACCGGGATGAGCCGTCTTCGACGGCTGTGGCTTGGCGATACGCTGGTGACGGATGACGGCCTTGCGGCGATCAGCGGACTGACGGAGTTGGAGGAACTCGATCTGCGGGGGACGCAAGTCAGTGACCAAGGCCTGGCGCACATCGCGAACCTGTCGAAACTCAAAAAGTTGAACCTACTGGGCGCCGACGTGACCGACGCCGGGCTCGACCACATCGCGAAACTGAAAGACCTCGAAGTCATCAACCTCTATCGCACCAAGGTCACCAACGCGAGACTCGAAAAGCTCAAAGACTTGACCAAGCTCCGCGAAGTGGACTTGCGTTACTCGCGCGCGACCGGGGCCGGGATCGAGGCCCTCAAGGAAGCGTTGCCGGAAACGCGCTTTGTCTTCCTCGACTTTTCGCTACGCTCAGCGGACGACGGTGAAGCCCGCGACGCTCCCCAGGTTGACAGCCCCGAGGGCATCGCGAACTGGGTCCGTTCACTCGGTGGCGTCGCGGTGCTCGACAGCGGCCGGCTCACGGCGGTTTCGCTGGCGTCCACGTCACTCACGGATGCTCACCTGGAACATCTCGGCAAGCTCACCGAGCTCCGCAAACTGGATCTGCAGGTCACGGAGATCGGCGACCTCGGTGTCGAGTCTCTGCGCGGCCTGACCGCGCTGACTGACCTGAACCTGAGCCACACCATCGTTTCCGACGCCGGACTCGTTCACCTGTCCGGATTGAAGAACCTAGAAACACTGACGCTCAACAGCACGCTGATCGAAGGGGAAGGCCTCGATCACCTCAAGGATCTTGACCGTTTGCGGAACCTGAGTCTGTTGGGTTCGCCGGTGGGCAATGACGGCTTCGCGGTTCTCAAGGAACTCGCTTCGCTCGAAAGACTATCGATCGCCTACACCAACATCGACGACGACGGCATGCATCACATTGCGCCGCTCGACGGATTGAAAGAGCTCGACTTGGCCGGTACCGATGTGCGTGACAATGGCCTTGAATACCTGGGCGAGTTGAGCGGTCTCGAAAAGCTGTCGTTGAGCTACACGCGCTTCCGCCAAGAAGGGCTCTGCCACTTGGAAGGGCTCACGAACCTACGCAGTTTGGACCTGGTCCGCACGCGCCTCAAAGACCCGCAGCTCTACACAATCGGCAAGCTCACCAAGCTCACCCATCTGAATCTCGATTACACCGACGTCACCGACGCGGGCCTGCGTCACCTACGCGGACTGCAACAGCTTGAGGAGTTGAGTCTCGACAGCGCTCTCATCTCCGAGAAGGGACTCGATCACCTTACGGTGTTCCCGAAACTACGCTCGCTGAACCTCTACCACACACTGGTTGGCGAGCAGGCCTACGAGAAGCTCAAGGAGCACTACACGGATTGCGAGATCATCTGGGACCGTGACTCGGCGCTCCCGAACCGGAGGCGCAGTTGAAGGGTTCGAGAATATTGGGCGTCAGCCTACTGCTGCTGGCGTTGCTTGTCGCCGGCGCGGCGGCAGCGGAAATTGATCAGTACGATGTCGCCGAGTGGGTCACCGATATCGACGGACTTTTCATTCGCGCCTACAACGGCAATATCCTTTGGGTCGACCTGACATCAACTTGGGTCAATGATGCCGACTTAGAGAAACTCCGTCACATGCCGCATTTGACGCGGATCGATCTGTCGTACACATGGATCACCGACATCGGCCTGGAACGCCTGAAACCGCTTGAGGGCATTGAGGAATTGCGGCTGCACTATGCCGAGAACATCACCGACGGCGGGATCGCGCACATCAAGCATTGGAAGAACCTGAAGCGGCTGGATGTTCGCGGGACGAAAGTGACGAGCCGGATCTTCGAGCATGTCGCCGAGATCGAGACACTCGAATCGCTTGACGTCGGGTTCAGCCGGGTCACCGACGATGGCTTCGAGCACCTCGCGGATTTGACGAAACTCGAAACACTCGGATTCGGCGGCAACAAGATGAGCGGCGTGGCGTTACCGCTACTGAAGCTATTGCCTGCACTGAAAAATCTCGACATAGGCGGGCAGCAGCGAACCGACTCAGGACTGTGGGCGCTCGGTCTATCCGACTTTAACCTCGAGAGCATCGAGGGACTTACCAAGCTCAAATCGCTCAACATGGAAGCCGCCAAAGTGTCCGATTTCGGCGTCGAGCGGCTGTCGGCCCTAGGCTATCTCGAGTCCCTCGATCTAAGTCGTACGGCTGTCAGCGGTCGCGGAGTCAAGGCTCTGACCGGTCTACGCAACCTGACGCACTTACGGCTCTGGCAATGCGAAAAGGTCGGCGACGAGATCGCGGCTCACCTTCCTTCCTTGGAGAAAGTCGAAGTCCTCGACTTGGCGGAGACTAACGTCTCCGACGAAGTCCTGCCCGCACTCGGAGACATGTCCGAACTGCGGCAAGTCTTCCTCGGCGGCACGAAGGTCACGGCCGAAGGTGTCGAGAGCTTCCGGCGCGAACACCCTCGCATGCAAGTCACCTGGTGGGTAAAGGTCCCCGAGCCGGAACGAGAAGAGAACGTGGCGCCGTAGCGTCGCGAGTTCCTTCACCCCCCTTACGATTCTTGCCAGGCACCGGCCCTGTTTTGGGCTGAAGGCGCCCTTATTCGTCTATACCCCCGGACAGAGAGTCCTAGAACCACGGCGCACGACCTCCTATATCGTTGATCCATAAGGATTTATAGACAAATCTCAGCCTCTCCGCTAGAAGTAGTGTAGGTATGTGTCGGAGGAGTGTCATGAGAAAAGTCAATACGCAGATCGCAGCCGGTCGGGCTAGCCACCGGCGAAATCAAGCGGGTGCAACACAGGGGCAAACCCTGGTGCTGTTCGCCGTAACGTTGGGTGGCCTGTTGGCCCTGATGGGCTTGTGTTCGACAGGCGGCCGACTTTATTACGAACATGCGCGCATGCAGCGAGCGGCGGATGCCGGCGCGATCGCGGCGAACTGGGAACAGCAACGCCGCAATATCGCTCTCGTCGACTCGGCCGGAAAGCACGCGACCAAGCTCAATGGTTTTGAGCACGGCGTCAACGATGTGTCGGTACAAGTCAACCCGGCCGTGAGCAACCGCGAAGTGGAAGTCATCATCACGCAGAGCTATCCCACAACCTTCCTGCGCGTGGTGGGCCGGAACACGGCGAGCGTGGCCGCTCGCGCGGTCGCCGCCATGACGGCCTTCGCGGATGGTTGTGTCATGGCTCTTGAGAACTCTCCCGGCGTACAGGCGCTTCAGTCTCGAGGCGGCGGGCAGATCTCCGCGAACTGTGGCGTGATCTCAAACAGTGACGGCCGGACAACCGGTGGAGGCGTGATCAAGGCTACCTACAACGGCATCGCGGGTGACTGGAGTGGGGCAGGCTTTGACCCTACGCCCGTAAAGATCCCGCCCGTGCTCGACCCGCTCGGTCACGTGCCAGAGCCCACCGGTGCCGGCTGGGCCGCCGGGACTGTGAACAACTCCACAAACACGATCGAATGTCCAGGCGGAAGGTGCGTGTTCAACAACCAGATCAAGATCACCGGCGGCGACTGGACATTTCAGTCTGGTCTCTACTATCTCAACAAAGGAATGGCGATCACCGGCGGCAATATCACCGGCAATGGAGTGATGTTCTACAACCCCAATGTCTCAGGGAAGGACCATATCGATTTAGGCGGGAACGGCCGCATCGTTCTGTCGCCACCGTTGTCGGGTGTATACAAAGGAATACTCTTCTTTGGTGGGCGAAATGCGCAAGATAAACCCCCAGGAAACAAACTCGGCCGAGGCAACGAACAGTCGTCGATTACGGGGATCATGTACTTCCCCAACGAGCACGTGGACTGGGCGGGCACATCCGACGCAAACGGTCCTTGGACCATGCTCATCGCGAATACGATCGACGTGACCGGTACAGCATCCGTGGACAATACGCAGTTCACGCTTCCACCCGACCCAAACCAGCTCCCCGATGTCACACGGCCCATGCTTCAGGAATGAGATCAAGAAACCGGAGAAGACGATGAAACAGCACAACAATCAAGAACATGGGGCCGCGGCCCTCGAATTCGCGGTCTTCTTCCCCCTGTTGGTCCTACTGGCGCTCGGCACGGTCGATTTCGGCCGTATCTTCTACGACGCCATCGCGACAGCCAACGCCACGCACGTCGGCGCGTTCTACGGCTCACAGGGCAACGTGCAGGCGGTAGATGCGGACGGCATGAACGCCAGCGCCACGGCGAGCGCCGTCGACATCACTGGGGAGACAGCCACCGCAACGCACTACTGCGATTGTCCGGACTCCCCGGCCAGCGGCCCCGACGACGCGGGCAATGTGGTCACTTGCGCGGGAACGACTTGTCCGGATGGATTCGGAATTCCTCGTGTCTTCGTGCGCAGCCGCGTTGTGCATACATTCAACACGCTTGCCCCCTACCCGGGGGTGCCGAAAGATCCGACGCTCACGCAGAACGGCTTCATGCGAGTGCAATGAATAGGAGAGCGCAGTGAAACGCCAGACCAAGTCAAGGGTTCATCGAAATCACCGAGGTTCCACGATCGTGGAGTTTGCGTTCATCTTCGTCGTCTTCTTGATGACCGTTGTCGCGCTCATGGAACTCGGCCGGGGTGTATGGACCTACGCAACGCTCTCCCACGCGGCTCGGCGCGGGGCTCGCTTCGCCATGATCCACGGCTCGAGCAATCCGGTGCTGGACAACAGCGATAACGATACGACGGATACTGAAATCGCCAACGTCGTAAAGGCCGCCGCGATCGGTCTCGATACGAACACGATCGTGGTCGCAACGCCGACATGGACGCCGGACAGGTCAAGGGGAAGTACGGTCGAACTGACCGTCACCTACAACTTCAACGTCGTGGTGGGCCCGCCGCTGCTGCCGAGCAGCACCATCCCGCTGAGAAGTACGGCGCGGATGATCGTCGCGAATTGACTTAGACGATTTCCGTCAGGCGCTTGCCGGCCGTGGGGAATGTGTCGATGTCCGTCTTGAAGATCTCGCCGGCAATTGTCAGATAGAGGTCGCCGATGGTTCCCGTAACGCGGGTGTGGAGGCCCGTCTTGAGGCCACCCAGTCCGCCCGCGACGATCAGCGACAGTCCGCTGTTCTTATGGGCGTTGGCTTCGGCATGCTCGTGAACATACGTCAGACAAGTGTTGTCGAGCATGTTGCCGTCGCCTTCCGGCATCGACTTGAGCTTGGCAAGCAGGTAGGCGAATTCCTCGATGTGCCAACGGTTGATGTCGCGCAAAATGCGCTGGCCGGTGGGCGTTTCAACATCACCGTGTGTGTATTCGTGGTGACGCCAGGCGGTATGTCCGAGCCACGGGAAGCGCGATAGCCCTTGGCATTTCGTGAGCATGTAGGAAGCAACGCGCGTCTGCCCGGATGCCATGGCGTGGACCATCAAGTCCGTCTGCAACTTGGCGATGCGCGGCCAATCCTTGAGATCGCCGCCCTCGGGGGGACGCTCGACGACTTCGCTGTATTCCGGCGGCAGGCTGGCGATTGAACGCTCGACGTCGCGCACCGATGATAGATACTCATCGAGCCGCGCCTTGTCATGCGAACCCAGATCGCTCTTCAGCGTCGCCGCGTCGCCCCGAACCGCGTCAAGCACGCTCTTCTTGCGGTCGATCCAATGGGCGTCCTTGGTGCCGAAAAGGCGATCGAAGAGCCGCTGCGGAATCATCTCCGGCGGAAGCGGACGATCGCGGTCCGCCCAGCTCATGTTCCGCTGAACGCTCTCGCCGAACGATTCCTGGCAGACGCCGACTTGAATTGACCGGAAACGTGAGTCGCGCCCGATCTTGTTGGCGATGACCTGGTCGACGGACGGTCCGCCGGAGCCACGCCCCGTGAACGAGGTACCCGACATCAGCGCACTCATCGAGCGGTGATGGTCGTTGCCCGGGCCGGGCATCCGCGCCGCCGGACTGTCGAGCCCGGTGATGATGTGCACGTCTTTGCGATGCGGAGCGAGTGGCGTCAAGCAAGGCGTGATCCGATAGTCCGAACCCGTCTCGCGTGGGATCCAAAACCGTTCGATGATCCCGTTGCCGTTGAACCACAGAACGAAGCGCGACTCGACCGCTTGCGACCCGACACGCGGCGTTGTGGCAGCGGCATAGGCCGTCCCGTTCGAATTGAACATCGCGTCCAGCGCGGGCAGCCCCACCCGGACAGCAGCTCCGGTGACACCGAGACCGCTTAAGAAAGTCCGGCGAGACAACGATTTACGGATTGGCATGAGCAGGCGCTCCTCGGAATACTTCGGACGTGACAAGAGAAATAATGAGATCGCGGAACCGGAACTCGGAATCCCGGAATTCCGCGTAGAGCTTCTCGATCGTCGCACGGTCGTCAGGCGTTTCCTCGCGGCCCAACGCATAACGGAAGACCTGCCGCACGATGCACTTCTGGCAACTGGGCTCGTTCGCAAGCACCTCGCCCAAGCCCTTCGGCGTCGAGAATTCGGAATCGGCAATCCCGGTAACGCTCGCGGATACGTCGATGGGCAACTCGTACTTCGTTTCTTCCTTCTTGAGGCCCTTCATCTTTTCGTCGCGCGTGGGATAGATCGTGAGGTAGTGCTTATCGCGGAAGCGGCCGATGGCGTCGTACTTCTCAAATCCAAACCCGATCGGGTCGATAAGCCGATGGCAACTCGCGCACGTTGGGCTATTGAGGTGCGTGCTCAACCGTTCCCGGTTCGTCATCGGCTTCTCGTCCGTGACGGGCGGCAGTGACGTGTTCAGTCCGGGCGGCGGCGGCGGCACTTCCTGGCACAGAAAATGTTCGCGCACATAGAGGCCACGCTCGGTCGGCGAGGTATCGGACGGCTTGCTCGTAACGGTCAGAAACATCGCCTGTCCAAAGATGCCGCCACGTCCGCTATCTTCGGGAAATCCAACGCGCGCAAACTCGGACTCCGGCTCGGGCAACTTGTAGATTCCGGCCAAGTCAGTACTCACGAAACCGTAGTCGGCCGTGAGGAAATCCATGAAATTGCCGTCGTTCCAGACAAGGTCGCCGAACAGCCGTTTCGTCTCCTCGGTCATGGCGGCCGCCAATTCGGGATTGAAGTCGCGATACTCCCGACGATCCCGGATCGTATTCAAGACCCGGTCGAAGCGCAGCCACTGCCCGAGAAACTCCTCCATCGACTTCCGCGCGCGCGGATCCTGGAGCATCTCGCGCGCCATCGTGTCGACTTGCTCGGGCGTTGCGAGCTTTCCGGCTTCGGCTAGATCGAAGAGCTTGTCGTCCGGCATCGTGTCCCACAGGAAGTAGGACAGCCGCGACGCAACCTCATAGGAGTAGGTAGGGCCCTCGGGACCCCGCTCCATGCGGAACAGAAAATGGGGCGACTGCAACATCGCTTCGACGACGATTTGAGCGCCACGTAAGAAGTCGTCCGAGGCCGCCGCCTCTTTTTGAAACAGCGCGTCGTACTGCGCGATTTCCTCGTCGGCTAGCGGACGTCGAAACGCCTTCCGGCCGAAATCACGAAGGAACTTGGTTCGGCAACCTGGGTCGTCGGTTGCCCGTGGCGCGCACGGAACGATGTCGTTGCGGTCACCGCCGCGGAACGTATTGCGCGCCAGTTTCTCGGCAGCGGCGCCGTAGGATTCGGCAAGAAGAGGCGGGACGCTCTGTCCCTCAGCTTGATTCTTGAAGCCGCGAATGAAATCTTCAGGTGGAAAATGAATCGCCGGACGGGTTTGGTCGCCCAACAGATCACGGGCCGTATTGTTGTACTGGCTGTGCGTCAGCCGGCGCATCACGCCGATATGACCCTCGGTCCCGTGGGGCAAGCCGGTCGCGATCGCGGCCGCGCGCTCTTCGTCCGATAATTCCGCTAGACGACCGATCCACGAGAGCAACAGCTTCTCTTCATCGCTGCCCTGCTTGATCCGCTCGCCGCCGGTGTGCTGTTGACGGTTGGTCGGCTTCTCGAACAGTAGCGATTTCTTGGGTTCCCGCGCGTCCACAAACTCGGCCAACGCAAGCCCGAAGGCCTTCACTTGCGCCGGCGGCGCATCCTCGCGTGGGAACTCCAGCCGGGTCGTTGAAGCTACACCCTTTTCGCCGTGACAGAGCCGACACTGGGCCTGATCGAGTACCGGGTAGACCTTCTCTGCGAAGAAGGAATCGTCAATACGCGCCGCTTCGGCTTGGGTCGCCGGACGCGTCAACAGGAGCCCCGCCAGGGCACAAACGGCTAACGCTAGTGATAGGTTTCTCAGGCGCATCGGGAAATGGGCAGTACTCACAATTATCCATTTGAATTCTAACATTGTGCCTGGGGGCTCACAAGATCGGGCCTGCACCGATTCACACACTTCTATCCGCCGCTTTCGACTTGGGTCTGTCAACTGCTGGGACAGTGGTCATCCTAGCTGGAAGCGGTTTTCTTTGGTCAAACCGGCCGATGTCCTTTGTTGTCCGTTGCCTTGATGCGATTGCTGCCGTATGCTCGGGCTGTCAACACTTGACCCGAGGCAGCGAACATGGCACAAACCCCGCAATCAACCCCATCCGTTTCTCAGCCAGGTGTTCCACCGGAAGGCGAGAAACCTCTCCAGTCGTGGAAGGAGATCGCCGCCTATCTGGAGCGGGATTCCCGCACCGCGCGGCGTTGGGAGAAGACGCTCGGGCTCCCTGTCCGGCGGCACGGCGACAGCAGCAGGGCCAGCGTCTACGCCTACCCCAGCGAGATTGACGCTTGGCGGGCGGAACGGCCTATCAAAGCCGAGACGGACGCACCGGCGCCGGTCTGGCGGCGGCTATCTCCTGCTTTGGCCACCGCGGCCATGGCCCTGCTCGCGGCGCTGGTTGTTCTGCAGGGGCCGATTCTGAGCCCTTCCGACCCACTCGCAGAAGCGGCGGACAGAACGGGCATGGCTGTGCGGCTTGTCCTCGACGATCCCGAAAGCGACGTTTCGGGTACGGTCAGCGCCGACGGCCGATACCTGTCCTGCAACGAGTGGAAGACCGGCAACGCCAGCATCTGCGATTTAAGCACGGGTGAGAAGAAGGTTGTGACGCAGTACGGCGACTGGAGCGAAGAGGATGCATGGAAGAAATCGGGCTTCACGGATTTGAACATTATTTCACCTGACGGCAAACAGATCGCCTTCACCTATTACACGTCCTCTCAAGAGCCGAACCCCACGGTGGAACTGCGAGTCATCAATTCCGACGGCAGCGGTGAGCGAACGCTCTACAGCAAGTGTTGCCACAAGAACGGCGGTTTTGGCGGATGGATCATCCCGGATGCTTGGTCGTCGGACGGTAAGCACATCCTGGCGAACGTTTTCTTGCCCGATGCCAGCCGCGGCCACGCTGCCCTCGTGCTCGTGGCCGTTGACGATGGTTCGCTGGTAACACTGAGGGAACTGGAACCGACCCGGCGGCGCCATGTCCGCTCATTTCTGTCTCATGACAAGCGGTACGTGGCCTACGCTCACCCGCCCAATCTAGAAGTCGCCGACCGCGACGTATTCATCCTGCCGGTGGAGGATCCTGAGCCGATTCCTGTTTCTCCGCATCCTGCTGACGACTATGTACTGGGCTGGACACCCGACGGAGAAACACTGCTGTTTGCGAGCAACAGGTCGGGCAGCTACGGCGTATGGTCGATCGGGGTTGAAGAAGGCGAGCCACAGGGAAGGCCGGAGTTGCTCCGCCCTCATGTAGGGAAGATCACTTCAGCGGGCTTCGATGCCGGAGGGACTCTCTACTACACACTCAAGAGTGAACCGACAAACGCTTACTTCGCGCCTCTCGACCCGGAAACGGGCAAAGTGACTGCCCGGCCGCAGCTCTTTACCGACCGATTCAGCGGCTCTCATGACTGGGCCACGTGGTCGCCGGACGGGAATCAGGTTGCGTACCGAAGCTGGCAAGGCCCGTCCGACCAGTCTGGGATGAAGATCTCCATCCGATCTGTCGAAACCGGCGTTGAGCGCGATGTCGTGCCGCGGTTAGCAGAGTTCTCGCAGCTCAGATGGCACGCTGATGGTGAATCGTTTCTTGTGATGGGACGACCACACACCGAACCGGCGTTAGGACTTTACAGAGTAGACGCCCAGACCGGGAAAACGACCTTGTTGCTCGCGGAAGCGAATTTTGCGATCACCGACTGGACGAAGAATGGAGAGGAAGTCGTCCTACAGTTCCGTGAACCCTCTCGTTTCGTAAAGAGAACGGTCGAGGGAGGAAGCGACAAAGAGATCTACGAACTGCCGGAGGAGTATCGAAGGATGTTCTCGGGTGGGCTTTCTCCTGACGGAACGATGATGGCGATCAATCAAATGCGCAGCTCGTCCAGTGCCGGTGGGACCTTAATCGTCGTTTCGACGAATTCAGGCGAGGGGCGCGAAATCCATAGTTACGAGAAGGGCGCTTTCATGGTTCATCAGATGGGCCTTGTTACGTGGTCTCCTGACAGCCGTTTTCTATTTGTCTCGCTACGTGCCGAGAATCGGGTTCTCCAAATTCCCGTCGAAGGCGGCATGGCCGTCGACACAGGGCTCATCCGGGAAGTTTGGTCCGATGAACTTTCCGAGTATGAACTGCACGCTCTAACTAGCAAAGCTCTCAGCGTCAGTCCCGACGGCAAACAGCTTTCTCTTTCCTTCCAGAGAAAGCAAGAGTTCGGTCTCTGGGCCCTGGAGAATTTCCTTCCCCAGTCGACGCAGGCAGAATAGGGTGTCCTCGATGCTCCTGCAAACGACACTTTTGCGCGCCTCACCTAAGGGTCTCTTTAGGGAGGCGGTCGTAGTGACCGGAGGGACTCTTTTCTTCCTGTTCCTGGCGGCCACACTCGGGCTTCCTGAAGGTAGACCGTCGCCACACCAGAGTTCGGCGTGGGGCGGAACTCAGGCCGTAAACCACGCAACGTCCAGCGAGGGGTCTCGACGCTTTCGCTTTGAGGCAAACGAACTCTCAGAATTATTGGACTGACTTCTATGGCGTGGGGGGACGCTTCACCTTTTCCCGGCGGCGCAGGTAGTCGGTGAGGGCTTCATCCAAGGAGGGCATCGGCGCGATGCCGGCGGCTTCGATCTTCGCGTTCGAGAGCCCCGCGTGACGCGGTCGGGCGGCGGCGGTCTGATACTCGCGATGGTTGGTCGGTTCAATCTTGGCTCGCAGACCGGTCTGGTCGAGAATCTTCACCGCCCAGTGATACCAAGAAATCGAAACCCCACCGCCCAGATGATAGAGGCCGAACGGGATCTCGGTTTCGAGCACATCGATCACGCGGGATGCCAGCGCCGGCGCGTAGGCCGGCATCGCAAAGAAGTCTTCAACAACTTTGAGAGGACTGCCCTCGTGCGCTTTGCGAAGAATCAGTTCCGGAAAGTTGCTACGGCGCGTGTAGCGCCCGGCCGGGCCGAACACGCCCGCTACGCGGAAGACGTAGAGCTTCGGGCTATAAATACGGGCATAGTGCTCGCCGACAAGTTTCGAAAGGCCGTAGGCCGACGGCGGATTGGGCGGGTCGGACTCGGTATAGGGTTCTGTCTTCGTGCCGTCAAAAACGTGATCGGTTGAAAAATGAACAAACGTGGCGTTCGCGTCGCGGCATCCAACCGCCAGAGCATGCACGGCGAATCCATTGACGGCCATCGCCGCCTGCGGCTCCTTCTCGGCCAGGTCGACCAAGTTGTATGCCGCCGAATTAATAACCCAGTCAGGCTTGTGCTGTGAGAGCGCACGGCGGATCGCCGCGGCATTGGTGATATCAAGTTCCTCGCGGCTAAGCGCCGTGACGTCGTGGCCGCGTTTGGCGAGGTCGGAAACGAGTTCCGTGCCGAGTTGCCCGCCTGCTCCTAAGATGACCGCCTTCATAAGACCCACCTACGTGCGAACCCCATTTCGCAAAGCAGAACGGAATTGTACCACCAGCTCGCGGACCTTCCCCACAAGAGGCTCATACCGGGTGAATCGCTAGAATAGAGGCCACCAAACGAACCTCTATGCCAAGTATCATTGCGTCATCGCGAAAACGTTTCTATCCCGGGATTACCTTACTCGCTCTAGCGATACTACTTTCCGCGTGCGGAGAACCGGAGCCAACCAAGGGCCCCTACGATACCGACCCTCTTACGCCCGAGCAGGCCACGGAAGCTTTCCAGATTGAACCCGGCTTTCGCGTCGAGGTCGTCGCCGCCGAGCCCGAGATCACCGATCCAGTTGATATCGCGTTCGATGAGAACGGCAATCTTTGGGTGGCTGAAATGCTGGACTATCCGTTCAATCCGACCGAAGGGGAGAAGCCGCGCAGCCGCATCCGATTCTTGCAGGACGAAGACGGCGACGGCCGCTACGAGAAGGCCACGGTTTTCGCGGACAATCTGATGCACGTCTCCACCGTCCAACCGTGGAAAGGGGGCGTCTTGTCAGCCGCCGCGCCAGACATCTTCTATCTGAAAGATACTGACGGCGACCACAAGGCTGACATCAAAGAGGTCTGGTTCACCGGCTTTGAAACCAAAGTCTCACCCGAAGCGCGCATCAACAGCCTGCGCTACGGAATCGACAACTGGATCTACGGAGCAAACGCCGGGCGCGCCGGTACGATCACTTCGCCGAAACACCCGGATAAGCCGGGCGTCGTGATTCGCGGTCACGATTTCCAATTCCATCCGGGGACGGGCGACTGGAAGCCGGCCGCCGGCTCGACACAGTACGGTATGTCGTTCGACGAGTGGGGCAACCGCTTCGGCTCAAAGAACACGGTCTTCTTGAGTCACGCCGTCATGCCGGCGAAGTACGTCCTGCGCAACCGCTTCTTCAGCCCCGGCGCGGCGATGCAGTTTCTTGCCGAGCATGACGACGCGGAGAACGTGATCTATCCGCTCACCCAGCCGCAGCAGTGGCGTATCGAACGCACACAGGCCCGCCAGAAACGGTACGAAGAGACCAACCCAGGACGTGTCGAACATCTCTGGGGACGGTTCTCCGCCGCATCCGGCGCAACTGTCTACGTCGGCGACAACTTCCCGCCGGACTATGTCGGCAACGTCTTCGTCGGCGAAGTGAACGGCAACCTTGTGCGCCGGAACATCCTCACGCAAGACGGCGCAACGTTTCGCACTCATCGCGCACCGAAGGCGGAACGGGAGTTTCTCGCCATCAAGGATTCCTGGTTCTCGCCTGCCAATTTCGTCAACGCGCCGGACGGCAATCTCTACATGGTGGACTTCTATCGCGAGTACATCGAAGAGCCACTGTCGATCCCAACGGCGCTGCAAGAGAAACTTCAGATGGACTTCTATCGCGGCGGCGATATGGGGCGCATCTATCGCATCGTCCCCGAAGGCGGCGGGACGGAGCGAGGACTCAAGTCCGGGCTGGGTGAAGCTTCCACGGCGGACTTGGTCGCGGCGCTTGAACACGCCAACGGCTGGCACCGCCGAACGGCCCACCGGTTACTGGTCGAGAAGCAGGATCAAACCGCCGTCCCATTGCTGAAGATCATGGCGACTGAAAGCGAATCTCCGCAAGGACGGCTTCACGCATTGTGGGTCCTCGAAGGGTTGGGGGCTCTGGATGCGGCGATGGTGCGCCGTGCGCTGAGCGATGGGCATCCCCGAGTGCGGGAGAACGCGATCAAGATGGCGGAGGCGTTTCTGCCGGAGGCAGGAAGCGTTTTGATGGCGCGCCAGAATGACGACGATCCGCGCGTGCGGTTTCAGTTCATCCTGACGCTGGGGCTGCTACCCGGCAATCACCGAACCCTCGCGCCGCTAATGGCGGAGTATGCGGACGATAAGTGGTTTCGCGGCGCATTGCTGAGTTCCGTCGGCAACGGTGGGATGAACGTACTGAATCGGCTGTTAACAAGGCATCGCGATTTCTTCGACAAACCGACGGATGGCAAGCGTGAGCTACTGGCCGAGCTAACGGCGCTCATCGGAGCACATCGGAACAGCCGCGAGATCTCACTGACCCTCATCACGATTGATGGCAGCCCGCGACTAGCAACGCCGGAGTGGAAAAGCGCCGCGCTTACAGGTCTAGCGAAGGGACTGGCTATCGATGGATCGCGTGGCTTCCGCATTCCGGCTGCCGAGCAGGTCGTGATGAAGTACGTGCGGTCAAACGAGCCTGAGGTGCGTGATGCGGCTCGGGAGGTAGCGAGCTTCATCCATTTGCCTGGATTCATTCGCCAATCGCTACAAGAAGTTGCGAACGCCGAGCTCTCGATCGAAGACCGGGTACGCGCGGCCGAGGCATTGCGAGGTGGCTCGTATGCGAGCATCGCTCCGGCCCTGCGCGAGATCCTGACAACAGCGGCGCCGCAGGCATTGCAAGAGGCCACGGCCGGCACTCTGTCGGCGTTCGACGACGACGGCGTGGGCGAGGTACTGCTCAGCGGCTGGAGCGGCTACGGCCCAACGGTGCGACAACGGGTTGCCCAGGCGATGATGCGGCAACGCGACCGCGCGGCGGCGTTCCTCAATGCCATTGCGTCCAACAAAGTTCCGGTTGAAACGGTGGACGCCGTGTCGCGCATCCGCCTGACGCAGTATCCGGATGAGGAGCTTCGTGCCCAGGCGGAAAAGCTCTTGGCCGCCGAGGTAAGTGACCGCACCGACGTCGTGACTGCCTATGAGGGCGTTGCGGCGCTCAAGGCGAATCTCGATCATGGGCGCACGGTCTTCGAAGAGAACTGCGCGAAGTGCCACCAGCCGCAAGGCGAGCGGGCGCGCATCGGCCCGAACCTTTCCGGCGTCAACAACAAGACCCGTGCGGAGCTGCTCGAAAGCATCCTCGACCCCAGCAGCGATATTCAGCCGAACTACGCCAACTACGTCGTTGTCGACAAGGTCGGACGCATCTACGATGGCTTGCTGTCGGGTGAAATGGCTGAGGCGATCCGGCTGCGCGGCGAATATGAAGATCAGACGATCTTGCGCAAGAACATCGCCGAGATGCGCACATCGACCGTCTCGCTCATGCCCGACGGGTTGGAAGAAGACATGAGCAAGCAGGACCTGGCCGACGTGATCGAGTACCTGCGCGCGGGGCTTTAAGGAAGGGCTGGGTAATGGGTTCAGAAAAGGAATCCCGCTACGGTCGGAGACCCACGCACGAAGAAATGGATGCCGCCATGGCTGAGTCTGTCCGCCGTGCGTTGATCATCCACAAAGCGCTCGGCGAACCTATCTGGATCATGCGTGACGGCGAAGTCGTCAAGATCCCCGCCGAAGAGATCGAAGTTTCCTCGGAACCCGTCAAGGGCGCACCGCCTTTTCGCGGCGGTTCGTCGGAACCGGCCGGCTAGCGCGGCACCTTCCGCAGCACCAAGCATCCCGCCATCATGTCGTGTAGCGCTTGGCGCTTTTCGGTGAACGGCTGCATCAAGTAGCCGGCCATGAGGATCATGCTCGAAATGATCTTCCCGAAATGGCGGCCCGTAGCCCTCAGGAACGAAATGCGCCGCCCCTGCATATCGGTGACAACGATACCCACCGCCATCTTGCCCAAGGTCCCCTGTTTCGACGAGCTGACCATCAAGGCTTCATACAACCAGGCCAGTCCGATCGCTATCGGATAATAGAACAGCATCACGAGCGCGCCAATAGCGTCCTCGTCCGCGCCCGCTGCGGTGCCACCCAAACCGACTACCACCGCAATCATGAGTCCCAGCATGCCTGAGATGACCCCGACAAGAATCCCGTCCAGGAAAACCGCCAACCAGCGCCAACCGAACCCGGCGTACTCGGTCGCCTGTCCCACAGCGGCTTGCGCATAGCCGCCCGGAGGCGGAGCGGCTACGGGTGGCGCGGGCGGCGCGACAGCAAACGGATCCGCGCCGCCCGCCGGGGTCGCCGCAACGGACACGGGCAGTGTCGCCGGCGGCTCCACGGTGGGAGCAACCGTCTCACCCCGCCGCAGCGAGGCGCCACACTTCTTGCAAAACGCATACTCTTCGTCGTTCGAACTACCGCATTGAGGACAAAACATGAAAGCTCCCGCGCAAACCCGGCGCGTATCGTGGGGATCATTATATGTGGAAAGCTTTTTCGTTCCGTCGTGGTCCCGCGGCGCTGTGCTAGAGTGCCGGGCATCTTGATGCGCTTGGAGAGATTCATAATGCGACAGTCCGTCTTCGCTCTGCTTGCGTTCGTACTGGGGATCGCAACCCTGCACGCACAGGACGCCAAACCCAACATCGTCCTCATCGTGTCCGACGATCAGGGCTATGCAGACCTCGGTTGCTGCGGCCGTAAGGGGCTGAAGACACCGAACCTCGATCGGCTGGCCTCCGAAGGAGTCCGGCTCACGAATTTCTATGTCACCTGGCCTGCCTGCACGCCGTCACGCAGCAGCATCCTCACCGGACGCTATCCGCAACGCAATGGCCTGTACGACATGATTCGGAACAACGAGGTCAACTACAACCACCGCTTCACCGAAGAGGAGTACTCCGTCTCGCCCGAGATGACCCTCGGCATGGATGTGCGCGAGATCACCATCGCCGAAGTGCTTCGCGAGGCCGGTTACGCGACCGGCGTTTTTGGCAAGTGGGATGGCGGACGGTCTCGGCGCTTCATGCCCCTGCAGCGCGGCTTCGACACGTTCTTCGGATTCTCGAACACCGGCGTCGACTACTTCACGCATGAGCGCTACGGGATTCCGTCGATGTATCGCGGCAACGAACGTGTCAAGGTCGAAGGCTACGCCACCGATCTGTTCCGGCGTGAGGCGATCGAGTTCCTCAACAAGAACAGCCGCCGCCCGTTCTTCCTCTATGTGCCGTTCAACGCGCCACATGGGGCCTCGAACCTCGACCGCGTCGGGGTGCAGGCCACGGACGAGTACTACCGAATGTACGGCGACCTACCGCCGACCAAGGAACAGCGCTACCTCGCCGCGACAACGCAGATGGACGATGCCATCGGAAAGATTCTCGATGAACTCGACCGGCTGGGCGTCGCCGACAACACGCTGGTAGTCTTCTTCAGCGACAACGGCGGCTCGAACCGGGTCGCCGACAATACTCCGTTGCGGGGCCACAAGGCGCAGATGTGGGAGGGCGGCTTGCGCGTCCCCTTCATCGCCCGCTGGCCGGGACGCTTGCCGAAGGGCAAAGTCATCGACGAATTCCTCACTTCCCTCGAAGTCTTCCCGACCTTCACCAACGTCGCCGGCGGCGAGCTACCCGACGACGTGATCTACGACGGCTTCAACATGCTGCCCGTGCTGCGGAGCGAGAACGCTTCTCAACGAACAGAAATGTTCTGGCAACGCCGCAGCCACAAAGCGGCGCGCTACAAGAATTGGAAGTGGGTCGAGGCAGGCGACCAAGGCGGCTTGTTCGATCTAGTGAGCGACATCGGCGAGCAGAAAGACCTTTCCGAATCACACCCGGAAGTTCTCGCTGACCTCAAAGCCCGCTGGGGAGCTTGGCGCAAAGAAATGGACGAGGCCGAACCACGCGGACCCTTCCGCGACTACTAGGTTCCGCCGTCTTGCGGCCCGGAGAGCGCGGCATCGATCGCATCCTCGACATCTTCGAGATGCATCTCACCGTCGAAGGCTTCCCGCTCAATCCGATACCGCAACTTGCCTTCGGCGTCGTAAACCAGCACACCCGGTAAATCGTCGAGTCCTAGAATTTCCAGCGTCTCTTCGACCCCGGTCTGTAAGGCGAAGTGAGGGAATCGAGCGTCGAGTTCCAGGACTAACTTTGTAGCTTCACCCAACGCCACGACATCCGCCGGGTCCTCGACAACCACGGAAATGAACTGCACATCCTCGTAGTTCTCGACCTCTCGCAGGGCAACAAAGCTCGGCAGGAAATCGAGACAGGGACGACACCAGTTCGCCCAGACATTGACGACTGTGACGTCACCCTGGTGGTCAGCCAGAACCTCGGCCCATTGAGCAGGCTCGATCGTTTCAACTTCAGGGGGCGACGAGCAGGCGGCCATCAGCAACACCGGCACAAGCAGGAATCGAACGCGCAGGGACACTACCTGAGTGTCGCAAAGAAGGGTAGGGGCACGGCCCGCCGCGCAGCCTCACCGGAGGGAAGCTTCCTATTCCTCTTCCTTGATCGTGAAGTTGTAGATCACTTCGTCACGGCTGTCGAACGAACTGACGGTCCGCGTGCGGCTGGTCGTCTCGTTGTAACGGGACTTGATCTCATAGTCGACCGAGGGGTCGAGGCCATGGAAGTAATACGATCCACGAGCGTCGGCAATGAACGACTTGACCTGCAGAGAGCGGGTATTCTTGAGCTGCACAACCGCGCCTGAGAGGCCCTTCTCGGCCTCGTCCGTCACCAAGCCCGTCACGGACTTCGTCGACTTGCCCTTCTGGGCGAGGCTCACCGAGGGAAGAACCGCAAGCAGCATCCCCAACGCGAGCGCAACGAGTGAAAATCGACGCATATTCATGGTTACTCCTCCAGTGGGAGAGCGGCGAACTCCCCCAACATTCCGTACATTCATTTTGACGTTTGCGAGCCGCATTCGGTTCCAGACGGCGTTACTTGCCCTCGGAATCTTCTTTCGTCGGCTTGAGTCGAAACGTTATCGTCGTCTTCGTCCCTTCGTACACTTCGGCGGCTTTTTCTTCCGGTGTAAAGCCTTTTGCTTCCGCCCTAACAGTGTAGGGGCCACCGGCGGCGGGCACGCGCAGGGTGAACTCCCCGCGAAGCCCCGCAACGGTGTCAGCCTTGATCTTAGGATTCTTCTGGCTGACTACGGAAACCTTCGCGCCGGGAAACGAGAACCCCACGTACTGGAAGACCGTGCCGCTGATCAGCGCGAGCGGCTCGTCTTTGCGCTTCTTCTTCGGTGCCGCCATCGAAACGGCGGCAACGACCAGAGCAACGATCAACAGAATGAATGTGCGACGCATACCGAGCGTTCCCAAACACGAGTGTAACCCTACGATTCATGCATCAAGGCGGTGCGTTCCGCAGCGTCGCCCTTGCCTGCGGGCCGGCCCTATGCTGCAATCGAGAGGAGGTTATGTCCCGCGAGTATCCGTCGCAGCCCATCGTTGGTGTGGGCGCCATCATCCTGCGGGATGACGATGTACTCCTCGTTCGACGCGGCAAGGAACCCCTCAAGGGTGTGTGGTCGTTGCCGGGCGGCGCTCTGGAGCTAGGCGAGAAGCTGGAGGACGGCGTCCGTCGAGAGATTCACGAAGAAGTGGGTCTTGAGGTGGAAGTCGGTCCGGTCGTTGAGGTCTTCGAGCGGATCACGCCGGATGCGAAAGGTGCGGTCCGCTACCACTACGTGCTGATCGACTATCTTTGCCGGCCGACAGGCGGCACGCTGCGCGCGGCGGATGACGCGGACGACGCGCGTTGGTTTGCGGTGAGTGATTTGAGAAGCATCGACATCACCGAAGGAACGCCGCCGGTCATCGAGAAAGCCTGCCGGATGCGAAACGAATCGGTGTAAAGCGTCATGTCAAAGAGCGCACTACAAGCCCTGGAACTGCCCGCGTTGCTGGACGTCGTTGGGCGTTACGTCACCAGCCCATTAGGTGAATGGCGGCTCGACGTGCTGCGCGAAGATCCGCTTCATCATGACCGCCCGGCCGCCGAGATATCGCTCGCTGAAACCGGCGAGGCAATGGATGTTTGGGTCCGCGCGCAAGGGGCGGACGACGACGGCACGCAAATGCTGCCGCCGCGATTTCAAGGGTTGCGCGATCTACGCCCGTCGGTCGACAAACTACGCGCCGAGGGCTCGGTCCTCGATGGCATCGAGATCTACAACCTGATCGAGCTACTCGATCGCACCGACGAGGCCCGCCAGCGGCTGGGGCGCGAAAACGACCGCTATCCGCACCTCGCCACGCACGCCGGCCGGCTTGCGGATTTCACTCCGCTCCGTGGCGACCTATCCGGGAAAGTTCGCCCCAACGGCGAGTTGCTCGATGACGCGAGTCCACAGCTCTACCGCATCCGCCGGCAAATCGAGCAGCAGCGCAGTCTGATTCAGAGCACGCTCGAAGCGTTCGTCCAGCATCATTACGAAGAAGGCGTGCTGCAGGACGACTACGTCACCATCCGCAACGGCCGCCTCGTTGTGCCCGTGAAAGCAAGTTGGAAGCGGCGCGTCGAAGGCGTAATTCACGGCTCGAGTTCCACAGGCCAAACAGCCTTCATCGAACCGGTCGCGTCGATCGAACTCAACAACCACATCGTCGAACTGCTCGCAGAAGAGCAACGCGAGATCGTGCACATCCTGCGCGAGATGACCGACCGCTTGCGCAAAGAGCGCCACGAGATTTCGACAGCGCTCCATGCGATGGCCGACCTGGAGATCATCTTCGCCAAGGCGCGCTTCGGAATCGAGTTCCGCTGTGTAACGACGGCCTTCTCCGCGGACAACGCAAGCCGCCTCAAGCTGCATCAGGCGCGGCATCCGCTTCTCGAAGATGTGTTGCGCCGAGAGGGACGTGAGATCCTGCCCTTCTCGCTCACACTTGAGAAGGAGCGCCGCGTGCTGCTCGTCAGCGGACCGAACGCAGGCGGCAAGACGGTCATCCTCAAGACGATCGGCCTGCTTTCGCTGATGAGCCAAGCCGGAATCCCCGTACCCGCCGAGCAGGCCGAGCTTCCCTGGTTCCATCACGTGCTGGCGGACATCGGCGATGCGCAGTCGATCACCGAAAGCCTCAGCACCTTCTCGGCGCATGTCGAGCAGCTCAAGTACATGCTGCGCGACGCCGACGACCGTTCGCTCGTGTTGATCGACGAACTTGGCGCGGCCACCGACCCCGCCGAAGGGGGAGCATTCGGCGTCGCGGTGGTCGATCACTTCTTGCAGCGCAACTCTTTCGCAGCGGTATCCACTCACTTGCCCGACCTGAAGGCCTATGCGTCGAACCGTGACGGCATTCAGAACGCCGCGGTCGGATTCGATGAGCTGACGCTGGCGCCCAACTACACACTCACAGTCGGCGTGCCGGGCCGCTCGGCCGGGCTCGCGATGGCTGAGCGGCTGGGCGTGCCGAAGGAAGTGATCCAACGCGCCCGCCAGGCGATGGGCGCGCACGCCGAAGAGACGGCCGAGTTTCTTGGGCGACTACATGACAAGGTCGCCGAGCTGGAGGCCGCGCGAGCTGAACTCGAACAAAAAAAGGCTGAACGCGAAGAGGAAAACCAGCGGCTACGGCGGCAGCTTGAAGGCGAGCAGAACGCCAAGATCGCTGAGATCCAGCGCCTCGCCGAAGAGCGCATCCGGCAGTTCGAGACGGATATGCGGGCGGCGATTCAGAAGCTCGACGAATCAAGAGAGAGCCGCCGGCTCGGCGCGGAGATGCGTCGGCAACTCACGAAGAAGCGGAGTCAACTGCGCGCGAACATCCAAGAGGCAGCCGGAGGGACCGCCCCCAAACCGGAGCCCGTCCGCGAGCTTCCGCCCGAAGAGGAGATCCCCGTCGGTAGTATGGTTCGGCTCACGAGCCTGGGCGCAACCGGGAAAGTCTTGCGGGAGATGTCGGGCGATCGTTGGGAAGTGCAAGTCGGGCAGCTTCGATTGAAAGTCTCGCGCGACGACATCGGTGAGCTTCTCGATGAAGCTCCTCCGACGACCCCTCAATTGGCGAAGGGCATCACCTTCCAGCCGGCTGAGAAGGAAGCAGTGTCCCTCTCGGAGATCAAGGTCATCGGGCAGACGCGCGAGGAAGCGCGCGGTACGGTCGACAAGTTTCTCGACGATGCCGTCGTGGCTCAGGTGGCCCGCGTGCGCGTCATTCACGGGCACGGCATGAATGCTCTGCGGAACACTCTGTGGCAGATGTTCGCATCGCACCCGCATGTGGAACGTTACTACCAAGCCGAACAATACGAGGGCGGCGCGGGCGCGACGATTGTTGAAGTGCGTTTGTAGACGCTACTGAAAAAATAGGGACTGTACCAAGCGCCGTCTTCCGAAGTCTTTTGTTTGTAGACTCTTCAAACGGCGCGCCGTGGACTGTCCCATTTTTTCACAGCCCCTGAGCCTGCGATGAGCAGCCGCCAAGACACCTAAGCCCGTATTTCGCCCAACCCGTCACGTATCCGTTACCAAGGCGCGATACGATCCTTTCTATACATATGAAAATTCTCGTGCTTTGTACCGGCAACTCCTGCCGCAGCCAAATGGCGGAAGGTTTCCTTAACTCGTTCGATCCGCGCATCGAAGCGCATTCCGCCGGCACGCAACCTACCAGCGAAGTCAATCCCAACGCGATTCGCGCCATGCGGGAAATCGGCGTGGATATCTCCGGCGGCCGGCCCAAGACGGTTGACGGATTCCTCGATCAGTCGATCGACTACGTCATCAGCGTCTGTGGAGACGCGGAAGAGAACTGTCCGGTATTTCAGGGCAAAGTCGGTCAGCGAATGCACATGGGGTTCCCCGACCCGGCCGACGCCACCGGGACAGAAGAGGAAATTCTCAATATCTTCCGCCAGTCGCGAGACAACATCAAGGCAAGGTTTTTTGAATTCTACTTGTCGAAACTCAAAGCGAAGCTCGACGCGCCGCGCTGTTAGCCTACGCCGCCAACGCGGGCACGGTCCACCGTGAAAAAACCGGGGACAGTCCACGGCGCGCCGTGTGCGGTCAAAGCTCCTTAAGGACTTACGTGCTGGGCGCTTGGTACAGTCCCCATTTTTTCACGGGCACAGGTTGGCTGTACGGCGGATGAGGGTGAGGTGGTTCGTGGTGGGGAAGTGGGGTTGAAGCTAGGCGGCGGCCTCCTGGTTACCCGCCTGAGCGGGGTTTTGCGGGTGCGTTCGATGGATCTCGGCGACGTCGCGGCGGATTGGATTGCGTTCGTGGTCCGACGTGCTTGGTGGCGAATGCCTCGGAGCGCTTGATTCTAATGGGCTTGTACTGGATCGGGTCGGTTCGACCGCCTTGGCTTTGCTGCCGACGGCGAGGCCATTGAGAAAGTTGCTTGCACGGCGGCGCTTGCGGAGTTCGCGCAGTTCTTTCATGGTGTTTTGGTAGCGGCGCGAGAGTTGAGCCTCGTAACGGCTGAGGCGATTGAGTGCGTTGCTGTGCGCGAGCGATTTGCCGAGTAGTTGATCTGCGTCTTTGTCGTGGTTCCGCGGATGTTCGGCCGCGCTGTCGTAGAGTTCGTTGACGACGGCGGCTTCGATGCGCGCGAAGCGTTTGAGTCGCCAGGTGATGTCGACGATTTGATCGACGAGGGTTTCTTCCAGAGGAGTCGCCGGCTGGAGTTCGTTTTCAAGTTCGGCGCTGTGTCGGTAGTAGTGGTCCGGGTCTTCGCCGGGAATGAGTGGGTCCTTGGCCCGGAAGCCGTGTTTGAGTGCGTTGAGCGAAGTGCGTTGTTTGCCTTGCTCGGTGCGAGGACCGGTTGAGTGCTGTGCGTTTTGTTTGTTGGCTCTTTTCTGTGCTGCTGTCGTCATGTTTCGGTCTCCTTGGAATTGAGTTTGAGGGCCGAAGGTTTCCGCGGCTTTGGGCGCACCTTCGGAGGAGTTGGAGAGGATGATTGGAGTGCGGCCTCCCCGGCAATAGTATGCACCCGAGATGGCGGGTTAGCGGGGGTGGATTGAGGCTAAGTAGTTGGGATAGTGGGGGATAAATATTCTTTGGGCTCGTGATTGCGATTCTTGAGGGAAGGGTTTGGCTGTCGTCGGGCCTAGTCGTCGAATTGGTGTCGGGAAATGATTTCGCATCGAACGATCGAGCCTCAGAGCCTGCGATCGTCCGATGTGAAGCGACTCAAACCGAACGGGCTCAGGCGGCGATCTCAAGCCTGAACTGATAGCAAGTTACATCGGTTGTTCGCGCCAGGTATCGGCGGAGCGGTAGAATCTCGCCGGAGACTACAGTCCGACTACGATCTCGACGCTGGTGGAATGACAGGTGTGTGGGCTCGGGCGAACAGGTAGGTGCCGGGGTGTCGGTCTTCCTTGGACCTTCTCCCCGGCACACGTGCCCTGGTCAGTTGGTGGCTTTAGTCGTCGTCATCGCGCGGGAAGATGCCGAGCCTTGACCCCATTCGGTTCATTTTGCTCCGTAGCTTCTGATCGACAATGGGATCGATTCTCTTGAAAGTCGTGAGATCGAGCCGGTCGGTTGGCGGGAAGGTTTGGAGCGTCCAGCCTTCCTGCCCGCCGTTGGCAAACACACCCTCAAACTGGAAAACGACGACGCCAAATTCGCGGTGCGTGGCGATCATGGTCGTTCTGCAGTCTGAATCGACGGTGCTTGTAATCGCGAAGAGTTGAGCCAGGTCCACCGGGTTGAGCTGATTCGGGCCGTCCAAGTTCATGCGAATGTCGATTAGCTTGGACACCGTTCCGTCTGCCTCAAACGTAATGAGGCCGATGGCCCCAAAAGGCCCGGGGACGGAAAACTGGGAAGTGGTTGTCCCAAATTCTTGACCGGACTTCGTAAACGCATACCTCCCCGCGGTGTTCTTCGCCGTGCATTCAAACTGGGCTTGCAGTGTTGGAACCGTAAACCACGGAAGGAACAGTGCAGTCGCGATAAGGGAAGTCAGTAGCCTCGTCGAGGCCATCGTCATTATGCTTGCTCTTGTCATCGTTTCTCTCCTTCTTCCTCGAGCAGACCGCAACGTCAGGTGTGAGTTTGTGCTGAAACCACCGGCGCTATGCGCGCCGTTGTAAGTACACACTGGGACGAACCCGTATGCACTGCGGGATCAGGTCGGTTGCTGCTCTCATTGACTAACGCGATAATGGGGTCCGAAACCCGTCATCCCCGGCCGGCTAGAGGGCCGATGCCTCTGGCTAGACTCGGGAACCCCATGCCATCCGAGCCCGGAGAAGTTACTCAGCTACTGCAGGACTTTACGCGAGGCGACCCAGTCGCCGGCGACAAGTTGATCCCCCTCGTCTATCAGGAACTCAAGCGACAAGCCCAGCGGCAACTCCACCGGGAGCGGATCGGGCACACGCTGCAACCCACGGCGCTGGTCCATGAAGCTTTCCTGCGATTAGTGGGTCAGCGTCGAGCCAACTGGAAGAACCGGGCGCACTTCTTCGGAGTTGCGGCACAGCTCATGCGACGGATCCTGATCGACTACGCTCGAGGGCGACAGCGATTCAAACGGGGCGGGGACCAGCAACGGGTGCCCCTCGAAGAAACTCATCTTGTCTCTGAAGAACAGTCCAAGGAATGGATTGCCTTGGACGAAGCTCTGCACAGACTGACCGAGATGGACGAGCGCCAATCCCGCATCGTCGAGCTGCGAGTCTTCGGAGGACTAACGACCGATGAGACCGCCGAGGTGCTCGACATCTCGGCTTCCACCGTCTTACGCGAGTGGAATGTGGCGAAAGTGTGGCTCCATCGCGAGATCCGGCTAGAGGGGGTCTCGTGACCCCGGAACGCTGGCAACAAGTCAAGGCGCTCTTTGAGGAGTGCAGTCAGCTCGACCCTGCTGCCCGCCGCCCGTTCCTTGACCAGGCTTGCGGGCGGGATGAGTCTCTGCGTAACGAAGTGGAAAGCCTTCTTGCCGAGCGAGAAAGGGTCAGTGGTTTTCTTGAACAGCCGCTTGTGGGGCAACATGCGACGGGTCAGCCGGCCGCTTTTCAGATGGGCCAGACCATCTCGCACTATCAGATCGCTGAAAAGCTCGGCGAGGGAGGCATGGGGGTTGTCTACCGGGCACACGATAACAAGCTGAAGCGAGATGTTGCCCTGAAGTTTCTTCCCCGCCACGCACTCGACGACGCCGAACTCAAGACGCGGTTTCTGCAGGAAGCGCAAGCCGCGGCGGCCCTCAATCACCCCAATATCTGTACTGTCTACGAGATCGACGAGCAAGACCAGCAGCCCTTCATCGCAATGGAGTGGATTGCGGGAACGGACCTCAAGGAGCTGATACGATCCGGTCCACGAAACCTTGAAGAAGCGCTCGACTTCGCCATGCAGATGGCGAAAGCCCTACAGGCGGCTCACGAGAAGGACATCGTCCATCGGGATGTCAAGAGCGCAAACGTGATGGTGACCTCTGAAGGCCAAGCAAAAATCATGGACTTCGGCCTAGCGACGCTGGGGGGAAGCAGGGGCCTGACCAAAAGTGGAACAACCTTGGGGACTCCGGTCTACATGTCGCCGGAGCAGGCGCTGGGGGAGAAGGTGGATCACCGCAGCGACATCTGGTCGTTAGGAGTGGTTCTCTACGAGATGATTGCCGGCCAACTTCCCTTTCAGGGTGAGGTCGATGCCGCCATCGCGTATGCGATTGTGAATCAGGAACCGAAGCTGTTAACCGGTTTGCGGACGGGTGTGCCCACTGAATTGGACCACATCGTTGGCAAAGCGCTGGAGAAGGAGCCCGACGACCGCTACCAGCATGCCGACGAGATGCGGGTTGACTTGCGAGCCGTGCAGCGAGCCACGGGGTCCGGGACTTCTCATATCGTTAGCACGAGGAGAACCGCGCGGAGGATACCGCTCCGCCGATGGAAACCTCGGGTTGTGGGTCTGGTCGCAGGCGGGATCGCCATCATTGCCGGGATCACGTGGTGGCCCAACCGTTCGGCGGGGCCCACCACCGAGTCTCCCCCTCAGTACCAAGTCACTCAGATCACACGCGATTCCGGTTACACGGCCGAGCCGGCGCTTTCCCCTGACGGCAAGCTCGTCTCCTACGTCTCGGACCGTGCCGGCGAAGACAATCTCGACATTTGGGTACAGCAGGTTGCGGGTAGTCAGTCCATCCGACTGACAACGCATAAGGCAGATGACAACCACCCCTCTTTCTCACCGGATGGCAGTCGGATTGTCTTTCGCTCGGAGCGGGACGGAGGGGGGATCTATGTCGTCTCGGCGCTCGGCGGCCATGCCAGACGGGTTGCGGATGGGGGCTTTCTCCCTCGCTTCTCACCAGATGGCAAGTGGATAAGCTACTCGGACAGCAACTTTATCGTCCCGGATGTTCAGCAGTCCAAAAAGATCCAAATTGTGTCTGCGAGCACTGGGTCACCTCGTCCTTTGGAGATCGACCTGCCGTATGCTATGGGACCCGTTTGGAGCCCCGATTCGAAGTATCTGTTGTTCCTGGGAGGCACAGAAGCAGGAAGCGGTAGCGGCCTGGGCTGGTGGGTCGCCCCTCTAGAGGGAGGAAAGGCAATCAATCTGGGTGTCAGGGAGTTGCTCGAGAATGCGCACCTCGACGTGAGGACTCTCCTCTTCGCGTACCGCCATGTCGCTATCTGGCCACAGGATTGGCTCGCGGAGGGGAACCGGGTGATCTTCAGTGCCGGGCTGAGTGGTGGTGCCGCCAACCTGTGGCAGGTTCACATCTCACCCGACGAATGGCGCTTCGTTGGCCAGCCCGAACACCTAACTTCGGGGACCGGCGAAGAGGACCCCTCGATGGCTCTCGGCGGCCGCATCGCTTTCAGCAGTCCCGCAGTGGATCGGGACATCTGGAGTCTTCCCATCGATGCGGATCGAGCCAAGGTGCTGGGACGGCCCGAGCGTCTTATCTCGGGGCTGAGCACTGAAAGTTATCCGACTGTCTCGGACGATGGAAGAAATCTTGTGTATATTTCCGATCGCTCCGGAAACCCCGATGTGTGGCTTCGGAGTCTCGAGACAGGCGAAGACACGCCCGTGACGATGACTCCGGAGTCGGAGCGAAGGGCCGCGATCTCTTCCGATGGCTCGAAGGTGGCCTTCACACGCCGGGAAGCGGGAGTCAATCACCTTTACTTCACAGACATCGCCAAAGGATCAACTGAGAAACGACTGGTGGACGCCCCGGCCGGCTTCTTGGACTGGATGCCTGGCGGTAACGAGATTCTCTACTTCTCGCGACTCGAACTGCCGCCACGGCGGTGGATGTTGAATGCCGAGACCGGAGAAAAAGAGGAGCTCCTGCTGCGATATCCCGGTGAAGAATCCGGCTACGAATTCGGGGTAGTGAGGTTTTCGCCTGATCGTCGGTGGCTGTCGTTCAAGGCCGGCGCGGGCCCGGAGCAACCCACCTTTGTGTCACCGGTACGAAACGGTCAGCCGGCGGACAAGAGCGGATGGATCGAGGTCAGCAGCGTTCGCAACTCGCGGAACTGGTGGTCGCCAGATGGGAACGTGCTCTACTTCCTGTCGCACGCGGACACCTTCATGTGCATCATGGCGCAACATCTCGACCCGGCCACGAAAAAGCCGATCGGAGAACCAGTGGACATCCTGCACCTCCACGGGAGAAGGCGAATCAGCCACGGCGTGGGTTTCGGCTACGGCATGACCGCGGACCGCCTCTACTTTCCCATTGTTGAGCAGAAAGCCAACATCTGGCTGGCCGAACCGCAAGCGGCAGCCCAAGACTAGGTCATAATTGCCCACGCTCTTCGCAAGTACTGGTAACGAAGTTGCCGCGGCTAAGCTGGTCAGAAGAGTTCGCGACCGCGAGCGGAACTAAGTTGCTCGAAATAAACTACATAGCGCTCATTAGCTGATAGCTGTCGGGATATCGCGTTCCGACTCCGAATCTGGCGGCTTTCCGTGTCTTACGGGGCGCCGGTGATGCGGCGGGGATGGTTGATTTGTTGGGGTTCTTGTAGACAAACCGCCTCCCTGGCGGTCGGGGCTCTGTGGGTAGTTGGTCGACGGGGCAGAGGCGGTTGAGCGCGTGTTGCGTTCGAGGGACCTTTCCGCGCACCCACCCTACGTCGCCAAGGCGTTTTCTATGATCTTTCGGGCGCGGCTGGAGATGTTTAGGTTCAACGCCTCGGTGTGGCCTCGGTCGGACATTTTGGCCCATGTCCGCCTTACGATGTTGACGAGCTTTGGCTCGTCGTGCTCGTCGATGAAGTCCTCGAAATAGTGATCGAGGAAGACCAAGCAGGCCACGTCTTCGAGCAGTTGGCTATCGGGGTCGGTCTTGAGGCGTTCCTTGCGCAGTATGGATTCGACGTGGCTGATTGTCTCGGCGTCGTAGCCGACTTCGCGTAGGATCGCCGCCGCCGTCTCGGCGTGGAACTTTCCTAGGTCAGTGCGCCAAGAGCGATAGCCCGGGCGGTCCATCGGGTAGCTCTCGCGAGGAATCTCCCAGCGGCGAATGTGCTGCGCCCGCACCGCGAGCCGAACGGCCTCGGGAGCGTCCGGGGCAATGCGGTCGAGCCAAGCGCTCATGCGCCGTCCATAGATCAACTCCTTGGGGTGCTCTTCGCCGTCGACTGTCTCGCGGCGCGGGTCGTCAGCATTGGCCTCATCGAAGCGCCGGAGTGCTTTCTCACAACGTGCCTCTTCACCGGGTTCGTCGAGCGGCACGGGTTACCTCGCGGCGGGAACGCGGAATTCGACCGTCTTCCCCGCGTCCAACCGGAATTCGCGCTGCCAGTCGGCCTGTTCGCGGCGCTTCACCTGCAACGTATGCGGCCCGGCGATCAGCGGCATGTCGAGCGGACACACACCCATGTAGGCGGTATCCACATAGACCGGCGTCGGCGTCGCACAGTCGACCACGAATCGTCCCGTCCGCAAAGGTTCGTCGCGTCCGGTTAGACGCACCGACCGCGCAACCGCCTTCGCCGGCGGCAGGTGCCACAACGGCGGTTCCACGCGAGGCACACCCGACTTGCTCACCCGGGCACGGGGGCCGATGCGGGGAGCGCTCGTTGTGATCACCGGTTCGTCGTACGTTCCGATCGGCTTTTCTTTGGGATGGAATCCGAAGACAGTAAACGGAAGCTGCCGTCCTCGAATGACGATGCGCAACTCCTCGTCTTCGATCTCGACGCTGAAGGTCTCGCCCGGCGCGACGTCACGGCAGTCGCGCACGGTAGCTTCGGCGCCCTTCTTCTCTTCCTGCTCGGCATCGGATTCCTGCCCGATAGGTAGGGCCGGCGGCTCCTTGGCGCGTTCATCCATCCGTTTCAGTTCCTCGACTGAAGGGCAGCCGGCCAGGTAGATTCCTTCATCAAGATCCCGGAACAAGGCAATCGAAACATCAACCGACTCAGGAGCGCGATCCCCCGTGAAGCTGCGCACCTGTGCTTCGGCCGGAGGACACGTCAAGACATACAAAGCCCCACCGGCGACAATGCGGCAGCGCCGCACCCAGTCGTCAAACTGGACATTCATGGGAGTGGGCGTGCCGCTGAAGAAACGTTCGCGCTCCACGTCCAGCGTAAACGCCGCCGTGGGATGCACACCCTGGCCCGCCAATGAAGAGACGCCCGCGACTGCAAGGATGCAGATCGCCAGGCGTCCGGTCACAAGTTAGTCTCCGACCGCCGCAACCGGCACGCCGGCGCACACTTCGGACATGACTTCCATGGCGCGCTCACACTGTTCGCGCGTGACGTCAAAGTGCGTCAGCATCCGCATGCGGTATTGCCCGACGGCGTTCGACAGCACACCGCGCTCACGCAGCTTCGCTGACAGTTCCTTGCCGGTCATGCCGGTGCCGTCGACGTCGTAGATCACGATGTTCGTCTGCACGTCCGACGGGTCAACCGAAATACCCGGCACGCGTGAAAGTGATTCCGCGATGAACTTGGCGTTCTCGTGATCTTGAGGCATACCCGCGGGCGAGTTCTCGATCGCCACGATGCCCGCCGCGGCCAAGACACCGGCCTGCCGCATGCCGCCGCCGAATACCTTGCGCGCCATCCGCGCTTTGTCGATGAATTCCGCGCTGCCCGCTAGCATTGACCCCACCGGCGCGCCCAAGCCTTTCGAGAGGCAGAACATCACCGAGTCGACCTTCTCCGTTACTTTGCTGACCGGTGTACCCAGGTAGGTTGCCGCGTTGAATACCCGCGCGCCATCCATGTGAACCTTCACGTCGCGTGCGTGCGCCTCGTCGCAGATCTCATTTAGGACCTCTTGAGGATAGACGTGTCCACCCAGGATATTGTGGGAGTTTTCTACGGTGATCAAGCTCACGCCGTTGAAGTGATCACTGGCCGGACGGACGAGCGGCTCGATCTGGTCCCAGTGGAGAATGCCGTCCGGGGCACCGACGGTCCGCGTCACACACCCGGAAAGTTGAGCGACGCCGCCCACTTCGTAGAGCACGATATGCGAGCGCTCGTGAGTGATGACCTCTTCGCCGCGCTGGGTATGTGCACGGATGGCGCACTGATTACCCATCGTCCCGGTGGGGACGAACACGGCCGCTTCCTTGCCGACGACCTGGGCCGCAAGCGCTTCGAGCCGGTTGATGCTGGGGTCTTCGTGGTGGACGTCGTCGCCGACTTCGGCTTCGAACATGGCCTGACGCATCGCGGGCGTCGGACGCGTACTGGTGTCGCTTCTCAGATCAATGAATTCGCTCATACCGCTTCCTCGTTAAGCATTGAGGATAGCGTTTGAGCGCTGAAAAGGAAAACTCGTTCGGGTTGCCGTGTCAGCGACGCCGATTAAGCCTGGCCCTCGTTCGGCCGCTCCGTTGGTTCCTTGCTGCCGTCACGCTGACCACCGCCGGCCGCCTTGTCCGTGATGGATTGCACCTTGCTGAAGATCTCCCCGAGACTACCGGCGACGCCCGGCAGCGTGGCGCCGGCGCTCACTGCGACGAACCCGGCCAGCAGCGCGTATTCGACCATGTCCTGGCCGCACTGGTCGCGAAGAAACCGCCGGAAACGTAAGAGGTATTGGTTGGTCATGGGTTAGGAATCCCCGAGCATTCCCAATCATTATTGGCCCGGGAAGCCCAAGCGGCAATGATGTATCAGTACCGATTCATGCCCACACCGCTCCTATTTGCGACTAAGGTGCGAACCTGACGAGGAGTAAGATGCCGCCCTACTACTCGCCAAGAATCTCCGCGAATACTTCGTTCGAAAACAGTAGACCTTCGCTCGTGAGAATGAGCCGGTTCTCGCTTTCACGGCGCAGCCAGCCGCGTTCAATCAGCCGCGTAAGCGCTTCATCGAAGAGCACCATTTCATCCAGCGGCGCGTCGAAACCCCCGGTCTGCCGCAACCCCGTGATGAAGCGGTCTTCCGCCATGCGGCGTCGATCCAGCGTTTCCGTCGTCGCCCGAACGCATTCTCCTTGCTGCGAGCGCTTCAGGTACTCCTCGACGGATGTCACGTTTCCCCAGCGCCGCCGGCCATCGAATGAATGCGCGTCGACGCCGAACCCGAGGTAGGGCTGCATCCGCCAATACTTGAGGTTGTGCGCCGACTCGTGGCCGGCCCGGGCGAAATTCGAGATTTCGTATTGCTGAATCGATTGCCTGTCGAGTTCCTGAAGCGCAGTGGCGTACAAATCCGCGATCTCGTCGTCACTCGGTACGGAACCGGCCCCGAAACGCGTCCCGCCCTTCTGTAGCTCGCGGCCGAGGTTGCTCTCGTCGTCCACGTCGAGCATATAAACCGAAACATGCGCCGGAGCAATCTCGGCGACCCATCGGAGAGATTCCGCCAAGCCCTCGGGCGTTTGGTGCGCCAGACCCACGAGTAGGTCGACACTTACGTTGTCGATACCGGCCCGCGCGAGCAGTTCCACTTCGGCGGCCACGGATTCGGGCGTGTGCTTGCGGCCGGCCGCCGCCGCTTCCTTGGGAACGAAGGATTGCACGCCGAGGCTCACCCGATTGATGCCGGCCTCGGCCCACGCCTGCGCTCTCTCGTCGGTGACCGTCCCGGGACTCGCCTCCATGGTGGCCTCGCGCCATTCGTGGGTGGGAAGGCAATTGAGTAGCGTCCGCAGAGCGGCGGTGTCGATCAGGCTGGGGGTTCCGCCGCCGAGATAGAGGGTATCCGGCGGAGAGGGTAGGTCCGTCGCGCGGATCTCAGCGCTCAGCGCATCGACGTAGGCGGGCATCCAATCTGATGGAAATACCCCCGAAGCGAAGTGACAGTATGTACACTTCTGCAAACAAAAGGGAAAGGATAGATAGACTCCGGTCAAGCTTCGCGGTCTCTAGTGCATTCTCCCACGCCAAACAGGGCGGCTCCCTGATAGGGCTCGCGGGCCAGTTTGGGTTCTCATCTTGTTACTATCCAAAAAACAGGTAGTCGACGCTTTGTTTCGATCCAGAGAACAACTTCTGTTACTGAGCTTGACGCTGCTGCTGGTCGGCTGCGGCTCGCGAAGCCAGCACGTCCGCGCTGTTCCGCCGCCTCCGCCTGAACCGAGGATCGAATCGCCCGCGCCTCTGGACCCGGGCGGGCCGGCCCCGGAGATCCCCGCCGAGTCGGCGAGTCTAAACCTCCCGATCCGTACCGAACCCGCGGAGGTTGCGCCTGCACCGGATCCGCTCCGCGTCATTCCACCGGCTCCTGACGACCCACTGAAGCTGTTCCGAAAACACGTATTCAAGAGTGTCGGCGGACAGAAGCTCCCGTACCGGCTCCTCAAACCTTGGAATTTCGAGTCGGACAAAGACTATCCGCTGATCGTCTTTCTGCACGGCTCGCGGGCGCGGGGCAGCGACAACGTCCGGCACCTGAACGGCAGCAGCGGCCCGGGCATCTCGCTATGGACATCGAATGAGGTTCAGAGGGACTACCCGGCCTTCGTTCTGGCCCCGCACTCGCGTACGACCTGGGTGAGAACGTGGGCATTGGTCGATCGTCCGGCGAACCGGCAAGAGCCGCTGGAACTCGTCATTGCGTTGATCGAGAATCTCAAGCAGCATCACAATATCGATCCGCGGCGCATCTATGTCTCGGGCGTTTCGATGGGCGGCTTCGGCGTCTGGAGCGCGATCACGCGTCATCCGACGTTCTTTGCGGGCGCGGTGCCGGTTTGCGGCGGAGGCAATCCGAAAATGGTCGGACCTAATCCCACGCCGGTATGGGCTTTCCACGGGTCGAAAGATACGACCGTCTCGCCGCGCCGCTCACGGGAGATGGTTGCCGCCCTACGGCGGGTCGGGGCCAGTGTGAAGTACACCGAGTATAAGGGCGTGCGTCACGATAGTTGGAGGCATGCCTTCAAGGAACCCGAGCTGGTCCACTGGCTGTTTTCTCAGAAACTCTGGTAAAGCGGAACCCGCATTGGAACGGCGGGCCGTGCCCCTATTCTTTGGGGGGTGTGCGATAGTGCGCGAAGTGATCGCTCGAGGCTGACGCCCGTCGCACAATGAAGTGGTTCCCCCGGTGTAGACGAACTCGAAAGAAACGGCGGCTGCCGCGCTGGGCGCGCTGGATACTGGTTGGCGTCCTGAGTTTCTACGCCTTCTGCACGATCATGCTGATCGGAATGCGTTGGATTGAACCCCTTGCCACCGGGGTGCAGATCCAGCGGCGCGTCGAGTCGTTGTTCGCGGAGGGCGACTACGATGCCGTTCAGATATCCGTACCGCTGGAGCAGATTCCGATCGACGTTCAGCGAGCCGTCATCGCGGCGGAAGACGGCCGGTTCTATGAGCACAGCGGCATCGATTGGCTCGAGCTCGAAAAAGTAGTCGAGGAAGTCGAGACGCGCGGTCGATTCCGCGGAGGTTCGACCATCTCACAACAGCTCGTCAAGAACCTGTTTCTTACGACCCATCGGTCACCCATCCGAAAGGGGCTGGAGGTGACGTTGGTCCCGATCGCCGAACTCGTCCTCTCGAAAGATCGAATTCTGGAGCTGTACCTGAACCACATTGAATGGGGACCTGGCGTGTGGGGCGTGGAAGCGGCGGCGCGTCACCACTATGGCGTTTCCGCTCAGAAGCTCAATCGTAGGCAAGGCGCTCGGTTGGCCGCCTGCATACCCGATCCGCGCAGGCGCCGCCCCTCACAGATGGATACTTACGGTTCCATCATTCTCGATCGGATGAAGAGCCGCGGCTGGTAGCGGAGCCACACGCTAACGAGCGGACACGGCATGCCGCGCCCCTACTTGTTTCGGCGAATAGGTGTTCGTACTCATGTTCGGGCGCCCCGATCTTCGGTATAATTCAGCGGTCAACATGGCTACCTGCCGGCGCAGCTTTGTACGTTTTCGGGCCAGCGCCATCCGTCTGTCGATTGCCATGCTGTTGCTCGTCTCGGCCGCCTGGGGGCAGCATATGCTGCGGCCCAGCATCCAGGACGGCGCCATTCGCATCATCAACTCCGACCGCGCCGTCCTGTCCTCTCTGGAGACCCGCACGGATGTGCCGTGTACCGTCCTTCCGTCTGAGCCCAAACTCGGCTTCGATCTGCAGTTCACGGCGGGCTATGTTGCAACCGTCCCCCTCAACGCGCTAGCGGGCGAGGGCAACAGTCTACGCGTCCTTTTTCGGATAGAACCGCTGGACGGCAAAGAGGAGAAGCACTACTTCTGGGATCGCTATTCCGTCCCACCGATCGCGGCCGATGCCGTGGGTGAAACCGCCATTCCCGGGCGCTTCAAACTCGGAGCCGGACGCTACCGCGTCGACTGGCTCATGCGGGACCAACGCGAGAGAGTCTGTTCGGCGCACTGGGAGATCGAAGCTTCGATTCCCGGACTCTTTGAAGAACGAGCGGGCACGCGGCAACCCTTCACGGTAGGTCCCAACGAGATCGAGCTCTTCCTCGAAGAGCCCCCCGTGCAGCGCGAAAAGTCGGAGCCACTGCACGTCAAACTGCTTGTCAACTTCACCCCAACGGATTCGAGCGAAGTCAACCTACGTCCGTACGACTTACAGAACATCATCTCGATCGTGCGGGCCATCTCGAGAGAACCGCGCATCGGCTCATTCAGTTTCGTCGGGTTCAACATGCAAGAGGAGCGCGTCATCCTGGAGGAGGAGAATGTCCGCCGCATCGACTTCCCTGCCCTCGGCGACGCCGTCGAATCGATCGAAGGTGGCATGATCGATTTCGCTCAACTTCAGGATGAGGACAGCGCTTCCCGCTTCCTCACCGAGTTGTTCAAGAAGCACCTCGGCCCGCAAGAGCCCGAGCCGGACGCGGTGATGATCATCGGGCCGAAACTCATGCTTCAGAAGAAGGTCTCTCGCGAAGTCTTAGCCGAAAACCCGCAAGTGCACGCGCCGGTCTTCTATCTGATCTACAACACCGATCCCTACGTGCACCCCTGGAGGGACGCGATCAGCAGCGTCCTGAAGATCTACCGCGGGCTGGAATATACGATCTCGTTGCCCAAAGATTTCGGCCGCGCCATGAAGGACATGATGGGCCGCGTGACCGGCAAGAAAGACGACCCATCGGCAGCAGCGTTCGTCGAACCTGTAGTATCTACTCAGTAGGCATTGGCCCTCCGTAGGCCCAATCAACCCGCAGTTTCAAGGAGAAACAAATGAAAATTCTCGTCATCATCCTGCTCGTGTGCATCGGCGCCTGCGGAGTCATCGGATTCGGCGTCTACTACGTCGGGTCGAAAGCCGTTGAAACGGTGGGGGCTGAGATGGACAAGGTCACCTCGGAAGGTGGCAACATCGATAACCCGCTCGGTGCCCTGAGCGCTCTGAGTAACGCCGTCGGTGACCTGCAGGGCATGCAGGAAGAACTTGAGAACATGGAACCTGTCGACCCGCTTGCGTTCCAGACCATCATCAGCGACGTCCTGCCGGAGATCCCTTCCAACTGGGAAGCGCAAGACCCTAAGGGTAGTTCGCAAACGATGGGCAACTACAAGTTCACACGGGCGAGCCGCCGCTATACCGGCCCCAACGGTGAGGTCATCGACGTGACGGTCAACGACTGGGCCTACAACGCGGCGATCTACATGCCGTTCTTCCTGGCGGCGAACTTCAGCCAGGAAACGACCGAGGGTTACAACAAAGGCATCAAGATCGGCGAAGACCCGGGCCGCGAAGAGTTTACCTTTGCAAGGAACCGCGGCGAAAGGTCGGTGCTCTACGGCAAGCGCTTCAACATCGTCGTCAAAGGCACGGGTATTGAACCGGCAAACCTCGAAGAGTGGTACGGGCTTGTGCGCAAGAGCAATTTGCCTACTCGCTAGCGCCGCATCAGCGCTTCGATTTCATCGGCGTCCTTGGGTAGCGCGTTGCTTAGCAAACGTGCTCCGTTCGCGGTGATGAGGAGCATGTCCTCGATGCGAACGCCCAGGTTCTCTTTCGGTAGATAGAGTCCCGGTTCGATGGTGATCACCATCCCGGCCTTTAGGGGCTGGGAGAAATCGATCGGGTCGTGGACCGCGAGGCCCACGCTGTGTCCTATCCCGTGGAGGAAATGCTCGCCCATGCTTTCGCCCACTGCCTCCGGCCCCATCTCATCGAACAAGCTCTTCGTCATCCGCGACAGGCCGTGTAACGTCTCACCGGGTTTGACGGCGGCAATCACCTTCCGCTGCACCGCGAGAACTAGGTCGTAGATCTCGCGCTGGCGCGGGGTGAAGCGGCCGTCGACAGGCACGGTTCGCGTCAGGTCGGCGGCGTAGTGCGCGTATTCCCCCCCAACGTCCATCACGACCACCTCGGCTGCTTTGAGTTGGCGTGTCACGGCTGAGTAGTGCAATACGGTTGCGTTGGGCCCGCCGCCGATGATGGGCGCGTAGGCGGGCCGCAGGCAGCCGCGTTCCATCATGGTCGATAGCATCGAAGCGAGGATCTGATACTCGAATCGGCCCGCTTCAATGGTGTTCCAAGCCTCTCGATGCGCGGCGATCGAAGCGTCGATCGCTGTCTGAATCAGGCGAAGCTCGCCTGCTGACTTGACGGCGCGCATTGCTTCGACTGCACCCCGGATGTCGGTAATTGTCGTATTCCCGGCGTACTCCCGCACCGTCTCGCGCCGATCCGGTTCCGGCTGCCGCCCTTCACTTACTCGGCCAGGAAGCAATGTGTAGATATGCGAGCGCTTCTTGGCGGCACGCTTCACCTGCCCCTTGAGCTTGTCAACCCGCAGGACCTTCTCAAACCCAGATCGCGACACAATGCCGGCATCATCCGGTGCGGCTCGCTGACCAAGCCATCGTTCGCTCGAAGGGTCATCGGGCGGCAGGAAGAGCAACTCGCGATACGCACTATCTTTCTCTCTGCCCGGGACAAGCAGCAACGCGGCCCCCGGCTCATTCCAGCCCGTCAGATAGAAAAAGTTGTTCTCCTGGCGGAAAGGCGACCGCGCGGCCTGCGCCTCGTCCCGCCCATATCCGAGCAGCACAATCACGCCGTCGCGATGCGTCTCGGCCAATGCCTGCCGCCGCTGGCGATAGACCTCGAGCGGTTCCCGTTCCAGGCCGTGTAATGCCCCTTGCAGAACGGTGAGAAGCAATAAGAAAACCGGCCAACGCATCCGCTTCAGTATAGAGATCAGCCGTTTTCCCAATCCGCCGGTAGCCCTCCCAAGCCCACGCCGCCAGGCGGTTTCGGTTACAATTCAGACTTCTCGCGTTATTGCCCCGATCCAATCTATGCGCTTCGTCCACGGCATCTTCCGTCTTATCACTATCGTCTTTACGCTGGCTCTCTCCGTCTTCCTGCTAGGGGTCGGGCTCATCGGCATGGGTGACGCCGACACACTTCGTTTCGATGTTGTGCCGCTACTGACAGGCAACGAGCTAGCTCTCGCGCTGGTCGGCATAGGCATCCTCGGGCTTGCCGCGGTCGTGCTGCTTGTGCGCTTCAAGCATCTGGCGTCCTGGTTGATCGTTTTGTGGAATCTTGTGGTCGTGAGCATTCTGATTTGCGCCGCTACCCGATCCGCGTACCGCTTCGACGGCATGGACGACTTCATGAACGGCGTTTACTTTTCGCTGATCGCGATTGTTTCTCTACTCGGAAGTTGGTTCCAAGTCCGCGCCTCACGCACCCACCCGGCCGAACGCGTATAGGCGGTTCCCAGGCCGGCAAGGCCCCATCATGGAAGATTTGAGCCGCCTCCTCGCGCCCCTCGCCGTTTTTCTATTCATCCTCGTCGGACTCGCCTTCACTGCCTTCTGGATCGCCGGTGCTTGGAAAATGTTCGAGAAGGCCGGCCAACCCGGCTGGGCCATCCTGGTCCCGATTTACAACCTGCTTCTGATTGTTCGCATCGCCGGTTCGCCTGACTGGATGTTTGTCTTGCTGCTCATCCCCTTCGTGAACATCGTGGCGCATATCTTCGTCTCATTGGAACTGGGCAAGCGGTTTTCCAAAGGCGCGATATTCACGATCGGGCTGATCTTCATCCCAGCCGTCTTCTATGCGCTGATCGGATTCAGTTCCGACGACTACACGCCGCCACCGTCCGGCCCCTTGGCCCCCGCCTGATGAGACTTCGTACGGCTCGCAACCGCCTTAAGATTGAGCATTCGATCATCGAAGGTCTGCGGCGAGTGCTGGAAGACTTGCTGGAAGCGACGCCCGAGATCCGGTCGATCATCCCCGGCACGATCAAGCCGGTTCGCAAGGCACGCGGCAAGATCAAGATCCGGATCACGACTCCGACACACACCGGGTGGAAGGGCATCGCTCTCGCTGCCGGTGCGCGGCAGGAGTTGTTTATCACAACACCGCTATCGAAGGAAGAAGTTGAATCGCGAATCGCGGCGGTTCTTGACTGAGTACACCGATTCGACGACCTACTCCATCGAGCAGGGTTCGGCACGAACGTAGTGGGGATCACTTCCTCGATCCCCCCTCCTCGGAAGTGACTGCCAGGTTCCGGTTAGTGGGTCCGGTGCGCGTTGAACACTGCGGCCGTGCAGCATAGGAACGGCGGTAAGATCGTCACCGAACGGTTCCTCTAGCAAGGGCTGACATGAAGTCCAGTACACCTCCGGAACCGTTCATTTGGACTCGCCTCCTGAGAGTTGGTCGAGCAGGATCGCAGCCATGACCTCGGCCCCGATGAAGATCGACTCCTCGTCTGCCACATAACCAGGGCTATGTGGTATACCAACCCAGCCCTTCTCGGGATTGGAAACACCGAGAAAGAACATTACGCCGGGGACCACATCCTGAAACGAACCGAAGTCCTCACTGTAGGCAGGAAACACGCCGTCCAAATTGAGAACTGCCTCCGTCCCAATGACCGAGCCGGCACTTGCGGTCGCCTCCCGGACGAGACCGGGGTCGTTCGTAACCCCGGCGATGAATCTCTCCTGATAGTCGATGCTCAATGTAATACCGTCGCGCTTCAGCTGCGCCAGATGCCCTTCGATCTCCTGCCTGGTTCGGGCTCTGGTACCGGAGTCTGCTGTAGTGATCCAGGCCGACACAGCGAAAGCGCCCGCCTCCGCCTGCGATGGCTGATCGACCTCGGCGAGGACGAAACCCGGCGGCGCCGGCGTTACTGCCTGTTGCGGTGTAATCGTACCCACGCTTTGGATCCGCCTGCGAACTTCCCGTGCGACGCCCTCCAAATCGCCGCTGCCGCTGAGGGTGACTTGAACGCGGTCCCGACCGGCCATCATGATCTCCGGTGCGGTCGCTAGCTGCCCGACGCTAATCGGTGCCGTGTGATACGCGAAGATTGCCCCTGGCATCGTGTCCCGAAACACGCCGTCCGCAATCATGGCGCGGGCGCCGATGGCGCTTTCTTCGGCTGGCTGGAAAACAAACATGATCGTCCCGGCCAGTCGTTGCCGTACAGCCGCAAAACCTTCAGCGAGTGAGAGCCCGATGGTGATGTGGATGTCGTGGCCGCAAATGTGCCGTACTCCAGGAATCGCTGATCGGAATTCCACGGGGTCAGGCGCGCTGGACCGGACGGCGTCCATGTCGGCTCGAAACGCGACGACCGGCCCTGGCTGGCCCCCCCCGCAACACCCCGACGACCCCGTAGCCGCCGACG
>Ga0114999_10000837_pt1 | contig 44798 bp, 45 predicted proteins | sample ArcticOcean_MG_C_3_FD_89820 | JGI IMG/M metagenome (GOLD analysis project Ga0114999, IMG submission 89820) | Marine microbial communities from western Arctic Ocean - ArcticOcean_MG_CB8_126 | ecosystem: Environmental > Aquatic > Marine > Oceanic | place: Arctic Ocean: Canada Basin | collected...
ACTCAGCCTGATACCACCAGTTACCGCCTCCATGTCGTCGAACGACTCCGTGCCGCCATTGGCGATGGCGGACAGGGCATTTCCTGGCGCCGAGGCCGTCGCATAACCAACAGTCGCCGTGAGACCAACGCCGCTCACATTACCCGTGTAATGCACGCCAACATCTACGCCATCATGGTAAGCCACGCCCTCGTCGATCTGTCCGGTGTTCGAACCACCTCCACCACTGCCCTGAGTGGTGGCGACCTCCGGACGATAGCTGAGAGCCAACTGGAAGCCGTTGAAGCGGGGCGAATAGTAGTGAATGCCCTGGTCATCGTTTGAGGCATCGAAATTCGCCGAACCCAGCGGACGTCGGAAGGCAAACGCATCAGTTGCTCCGTTTTGCGATAGCCATTCGGTCTGAACACCAGACGAAATGCCGTGTGCGACGTTGGGTGCGTTGACGCTCCAGCTCAGGTTATAACGGCCCGAGTTGGCAGCACCGAGGTCGACGCGGCCCCAACCGGCTTCGAGAGTGATCCACGACTGATCGATCTGGTCGCCACCGTTGGAGGCTTCAAGCTCGATACGGCCACCAATCTTCAGGCCGTTGTCGAGCTCGCCGCGCATGTTGAAGTTAATTTCGGCGTCCTGAGCGGTTATGACACCGTGATTGTCAGTACCACCTTCTTGATCTTCACTATAAAGGTGGGCGTCGAAGTGGTAATAGCCACCGAGTGACAAGTTGAGGGGCTGGGCTTCGGCCAGCGCATTCCCTCCTGCCAACACCGTAGCAGCCACCAAACTGGTGGTTCCTAGGAGATACGATTTGTTCATCTCTATTCCTTTGATTATCGATCGATACTTAAGCCCCGGTGCTCCGGGGCGACGTCAGAGGGTTGATCCCCCTTTCAAGTGCGCCTAGATAGCCGCGACCTGGGGTATTTCGTCAAGCCAGAATCGTTCGGAATTCCTGAGTAAATTCATGACTGTGGCATTTTAACAACAGATCGAGTTCGACAGAAATCAGATACGGAATTGTATTCTGCGCGCCTGACGTGGCAATTTTACCACAGCCATATTGTATGCAGATCAGTTCGGCACATATGGTAAAGCTGAGGCACAAAATCCGTATACGTAAGGAAGGCGTAAGGTCCGCCCGAAGGGGTAATTCGCTACGTGCTTTAGACGATCAGCGCAAACTGCTATAGAATTCAGTGAAGGTGGCGACATGCCGGCCCATCAATTCGCCGGCTCACTGCGGAGTCGCGCTGGAATCCAGGGATACAACACATTCACCATGAAAACTCATATCCTTCGCGGACCACATCTGGTTGCAGTGATATTCGGCGGCATTTCCATGATGATCGCGGGATGTGCAAATACGAGTGTCGAGGAGGTCGGTGATATTAATACCGGTCGCCAGAGTGCCAAATACGGCGACGTTGATACGGGCGGCGGCATCCTGGACGGAGTGGGAATTCCGCTTGTCGGTGGCCCCAGTACCCGAAATTCAGGCGGGAGCGGCAATGCCGGCATCGGCGTGAATTCCTTTCTGTGGCGGGCATCACTGGATACGGTCTCTTTCATGCCGCTGTCATCCGCGGACCCGTTCGGCGGCGTGATCATCACCGATTGGTATTCGCCGCCCGAAGTGCCGTCGGAACGTTTCAAGATGACCGTCTATATTCTGGATCGCCAACTGCGCGCAGACGGCATAAAGGTTTCCGTCTTCCGTCAGCAGCTCGCGTCAGGGAACCGATGGGTCGACTCCAGTGTGGGAAGCGGCACTGCGACCGAGCTGGAGAACGCCATACTTACGCGCGCGCGGCAATTGCGTTCGGTTATCGTTCCTAAATAGTTCTACATCCAGGCATCGGGTCACGACTTCTGTTTAGAGTAGCTGCCGGCGTTAATTTGTAAGACCGGGTCGGTGTCTTCAGGAATCCCCTGCGCGCAGCCAGAACTGATACATCCCGGCAAACGTATCCGGGTAAGCTGACTCGAGATCATGCCAGTTGCTTAAGTCGGAAAGGGTCGTGTCATTGGGAAATCGCTCTCTGTAGGTGGTCTGAACCGTCCGATCCCTCAGCTCAAATCCGATAAAACGAAGTTTCAAAGGCTCCAGCATCTCGGCAATCTCGGGCAACGTGTACGACCGTTCCTGCACGTGAAAGATCAGATCCCTGCATGGTGACATGGCGTGAAAATCGAGGCTGCCGGCCACCTCTCTAACTTCGCTGTCACGGGGAAGCGCAAATATATCCTGCCGGCACTGCCGGATGCCGTCGGGCGTCGCCGAATAGTCGCCGCTCTTGACAAACGCTCGAGCTGCGGCGACATGGCGGCGTGCAAATTCGCTGTACAGAGCCACTTTCATGAAACCGCCCGGTCGTAGCAAACCGCGCAAGATCCTCCATCCTACCAACGGATCCGCCATGTGATGAAGCACCCCGGCGGCTTCAATGAAGTCAAAGCTGCGTTCGCTGGTTTCAAGATCGAGAATGTCGCCGTGAACAAACTCGATTGACCCGATGTCGAATTCCCGGGCTTGTCTCATGGCAAAGGCGAGGCTCGTGCGGCTTAGATCCACCGCCAGAATATTGGGTTCCGTGAAGCGATAGGACGCCTGAACCGCCGTTTGCCCGGTGCCGCAACCTGCAATGAGGATGTCGGCCTGTTCTGAGCCGGTCTCAGGCAAGCCCGTAGCGTGGGGAAAGAGTTGTCGCACCACGGATAGAAGCGGTCGGGCACGTCCGGCGTTTACAGTCCTCCAGCGCGGGTACGGATTCTCCTCGTACTGTTGCCGCACAATCTGGGATACTGAATCGACGACCGGGGAAAGAGTTCCAATTGTCTGTTTCAGCGCGGCCTCTTCCCGTGGCTCGACCATCTGACGGCGGACTAGATCACCGAATCCATCGCCTGGTACCGATTTGCTGAATTCCTCGAGCCGCTCCGCACCTAAAATAGTGTGTAAAGGCCGATAACATCCGACAACTGCCCACAAAATCCGCTTGTCCGGAGTCAATTCATGACCGCCTTCGGGAAGATGCCCAATAAGAGAGGCGACCCCGTCAATCTCCTCGTCTGAAACGGCGTAAACATATTCATTTGTGAAGCAGTTGGCGGAAAGGGCGAACACAAACTCCTCGCTATCAAGCACCAGATCACCCGAGAGAACGGCATCCAAAATTGCGCGCCGTGTCCGGGTCAGTAGCCGCTCAAAATCGAAGTCGGGAATTACGGCATGCCAAAGCATCGCGATCAGCAACCGGTGATTCAGCGCTCCCAGAACCTGCGAGGTTAAGATCTCGCTGACATCGTTGCCGGTGCCAGACGCTTGGTTCAGGACGGCAGCAAATTCGTTGTTGAGGCGAAGCAACCCGATCGCCGAGACGGCCAGCCTTTGCCTGTTCACACGGTCTTGGCCGAAGCAATCGATGATATCCTGTTCGAGGTCCGGGTCAGCATTGTCGATACGGGCGAATCGCAACGCTTCTGCAAAATTTATCCAGGATCCAGTCCGTTTGGGATCCAATCGGATCGCGGTGCGAAATGCCGCAAGCGCAGCTTCGCGCTCACCTTGATACTGCAGCATCAGGCCCAAATTGTTCTGCACCTCTACCGAGCGTGGATCGCTGTCAGCGGCAATCTTAAAGCGCTTGACGGCAGCGTCGATGTCGCCCCGATCCTTTAGCGCCAGCCCGAGATTGTTGTTGGCCGACACGTTTTTGGCGTCAAGCTCGAGTACACGCTGAAAGCACGCGACAGCATCATCAACACGTGAAAGCTCCCAGTACGCTGTGCCTAAATCGTTGTGTGCATCCACGTAATGCGGATCGAGTTGCACTGCGGTGTGAAAGCACCGAATTGCTTCATCGTGCCGTCGATTTTTGTGGAACACTTTCCCCAAACTGCGGTGATACGCGGGGTTTCGGTTTTGCGCCTTCAACGCTTGCTTGATGTTGTGTTCGGCGGCCTGCGGATCACCGGATTGATGCCGTACCACGCCTATTAAGTGCAGGGCATCTGGATGTCCGGGAGCTAAGTTGAGAATTTGGCGGTAGCCGTTTTCAGCTTCCCGCAAACGTCCATGCTCATGATGTCGCACCGCATCTTCAAATGCGGCCTGCAACGCCTTCGCAGGGGAGACTGCCCCAGACCCGCCTAGCTTCTTCTGTCGACGCCGATCGGCTCTATTCATTAACGGACTGTGCGAAATGTCAGACTAGTGTGCGCCAGATGTCGTCATAGCGCGTCGGCCTGTTTACACCAAGTGAAGTTTGATTCTGGCCGACGTTGGTACATGTACTTAATGTGTTGCGGGAAGAGTCTGAAAGGCAAGCCAGTGCCGCGCAGTGTATCCAATTCCAATCTGGACCGATCGTTCGTGCCGGGATAATTCGGGGATGTTCCGGTTCGATCATTGCGTATGGTCTACATAGAGAAGGATTGAACCATGCCGCCGCGTGTCATCCCTATTCTGCTTCTAGTCAGCTTGGTTGGGTGTGCCAACCCCACCATTGTCTCTCACGTTTATTACGATCATTCGGAAATCATCGACGTCTTCCGCTACGCGGCCGGCGGACGTGATTTTCTCGTCGAAATCCAAGGCAATCCAACACATGATCCAAAAGTCACGTTCGATGGTGAGGTTCTCTCGTCCATGCACGGTCATCATGGGGGGCCGCCCACGAAGTTCACAACCACGCCGTCGGAGGCAACACGAAAAGATTATCGGATCGTCTTCGTGTTTGGCGCTCCTCCCGATGTCGGGTCGAAGTCGGCCTGCTCCGGCAACACGCTGGGTGCGACGACCGCAGCGGGCGGACGTATAAATATGCAAGCGGCTTTTTGTCACGCGGATCGTCCGCTTTCTTACGCACGCGTTTCCTTTGGTCCAATTTCTGGACCGTTTGACCCACGCCTCGCAAGTGCCGTGGAGCAAGCGATACTAAGCCTGATTCCGCCGTACGATCCCGATTACAAGTAACAAAACGATTCGGTATTGCTGCCTGGTTAGGCGTTTGCTCGCAGCAGATACAGCGCTCGGTTTAAGCGCGCTGGATGACGGTTTCCTGCTGTGGTAGTTTGCGCCGGCCCGTGGATACTTTTGCACGGCATCCCAAGGACCTAACCCCCGTCCGCTACCGGCATGACCTTGACCCCCCGATACAACGCCCAGGAAACTGAGGCAAAATGGCAGCGGGTGTGGGCCGATCAGCATACCTTCGAGGCGCGTGAAGACCCCGATAAGCAGAAATATTATGTGCTGGAGATGTTTCCCTATCCTTCGGGGCGCATCCATATGGGTCACGTTCGAAATTACACGCTGGGCGATGTTATTGCGCGATATAAACGCACCAAAGGATTTAGTGTGTTGCACCCTATGGGATGGGACGCATTTGGGCTACCGGCGGAAAACGCCGCGCGAGATCAGAAGGTCCACCCGGCTGAGTGGACCTACAGCAACATTGATAACATGCGCTCCGAACTCAAGGCGATGGGCCTGTCTATCGACTGGTCGAGAGAGCTCGCGACGTGCCACCCGGGTTACTACGCGCATCAGCAGAAACTGTTTCTCGACATGTTTGAGGCGGGCCTCGTTTACCAGCGGGAATCGTGGGTCAATTGGGATCCCGTCGACCATACGGTGCTGGCCAACGAGCAAGTGATTGATGGGCTTGGGTGGCGTTCAGGAGCACCCGTCGAAAAGCGCAACCTAAATCAATGGTTTTTCCGCATCACGGCATTTGCCGACGATCTTCTCGAGGCGCTCAAGTCACTCGATCGATGGCCACCGCAAGTTCGGACCATGCAGCAAAATTGGATCGGGCGCTCCGAGGGTCTCACGATGTCCTTCGAGATCAGCGGCCGGAAAGATTGTTTGGACGTATACACGACGCGTCCCGATACGATTTTCGGGGCGAGTTTCATGGCCCTGTCCGCGGATCATCCTTTGGCCGGTGAGATCGGAGAGAAAGACCCATTGGCGGCAGAGTTTATTGCCGAGTGCCATCGGATGGGAACCAGCGAGGAGGCCATAGAAACAGCAGAAAAGAGCGGTTATGACACCGGGGTACGGGTCCTGCATCCATTTATTGAAGGCAGGGAGTTGCCCGTATACATCGCCAATTTTGTGCTGATGGAATATGGCACAGGCGCCATTTTTGGATGTCCCGCACACGACCAGCGGGACTTGGATTTTGCCCGCAAGTACGAACTACCCGTGCTGCCCGTTGTTGTACCGGCTAACCAAGCCGGCCAGGAATTCCACGTTGCGGACGAGGCTTTCTTGGACACGGGAGATGTAGTCCTCGCGAATTCTGAGTTTCTCAATGGTCTCTCCGTGGACTCCGCTAAGAATACGATCATGCAAAGGTTCGAGGAAACGGGAAGGGGCAAGCGAACGATCAACTACCGTCTGCGGGATTGGGGCGCCTCGCGGCAACGTTATTGGGGCTGCCCAATTCCGGTGATCCACTGTGAGAAATGCGGGATCGTGCCGGTCCCGGCGGCTGATCTTCCCGTTGTGTTGCCTGACGACGTTACCTTTGAGAAACCTGGCAACCCGTTGGAGGATCATTTGGAGTGGCGGAGTGTCGATTGTCCGGATTGTGGAGGGCCGGCGCTTCGGGAGACGGATACTCTCGACACGTTCGTGGATTCATCTTGGTATTTTGCCCGGTTTTGCAATCCTCGATCCGAGGTGCCGGTGGATCGGCAGGCTGTTGGGTATTGGATGCCGGTGGACCAGTACATTGGCGGAATCGAACACGCCATCCTGCATTTGCTCTATTCGCGGTTCTTTATGCGCGCCATGCAACAGTGCGGCCATCTGGAATTTGAGGAACCCTTTGCGGGCTTGTTCACACAAGGCATGGTTTGTCACGAAACCTATCGGGACAGCGACGGTAATTGGTTGTATCCCGAACAAGTCGTGATGGACTCGACGGGCAAGGCCCGACATGCCGAGTCCGGATTGTCTGTCCAGGTCGGCCGCTCTGAGTCCATGAGCAAGTCCAAAAGGAATGTCGTGGACCCAAGTTCCATTATTGGCCGGTACGGTGCGGACACGGCGCGCTGGTTCATGTTGTCCGATAGTCCCCCAGAGCGTGACTTGGAGTGGACGGACGCCGGTGTCGCCGGCGCATGGCGTTTCGTCCAGAGAATTTGGCGGTTGGTCGTTGAACTGGACGCCCAGGTTGATCGGGACGAAGGCCACTCCGCGAGCGGCCCTGCCGGTCCTGTTATGGACTTGCGGCGGGCAACCCATCGAACCATTGCGGCGGTTGGTGAGGACATTGAAGGGTTTCGTTTCAACAAGGCAGTCGCGCGCATTTATGAGTTCGTGAATGAATTGTCCGCGTCGCCTCTTGTAAGGGATGCGGCGCGTGATAATGACGAAGTCGCGGCTGTTCGAGAGGCGCTTCGAACACTGGTTCAATTGATTGGGCCCATGATGCCTCATATCGCGGAGGAGTTGTGGCGCCTGCTGGGTTACGAAACGTTGTTGGCCGACAGTGCATGGCCGGAGGCTGATCCGGAATTGATCAAGGAAGAAAAGGTCACCATCGGGATCCAGGTTAGCGGCAAGATGCGTGGAACGATTGACATGGCGCGCGATGCCGACGAAGGGCTTGTTCGCGATATGGCGCTCGCGCACGTAAACGTTCAGCGAAGTATTGGCGATCGGACAGTGCGAAAAGTCATCGTTGTTCCAAATCGAATTGTAAATGTGGTCCTTTAGAACAACGGTCGTCGCGCTGTGTGCCCTTGCCGCTGCATGCGGGTTTCATCCCCTTCACGCGCCTAGTGGTGGTGCGGTTCCGTCAGTTCTTGCGAAGATTGACGTCGCACCAATCCCCAATCGACTGGGCCAGGTGGTGCGTAATCATCTTGTTGAGCGGTTAACGCCTCGTGGTTTACCGATTGCGGCCGAGTACAGGGTCGTTGTCTCTCTTCGTTTGTCGAAAGAAGCACTGGCAATCGCCCGAGATGATTCAGCAACAAGATTCAATGTATCCCTTGAGGCGTCCTATGCACTCCTGCTCGTTTCCAGCGGAGATACCGTTTTACGAGGCACGGTGCGATCGATTTCCGCCTATAATGTTGTTTCTTCAGACTACGCGAATGTCGTGGCGCAACGTGACGCAGAGTTGCAGGCAGCCCGGGAGGTTAGCGAAGAAATGACGACACGTCTGTCCGTTTTCTTAGCGCAAACCGAACGATCGTAATTGTAAAGTGATGCGAAAGTGAAAGTGAACGCGCGTAACGCGGAGGGTTTCGCCAGAAATCCTAGTCCTGGCGTGCATGCGGTTTTGATCTATGGCCCCGATTTCGGGCTGGTACAGGAAAGGGCTGTGACCATCCTGGCATCCACGGGTGTAGAACTTAATGATCCATTCAGTGCAGTGACATTGCGAGGCGACGCAATTGCCCGCGAACCCGCACGATTGCTGGATGAAGCCACGAGCATCTCTTTTCAGGGGGGCACGCGCATAGTGCGCGTTCAAGGTGCAACAGACACAATTTGCGATAGTGTCGCGCCTTTGTTCGAACGTTCGATCGAAAATGTTTTGATAGTGTTGGAAGCGGGTGAACTTGGACCACGTTCGCGTCTGCGGCGTCTATTTGAGGCAACAGAGTACGGTGCCGCATTGGCGTGCTATTTGGATGATGACTTTGAGCGTGAGCGGGTTCTGGAGGGGTATATCCGGGATGAGGGAAAGAGTGTTGAAAAATCAGCGCTGAGTTACCTGGCTTCACACTTGAGCGGAGATCGGGCGTTGGCCCGGCGTGAAGTCGAGAAACTTCTACTTTATACGTTGAAAGATTCTAATGAAGTTACATTGCAGCAGTCAACGGATTGCGTCGGCGATGAGGCTGAGCATGTTCTGGAAGATATAGCGATGGCGGTGTGTTCGGGGAATACCGTGGATGTTTCGCGTGCCTACGAGCGCTGCATGGCAACCGGACAGCCTGAGATATCGGTGTTACGTTCGCTGGCAAGGCATTTGTTGCGTCTTCATATCGTATCGTCAGCCCGTGATGGAGGGATAAAGCTGGAAGATGCCCTGTCCGCACTCCGTCCGCCCGTGTTTTTTAAGGAAAAGGCCGTGTTCGTGGGTCAAACCATGAAATGGACGACCGTTCGTCTTCAACGAGCTCTTGATATCGTATTAAGCGCCGAACGATCGTGCAAAAAAACCCACGCGCCGGGACATCTAATTTGTGAAAGAACCTTGCTGCAGATAACAAATGCTGCTGGAAGGTCATAGTCTAGTCACTATATTTCATTTCAATATTGAAATGATTAGTTGAAATTTGTATTCCCCGCCCAATATTTAGTTTTGAAGCCGAAATATAACTCTAAACTACAATCTGCCTCGAACAAATGTTGAAGTGTGAATATCACATTTCATTTTGATCTAGAAATCACCGCTCGGCTCGTCGTCGACTTCGTCTATAGAGACTATTTGCCCATCATCGTGATGACACAAACGCCGACACACCTCATCAAGTTGTTCAAGGGTTTTATAATTGATCCTAACGGATCCACCTGTATCACCTTTATGAGAAATATCGACGTGAAGACCCAACTCACTGGATAAATCATGCTCTAGTGCAAGCGTATTTGCGTCCTTCCCGATTGTACGTACCTTATCATCTTTCGCTGGCAGTTTCTCTTTGACCATCGCCTCGACTGCCCGCACCGAAAGGTGCTTGCTAACCGCGCGCTTTGCAAGCTTCTCAGCGTTATCAACGCCCAATAAGGCACGTGCATGACCTGCTGATAGAGCACCTTCCTCTACCAGTGTTTGTACGGAGTTCGGCAATCCCAACAGTCTCACCGTGTTCGCGATATGGCTCCGACTGCGGCCAACGGCGAGTGAAAGCGCCTCTTGGGTTAAGCCATACTCCTCCATGAGGCGATGATACCCAGCTGCCTCCTCCATTGCGTTCAGGTCTTCGCGCTGAATATTCTCGACCAATGCGATTTTCAAAGACTGCGAGTCGTCAAGATCCTTGATAACGACCGGAACCTGATGCAATTGCGCCCGTTGAGCGGCCCGCCAACGCCGCTCTCCGGCAACGATCTCAAAAGATTCTTCGCTATCACCCGTTCGTCGAACCAATATGGGCTGGAGCATGCCCACTTCCTGAACTGATTCCACGAGCGTTTCCAGCTCAGCCTCATCGAACCGCCTTCGAGGCTGGTGGGGATTGGGACGCAGCTGCTCTATCGCCACTACTTTTGACGCCCGAACCTGATCCAAACGCGCATAGTCTTCCGCGTCGTCCCCTAAAAGCGCAGAAAGTCCCCGCCCTAAGCCACGCCGCCGAACTTGCGGATCTTCACTCATGCCGCGATTGCCCTCTCTCTCCGAAGTACCTCTCCAGCAAGACTAATATAGGCGCGACTGCCGGCGCATTTAAAATCATAAAGCAAGGCCGGTTTCCCAAATGACGGCGCCTCAGAGACTCTGACGTTGCGCGGGATAACCGTCTCATACACCTTATCGCCAAGCACACCCCGGACGTCGGTTGCCACCTGATCCGACAGATTATTCCGCCGATCGAACATGGTGAGGACCACCCCCTGAATTTCCAGTGTCGGATTGAACCCAACCCGCACACGTTCGATCGTGCGCATCAATTGGCTTAATCCCTCGAGTGCAAAGAACTCACACTGCAGCGGTACAAGTACTGCATCCGCCGCGACCAATGCGTTTAGTGTCAGGAGTCCAAGAGACGGCGGACAATCGATCAATACGTACTCATAGCCAGCCAACGAGCCACTAACGGCATCCCGCAGTCTATGGCTGCGCCGCTCCATATCCACGAGTTCAAGTTCGGCTCCCGATAGGTCAACGGTGGACGGTACGATATCGAGCAAGGGAATATTGCTTGCCACGGCAGCCTGTTTCACTGTTGCGGCTCCTGCCAGCACATCATAGCTGCTGAGCGGCCGCCTCCCCCGATCAATGCCAAACCCCGTACTTGCGTTACCCTGTGGGTCCAAATCAATAATGAGCACCCGGCACCCGACTGCGGCCAGGGCAGTGGCAAGATTTATGGCTGTCGTCGTTTTCCCAACGCCACCTTTTTGATTAGCGACTGCGATGACGCGGCTGCCACGTGGCTCTGTCATGCCGTCCACTATCTCATCAAGTTCATTTATCATTCGCCAATCCTTTGATTCGCAGGATCGCTGCGCCCGGCGCCGTACGACTCGGCAACTTATCCACATCAATATTGGGATATTTTGCGATTGCCGTCAATTCATGCTCAACATCTTGTCCCTTCGGAAAAAGGCATAGCGTTTCTGGACCGCAAAGTGGCGCAACCATCAGCAACAACTTACCAAGGGGCGCAACGGCCCTCGCGGTAATCACATGAGGCCGCGAAAACGGTCTCTCTTCCGGTTCCATCTCCACAATTATCTCGACCCGATGTTCGACGATATGTGCTTGGGCACCAGTGATACGAATGGCCTCCCGAAGGAATGCGCACTTCCGCGCGTCCTTCTCAAGCAAAAAGACATCCCCGGCTCCAAGGATAGCCAGCACCAATCCTGGAAACCCGGCACCACTCCCCACGTCGAGCCAGGTTCGTGCCTTCGCGGGCGCCAATTCGATGAGCTGGGCAGAATCCAATACATGGCGATGCCACACATCGGAGAGCGAACGTGAGCCAACTAGATTCAGCGCGCTTTGCCACTTCGTAAGGAGAGCGACATAGGCTTCCAGGCGCTCCAATGTTTCACGTGAAACATCTGTCTCGCGTTGAAAGTCATCCACCGTGAATATCGAAGGCACGGCCCCACTATGTTGAATTATGCACTCTTCGGCAACATACCGGCGCCCCCACCGGCCCGGCGAACATGAATGAGGAGCAAATTAATTGCCGCAGGTGTGACGCCAGGTACCCGCGCCGCCGCGCCGATCGTGGCCGGCTGCACAACCGTGAGCTTTTCACGTTGCTCGTTCGACAGACCCTCCACCCCCTGAAAATCAAAGTCGCCTGGAATGGACAGCGCCTCGTCGCGACGAAAGGCCCTGATATCTGCGTCTTGCCGCACCAGATAACCGCGGTAATGAGCTTCACACTCAATCTGTTCGGCCACATCGTCCGGTATATTTTCGAGCTCCGGCCAAAATGCCATCAAATCCCCAACGGCCATGCCATAACCACCCAGCAGGTCGAGCGCACTACGTCGCGACCCGTCACGGTTAACTTTGATCCCGTGCCGGCGTGCCTCACTCGGGCTCATTGACAGCGCAGCAAGACTACGCCGCGCCGTCTCAAGAGATCCGGCTTTCGCGAGATAGGCTTGGGCCCGCGCCTGCCCGATAAATCCCCTTTGAATCCCCATTGGAGTCAACCGCTGATCCGCGTTATCGGCACGGAGAGTCAGGCGGTATTCCGCACGTGACGTGAACATCCGGTAGGGCTCATCCACACCCTGGGTAATCAGATCATCGATCAGCACGCCGATGTAGCCGTCCGCACGATCTACAGTGACGGTCTCCATGCCAGATACTCTGCAGGCGGCATTCAGGCCGGCCATCAGTCCTTGAGCGGCCGCCTCCTCATATCCCGTGGTCCCATTGATCTGACCGGCGAGGAACAGACGCGCTACCTTCCGCGTTTCCAGTGTCGGGGTGAGCTCCCGGGGATCCACAAAATCATACTCAATGGCGTAGCCCGGTCGCACCATACTGGCACGCTCCAAGCCAGGAATGGTCTTCAACAACGCAAGCTGCACGTCACTGGGGAGAGATGTCGAGATCCCATTTGGATATACGGTATGATCCTCCAGGCCCTCAGGCTCCAAGAAGATCTGATGAGCATTCCGATCCTCAAAACGCACCACCTTATCCTCGATCGATGGGCAATATCGAGGGCCCACACTTTCGATCTGGCCTGAATACATAGGTGATTTGTGGAGATTCGCACGGATCACCTCATGAGTGGCATCCGTGGTCGCGGTAATGTGGCAATCCACCTGTGGTGTCGTGATTTTAGTCGTAAGATACGAGAACGGAACCGGCGGGTCATCGCCCGGCTGCAATTGAAGCTCCTGGTATTCAATGGTCCTCCCGTCGAGGCGCGGCGGCGTTCCCGTCTTAAGGCGCCCCCTCCGAAATCCCAACCGCTCCACGGTATCGGCCAGACCCAGTGATGGCGCCTCTCCAACACGCCCCGCCTGGATCTTTTCCCCTCCTATGTGAATCAGCCCGCGCAGAAACGTTCCCGTCGTCAGCACCACGGCACCGGCCTTTACCCGTTGTCCATCACCCAGGATCACTGCACCCAATTCAAACCCTGTGTCGCCGCCTGTCACCTCCAGGTCTTCGACGGAGACCTCCGCAATGAACAGATTCTCCACATCGGCCAACGCCGATTGCATCGCCTGGCGATACAGCGCCCGATCCGCTTGCGCCCTGGGACCTCTTACTGCCGGGCCCTTTCGCCGATTGAGCAGACGGAATTGAATTCCGGCGGCGTCCGCTACGACGCCCATCAACCCATCCAGCGCATCGATTTCCCGTACGAGATGACCTTTCCCGAGACCTCCAATCGCCGGGTTGCACGACATCTCACCAATTGTCGCCACCTTGTGAGTGGCGAGCAATGTCTTGGCACCCATGCGCGCCGAGGCCGCAGCTGCCTCGCAGCCCGCATGTCCGCCACCAATAACGACCACGTCATAGGTTGCCCCATCACGAATTGATGATGCCTCTATCATTGTATTTCGATCACTTGGAGGCCGATTGTGTTTCACGTGAAACAATTTCGCTATTCATCTCGAATCCGAATCAATTATTTGCCGATGCAGAAATCCCGAAACACGACATCCAAGAGCTCTTCGACATCGACCTTTCCCGTCACTCGACCGAGTGTTCGCGCCGCCAACCGCAAATCCTCTGCGCACAATTCAATACGAGCGTTCGTCATATTGAGATCTTCAGATCCTGTCACAAAGCTTCTCAAGTTTGTCACGCAATCCTCAATCGACGAACGGTGGCGCTCACGTGTAATCACCGGACCTTCCCCACGACCCACCCTGGCCTCGACCATTTTCTCCATCTCTGTCAAAAACTTATCAAGTCCCTGGCCCGTGGTGACGGAAATAGGCCACGGCCTGTGTCCCTCCACGCGAACTCCCTCAACAAACTCATGAAGATCGACCTTGTTGACCACGAGAACCGCATCCCGGTCCAGCAAATTCTTGGTTCGAGAATCCAAAGCAATGTCAGGTGCCGACTCCACCACAACCAACTTCAGATCGGCCTCCCCCGCCCGCGCCAACGCGCGCCGGACACCCTCCGCCTCGATATCACCGCTGCTTTCCCGTAGCCCCGCTGTATCCGCGATTATGACCGGAAAACCGCCAAGGTCGAGGTACACCTCCACCACATCCCGCGTGGTCCCCGCGCGTTCCGACACGATCGCAGCGTCCCGCCGGGCCAGCGCATTCAATAAACTCGACTTGCCAACATTCGGGGCCCCAACAATGACGACATAAAGTCCACGACGCAGGCGTTCGCCCCGTCGGTTATCCCCAAGATGCTTCTCCAGCTCAACGAGCAATCCAGACACATTTTCGCGGATCCCAGCAAAAAGATCCGCCGGCAACTCTTCATCCGGAAAATCGATTTCAGCCTCGAGGTGTGCTAGAGCATCCCGCAATCGTATCCGCCAGGACTCATAAATATGACTGAGTTCACCCCCGAGCTGCCCCAAGGCCTGCCGGCGCTGCGCCTCCGTCTCGGCATCAATCAAGTCGGCGACGGCCTCTGCCTGAACCAAATCCATCTTGCCGTTGAGGAAAGCCCGGCGCGTGAATTCCCCCGGCTCAGCGACTCGCACGCCATCCACACTGCAGAGCGCGCCGACCACGCCGGCTACCACAGCCATGCCTCCGTGGACATGAAATTCAGCGACATCCTCGCCCGTATAACTAGCAGGCGCAGGGAACCACAGCACCAAACCATCATCGAGCACCTGACCATCGCGTGGATCACGCAGACGCGCACGTGCTGCAAATCGTGGACGCGGCACCGCCCCAACGACGTACTCCACCGCACGCACTGCTGCCGGCCCCGATATTCGAATGACAGCGACCCCGGCAGGGCCGCGAGCACTCGACAATGCGACAATGGTCATAGCAGGAAGGTCGCAGTCTGCACTGCCCCGTACAAGCAGACCGATTCCCAATAGCCGATTCTGCGGTTACATTTACCCGCCACCGTCAAATCACCATATCCCCGGTAAAACACTGCACTCAACCCAACATCTAGTATCTGATAACCCTTACCCCACAACCCCTTGTAACCAACCTGGATCCTTAATGCCCACACCCAACGCCCCAAACCCCGTCTCCAACCCCAAAGCACGAGCAAATCTTCTTCAGGTCATCTCGGAACGGTCTTTGCTGCGCGATACGGAAGTGACGCTCGCCTCCGGCGCCAGTAGTACGTTTTACTTCGATATGAAGCGAACGGCATTCCACGCAGAAGGCGCAAGCCTTATCGCCCAACTTATTCTCGACCAACTCGCCGACCTCGACGTCGATTATGTGGGCGGACTTGAGATGGGTGCTGTGCCCCTCGTCGCCTGCGTCATTCAGCGCAGTTTTCCCGACCGGCCCCTCGGCGGCTTTTTCGTTCGCAAACAACCTAAGGACCATGGCACCCGACGCCTTATCGAGGGTCTCCGCCAAGAGGAATCTCTCGCCGGTAAAACCGTCGTCCTGCTCGAAGATGTGACGACTACCGGCGGATCAGTACTCAAAGCGGTGGCAGCTGTCCGGGAAGAGGGCGCGTCTGTGCCCTGTGTGATTACCGTCGTCGATCGCCTAGAGGGCGCCGCGGATAACCTCAAGAAAGAAAGTGTCGAACTACGGTCAGTCCTGACCGTTCATGATTTTGTGCTCTGAGGCCCCGAAAGCCCGCCTACGCCTCGGGTTTTCCGCGTTCCAGTTTACCGGGCCACACCTGCAGCCGTTCGACACGGCCCCCGTCGATCAGGTGTGTCTGCAGCACCTCGTCGATCTCCTCTTTGGTCGTGCAGCTGTACCACACACCCTCCGGGTAAATGACCATCGTCGGCCCCAGCTCACAGCGGTCCAGGCACCCTGAATTATTGATCCGAACGCGCTTTATCCCAAGCTCCTTGGCTCGACCCTTCATGTAATCGCGCAACTCCACGGAGCCCCTGGCCTTGCAACAACCCCGGGGATGATCCGTATCACGCTCGTTGACGCAACAGAACACATGGCGTTGGTAGAAAAGGGGTGGATCGCCGCCTACATCATTCATCGAGATACGAACCTCGCTGTCGTTTTCGTTCTTGCCGGCACTGGCGTCCGCACAATATCGAAGTATATCTTGTGGCACCGGTCCACAGGCTGATCACAGGAGCCGAGAAAGTACTCCAGCCACCACTTGAGCGCAATGCGTCCGCCCCATCAAAGCCATCTCATCTCATCGCCACCAACCCCCAGGAACGTGGATGCGCAACACCCTCGACACCGCCGCCAGTCCCTACCTCATCCAGCACAAAGACAACCCCGTCCATTGGCAGGTCTGGGGACCTGAAGCGTTTGAGGAGGCGTCACGGAATGACAAACCCATCCTGCTCAGCGTCGGCTACGCGGCCTGCCATTGGTGCCACGTCATGGCTCATGAGAGTTTTGAAAATGACGATATCGCAGCCCTCATGAACGAGAACTTCGTCAACATCAAAGTTGACCGCGAAGAGCGTCCCGACGTCGATGCTATCTATCAACAAACGCTGCAACTTCTCGGACAACATGGTGGATGGCCCCTCACCATGTTTCTGACACCGCAGGGTGAACCCTTCTGGGGCGGCACCTACTTCCCACCGGATTCCCGTTACGGGCGCCCCGGTTTTCCGGACGTCTTGAATCAGATGCACGCGATCTATCGCGAGCAACGTGAAAAGGTCACTGAAAACTCAGCGGCCATCAAAACAGCCCTCGAAAAACTCTCGCAGCCTCCGGAGGTCGACGGCCCCATCCAACTGTCGACCGCGGTTCTCGATCAAGCGGCCACACAGTTTCTGCGGGCCCTCGATCCCGTAAACGGCGGTTTGGTCGGCGCCCCCAAATTCCCCCAGCCCTCGATCTTCGATTTTCTCTGGCGGGCTCACGTTCGGGGCGGCGAGAAAATTTTCGAACATGCCGTCACCCTAACGCTGAACCGCATGTGTCAGGGCGGCATCTACGACCATCTGGGAGGTGGATTCGCGCGCTACTCGACGGACGACATCTGGCTGGCGCCACACTTCGAGAAGATGCTCTACGACAACGCCCAGCTCATCGAACTGCTGACACATGTCTGGCGGAAAACCGGCAACCCGCTCTATGCCGAACGCGTTCGCGAAACCATCGATTGGACGCTGCGTGAGATGCTCGCCGCGGGTGACGCATTTGCCGCGTCGCAAGACGCAGACTCTGAAGGAGAGGAGGGGCGTTACTACGTGTGGACGGAAACTGAGATTGACAAACTCATCGGCGATCCGTCGCTCTTCAAAGACATCTACGACGTCACGCCGGGCGGCAATTGGGAAGGCAATACCATCCTCAACCGAACCGCCAACCCCGATGCCCTGGACGACACGGCCGAGGCGGCGCTCGCAAATGCGCGCCAGATCCTTTTCACAGTCCGCGATAACCGGGTCAAGCCAGGTTGGGACGACAAGGTTCTCGCCGACTGGAACGGCCTGATGATTGCCGCTCTCGCCGGCGCCGGTGCGGCATTTTCAGAGCCACCGTGGCTCGCTGCGGCTGAACGTGCCTTCGCCTTCATCGACCAAACCATGAGTAATGGCAACCGATTACTGCATTGTTTCCGGGATAACCGCGCCACCGACGTCGCCTTCCTCGACGATTACGCCAACATGGCGCGCGGCGCGCTGGCTCTGTTTGAAGTCACTGGAAATACTCATTATTTGGACCGCGCCCGCACCTGGGCCGACACTGTTGAAGATCACTATCTTGACTCAGCAAATGGTGGGTATTTCCTGACTGCGGACGATGCCGAGTCGCTGATCACCCGACCGAGGAGCGCCGCCGACAACGCGACCCCTTCAGGCAATGGCGTGATGGCAAACGTTCTGGCGCGTCTCTACCACCTGGTGGGGGACGACGTGTACCGCCAGCGTGCCGAGGCTCTATGCCTCGCATTCGCCGGCGAGATTCAACGCAACTTTATGGGCATCACGTCACTTCTTTGCGGCTTCGAAATTCTGGCCAACGCCGTTCAAGTCGCCGTAATCGGCGGGCGCGAAGACGGTGGCACCAAGACCCTCATACAGACATATTTCGAGAGCCCGGTTCCGACAGGGGTGCTGCAAGTCATCGAGCCAGGAACAAAGCTGCCGTCGAACCACCCGGCGTCAGGCAAGACCCAAATTGACGGCAGCCCGACCGCATATGTCTGTCAGGGGACAACTTGCTCCCTCCCCATCTCTGATCCTGTTGGCCTGAGGGCGGCGCTCGCCGATCCGGCCGGCGCACACGCCGCCCCGCCACCCTGATGCCGATCGCCGTTATCGACAGTCCAGTCGGGACACTCGAAGTTGAAGAACGTGAGGAGCAGATAGTTCGCATACGTTGGGCGCCCGAACTTCCAACTAAGCTCGATCCGTCATCCCCGATCCTCGAGCGCACCTGCATCGCACTCGAACGTTATTTTTCCGGCACAGCAGAATTCTTTGAGGTTCCTCTCTCCCCTATTGGGAGTGAATTTCAACTCAGCGTCTGGCGCGAAATGCAGGCGATCCCGCGCGGCGAGACCCGGGACCTACGGCGAGTTGGCGCGTGCCCTCGACAGCCCGCCCCGCGCTGTCGGGATGGCCTGTGGCGCCAATCCAATCCCCATCATCGTCCCCTGTCACCGTGTCGTTGCAGCGACAGGTCTTGGTGGCTACTCGGGCGGTACCGGCCTCGACACCAAGATTTTTCTCCTGCGTCTCGAAGGAGCACTCCTCAGGTAGCGGGCTGGTGGGACAGGCCGCTTTTGCAGCGCACCACTGTTGCGTGCTCCCGACACCTTAAGACAAACTCACTGCCGGGCGGATCGCTGTTTGTTTTGCGCTCCGTGGATTTTCGATCGGTCACCGCAGCACCGATCGTTCACTCGCGAGCTGACGCTCATATAGGCGGGCCATGACGCACAGTGCGGCGACTGTCGTCTTGCCCAACCGGACAGGAAGAAACCCATGGTTAAAGCAATTCAGATCCGTAAGACCGGCGGGCCGGCAATGATGAAATGGCAGGATATCGATCTTCCTGCTCCGGGACCGGGCGAGGTCCAAATCAAGCATACCTATGTTGGGCTCAACTTCATCGACTGTTATTTCCGCTCGGGCCTATATCCCCTGGCTGGCTTTCCGGCTGTCATCGGCATGGAAGGCGCTGGCGTGGTCGAGGCCGTGGGGCCCGGCGTCAAGAATTTCAGGCGCGGCAATCGCGTGGCCTACGCGCCAAATCTCGGTGCCTACGCTCAAAAACGCAACATCGCGGCCGAAAGTCTCGTGAAGGTTCCCAAAAAGGTTTCCGATAAAGAAGCCGCCGCCATGATGCTAAAGGGAATGACGACCGAATACCTGATCCGTCGCACCTACCGCGTGAAGCGCGGCGACACGGTCCTATTTCACGCCGCTGCCGGAGGCGTCGGCTTGATTGCCTGCCAGTGGCTCAAGCATCTCGGCGCCACCGTAATCGGTACGGTAGGGTCGGATGCGAAGGCCCGGCTGGCCAAGCGTCACGGGTGTGACTACGCCATCAACTATAACAAGGAAGATTTCAAGGAAGTGGTGATGGACGTCACCAACGGTAAGGGTGTCCCCGTCGTCTACGATTCCGTCGCCAAAACGACTTTTGACAAATCGCTCGACTGCCTGCGCCCGCGTGGCATCATGGCATTGTTCGGGCAGTCCTCCGGCCCCGTGCCCAAATTCAATCTGGGTGAGCTCGGTGCCAAGGGATCACTTTACGTCACGCGTCCCTCTCTAATGGCTTACAACGCCACGCGCCGCGAACTCGAGGCCAGCGCCAATGCCCTCTTTGATGTCGTCGGCTCAGGTGCCGTCAAAATCAAAGTCAATCAAACCTATCCGCTCAAGGATGCCGTCCGGGCGCATCGTGATTTGGAAGGACGCAAGACGTCGGGCTCCACCGTCTTCCGCGTCTAGTTGCCGTCGAGTTAGAACCAAACCGCCGGGGTCCGAGACAGGACTTCGGCGGTTTCTCGTGATGGCGTACCGAGGGGTGCCTCCGCGTAAAGCGGATTAGGTATTCATCGAGTCGAAGAATTCCGAATTGCTCTTCGTCGATTTCAGCTTCTCGATCAGGAACTCCATTGCGTCCGTCACGCCCATCGGCATCAGGATGCGCCGCAACACCCACATCTTCGACAGCGTCGCCTTGTCGACCAGCAGTTCTTCCTTGCGGGTGCCGGACTTCGTGATGTCCATGGCCGGCCAGGTGCGCTTATCTGAAAGCTTGCGGTCGAGAATAATCTCCGAATTACCCGTACCCTTGAATTCTTCGAAAATGACCTCGTCCATCCGGCTTCCCGTATCGACCAGCGCGGTGGCGATGATGGTCAATGACCCGCCTTCTTCGATGTTACGCGCCGCACCGAAGAACCGCTTCGGCCGTTGCAGGGCATTGGCATCCACGCCGCCTGTCAGCACCTTGCCCGACGAGGGCACGACCGTGTTGTAGGCTCGTGCCAGGCGCGTGATCGAGTCCAATAGAATGACGACATCGCGTTTATGCTCGACGAGACGCTTGGCCTTCGAAATCACCATCTCGGTAACCTGCACGTGCCGTGAAGCCGGCTCGTCGAACGTCGAGCTAATAACCTCACCGTTAACCGATCGCTGCATGTCGGTCACTTCCTCCGGCCGCTCATCGATAAGCAGCACGATGAGGTAAACCTCGGGATGATTGGCGGTAATCGAGTGCGCGATATTCTGCAGCATCATCGTCTTACCGGTCCGGGGCGGCGCCACGATGAGCGCCCGCTGGCCCATGCCGAGCGGCGTGATCAAATCGATGACCCGTGAGCTGAGATCCTGACCGGTGGGATCCTCGCTCGCCAGATTGAGTTTCTCCTCCGGATAGAGGGGCGTGAGGTTATCGAAATTAACTTTGTGCCGGCTATTTTCAGGGCTCTCGAAATTGACTTCATTGACCTTCAGTAGCGCAAAGTACCGTTCACCGTCCCTTGGCGCCCTGATGGGCCCCATAACGGTATCGCCGGTGCGAAGCGCGAAACGCCGGATCTGGCTGGGCGAGACGTAAATATCATCGGGACCAGGCAAATAGTTGGCTTCGGGCGATCTCAAAAACCCGAAACCATCCTGAAGAATTTCAAGGACGCCGGCGCCGAAGATTTCCTCGTCTTTATCCGCCAGCTGTTTGAGAATCGCGAACATCATGTCCTGCGTTCTCATGGCGCTTGCGTTCTCGACCTCGAGCTCCTCGGCAAACGCGAGTAGATCGATGGGTGATTTCTTTTTCAGCTCCTGGAGATGCATTGCCGGCCTACTTGGACTCTATATCGGTGAACATGGGATTGGGTTCGATGACAGGACATGCGCCAACTGACGCGAGAAGACGGGTGGGATTCGATACTGTCGAGAGAAGTTTTGGCGGGGCCGGACAGCCCGGATATCCCGCTGAGGATCAGCCTCGATAGGGTTACCCAAGGAGATATGGAAGTCAAACGAAGAATTTACAAGGGGATAGTCTACAATTTTATATCGGTTTAACGACGACAACTATGACGATGGCGATCAAAAGTACAGTCGGCACCTCGTTCATCGCTCGATAAAAGTTCCGTGAATGCCGGTTTTCGTCGTTGGCGAAGTTCCGTCGCCAGCGGGACAGAAATCCATGCACGGCGGTCATCGCAATGACCAGCGCCGCTTTTGCCCACGGCCATCCATCTCCCCAATCGACGAGACCCGGTGTCAGGATAAGCAGACCGCCGAACAAAAAAGCCGCAAACATCGCCGGATTGATGATCGCCCGCAGTAACCGCCGTTCCATGACTTTGAAGGTCTCGGCCTGAGCGGAGCCCAGTTCCGTATCGCAGTGATAGACGTAAAGACGCGGCAGATAGAGCATGCCGGCCATCCAGGCCATCACAGAAATTATATGCAGCGCCTTAATCCACAGGTATGCATCGACAAGCCACGTCATATTCCGGGTCTCCCGCTAGTTGCCCGCCATGGCGCAGCAGACCGAGGATCGCGGACACTGGCGTTGACCGGTCGAAGATTGGAGATCCTCAGAAGCCTCCAAATTTGTCGTCACAAGATCGGCCAGTCCCGCGATAAAGACCGGGTGCGTTCGCACGGTCGATGCGCGTTCGTAGGCCGGCACACCTGCCGCGGCGGCAATCCGCCGGTATTCAATATCGAGCTCGACCAATGTCTCGGAGTGTTCGGAAACGAAGGCAATCGGAACGACGACAACCGGCACACCTTCAGCACCAGCACGTTCGATCTCCGTTTTTGTCTCAGGTCCAATCCATTTCAGCGGCCCCACCCGACTCTGATAACACACGACCCAGGATCTGTCCGTCAGGTTTGCCTCGGCTGCCACGGCTTCCGTCGTACGCTCGACTTGCCACTGATAGGGATCTCCGGCATCGACGATTTTCTGCGGTAACCCATGCGCCGAAAACAAGATCCGCGGCGGATGCCCACCAGCTGCAGCTTTACAGCGATCAACGGCCTCGGCAACGATTTCGGCTTGCGCTGAAATGAACCCTGAATCCGTCGAATAGCAGCAAAGCGCTTTGGTCGTCGCGTTGATCCCGGATTTTCTTGCGGCACGTTTCCATGCCGCCAGTGACGATCCTGTGGTTGTGGTCGAGAACTGAGGATAGAGCGGCAACAGACAAATTCGATCCGGACCATATGCCGCCACGTCCAAAGCCGCTTCGTCGCTCAAAGGATGCCAATATCGCATGGCGATGAACACGCGAAATTCACCCCGCTCATCCAGCACATTCTGCAGCGCCGCAGCCTGGGCCTTTGTCTCCGGTAAAATTGGGGAGCCGCCTCCTAACTCGGCATAAATCTTCGTCGCTTCCTCCACCCGGCGCTTCGCGATCAGCCAGGCCACGACGCGACGAATCAGACCGGGCATCCGCAATATGGCTGGATCATTGAACAGGTTGGACAGGAATGGGCGTACCGCCTCCGGTCCATCAGGTCCTCCAAGGTTGAATAGAACGACCGCCGTCTTCAAAACAAGCGCACCGTATCCACCAAGGTTGAGACGTGCTCGGGCGGCGTTGTCCGCTGGATGCCATGGCCAAGATTAAACACAAACGGCTTTTCGCTCAGCGCCGACATGATCTCCCTCGTTGCCTCGATCATGGGGTCTCCACCCACCAACAGCATGATGGGATCGAGATTTCCCTGCACCGCGCAGATTTCCTGAAGCTCCTGTGCCGCCCATTCGAGCGGAACCGAACTATCGATGCTGACAGCACTTACGCCCGTTTCCGTTGCGTAGCGCCTGTACCCCACACCGGCTCCGCGCGGAAATCCGATTATTGGCGCCTCAGGGAAGCTGTTGCGCACACGTGAGACGATTTCCCTTACGGGCTCGATACACCAGCGGATGAATTCAGGCTCAGGTAATACACCGGCCCAGGTGTCAAAGATTTGCAGCACCTCGGCGCCAGCTTGTATCTGCGAGATGAGATGGTCGGAGATTGCGTCAACCAGAACGTCGATGAGGTATTTAAACCCGTGTGCGTCGGAGAACGCCCAACCCTTGACGATCGAAAAATCACGGCTGCTGCCACCTTCCACCATGTAGGTAGCGACGGTCCAGGGAGCACCCGAAAATCCAATCAACGCGGCCTTGTCCGGCAGTTCGTTCGCGACACGCGTCAGTGCTTCGTAGACGGGGCTTAAATGCTCGCCCAAATCTTTATGAGATAACTGTTGGACCTGGCTTAGCGTACGGACAGGATCGAGAAGGGGTCCTTCGCCTTCCGCGAACCTCACGTCCTGACCAAGCGCATCCGGAATAACCAAAATGTCCGAAAAGATGATCGCGGCATCCAAACCAAAGCGCCGGACCGGCTGCAGCGTAACTTCCGCAGCGAGATCTGGCGTGTAGCAGAGCGAAAGGAAGTCCCCTGCCGATTTCCGAATCTCCATGTACTCCGGTAGATAGCGACCGGCCTGACGCATCAACCAGATGGGTGGCGGAGACACTGTCTCGCCGCGCAGAACTTGGACGAGCGGTTTCTTCACTTGTGCAGTGCGCGAGATTGGTAGCACGCTCGCGCTCATAACTGTCCCACAGACAACATATAACTACCTTTATATAGAAATGGATGTAGTAGTGGTTGTGCGGTGATATATGGGGATTCTATTTGCTGCACAGGTTTTTCAAGATCAACGATCGATCCGATTGGCAGTGGAAAGTCTTGTGCATGCTTTCGTGCTCAAATCCTGAAGCGCGTGGAATTCAGGTAAAAAAGCGCCTCATGAATGACGGTGATAACATGGGTATTGCCTGCAACCCAGTAGATTGTTCAGGCAAAGCCATGCGGTGACAGAGTGGGATTCACAGTCTCACGAATTGTGCATGAAAGTCGGACACACATGAATGAATCCACCAAATAGTCATTTGGTGTCAGTTATCCAGAATCTAGCCGTTGCTTATCCCCTGAGTTGTGTATGGAAGTGGAGTCGTGGTGAACAAGTTTCATCTTCATTTGGTATCGGATGCGACTGGTGAAACCCTCATCGGTCTTGCGCAAGCTGTGATCTCGCAATTCGATGGCGCTGAACCGACGCAGCACCTCTGGATGCTCGTCCGGAACACCGATCAAGTCGATAAGGTATTGGCGGAAGTCGGCGCAAATCCAGGTATCGTCCTGTTTACGCTTGTCGATGTCGATGTGCGTGAAGTGCTGAATACAGGATGCCGCCGTCTGCAGGTGCCCTGTATCCCGGTTTTGGATCCCTTATTTGCGGCATTCAGCCAGTTTCTTGGCCAGCAGCCCCGGCATCTGCCGGGAATCCAACATGCGCTTGATTCCAACTATTTTGACCGAATCGCGGCCATGGGATTTTGTTTGTCTCATGACGACGGACAATCTCTTGAGACTCTGCGGGAAGCCGATATCGTTCTGGTGGGCGTGTCGCGAACTTCAAAAACACCAACGTCCGTGTACCTGGCCAATCGGGGACTCAAGGTTGCAAATATTCCCCTGGTTCCCGGTGTTCCGGAACCTTCCGAACTCGCGTCTCTCGACGGTCCGGTGGTGATTGGATTGACGACCAATCCAGATCGTCTTGTCCAGTTGCGTCTCAATCGTCTCTCGGCGCTCAACCAGGACGAAGAAACGGACTACGTTTCGCTGGAATCGATTCGGGAAGAAGTCGCGCAGGCCCGAAGGATTTACGCGCAGCACGAATGGCCGGTGATCGATGTGACCCGACGATCCATAGAAGAGACAGCCGCCGCCATCCTGAATATCTACAACGAGCGGCAATCGGCGTGAAACCTGCCGATGCACTTGTTCTTGCCAGTTCGAGTCCTGTCAGAGCCTGGACATTGAAGAACGCTGGTCTGGATTTCGAGATAGACCCAAGTGACGTTGATGAGAATTTCATCAAGAATGGGTTCGATGCGAAGCGGACCTCTCCCAAGGATGTGGCATCCAAGCTGGCAGAACACAAAGCCTTAGCCGTTTCGCAGCGTCGACCGAATGCGTGGGTTATCAGAGCAAATCAGGTGCTGGTGTTTAACGACATGATTTTCGACAAGCCCGCCGACTTGCAGGAAGCAGCCTCAAATTTGCGCCAGTTTAGGGGCCATTCTCCCGAATTGATCAGTGCCGTATGCGTCGCTCGCGGAAACCAACCAGAGTGGAATTATTCTGAGGCCGTTAGGTTGCAGATGCGGGACTTTTCAGATGGATTCCTCGACTCTTATTTGGACGAATCTGGAGAGAGCGTCGTCACATCGGTCGGCGCCTATCGTCTAGAGGGGTTGAGGGCACAATTGTTCTCTCAAATTGAAGGAGATTACTTCGCTGTACTCGGCCTCCCGTTGTTGCCGCTCTTGAATTTCCTACGTAGCCAGGGCGTGATCCCGACATGAGAAATTCTGCCGCAGGACGCATAGCCGGCATCTTTGGATGGCCGGTAAAGCATTCCCGCTCACCGCTGCTTCACGGATTTTGGCTGGATCACTACGGCATCGATGGTGCCTATGTACCGCTGGCCGTGGCACCTGAACATTTCCAGCAAGCACTCCGAATCCTGCCAACGATGGGGTTTGTCGGTGCCAATGTCACACTTCCGCACAAGGAGGCAGCTCTCAGCACTGTGGACGAAGCCGATTATCTTGCCCAAAGAATTGGTGCGGTAAATACGATCGTGGTCCGCGAAGATGGCAGCCTGTACGGATCCAATACGGATGCATACGGATTCGTCGAGAACCTTCGACAGTTCGTCCCTGACTGGACGGCCAGAAGTGGACCGGCGGTCGTCATCGGGGCGGGCGGCGCGGCGCGGGCAATCGCCTTTGCACTTGTTGATGGTGGGGCGCCCGAGGTGAGAATCGTCAATCGAACGACGACACGGGCCGACGCCCTGGCGCTCGAGTTGGGACCAACGGCGCGCGTCTGGCCTTGGGTCGAACGTGCTGGGTCACTCAGTGATGCGGGGCTGCTGGTGAATACGACCAAGCTCGGAATGCAGGGTGAAGAGGTGCTCGACCTGTCGCTAGATTTGTTGCCCGTTGAGGCGGTCGTCACAGACGCCGTCTATGTGCCCTTGGAAACAGCGCTGCTTGTTTGTGCGGCTGCCCGGGGTAACCGTGTCGTGGATGGTTTGGGCATGCTCCTGCACCAAGCCCGCCCGGGGTTCTCGGCGTGGTTCGGTGTGGAACCAGATGTAACGGACGAGCTTCGCGCATGTGTCGAGGCGGATCTGAGGGACGTGCCGCGGCGGTGATAATTCTTGGCCTTACCGGATCGATCGGCATGGGCAAGACGACAGCCGCTGACGCCTTCCAGCGGCTTGGTGTTCCGGTCTTCGATGCAGATCAAGAAGTCCATCGTTTGCTTGTCAGCGGCGGTGCGGCGGTTACCGACGTGGAGGCGGTGTTCCCGGGTGTCGTGGCGGACAGTGCGGTGGATCGTGGTGCACTTGGCCGTCGCGTGTTTGGTGACACCGATGCCCTGAAGCGTCTTGAGGAGATCCTGCACCCCAGAGTCAGAGCGTCGCGAGCGCGCTTTCTCCGAGCGGCCCGGGCGCGGGGGGAAAGTTTGGTCGTCCTCGATATACCGCTGCTGTTCGAGACGGTCGGAGAAACACAATGCGACTACACGTGCGTTGTAAGTGCACCGGAGTTCGTCCAAGCGAACCGAGTGTTGCGGCGCCCGGGGATGACCCCTGAAAAGTTTTCCGGCGTCCTGTCCCGCCAGATGCCGGACGCGGAGAAGCGTCGGCGGGCCGATTTTGTTGTCCGGACGGGCATTGGCAAGCGCTATTCCTTGCAGCACATAAAGCGCATCGTCACAATGCTCCGCAAGCGGGTGGAGGGCGGACGTGCGCCATCGCCAAACCGATGTAGGTGAGTCTTGTCCTGTTTCTGTCGTTCCAGTCGCTATGCATGATTCAAATATCCAGCGCGAGATCGTCGTCGATACCGAAACCACGGGATTGAGTCCGGCGGCCGGCCATCGCGTGATTGAGATTGGCTGTCTTGAGCTCATCAATCACGTTCCAACCGGGTCGGTGTTTCACCAGTACCTCTGTCCCGAACGGGATGTGCCGCCGGATGCCGTCCGGATCCATGGATTGACGGATGAGTTCTTGGTGTCGATGCCACTGTTTTCAGCAGTGGCAGAGTCCTTTATCGAATTCGTTGCGGGTGCCAAGCTCATTATTCACAACGCCGAATTCGATCTTGGATTTCTCAACGCCGAATTGCGGCGCATCAAGCGTGACGATCTGCAGAACGACGTGGTCGACACCCTCGCTCTGGCCCGTAAGAAATACCCCGGCGGACAGGCCAGCCTCGATGCCCTGTGCCGGCGCTTCAATATCGATAATTCGGCCCGTACCAAGCACGGGGCGCTGTTGGATGCCGAACTTCTTGCCGAGGTATATCTCGAATTGATTGGCGGGCGGCAACCGGGCCTTACACTAGAAGCCCGCGCATCAGTCGAGACCGTGAGCGAAGCGCCGAAATCAGAGCGCCCCGCTCGCGACCATGCGCCAACGGCTGAAGAGCTCGCGGCTCATAAGGCATTTCTCGATTCGATGGAAAAGCCGATCTGGCGCCGCTGACCTAAGAGGACGTGGGACACCGGAAAAGCGTATTCCTGGGACGCTAGTCTGGGACGGTGGCGGGAGCGTTCGGATCGGCTTGCTCGGCGCGACGCTGACGATAGAGTGCAGCAAAGTTAATTGGATCCAGCAGGAGCGGCGCAAACCCGCCGTCCCGTGTCGTCTCGGCGATAACTCTACGGGCGAACGGAAACATGATCCGGGGACATTCAATCATGCAAGTCGGTTCCAGACGGTCCGGCGGAAAATTCTGAATCAGGAAAACGCTGGAATATTGGAGCTCAACCACGAACAACGTAGTATCACCGCGAGCGGCATTTGCGGTGATGCGTAGACCCACTTCGTAGTTCGAGTTGCCCAGAGTGCGGGCATCGACGTCGACATTGACGTTAATCGACGGCTGACTCTGTTCAGATCGTAAACTACTGGGCGCATTGGGATTTTCAAAAGAAAGATCCTTTATGTATTGCGCCCTGACACTCAGTCTTGGCACCGCCCGCGTACCACTTTCAGCGGCATCTGACATACTCACATCCCCTAGAATTCGACTCAGTCATACTACTTTCTTTCGCCTTAAACGGGAGCAGATGTCGCCATCTCTCATGTCCTAACTGTCATCTACCGAGGGTCCCTGGTGCGGCTCCCGGTCCGAGCGCGAAACAGTATATTTTCCCTCGATCGTTGCCGGCCCGCCGCCTTCTTCCGGACCCTGACCTTGAGGGGCGCCACCATTCCTCCAAACCTTTTTTCTGTCGAGGAAATGCGTCAGCACGACCGTTCGTATCAAGTTTCGAAAAGCAGGGATCAGAAGCAGCGCGCCAAATGTGTCCGTTATGAACCCGGGAGTCAGCAAGAACGCGCCCGCCAGCAACAGGCAAATTCCATCAAAGATTTCGCGAACCGGTAACCGGCCGGCAGCGAAATTATGCTGGGCCTGCCCCAGGATAGCCAGACCCTGATGACGAATCAGGGCGGAACCGGCAACAGCGGTCAGCACGATCACAGCTAACGTTGGCCATAGTCCAATGATACCGCCGACTTCAATGAATACGCCGATCTCGATCATTGGCATGAGTATGAAAAGAGAGAGCAGCACCCACGGCATCTGAAGTCGTCACCTAGCTAATTGGACGTCGAGGGCAATGATCCCAGCGGTCCTTGCTCTAGACCACGTCTCGACAAGTCGCTAGTGTACCATTTATCGACAGGCTCGGAGATTGGCGCCGAAACAGCGATCCGGCATGTCGGACTGGGCCACGATTGCGACGTAGTTTCACCCACGGGATTGCGGACGATGGGCGAGGGTTTCCCATTTCTAGATATTGTTCTGTTCGCCATGGTGGCCGCGTTCATCATTTTGCGGCTGCGGGGTGTTCTCGGCCGGCGGCCGGGCAGTGGTCGTTCCAATCAGGGCACCGTTTCGCGCCAGCGAGATGCCGACGAAAATGTGATCTCACTGCCCGATCGCGCACAAGACTCCCTGGATGAAGCAGATCAGGAGTATGCGTCAGAGGAAGAAGCGGTTGTCGCGGCTGGTTTGACTGAGATTCGCCTTACCGACGAACATTTTGACCCCGAAGAATTCTTGCAAGGTGGTCGTGCCGCCTATGAGATGGTCGTGACCGCCTACGCCGTCGCTGACGATAGTGTTCTTCGCCAGCTCCTGTCAGACGACGTGTATGATAATTTTACCGGCGCCATACAAGAGCGGATCGTCGAGGGGCATACGCTGGAGACGACTCTGCTGGCGATCAAGACCGCGGAAATTGTCGAGGTGGGGCTTTCTAGTGACGTTGCAGAGATAACGGTCAAGTTCGTTGCTGACGTCGTCAATGTGACGCGGGAAGAGGATGGGACCGTTGTTTCAGGGGATCCCGATATTGCGCAGGAAGTGACTGACTTTTGGACATTCGCCCGCGACGCTCGCAGCTCTGATCCCAACTGGCGGTTGGTCGAGACTCGTAGCCCTCAATAATCGATGAATCGGCGACGCACGACAGCGATCGGCGTGCTGCTGATGGTGCTGGGCACAGCGCTCGTTTTGTGGTGGGCGCTTAGACCCCCCCCACTCGACGAGCGCCGAGCGGCATTCAAATCCGTCGGATTTGACCAGCTCTCCGGCTGGAGCGATGACGGTCAACACCTAGCCTTACAGGCTTTTCTACGATCGTGTTCACGATTGGAGGAGTTGGCACCGAATCTGCCAGTCGGGCCTGTCGAATTTGGTACGGCCGTGAGGGACTGGCTAGAGCCTTGCGCAACGGCTGGGAGAATCAGGGTCGATGATCCCGCTGAGGCGCGGCTTTTTTTTGAGACCGAATTCGAACCAGTCGCTGTTATGCGCGGCGGCGAAACGGAGGGCCTGTTCACCGGATACTACGAACCCATATTCGAAGGCAGCCGCCAACGTATCGGCCGCTTCAACATTCCCCTTTATGGCAGGCCCGTGGATCTGGTGACGGCAAACCTCAGTGAGTTTGGCCCAGAATGGAGTGGCATTCAGTTGGTTGGCCGGCTGGATGATGGGAAGCTCAAACCATTCGATACGCGTGCAGCAATCGAGAGTGGAGAGTTGGCCGACCGGGCCCAACCCATCATGTGGCTTCGGAGTGCGGTTGACGCATTCTTCCTTCATATCCAAGGCGCCGGCCGCGTACGACTTAATGATGGCACCGAAACGCGCGTGGGGTATGCCGCCAACAACGGTCACCCCTATACGGCCATTGGCAAGGAACTGGTCAAGCTCGGAGCGCTGCCCGAGGATGGTGTATCGATGCAGTCCATTCGCCGATGGCTAGAAGCGAATCCGCGTGAGGCCCAGGGTGTGATGTTCGCTAATGACCGGTACATATTCTTTCGAGAAATTGAAGGAGACGGTCCGCTCGGCGCGGGCCAGGTTGTGCTGACCCCCGGTCGTTCATTGGCGGTCGACACGACATTGGTCCCTCTCCATTTGCCGGTCTGGCTGGAGACTTCGTTGCCCCTCGAGGAAGAAGAATCGAAAGGCTTGACCCTACGCCGCCTCATGATCGCGCAGGACACGGGTGCGGCCATTCAGGGACTTGTGCGCGGGGACATATTTTGGGGCAGTGGATCACTTGCTGCAGAGATCGCGGGCCAAATGAGCGCGGTGGGTCGCTATTACCTGCTCCTCCCGCGCGGGACGCGCGAAAAAGTGCTGGCGGCAGCTACGGGAACCAATTGAAACGGAGTTCTTGTCTTGCCCGGGTCAGGCCCCCCGCTTGCCTGGCGCCAGAGTGTGGGATTTATTGGTTATTACAATCTGGATAGATACGAGGATTAACGGGTGAACTCAGTACAAGGTGAAGGCGCCCCAGCGGCGCCGGACAACGGGGGTGAGCAAACCGCCTCCTCCCCGCGTGTGGCGTTGTTTGTCACCTGCCTGGTGGACTTGTTCCGTCCCGCTGTCGGCTTTGCAGCAGTGAGATTACTCGAAGACGCCGGATGCGTGGTCGAGGTGCCCTCGGCCCAGACGTGTTGCGGACAGCCGGCCTACAATGCGGGCGCCCGGTCGGATGCACAAGCGATCGCGCGTCAGGTCGTCGCGACGTTTGAGCCTTACCAATTTGTGATTGCTCCGTCCGGAAGCTGTGCTGGCATGCTGCGCCGACACTATCCCGACCTGCTTGGCGACGATGCCGAATGGGCCCCACGCGCCGCAAATCTTGCGCAACGGACACACGAGCTCATGTCCTTTTTGGTCGATGTTCGCGGAGTGGAATCTGTCGCAGGCGTTTTCCGCGGCACAGTGGCCTACCAAGATTCTTGTTCGAATTTGCGTGACATGAGTGTCCGGGATCAGCCTCGAAAATTGCTGGCCGGGCTTGACGGTTTGGAACTACAGGAGGTTCCTGAGTCCGAAGCGTGTTGTGGATTTGGTGGATCCTTTTCAGTGAAGTACGGACCCATATCCACGGATATCGTGGGCCGCAAGGTGGAGGCCTTGTCATCGGTGAGGCCCGACCTGATTTTGGGTGGTGACCTGGGTTGTCTGTTGAATATTGCTGGAAAAATGCGGCGGGATGGGAGTGAGATTCCTGTACGTCATGCCGCTGAGGTCCTTGCGGGGATGACGGGAACTGCGGCAATCGGGGCGCCCGAGCGGGAAGGTGCTTAGTGGAATCCAGCCAAACCTTCCCTGAGAACGCCATCAGGGCGATCGCCGACGACCAGCTTCGAGACGCGTTGAACAAGGTTCGCGATGGTTTTGGGGGCGCTCGTCGGCAGATCGCTGTTGACCGTCTCCCGGAATTCGATGCTCTACGCGATGCGGCGCGCGATATCAAAAACCACGTGATCACGCATCTTGATCTTTATCTCGAGCGGTTCGAACAACGCGTCCAGGAAAGCGGTGGCGTGGTTCATTGGTGTGAGACACCGGATGAGGCGCGTGATCTGGTGCTTAGCCTCTGCCAGGAGGTCGACGCGCGGACGGTCACCAAGGGAAAGACCATGATCGCCGAAGAGATCGGCCTCAATCCGTTTCTGGAAGCGCACGGTATCGCGCCGATCGAAACCGATCTCGGTGAATACATCATTCAACTTGCCGATGAGCCGCCGAGTCACATCATCGCGCCGGCGATTCATAAGACCAAGGACCAGGTCGCCGATCTTTTTCACGAGCACCACAAGAAATACGGCAAGACGGAGCGGCTGGACGATCCGGGGGATCTCGTCGATGAAGCCCGGCAAGTTCTTCGCAGGAAATACATCGAAGCCGATGTCGGTATAACCGGCGCCAACTTTCTCATCGCCGAGACCGGAAGTACGGTGATCGTCACCAACGAAGGGAACGGTGATCTGACGCAAACATTGCCCAAGCGGCATATCGTCTTGGCCACACCGGAAAAAATCGTCCCGACATTGGAAGACGCTTCGACACTTCTACGCGTTTTGGCGCGCTCGGCTACGGGTCAGGAATTTTCTGTCTACACCACATTTTCCACGGGTCCGCGGCGCCAGGATGATCTCGATGGTCCTGAGAGTTTTCACGTTATCATTCTGGACAATGGCCGCAGCCAGCTGGTCGGCGGAAAATTTCAAGACATGTTGCGTTGCATAAAATGCGGAACCTGTCTGTTTCATTGCCCGGTCTATGCATCGGTGGGCGGTCATGCCTATGGGTCGGTGTATCAAGGCCCCATGGGCGCCGTGCTGACCCCGAATCTCGTTGGGCTTCCAACCACTCATCACCTGCCAAACGCGTCGAGCCTCTGCGGGCGATGCGAAGCTGTGTGTCCTGTACGCATTCCTATTCCGCGGATGCTTCGGCACTTGCGTGAACAAAGCCATGCCGCGCGGATGGTGCCATTAATGGAGCGCTGGACGCTTACAGGCTGGTCATGGATCGCGCGGCGTCCAGCGGCTTACCGACTTTGGGCACGCTTTATGGCGGGAATTCTGCGGACAATGTCCGGGCGATCGGGCAGGGTGCGCCACCTGCCTCTGGCGGGCGGCTGGACTAAGGGTCGGGACTTGCCGGCCCCCCAGGGTGAGACTTTCATGGACCGCTGGCGGCGAATGGGCGGGGCGGGCTCGTGACGGAAGAATCCCCCCGATGAGCGCGCGCGAAACAATTCTGCGGCGCATCCGTGACAACCTCGGCCCCGATGAAGCCGCAGCTGGCGCCGTTGCGGATCGTCTTGGGGAACGCGCGGCAGGTCCGCGCCCGCAACGTTCCCAATTGCCGCATGCGGAGCAGGTCGATCTGTTTGCCGAGATGGCCGAAGAGGTCGATGCCACTGTGGTGCGGGTGGCAGGTTCCGAAGACGTACCACAAGCTATTGCGGACTACCTGTCGGCCCACAATCTACCGGCACGCCTCGTTATTGCGCCGGATGGGCGGCTTGATGAAATACCGTGGGAAGAGAGGCCGACGCTCGAGATTCGTCGCGGGATCGCGGTTGAGGCAGACGCTGTCTCGGTAACTCCTGCGTTCGCCGGCATCGCCGAAACGGGAACGGTGATGGCGATCTCTGGGAGGGAGACCCCGACCACGCTCAACTTTCTTCCCGAGAATCATGTCGTCGTCCTGCGGGAAAGCGAAATCGTGGGCACCTACGAAGACGGCTGGCAACGATTGCGTGCGCAGACGGAAATGTCGGGCGATGTCACTTCCATGCCCCGGACGGTCAATTTCATCACGGGCCCGTCCCGGACGGCGGATATCGCTATGACGCTCTACCTTGGTGCACACGGTCCCCGGCGCCTCCACATCATTCTGGTTGCAGACGATGGTGGGTAGCGGGCAATCGAACAAAAAATCCTCGCCACCCGAAGCGGAGGACGACACCAAACTATGGCAACGGGTCATGCAGGACACCAAACCCCTGTCGCCTCAGCGTCGACGATCCGCCGAGATAGAGGAAGAGGCGCCGCGCGATACCAAGGCACGGAACGCTTCACCACGAAAGTCAGTGGCGAGGCCGGTTCGAACGGCCCGTCAGGAACCGGTGATTCGGACGCCGGCGGCGCCGGGCAGGGTGGACAAACATGTGGTGCGCCGTATCAAGCGGGGCGCGCAGGGTATCGAGGCGCGCCTGGATTTGCATGGGATGACCCAGGCGGAGGCGCATCGGGATTTGCGCCGGTTCATCGGCGACACGGCTGCCCGCGGCTGCCGGTGCGTTCTCGTCATTACGGGTAAGGGGGCCCGGTCCAGCCCCGAGGCCGGGCTCCGTGATTCGCAGCCCGGTGTTCTCCGCCGCGCCGTCCCGCAGTGGCTTGCGGCACCCGATCTTTCGCCACTCGTCGCAGGATTCGAACCGGCTCTGCCGCAGCACGGCGGGGCAGGCGCGCTGTACGTTCAGTTGCGTCGCCGACAGAGCGAAGACGGCAAATAGGACCGCCGGAAGGCAAAGACCGTGTGGCTAGAGGATGAACTTGGACAGGTCGGCGTTCTTGGCCAGGTCCTCGACCTTTTCGCGCACGTAAGCCGAGTCGATGGTAATCGACTCACCCGGCCGGTCGGAGGCAGTAAAGCTGATCTCCTCCAGAAGTCGTTCGAGGATCGTGTGAAGGCGCCGCGCGCCGATGTTTTCGACGCCGGAGTTCACCGCCTCCGCCAGAGTCGCGATTTCTTCGATGGCATCATCGCTGAACACCAGCGCCACCTGCTCCGTTTCCAGCAGCGCCGTGTACTGAGTGATGAGGCTGGCCTCAGGTTCCACCAGGATGCGCTTGAAATCTTCGTGAGTCAGAGCCTGAAGCTCCACGCGTATGGGTAACCGACCCTGTAGTTCGGGCAACAGGTCGGCCGGCTTGGCCAGGTGAAATGCGCCCGACGCAATAAACAAGACGTGGTCGGTTTTTACCGTTCCATGCTTGGTTGCGACGGTCGTGCCTTCGATCAGGGGTAATAGATCCCGCTGCACCCCTTCGCGGCTGACATCGGCGCCTGCGCGTTCAGAGCGAGCACAGATCTTGTCGATTTCGTCGAGAAAGACGATGCCGTTCTGTTCCACCATCTCGATCGCTTCTTTGACGAGCTTGTCTTGGTCGACGAGCTTATCGCTCTCCTCGGCAATCAGGACTTCGTAGGACTCGCCAACGGTCAACCGGCGTTTTGAGGTTTTCTGTCCGAATGCCTTGCCGAAGATGTCGTTAAGATTGATCATGCCCATGCTGGCGCCGGGCATACCGGGGACGTCGAACGTCGGCATTCCCCCTCCGCCAGAGTCGGCCATCTCGAGTTCTATTTCCTTGGCCTCCAGCTCACCTTCACGCAACTTCTTTCGGAAGGTTTGGCGGGTGCTTTCAGAGGCGTGCTCGCCCACAAGTGCGTCCAGGACACGGTCTTCCGCCGCGAGTTCGGCGCGCGCCGTTACTTCCTTGCGGCTTTGTTCGCGTTTCATATTGATGGCGATTTCGACCAGGTCGCGAATGATTTGTTCGACGTCGCGGCCGACATAACCGACTTCCGTGAACTTTGTCGCCTCAACTTTGATGAAAGGCGCGTTGGCGAGGCGCGCCAGCCGACGCGAAATTTCCGTTTTGCCCACACCTGTGGGGCCGATCATCAGGATATTTTTCGGCTGAACTTCTTCTCGCAGCTCTTCGGGAAGTTGCTGGCGGCGCCAACGATTGCGGAGTGCAATGGCCACGGCGCGTTTGGCGTCATTTTGCCCGATGATGAAGCGGTCAAGCTCAGAGACGATCTCGCGGGGACTGAATTCGGTCATGTGATTTAAAGAGTCTCGACGATGATTTGGTCGTTGGTATAGATGCAGATGTCGGCCGCGATTTTCATCGCCCGACGGGCAATCCCCTCGGCATCCAAATCGTCGCGATCGACCAGCGCGCGTGCGGCGGCCAATGCATAGTTGCCGCCTGATCCGATCGCGATGAGCCCGTCGTCCGGCTCCAGCACGTCGCCCGTCCCACTCAGGATCAGGGAAACCTTGCTGTCCGCAACGGCCATCATGGCTTCCAGACGGCGCAAATATCGATCGGTCCGCCAGTCCTTGGCGAGTTCAACGCAAGCGCGCGTGAGTTGGGTCGGGTACTGCTCCAGCTTCGATTCCAATCTTTCGAACAGGGTAAATGCATCCGCAGTGGCACCCGCAAACCCGCCGATGACTGATCCGTCACCCAGGCGGCGGACTTTTCTAGCCGAGGACTTTACGACTGTATCGCCCATGGAAACCTGACCATCGCCCGCGATGACCACAGAGTCTGCCTTTCTCACCGACAAGATCGTGGTTGCGTGCCAACTAGGGGAAGGCGTCTGGGTCATGATCAGTCCTGCGGGAAGGAGATAAAGGGTGCCAGTGCCCGGAAATTTGGGTGCGGTCAACCATGTGATGTTTGCCGCGCTCCGGTCAAGAGGCCCCAAGCAGCCAACGTTGTGTCGCGTGCCGATTGGGATGAGACATGTATCATGACTGGCGTTCAGACCGTGTTACTGCTACAAGGGCGCCGATTTTCGCGGAGGTTTTCATGCGCAAAGCTGTGGTCGAACGCACCACCAAGGAAACACGCGTTACCGCCGAGATCGATCTTGACGGAACGGGTAAGTACGACGTCAGCACCGGCATCGGGTTTCTGGACCACATGCTGGAGCAGTTGTCCCGTCATTCTTTGATCGATCTCACGCTCAGGGCCGAAGGCGACCTGCATATCGATTTTCATCACACGACCGAGGACACCGGAATCGTCGTCGGTCAGGCGGTATCGGAAGCCTTGGGAGACAGGCGGGGTATACGTCGTTTTGGAACTGCAACGATCCCAATGGATGAGACACTCTCGCGGATATCGGTCGATGTCTCCAATCGGCCTTATCTCGTCTGGCGCGTGGATTTCTCGCGGCCGAAGTTGGGTGACATGGACACCGAGCTCTTCAAGGAATGGTTTCAAGCTTTCGCCCAAAACGCCGGGGTGACCCTCCATGTTGAAAACGCCTACGGCGAAAATAACCATCACATCGTCGAGTCTTGTTACAAAGGCTTAGCGCGCGCGTTGCGCGACGCCATTGAACTCGATTCACGAAACGCGGAGGAAGTGCCGTCGACGAAAGGCGTTTTGAACGTCTAAGCGAGCCAGGTGCTCCATATATGAAACGATGCGAATTTACGCAGTTTACGAAGAAGCAAGCTCACCGGGCCACGATGCGGACGAAGATGTCGTCCTCGTCAAGGAGGGTTTCTGCTGGCCGGCGTTGTTCTTTTCTCTGATTTGGGTCCTCTATCACCGTCTTTGGCTGGTCGCGATTACGCTGGTCATCCTGTTTGTGGGAGTCGGGGCGGCGCTTGTTTTTTTTCATGGCGGAGAGGCCTATGCGGCTCTTGCTCTGATCGGGCTTGCCTTGGTGCTTGGAGTGGATGGAAATAATCTGCGTCAGTACTTTCTCCTCAGCGGAGGATATTCCTTTTCCGGAGTCGTCGCGGGGCGCGGTGTGCCCGAGGCGGAGTTACGCTTGTTCTCCGCCCTAGGTCCGCGCATCTACTTGCCGTGAGCGATGGCGGCTACATTCGATGACGGTTGCCATCATCGATTACGGCTCCGGGAACCTACGTTCCGCGGCCAAGGCATTTGAGCGCTCAATACGTGAAAGCGGACGCTCAGATCCTGTTAGGGTCACGAATTCCGCTGAGGAAGCGGCAGCGGCCGATCGAATCGTTCTGCCAGGCGTCGGGGCGTTCGCAGACTGCCGCAGCGGACTCGACAGCCTCGACGGAATGGTGGAAGCGCTTGAAGAGGCTATCATCATCCGCGGCAAGCCATTCCTCGGAATATGCGTAGGAATGCAGTTGATGGCCACGCGGGGCCTGGAACACGGAGAGCATCCTGGTTTCGGGTGGATCGAAGGTGATGTCACGCCGATCGATATGCGGTCCCCTGCAGAAAGAAATGGATCAACTCTGAAAATTCCCCATATGGGGTGGAATGACATAGTCTTGGACCGGGCGGATCATCCGGTATTTGCGGGCCTGCAGGACGGAAGCCATGCCTACTTCGTGCACAGCTTTCATATGGTCTGTCGCCGACCGGAAGATCAGCTGGCGCACGTAGAATACGGCGGACCTGTTGTTGCAGCCGTGGGTCGTGACAACATCGTGGGCACACAATTTCATCCCGAGAAAAGTCAGGCTGTGGGCCTGCAAATCATAGGGAATTTTCTGTCATGGCAACCGTAATAGAACAGACAGGTATTGAGTGGGTGATGGAACTCACTGACCATGATCTAGAAGAGCTCTGTCAGGCAACCGAGGAGGCCATCTTGGATGGCAACGGGTTTGGTTGGCTGACCCCGCCACCACGGCGGGTGCTCGAATCTTTTTGGCACGGCGTGTTGCTGGTTCCCGAACGCGAACTCATCGTAGCGCGTCTGGAGGGAAGCATTGTTGGCTCGGCGCAACTGCAGCGACCGTCATCCAACAACGAAGCGCAGTCGTTTGCCGCGCGCATCACAACTTTTTTCCTGGCTCCTTGGGCACGTGCCCACGGCCTTGGCCAGGCGATGCTTGACGCCACGGAACGGCGCGCGCGCGATGCCGGTTTCGGCACGCTGGAACTCGATGTCCGCGCCACTCAGTCCGCGGCGATTCGGCTCTACGAGCGTGCAGGTTTCAGGAGATGGGCGACCAAGGATAAATATGCCTTTGTCGGGGGTCAGTTCGTGCCGGGCTACTACTTCGAAAAGGATATTGGGGCGTCGTCCAGGTGATCCTCTATCCGGCAATTGATCTCAAGGACGGTCAATGTGTGCGCCTGATTCGCGGCGAGATGGGATCCGCCACCGTTTTCAACGATGATCCGGCAGATCAGGCCCGTGCCTTCGAGGCGGCCGGCTTCCAGTGGCTGCACATCGTCGATCTCAATGGCGCTTTTGCTGGAGAACCGGTCAATGCCGACGCTGTCGAGGCCATTCTTTCCGCCGTATCCATACCCGTCCAATTGGGCGGAGGAATTCGCGATCTCGAAACCGCCGCCGCTTGGCTTGAAGGTGGTGTGAGAAGAGTGATTTTCGGAACCGCAGCCGTCGCAGCGCCAGACGTCGTTCGCGAAGCTTGCCGCAAATACCCGAAGCAGATCGTTATCGGAATCGATGCGCGAGAGGGCCGGGTCGCGACGGATGGCTGGGCCAGCGAGTCGACCGTGTTTGCCACCGACCTTGCGGCCGAGTTTGAGAGCGCCGGCGCCGCGGCTGTTGTCTATACCGATATAGAGCGTGACGGCGCAATGAACGGTCCAAACTTGTCCGCAACCGAATCCTTTGTCCGAAACACCAGCATTCCCGTGATCGCAAGTGGGGGTGTCGCGTCACTTGATGATTTGGCAGCATTGAAGCGCATCGCCCACCTCGGATTGGATGGCGTAATTTCTGGCCGGGCGTTGTATGACGGTCGAATTGCGCCGACCGACGCTTTGCTATTGCTTGCGGCCTGATCGGGGCAAACCTTGCTCAAACCTCGCATCATTCCATGTCTTGACGTTCGCGGCGGCCGAGTGGTCAAGGGCATCAATTTCGTCGACTTGGTCGACGCCGGTGATCCGGTGGAGCAGGCTCGTGTTTACGATTCGCAGGGCGCCGATGAACTCTGTTTTTTGGATATCACAGCAAGTCACGAAGAGCGTGAACCATTGTTGGATGTGGTGTCACGCACGGCGGAGCAATGTTTCATGCCACTTACCGTGGGCGGCGGGGTCCGCGCGATCGAGGATATCCGCACCCTCCTTCTTGCGGGCGCCGATAAGATCTCAATTAACACGGCAGCGGTGCATCGGCCCGAGTTTGTCGCCGAGGCCGCGCACAAGTTTGGCAGCCAGTGCATCGTCGTTGCCGTCGATGCAAAGCGAAGCGGTGGAGAACGCTACGAGATCTTCACCCACGGGGGACGCAAGGAAACCGGGATCGAAGCGATTTCCTGGTGCCAGCGCATGGTTGAGCTTGGTGCAGGAGAGATACTTCTGACGTCCATGGATCGCGACGGCACGAGGGAAGGGTTCGATATCGAACTTACGCGGTCGGTTGCTGACGCGGTTTCTGTTCCTGTCATTGCCAGCGGCGGCGTGGGAACGCTCGAACATCTGGTCGAGGGGATTCGAGCTGGTCACGCAATGGCGGTTCTGGCCGCCTCGATTTTCCATTTCGGGATATTCAGCATTGCCGAGGCAAAAACCCATATCGAACAAGCAGGTATTCCTATTCGGCGGTGACGCGGCCTTGTCCCACGTCGCGCAGTGCCCATGACATTGGCGGGGTGATCTGGTACCCAGAAGCGTCCCCGCGGAGGGGCAATCGTTGCGGACCGGTGAGACACATGACCGAGAATACCCTGAATGGCGCGGCGATCGATCGCTTGTTCGCCATTATCGAGGATCGGCAGGGCGCTGACCCGGAGGAAAGCTATACGGCCAAATTGTTCGCGCGCGGACGGGCCAAGATCGCCCAGAAGACGGGTGAAGAAGCCGTCGAGACGGTCATCGCGGCGATGTCCGGAGACCGTGAAGAGATCGCGAAGGAAAGTGCGGATCTGCTCTATCACCTGCTCGTATTGTGGGCCGAAACAGGTGTGCGTCCCGCGGACGTTTACGCCGAACTCTTAAAACGGGAGGGCATGTCTGGTCTGGATGAAAAGGTGTCCCGTAACCCGGGCGCCGGGAAATAGCCTGAATCCGCTGAAGGCCGGAGGAACCAAATGGCTTATGACGACGAGAACATCTTCGCGAAAATTCTGCGCGGGGAGATACCCTGCGACAAGGTGTTCGAGGACGACTACGCACTGGCGTTTAACGATATCAACCCGCAACGGCCCGTCCATGTACTGGTAATCCCAAAAGGTCGGTACGTCGATGTCGACGATTTCACGGCGAATGCGTCAGACGCGGAAATCTCGGGTCTGTTTCGTGCGGTCGGTGAGGTGGCGAATATGATGGGCGTGTCCGATGACGGCTATCGCATCCTCTCCAACATTGGGGCCTGGGGCCATCAGGAGGTACCCCATCTCCATATTCATTTATTCGGCGGCGCCGACACCGGGCCCATGATCAAGCGCCAGGACTAGAGCAGATCAAGTCATTGTGCGGCGACAGGATGATCACTCCGTTCCAGCAAGGATTCGAGGCCTTCTGAAATCAGGTAAACAGCCACAGGTTCGGATCGGCCACGCACCTCGATTTCCTGACTTGGGAAACGGGAAAGGTCGACACCCGCGTGTTGTGCGAGGTCCTGGCTTACGACGAGCTTGCACTTGAACTCTTTGGTGGCGGCCTCCAACCGGCTTGCGGTATTGACGGTGTCCCCCATGGCTGTGAGTGACATGATCTCGCCGTAACCCATCTCACCGACGATGGTCATGCCGGCATGAATGCCCATGCCCATTCTGAATGGCTCGGAAATCTGGTGAATTAAGGAGTCGTTCAAGGTGTTCAGGGCATGGCCCATGGCCTGGGCAGCCGCTAACGCCTCCTGGCAGCCCCGCTCGGGTCCGCTTTCGATTCCGAACAACGCCATAATCCCGTCACCGATGTACTTGTCGACCCGTCCGCCGGCCCCTTCGATTGCCTCCCCCATAACGTGGAAGTACTGGTTGAGGATGAAGACCACATCGTAGGGTAGTCGTCCTTCGCTGAATTTGGTGAAGGCGCGCAGGTCGGCAAACAGAACGGCGATCTCCCGTTCATCCCCAGCGAGATATTTATCGCGGCTGAAGGCGTCCTTGGCGGTGGCCGTCGCTGACAACAACGGCGTGACCTGAAGGTCGTCCATGGGCCGAAGCTGGCACGCGAGGCGTACGCTTTCGGGTACGCCGACGCGATGCAAGACCCGTAGCTCGTCTTCGTTGGCCGCAGGAAGATTGCCATCGTGGACTTCGATATTGATGCGGCATGTCGAGCACCGGCCACGTCCGCCGCAGACCGCGGCGTGCGGGATACCGGCTGTCCGGCTTGCTTCCAGCACCGACATGCCCTTGGTTATCGAAACCCGCTGGCCCCCTGGGTAGGACACCGAAACCAACCCCATGCGGCGGTGCCAGAAACTCCGCCCAACCCGGGCGGCCAGGACCAGGATGAAAAGTATCGCCATACCGGTGAGCGTGGTGTTCAGCGTGTCGAGATACCATGCGACGGCGTCGTCATCAGGCCAATTTATGGTCTGCCGGACGTCGGCGAACCACATCGGGCTTTGTAGTCGGAGGATTACCTCGCGCCCCCCTTGGGCAAAGCCAAGGAGCGAGAGGAGGGGCACCAAAATGGAGATTGAGAACAGGACCGGCCTCCAGGTTGAGAACCAGGGTTTGAGCATGAGATAGCGACGAAGGCCGAGTGTCCCGTGGGTCCACGCCAAAATCATTGCGACAGCCTGTTGCACACCCACTTGAGGGGAGAATACCCATAGGTTCAGCAGCACCCAGGTATAGGTATCCTCGACACCGAATTTTTCGTGCAACAGACGATTGCCGATCACGTGACCGGCCAGCAGTGGCGGCAACAGGAGACCACTCACCACTTGTACCGCTTCGTGGAGCGGCATGCGCAGCGTACGCCGGCGGTAGAGTGTGTAGAGCGACAAGCCGGCGTGGATCGCCAGCGACCCGATCAACAGGATCGTGCCAACCGGATTTCGCCAAACGGCAAGGAACGGCTCGCGTCCCCACTCCATCGCCTCCAGCGATATCAGACCGAGCGCGTGGTTCAGCAGATGCATCGTCACGTAGACGTAGAGCACCATGCCCGAGTACAGGCGCAGCCGGCCGACCGCGTCGAATTTCACGGTCAAGCGGTGTCGCCCAGCGTTTCCCGGGCCAGTTCGGCGAGCGACGTCTCGGGTCGTGCGCCCATATGGCTGATTACTTCGCTCGCTGCGATCGATCCGAGCTTGCCGCAGGTGTAGAGATCCAGCCCTCGAGACAGGCCGAACAGGAAGCCCGCGGCATACAGATCTCCGGCGCCAGTCGTGTCGACCACGGCGTTGGCAAGCTCCGCATCGATGACATGGACCTCATCGCCCGAGATCACGACAGAGCCTTTTTCCGAGCGGGTCAGTGCGGCGATCTCGCAGTGTCCGCGGACGTGCTGAAGCGCCTCGTCGAAAGTGCCGACCTGGTAGAGCGACATGATCTCGTCTTCGTTTGCAAAGAGAACATCGATCTCATGCTCGGCGAGATGAACGAATTCCTCGCGCCAGCGATCAACGCAGAATGAGTCGGAAAGCGAGAAGGCGATTTTTCGGCCCGCCGTATGCGCGACTTCCGAAGCCTTTCGGAAGGCTTCCTTGGCCGCGGGCGGATCCCACAGATATCCCTCAAGATACGTGATCTGCGCGCGCGCAACCATGGATGCATCAACATCATCCGGACCGAGGTCCGCACCCGCTCCCAGGTAGGTGTTCAGGGTTCGTTGTGCATCGGGCGTAACCAAAATCAGACAGCGTCCGGTGGGCGGGCCATCCTCGGCGGGCGCCACATCAAACGCCACGCCGAGAGCGCGCAGATCGTGGGTGAATACGGCGCCCAATTGGTCGTCGCGGACCCGGCCGACGAAGCCAGCCTTTCCACCAAATCCCGCCAACCCCGCGATTGTATTCGCGGCCGAACCCCCGGAAACCTCGATTGCCGGACCCACCGATTGATAGAGGGTTTCCGCGCGCGACGTGTCGATCAGGGCCATGCTGCCCTTCACGAGCCCCTCACGCATCAAAAATTCATCATCGGCATGCGATAACACATCCACAATCGCATTTCCGATGCCGACGACGTCTAGAGGACCATTATTCATTGCCTACCCCGCTTGCTGAGTTTCGTTGCAAACTACCACGGCCTGATTCGAGACGACAGGGCGTGAGGCAACCGTTATCTTGCGCGCGGTCTGCGTGGTTATCTGTGATTTGAGGTTTCGCTTAACAATTCCAACCCGACTGAGCGCCGGAAGTACATGATTAGATCAATCTCCCTTGCCATACG
>Ga0114999_10000838_pt1 | contig 44765 bp, 37 predicted proteins | sample ArcticOcean_MG_C_3_FD_89820 | JGI IMG/M metagenome (GOLD analysis project Ga0114999, IMG submission 89820) | Marine microbial communities from western Arctic Ocean - ArcticOcean_MG_CB8_126 | ecosystem: Environmental > Aquatic > Marine > Oceanic | place: Arctic Ocean: Canada Basin | collected...
GTGTCAGAATCCAACCGTGCTGCCGCCTCGAGCAGACTCACGGCGAGCGACGGCGTTGCCCGCAGGTGATCATGGATGGCGCTACCCGTACGTGATGGATTTCGCAGCTTGTGACTGTCGCCGATCGAATCGGCATCCGGGTCCCAGAATGCGTGCTCCCCCCAGGGAAACAGTCCAGTTTGTGTGGCAGTACAATGGGTGGCGCGCCCCCGGACAATCGCCAGCCTGTAGAGCGTGGCGAGGGTGGCCTCATCGTGAATCGTATTGCTGCCCCGAAAGGATCGGTCCCCGTCCCGCTGCCCCTCGATGGCAGGCGGCATCTCCTGCAACATCTGGGTCCCATCGAGGTCGATGATCGATGGAATCAGTCCTTCAGCTTGTCAGCAAGGCGAACCAAGGCGCCCAGTGCATCCTCGACGCGTTCAAGAATATGCTCCAATCACGCCTCGCTAAAGCCCATTAACCGACGCATCGCATGGGCATCAGAGGGGACGCGGCATCAATGCCAAAGTCGAGCTCGAGGCGCTCGCCATCATATTCAAAGATGATCCGCCCGTCACCCAGCTTCGCCTGTGCAATGGATGGCGCTTCGTAGAGGTCGTATTCATCGTCTATGGGTTGGTCGTCAATCTTCCGCACCGCCTCGCCCGACGCAGGCCAGTCCATCTCCAGACGTGCTCCGCTCATCGTCCTCATCGTCGCCCTGCCTTGTGCAGGCCAGTTCGCCACGTCGAGTGCCCCAGTGCGGCTGGACACGAACGCATCGAATCCGCCCTCTACATCAGCCGCCTCGATCGCCTCCACAGCGACTCCGGCACAGCGGTCATCTATACGTAGAAGCCAACCATCGATGAAGTCATCTTCCTTGATCAGATCCCATCGATAGGTTCCGATCGGTCGAACACCGACGAAGTGTGTGCCATTCATGTCTGCACAGAGCCAGCCATTGCCCGTGTCTTTCCATGCCGCCGTCGCCGGTAGATAGAGATTCACATACGGGGCCTCGTCATCTTCCGGGATACGATACAACACCAGAATCGCCCCTTCGTGCTGGAGGATCCGCTCATAGGGTGATGCGCCGAAGAGACGATCAGGCCATTGGAGATATGGTTTGGGCGCAGCGATACCACGTCGAATGCTCTGTGGCAGACCACCGAGAAAAGCGGAGAACCGTAAGGGGGATCGATATGGGTGATTGGCGACGATTTTGGCGCTGTGCTTGGGGCCTCCCCAGCCCAGATCCCACGAGACCAGGTCGATAGGGCCCGCTGGTGGATCTATACCAAGTTGGGTACTTCCGAGAGCAAAGGATTTACTCAGATAGGTGTATTTTCGCACTGCACGCGGAGCTCGATCTGCATGCCGAGGGATCTCGCGTGGTGCCTTTGTTTTGCGCACAACGTGGGGTAGACTGCTTTGGTCGAGAGCGATGCGGGCAACCATTTCGGGGGGGCGCCATCTGGCGGTGAGAGCGATTCCCCCAAGTGGATGGGAATGTCGATCCGCATCGAAGGGCTCACCACCAAAATACAAATATTGCAGCACACCGAGATTTCCAGAAACAGTCCACGTGTTCTCCCGATAACCCTCTCGGGAGTGTCCGCCTGCCCATCCTCCCTGAGAATACTCCAGCGCCATATCAGCCGTGAAGAGGGTTGCCGCCTGCGCCGCCTGCTGTCTCAGATCAGCATCCTTGGCGTGATCAGCGAGCACGGCCATCGGTAGCAGATGCCAGGAGTGATATTGAGGTGAATCGTATTCGTGGTGTCCGCAGCGAGCCGTGCGGTCGATGATGCCGCGCAACCACCGATCGGCCTCCATATGGGTCGCTGCCGGTGTCAGCCCATTCCACCAGACGGGTGCATCAGGCCACCGTTCGTAGGCGAGCAGACTGCCCACATAGTGCATCAGCCAGTGATTCTCCGTATTCCCACGACTCAGCACACCATCAGTGAAGACTGTGCGAACATGATCGAGGGACTCTCTGGAGAGTTGATCTCCCCATCGACATACGACACTCATCGCTGCCAATACGTCAAATGTGCCAGCCGCATTTCGCGCGAAGGCTCCATCGCCGATGGAGCCGAATTTTTCTGCCAGCAGGGCCGATGCGGCGTCCCCGTCCTGGCCACACATCATTGATGCGTGAATACCCCAGATCGATGTCGCATCGCGCTCATTGATCGCCTCTGCAATCTGCAGAGCTCGGGAATCGACATCCTCTGTATATGTAGTCATTGCACCTGATCCGGTGATAGTAGATGTCGAATGGTCTTGGGCGCTTCGGCGGCCTGCTGCCAGGCGTCGCCGTCCTCCGTCCACCAAAGTCCGCCAGGGGCCGCGCCGGCCACCCAGGTCGATGGCGTGCGGCCATCAACAGCGACGGCGGCCATCGGCAGGGTGGGTCCCGTCGAGCGCCAACCATTGCCATCGCTGACGACGATTCCGCCCGTCGTTCCTGCTAACAAGACACCGTGATGATTGGTTGCCAGAGACAGGACCGATTCGGTGGGTGCCGATTCGGTGGGTGCCAGACAGGCGTGATGCTGCCAAGCAAGTCCATCGGCTGCAAACCAGATGTCACCATCGTCGGTACCTGCCCACACGCCTTCATCCGTCGACAGCAAGGCCCGAACAGCCACTTGGGCAATTGACGTTGCAGACCAGCGACGCCCGTGCTCTGTGCACACAAACAACCCGGTCTCGGTGCCGACAAGCCAGGTCTCAGAATCTAACAGATGCAGAGCGGTACTAAAACGGGCGCTCGGTGCAGACAAAGCCTCACTGCAGTTCGACCAGCGCAGAACATCGTGCGCCGCAACCGCGGGCAGGTGCACACCGTAGCCGGTGGCCACGACGAGACTTTGGAGCTCGTCACTCGTCATACTTGCCGCTTCAACGAGCGTCAGCACTTCATCGTGGAGTTGCCGCCAACGGGGCTCACCACGCGCGATGAGCCAGAGTCCCCCATCTGCGCCTGCGACGATCCCATCGGCAAAACTCGTCAGACTATTGAGCGCATGCTCGTAGGGGCCGGAGCCACGCCACGTGCCCCCCGGGCGTCCCAACCACAATCCACTTTGAGTTGCTGCGAGCCAATCATCCCCATCCCATTCAGTAACCAAACGATGGCACTCGTCGGATTCGTTGTCCGGGGCGCTCCCTTGCGCTTTCATCAACAGCTCATCTGCCTTCCCCTACAATCCCTTGAAATGGTTGTCAGATCGCCAGGGCACCCATGGGTCCCACACTACCAGAAGCGGGGGGGATGGCAACCAAACTGCGGCAAGAAAAGTGCAGCAAGGATGGGCAGTCCTCCCATCAAAAGCAGCAAGCTGCGTGGTGACCAATTCAGTAAAATGCGTGTTACGTGGCCGCTCCGACGAAAGAATGGTAGCGAGCGCGATATGCCGCGCAAAAGGCGGTTGTATAGGACACCAGAGCGGGCTTCTCAAGTTCATAGATCAAAGCGGTAGGCAGCTTTCGCATTTTTCCACCAGATGTTCTCCTCCAGGCCGGGGTGTTCCCCAACAAAGGCTTCTACGGCGCCCACAACGGCAGCCAACGACGCGGCGCGTTCGCACACGGGCCAATTGCTGCCAAACACGAGACGATCACCACCGTATGCGTCCAGAAGAGCGGTGAAGGTCGCCTGGTAGTGCTGTGGATCGGTGGGGGCTGGTTGCTCAGTCGACAACTCGACGAATCCCGAGACCTTGACATACACCTGCGGGTGGGAGGCCAGCTGTCCCATCCATTCCACCCACTCCGGATCAGGCGCCGCACCATCTATGGGCACGTGAGCGACATGGTTCACGACGATTCTCAGATCCGGATACGCCGCCGCGATCCGCGCAACACCGACAACCTGCTGGCGCCCACGGATCAGGACATCGAGCGTCAGATCTCGACTTGCCAGTGCACCGATCGCCGCATCAACGGCGGCCGATTCCTCGTCAAAATGGCCACCGCCAAAACGCAACCCGAGGAACAGTGGGTGATCGGCGTGGTGATCCAAATGCGAGTCAAAGTCGTCCCCCGGATCGATGTGGCCAATGAAACCAGCAATCCAGGGTTCCCTTTCACCCAGATCCAGAATCCAGCGATTGTCCTCGACCCAGGCACTTGCCTCAACGACAACCGTGCCCGTGATGCCACAAGGCTCGGCCAACGCCCGATGGTGTTGTGGAAGACACGTCCGATACAACAGTTCATTGTCAGCCGGGGGCCAGGGAATCCCCTGATCACGACTGGGATCATAAAAGTGAGTGTGCGTGTCAATGCGAACGGCCACTGGCGTGCTCCTTCGTGTTGCAACCAGGTATCAGTGTGCTTCCAACCATGTGTCAGCCGTACCCATCTCAATGACGATGGGCACGTTCATCGGGATCGCTGTGATCATCGCCTCTTCAACGACCTGACGGACCTCTTCTTCTTCCTCGCGATACAGGTCAAAGACGAGCTCATCATGCACTTGCAGCAACATCTTCGTCTTCCATCCTCGGCGAATCTGTTGCTGCTGGATGGTGATCATGGCGACCTTGATCATATCCGCTGCGGTGCCCTGAATGGGCGAATTGATGGCGTTGCGCTCGGCGGCGGAGCGAATATTTTTGTTGCGTGAATTGATGTCACGTAGGTAGCGTCTGCGTCCCAGCAGAGTCTGCACAAATCCGTTCTCCCGGCAGAATTCGACCGTCTCATCCATATATCTCCTGACACCGGGGTATTCCTCGAAATACTGTTCGATCATCTGGTGACCGAGATTGCGAGGGATACCGAGACGTTCGGACAGACCGAAGGCTGAGATGCCGTAGATAATGCCAAAGTTGACCGTCTTGGATTGTCGACGCATATCCTCGTCCACCATCTCCGGTGGCAACGAATAGAGACGACTCGCCGTGACGGTATGAATGTCCTCTTCATCTGTGAAGGCTTGGTTCATCCGCTCATCACCACATATCTCGGCGATGATTCGCAGTTCAATCTGCGAATAATCGGCAGCCAGCAGAGTCCATTCGGGTCCTTCGGCTACAAAAGCACGACGGATCTCCCGGCCTTGCTCGGTTCGGATGGGGATATTCTGCAGGTTCGGATTGCTCGACTGCATCCGACCCGTCGCCGCCACGGACTGCTCGTAGTGTGTATGCACGCGACCGGTGCGCGGAAAAATTGCGCCAGGCAGCATATCCAGATACGTCGACTTGAGTTTCGTGCACAATCGATAATGAAGAATCTGGCGAGCGATCTCATGTTCATGCGACAACCGTGTCAGCACCATCTCATCTGTTTTGTACTGTTTTGACTTGGCCGTCCGGCGAGCATTGGGATCCAGTTGCAGCTTCTCGAACAGGATCATGCCCATTTGCGAGGGCGAATTGAGATTGAATGGCTCTCCTGCCAGTTCCTCGATGCGCTGCGCCGACGACTCGATCTGAGTCGCTATATCATCCGAGATAAGCTTGAGACAAGCGGCATCCACACGTATGCCAGCCATTTCCATCCTGGCCAACACGGGAATCAGAGGCGCTTCGACCTCATCGTAGAGCTGTCGCTGCTCACTCTCATCGAGTAGTGTCCGCAGTGCCGCCGCCAATTGCAGGGCGATGTCTGCATCCTCCACGGCGTATTCGGTCAGAGCCTCAACTTCGACCTCACGCATGCTCTTCTGTCCGTCTCCCTTTTCACCTATCAGATCGGTGATCGGTATCGGACGGTAGCCAAGCAGGGCCTGTGCCAGATAGTCGAGACTGCGGCGCAGATCAGGAACGGCAAGAAAAGCTGCCACCATCGTGTCAAACAATGGCCCCCCCACCTCAATCCCATGCCAGAGAAGAACGGTGATATCGTATTTGAGGTTGTGTCCGACCTTTTCTACAGACCCATCCTCGAACAGGGAGCGAAATTCTTCCAAAATCGCCTTTGCGGCGGTTGCTTCTTGGGGCAAAGGAACATAGACGCCTTGTCCTGGTTCGAGGGCGATCGCGATACCGACGATTTCACAGGTTTTGGTATCCAGACTCGTCGTCTCCAGATCGACAGCAAAACTCCCGCTCTTGCGAGCTGTGTCGATGAGTGCCTGTCGTTCGTCCCGGGTCGACGCCGTCTTGTAGTCGTGCTCAACCTCAGCAAGGGTGCGGATTTCTCCAGCGTGCGCAGTATCCCCTCCTACAGCGACGCGCTGAACGACCATGTCATAGTCCTCACCAAACAAACGCTGCCCCAGGGCATTGAATTCGAGTTCGGCGAACAATCCCTTCAACGCCACATCATCAGCCGGCTTGCGACGCAGATCTTCGATCTGCATTTCGAGTGGCACCTCTCGATCGATCGTCACCAACTGTTTGGACAACAGCGCTTGATCATGGTGATCGATCAGCAATTGTTTGCGTTTTCCCTTGATCTCCTCGACTCGATCCAGCAGAGCCTCGACGGAGTCATAATCGGCGATCAGTTTCTGCGCCGTCTTTTCGCCAATACCCGGGACGCCGGGGATATTATCACTCGTATCTCCCATCAAACCCATGACATCCACAACCTGGTCAATCCGCTCGACCTTCCACTTCGCTAGCACATCCTCTACACCCAACAACTGCGGCGGCGCCGCCCCACGACCTGGTCGAAACAGGAACGTGCGCTCTGATACAAGCTGTGCATAGTCCTTGTCAGGGGTGATCATGTAGGTCGTGACGCCGGCCTGCTCCGCCTGAGTCGCCAAGGTACCGATCACATCATCCGCTTCCCATCCGTCAACGCGCATCACGGGAATCTGGAAGCCTTCACAGACCTGGATTACGTAGGGAAGCGCAATGCCAAGATCCTCAGGCATCTTGTCTCGCTGCGCCTTGTATTCGGCGAAGGCCTTGTGCCTATGTGTGGGTTTCGGCGTATCGAACACTGCCGCAACGTGGGTCGGGTCAAAGCGTTCGATGATCTCCAGCAACGTGTTGGTGAAGACCAGTGGTGCCGACGTATTGATGCCCTTGGCATTCATGGTCGGATTGTTGATCAGGGCAAAGTGCCCGCGGTAGGCCAGGGCCATGCCGTCAAACAGACACAACACCTTGCGATCTTGCAGTTCTAACTCACCAGTGATGCCCAAGGCACGACTGGTGGCATCCATCGTCGTCATGAAGCGGAGCCGGATCGTGAAAAGGAGGGGGCACGACGACGGATCTTGATGCCCGACGCCGGCTCTAAAGAACGCCTGACTGCGGACCGGATCAAGCGCACGCGCTTGCCGCTGCCTGCCAACCCGGCTTGGTTACCAAGGGTGCAAAGTGCTGCAGCGACTTTGAACAGGCGAGGAGTTAAGCGGTGGGAACGCGTGACAGGAAGGTAAATGACTTGGCGAAAGTGGCCGGGCGCGGTGGCAGGCTGCAAAAAGATGGCTACGAGAAGGGACTTCGACGCCTGCAGACCCACCTGGTTCGATTGCAGGAATGGGTGCGCAACGAAGGTCTCAAGGTCGTCGTCCTCTTCGAGGGGCGAGACGCCGCCGGCAAGGGGAGCGTGATCAAACGCATCTCCGAGAGTCTGAGTCCTCGTGTTGCCCGCGTCGTTGCCCTTGGCACACCCACTGAACGCGAGAAGACACAATGGTATTTCCAGCGCTATGTCCCCCACCTGCCCGCTGCCGGAGAAACTTGTCTCTTCGACCGCAGTTGGTACAATCGTGCCGGCGTGGAACGTGTTATGGGATTCAGCACACCCTAGGAGGTGGAAAGAGTTCCACCGCTCCTGCCCGGAATTCGAGCGAATGCTCGTGCGCTGAAGCTCGGGTTCGGTGGGTGGAATACTCACATGCGAAGGATGACATGTTTCGCCATACCGATATCAGACAAGCTCCCTGGTATGTTGTCGACGCAGACGACAAGCGCCGCGCTCGTCTCAACTGTATCCACCCTCTGCTGCGCCTTCTCCCCTATGAGGACCTTCCGCCACCCAAACTGACCTTGCCGGCACGTCAGCCGGATACGGGCTATGTCCGCCCTCCTCTAGATGAACAGAGCTTTGTCCCACAGGTCTACTGATTTTGTCGAAGTCTGCAGATCTCATCGTCGTAGGTGCTGGAAGTGGTGGATTCGGCGCAGCCTGTGGATCCCGAGTTGGTTGATCCCACAGACCCAGGTCGACCACAGACCCAGGCTGCCATAGCGGCCTACCACTGAAAGAGGACACCAAGCATCATCTTTTCGCGTTGAAAGGCCATCTCATAGGCTTCAGCCATCCGTTCGAAAGGCAATCGGTGCGTGATCAGACGACTCGGTGCCAGGCCACGTCGCATCCAGCCCAGCGTGTGCTCGCAGGTCCGGACCGCATCAAAGCGGTCCCCAGATCTGGCTGGATATTGGTCTGCAGCCTTTCCCGATACAGCGATCAGGGAGATTCCTTTGCCGTAGAACCAGTCCATTGACACGGGATTAAAGTCCAGTGGCGGCTCGCCCCGCCCTGGTAGGGCGACAACCGAGACGCGTCCCTCGGGTCGCACAATCTGGCAGGCAGTGCGCCAGGCAGGCCAGGGATTGGCAGTGAGAATGACGAGATCGATGCCGATGCCACCGGTAAAATCATTGAGCTTCTCCTGCAGATCTTCGTCGTCCCACATGAACGCCTCATCGGCCCCCATGTCGCGCGCCATCTGCAGCCGCGTCTCATGATTGCCAATGCCCACAACCCGTGCTCCCAGATAGGGTGCCAGGGCAACGGCGCCCAACCCCAGGACCCCGAGACCGACGACGGCGACGGCCTCACCAGGCACATAGTGAGCCTTTCGATAGCAGAAGGCTGAAAGCGTATACAGATGCGACCAGACAGCATCCTCTGAAGAAACCTCCGGCGGTACCCGAACCAGCCCCTGGCTCTCATCAGCCACGTACTCAGACTGATGCGGTTGTCGGGATACGACGCGATCGCCGACACTCACACGCGTGACCTGTTCCCCTGTCGCCACGACGATGCCAAGATTGCTATCGCCAACCCAGCGCGGATAGTCAGGTGCCCCGGCGACGGGCTCGGCGCCTTCGTAATTGCCCCGATCTGTGCCGATTTTGAAAGCTGATACCTGCGTCTTCACGTGCACCTGTGTAGGACTCAGATTCGTATCGAGGGGATGTTCCTCGATACGCAGGTCACGTGGTCCATGGAGCATGGCGATCTTCATCTATATGTCCCTATCGTGGATCGCCGACACGCCAGCGATGCGCCTCGACGCCGTCCATATTCAGTTTTACCCCAAGTCCCGGTCCGGTTGGCACCAGCAGCCGACCTTCTTCGACACGCAGCGGTTCATCGATGATCTCATCGCGCCAGTCGATCCCGGTGACGAATTCCATCGGGGCAGGATTCGGGATTGAAGCCTCCAGGTGGGCGGCAGCGAGAATGCCAATCGGGCCTTTGGTGTTGTGGAAGGAGATGGGCACATGAAAAGTATCGGCAATGGCCGCAATCTTCTTGGCCTCCGTGAGACCACCCGAATACATCATGTCGGGCTGCGCAATATCGATCCCGTCCAACTCCAGCAGTTGTCGAAACTGACTCTTGGTATTGAGTCGTTCGGATCCCATGATTGGAATTGAAATCTCCCGACGGATCTTCGCATAAGCGGACAGATCATCTGGAGCGACTGGATCCTCATAGGCGAACAGGTCGAGATGCTCGAGTCGCTTGGCGAGGCGGATCGAGTTGGCCACGGTGAATCGTCCGTGACAGTCGATGAAAAGCTTCGTCTCGGGCCCGACTGCCTCCCGCACTGCCTCAAAATTGGCCTGCGTTGTGGCCGGATCACCGTCGTCGAGATACGTATCCCAGTCCAATGCCGCCCGATCACGCCAACAAGCTCCGCCTTTGAGAGCGAAATAGCCTTCTTCCTTCTTCTGCAGCGCCATCTCGGCCTGCTGCTGTGGCGTGGCGCCACCAAAATGCGTGTAGACATCAACCCGATCACGGAAGGCGCCACCGAGCAACTCGTAGATCGGCAGTCCTGCCACCTGGCCTTTTATGTCCCATAGGGCGATATCGATACCAGCCATCGCGCTCATCCACACGGGGCCTGCCATTCGCCAGATTCCGCTGACGGAAGATCGGCGATAGATATGATGCCAGATCCACTCAATCCTGCTTGGATCCTGCCCGATCAGTTCGGTCTTCATGTGTTCTACTGCGGCACATACGACGGGTTCTTTCTGTGAATAGGTTGCCTCACCCAGTCCAATGAGTCCTTCGTCGGTGTGGACGCGCACAATCGTCCACTTCCGACCGGGTGAATTGATCATCAGCGTGTCGATATCGGTGATCTTCATGAGATGGCCTCGCAGGCGCCGATAAACTCATTCGCCGTGGTGGTGTAGCCGATCAGGTGCTCGAAATTGCGCAGGGTAATACGATTGATCCATCCGCCCTCGGGCAATGACTCATCGACTGTATCAGGAAATTCGATGGTACCCGGTGGATTGGAGCAGTCCCGCAGCAGAACGACACGATAGTTTCGTCCCACTGCTTCGGCGCAGGTGTAGTGTAGACAGGCTCGCCTGGAGTAGCCGACGACAAAAAGCGTGCGAGTACCCCAGCTGCGCAGGTGCTGATCCAGGAAGGTGTCGTGAAAACCAGACCAGATCCATTTCGGAAAATTCGGCTCTGAGGGTCCCGGCGCAACCTCTTCCAGATACTCGGGTTTGTAGTCGGGTCCGAGTCCGCGCCAATGATCCATCACGTTGCTGTCGTCGGCATATTTGGTTTTGCTCCAGAATTCGCCGACAATGTTGCCAGGATCCGCCACCAGTCGCAGATCATTGTGTATATAGGCGACCCGCAGCGAGGCCTCGCGAGCCGCGGCCAGCGCTGGCGCGATAAACTGCTGCGTCGTGGAATTGGGCGTGGTTCCATCTACGTCCACCAGCAGAAAAGCACTCTCCTCTAGCGACAGGTTGAGCGTTTCATAACCATAGTCGTAGCCACCTGGATAGTCTTTGTAGTAACGCACAGGTATGTCGATTTCAGGCACGGGGATCGCCTCTCATCAGAGTGTCGGCAGTGTGGGAAGGGTAGCCTGCCATCTCATCAAGAGCAATGGGTTCAGGCCCTCAAGAACAATGAGTTCAGGAGCTATGGTTCGGGAATTATGGTTCTGGGCTACCAGCCATCGAGCGAATATTCCTTCCCCCGTCTGTTTCCGACTAGGTCCTTCTGACCAGCCGCTTGTACACATCCACTCTGCATCAGGGACGCGGCACAGATCGTGTTCACACCGTCTATTCACGTTCCGAAGAAAGTGCTTCGGGGCTGGCCAGCGACTTCAATCTGCCGCGCTACACGACCAACATGAAGCAGGCAGTTGAAGATCCCGACACCGATGTCGTCGTCATGGCTTACCAAATGACCTGCAGCTCGAAGCCGTCTCTATGACAGCCGCGGCGAGCCGGTGGCGGAGCCATAATCGACATGGGGTGCCACTGCGTCGAGATCATCAGAAATTTCGTCGGCAAACAGAACCGACCCGTCGAAGCGATGTGCTGGAGTGACACCCTCGTCCACCCCGTCACTGCTGAAGATTATGCAATCGCTCTCGTGCGGTTTGAGTCTGGAGCCATCGGTCAGATCGAAGTCAGTGGGGCCTTACACGGATATGTTCAACGACATGTTCGCCGCAATGGATCAGGACCGCGCACCACGAGAGACCTTCACATTCGCGATTCGATCCCGCATCAGCAGATAGGTGATCTCGAGCCGATCGAGAAGGAAGTGATGCCGGATGGAACGACCAAGCGCCTCCGACACGACCCGAAAACGGGACGCGTGACGCAGCAGGTCGATGCATACTCACTCAACGGCTACGAGCAACACGTCAAAAATCAGGGTCGCATTCGGTGGAATCGTACCACCCGCTCCGGTCTGACCATAGCCCAGAGCTGGAGGAATCACGAGTCGTGCACGTCCCCCCTGGCGCAGCAGGGCGATCCCTTCATCCCAGCCCGCGATCACCCGCCCTTGCCCTAGAAGAAACCGGAAGGGGTCACCGCGCGGGTATGAACTATCGAAAATCGTCCCGTCATCGAGCATCCCCGTGTAGTGGACGGAAACGGTGCTGCCACGGCCTGGTTGTTTACCCGTTCCCTGCTCTACGTGGATGACGGTCAGGCCAGACTCAGTGACCAACGCGTCTGCCCCTTCAGCAATCTCCCAGATCCCGTCGGCCACGGTGGGGGCTGGACTTGTGGGAGAATCGTCGTCACAACCGCCGATTGCGAGACACAACAAGGCAGCGACAGCGAGCCGACCCATTCGCCGTCGCGGAATTTCGCTTCCTGAATTGGCGCAGGACACAGCTCGTGGTTGCGTCATCGTCGGTGATTCAACCGCAGGCCGGAATCGACGGCACGAATTGCGACGACCCAACCAGACGTCGCATCACAGTAGGCGAGGGCTCCATCGTCCCAGACACACAGACCGTGGGGTTCCGGCTCAGAGACTGGGATCGTGATCCGATCGAGTTCGCTGCCATCATCAACAGACAGCAGGACGATGACCCGTTCACTGGTATGGATGACCCAAACTCCAGCATCGGTACGAACTACACCGTGAGCGCGCGTATAGGGTAGCGGAATGACCCGCTGTGTGGACCAGTCCCTGATCCGCACCTGCGTCAGCGTCTTCTCCTTCAGCGTGGTAATCCAGAGATGCCCTGGCTCCACGTGGTCGTAGTCGATGCCATGCACGCCACCATCGGTTGGCACAGGACGCCGTTGCAGCGTAGCCCCTGTCTCGGGATCGACCTTGAAGATTTCTCCGGCCCCTGGCTGGGCGTCGACCTCCCGCGCTTGTCGCCAGAGCGTCGCGGCACAGTTTGCCGCCAACCAAAGCCCCTCTTCGCCGATGGCCATGCCGCTGGTGTTGGACGAATCACTGGGGATCTCACGCTGACGGAAGGTTACACCGTAGTCACCTGCCGGGCCGGCATCTACCAGAGCCAACCGGTCAGAGATCTGATCGGCAATCCAAACGCCCCCCTCGACACGCTCCAGTGCGTTAGGCACCGAATAGGGTGCCCGGAAGAGTTTTTCGAATTCCACGTCCATGTCAGTTTCCTCTCACGTCAGATTGGCGTGTTTCGTGCTCCCGCAGCGAGCGCTTCACACGTTCATCATCCCACCGCTCAATGCGCGAGAATTCACCCTTCGTCCCCTCGCGGAAGGGCGGATTTTCGCTGCTGGTGTAGCAGCAGATCAACGCCCAGCGTGAATCGGGACTCTGATTCGCGTCCGATCGGTGGAGCAGATTGCTGTGGAAAAACAGGACTGTCCCGGGTGTCATTTCGCAGTACACCCTGTCAAAGCGATCTTCGACGGCAGCGATGCGATCAGGATCCGCTCCCGTTTGGTCGCCAGCCCGACCATGCTCCAGCCGCCCCATTCGATGTGACCCCTTCAACACCTGCAAACAGCCGTTGGCCTTGTGCGCTCGGTCGACGGCGATCAGACAGCTGGCCATGTCTGGATACAGGAAGTTCGAGTGCCAGTAGCCAAAGTCCTGATGCCATTCCCATGCGCCTCCCGTGTGAGGCTCTTTCATCATCATCTTGTGATGGTAGTGCCAGACCTCACAGCCCATCAGTTGTTCCATCGGCTCAACAATGGCACAACTACGCGTATATGCTGCGTAGGCGTCATCGGGCAGTTCATGACGCAGAGACAGACGGCTCGTGCGCCCTTCACGATCAAGTCGATCGTTGGCAATCGAGGCGAGTACTTCATCGTCACGTGCCACCCGTAGCAATTGCCCCATGTCGGCGCTGGCGAAATAATCGGGCAGGAACAGGTAGCCCTCCCGATGGTACTGCTCGACCTGCTCAGCTGTCAGTTTCATTGGCATCAGGCGACGCGCCCTTTTAGATGGCCGGCCCGTGTCGTGGTGCCTCTCCAGAGGCCGCTCATTTTGTTTCTCGCAGTGCGACTTCACGCCCTGATTCGGCACTACGCAGCATCGCCTCAAGCATTGACTGCACCTGCAGACCATGACGCAACGGCGCCGAGCAGGTATCGCCGTCCAGAATACAGCCGACGAAGTGCGACGCAAGTGATTGCCACGCGTCTCCCGCGTCCTGTCGTCCAAGCGCAACGCTGACATCCTCTTCACGCCCTTGTGCATCGGTGGTGTACAGAGTCAGTGGCTGCAGACGCGCACCCGCTTCGGTCCCAAACAATTCGATCTGTCGCTCCGCAGGCTGATGAGACGCCCAGAAACTCTCGATCTGCAGTCCCGAGCCATCCTCAAAACGAATGAAGCCACCCGCGAAGTCGTCTGTATCGAATTGCCGCCACACCTTGCGAGGCGTCGGCCGCGAATAGCCCCGCCCCTTGGGGCCGAAGGCCGCTCCGGACACGCCCGATACGGTAACGGGGCGCGGATGTCCCATAATGGCCCAGGCCGCGTCGAGATAGTGGACCCCCATATCTCTGAATGCACCACCTCCAGGCTGAATGAACCCAAGATTCCACGCTGGGATGCCATTGCGACGAACACTGCGGGAGCGCGCATAGTAGATATCGCCAAAGTACCCCGCACGGGCCTTGGCCTGCAGATATCGATTCTCTGGGCTGAATCGAGTCGACAGAGACATCATGTTGACGACCCCAGCCTTCTCGGCTGCCTTGACGAGACGCCGCGCTGGCGGCTCACCATCTGCTAACGGTTTGGTCACCATCACATGCTTGTTACGCCGCACAGCCTCAAGGGCAACAGGTACGTGCCACTGATTCGGCGTACCGACAAAAACAGCGTCGATCTCCGGGTCACGACACATCTTGCGGTAGTCTGTGTAGCGCTTGATGGGATCGTCTGCAGCAGGCCCTCCCTCCAACTGAGTTGCAAACTCTTCCATGCGATCGGACTGCAGATCGCACAGCGCAACGACACGGGCACGAGGATCTGCGTGCAGAGCGCGGCCATTGGGTCGGCCGATCCCCATCCCGACAATGCCCACTCGAACAATGGCTGAAGTCATTTCGCCGTCTTTACACTCGCTGGCTTACCGGTTCGAGCCGACTCCCAGGCAGCCTCTGTCAGTTCGATCACTCTGAGCCCACAAACAGGAGGAACCTGGACCTCATCGCGACCGCAGATGGCATCGATAAAGTTTCGATCCGGCGACGTGGCACCTGGCAGATTCGATGGCTCACTTGGTTCGGCACCGGCGGCTTTGTATGTCAGGTGACCATTGCGGATGTAGGCAGCAGCCTTGGAACCATAGATCGTGATATCTTCCCACATGCCACCGGAGGGTGCGTTGCCAATGACGGAAATATTGCCAATCGCCCCGCCCTTAAAGCGCAAACTGAGAGCTGAGTTGATGTCAACTTCTGATTCGAAATTCTCTACGTAGGCCTGCACCTCGTCGACTGCGAGCCCCGTCATCCACAGCACGATATCAAGTAGATGCGAGCCGGAGTCGTTCAGTTGCCCACCACCAGATAAAGACAACGTCTGGCGCCAGAGTCCCTTCGTCCCACGATACCAACCTTGATCCTGCATAGCTGAGATGAACTGAATTTCCCCCATCTCTCCACAAGAAATCTGATTGCGTAGATAGCGATAAATCGGCTGCAGGTGACGTTGGTAGGCGACCATCAGTATTCTGTCCGCCTTCTGTGCGTGGGCCATCACTTTGTGCGCATGTTCAACGGTGCAGACCATCGGTTTTTCGGTCAGCACGTGGAGCCCGCGATCCAGTGCGTTCGTGATCTGCTCAAAGTGCAAGGTGTGGGGAGTTGAAATCTCGACTGCATCCATCTCCACCTGTTCCAACATCTGCTTGTGATCGAAAAAGGTGGGTATGTTGTCAGGAAGGGTTGCATTGCGCTCGCGAGCGCGCTCCAGACTTGCCGCGCTGGGGTCACACAAGGCCACGACCTGGGCATCTGGCATCTCATGAATGCGACCGATGTGCCCGGAGGCATTGCCGCCACAACCGATAAATCCTACACGAATACGTTCCATCTGGCTCTATCTCTCTCGTTTTATCTGGCGAATATTTGGGCTCAATATATCGCCACGGACACATCTCAACCACCCGCGCCCGATGACCTCAGACCTGCGATCAAGCGAAACCAAAGAAGATTCCAAAAAAAGGGGGGAAGATGCCGTCTGGCACCTGCCCCATGGAAAAAATTGTGTGTCGTCGTTTAAGTCGCTAACGGACGATGGCGCCAGATGGCAGTTGCTTGTCGGGTTCGACGAGTGCCAGATTGCCGTCGTCGTCCTCAGCCGCAAGGATCATCCCTTGCGAGACGATGCCACGTAGCTTCGCGGGCTTGAGATTGGCCACAACCACGACGCGCCGCCCGGGAAGATCCGCCGGATCGTAAGACTGGGCGATCCCACTCACGACTGTGCGAGATTCTTCGCCAATTTTCAGCTCTAGTTTGAGCAGCTTGTCCGTCTTTGGCACAGCTTCAGCGCTGACAATCTCGGCCACCCGCATCTGCACGCGGAAGAAATCATCGATACTGATCTCCTCCTCATCAGCAGAAACTTTCGTCTTCTTCGACGTACCAGCCATCGCCTTGCCGGAGACATCTGCGTCTGCCTCAGATTCAGGCACCTCAGCCTTTGGAAACAGGTTCTCTGCCTGCGGGGGGATCTGTGCACCAACCGGGGCCAGCCCCCACTGTTCGGCAGCTGTCAAATCTCCCGCCGGCAGGGATAAACTCTGTCGCAGCTGCTGAACCTTCGTTGGCAGCGCGGGCTCCAGCAGAATGCTGACGATGCGGAGGCCCTCGACACAGGTATATAGAACTGTACCAAGTCGCTCACTACCGTCCTCCTGCTTGGCCAGTTTCCATGGCTCCTCGTCGTTGAAATAACGATTGAGCCGGCGTACGAATTGCATCACTTCTTCCAGTGCCGCCCAGAAGCGAAGTTGGCCAACCCGTTCCGACACCTTCGATGTCAGTGAGATCCCCTGATCAATAATTTCCTGATCCGCTGCAGTGGGTACAGGTGTCGGCAGTGTGCCGTCAAAATGCCGCAGCAAAAGGGCCCGTACGCGCGACACGAGATTCCCCAGGTCGTTGGCCAGGTCCGCATTGTAGCGACCCACGAGAGCCGCTTCACCGATGGAACTGTCCTGACCATAGGGCACGTCCTTGATCAGATAGTAGCGGACCGCATCGGGACTATATCGCTGCGACAACACAAAGGGATCGACCACATTCCCAAGAGACTTGCTCATTTTCTGTCCATCGGGGCCCATCAGGAAGCCGCCCACATTCAACCCCGCATACAATGGCGCCCCCATGGCATGCAACATCGTCGGCCAGAAAATGGCGTGCGTCTTGAGGATATCCTTGCCGATCATGTGGCGCGCGCTCGTCCAATAACGCTGATAGCGGTCGCCCTCCGCATAGCCAAGGGCCGACACATAGTTCAGCAGCGCGTCAAACCACACATAGGTGACGTGTTTGTCATCCCACGGTAGACCAATCCCCCAAGGCACTCTTGTTCTAGGTCGTGAAATCGACAGGTCCCCTATCGGTTCGGATAGGATCGACAGCACTTCGTTGGCATAACCGACGGGGCGGATGAAATCGGGTGTGTCGCGGATATGAGAGGCAAGCCATTCGCGGTGCTTCTCCATGCGGAAGAAATAATTCCCCTCGCGACGAGGCTCGGGCACCGCGTTGTGGTCGGGACACTTCCCATTCACCAGTTCACGGTCTGTTAGAAAGCGCTCGCAGCCCACGCAGTATGCGCCCTCGTACTCGTCGTAGTAGATATCCCCTTGGTCATAGACGGCCTGCAGAACACCGCTTACGACGTCCTTGTGGCGAGACTCGGTGGTGCGAAGGAAGTCGTCGTTTGAGATCTGCAACGCCTTCCAGGCATCAACGAATTTTCCCGCCACGCCATCGACATACGTCTGTGTCTCTACACCGGCCTCCTGAGCGGCCTTGTAGATTTTCTCTCCGTGTTCGTCCGTGCCAGTCAGAAAAAAGGTGTCATCTCCTGCTAGTCGATGAAAACGAACGAGAAAATCGGCCACCACAGTGGTATAGGCATGCCCCATGTGTGGCTCGCCATTGACGTAGTAGAGTGGCGTCGTGATGTAAGTCGGTTTTGTCATTGTTCGTCTTGTTTCGCTCTCATTTACCGGTGAATCCAGCTATTGCCAAGTGGGTCCAGTTAGAGACTCATGCCAAGCGGACGATCTCGTCCTGACGTGACGTCGTGACTTGCGGCCCTGCCTCCGGATCGACGTAGACATCAACCTCCAGGCGCACGCCAAAGTCGTCGGGCAGATAGATCCCAGGCTCGATCGTGCATCCCGTATGAGGCAGCAGAAGGCGTGTATCGCGACTCTCTATATCATCGAGATTAACCCCCATTCCGTGGATCGCGGGCCCGGGAGAAAGACTGTGACCTGTTCGATGAACGAAGGCCTGCCCGTATCCGGCCTGATCGATGTGGTCTCTGGCCAATCGATCCAGTTGCCAGCCTGCAATCGGCTCCCCCGCCTGCCATGCACGTTGCATTTCTTCAATTACTAGATCGCGGGCACGCCGCACAATGTCAAACACCTCTTGCTGTTGTCGACTCGGGGTTCCGGCACAAGCAACCCAGGTAATGTCCGCATAGACATTCTGGTCCCCCGGTACGCGAGCCCATAGATCGATCAGAAGCCAGTCACCTTGCTGAATCAACGTGGGCGCTGTCGAAGACGGTGAAAAATGTGGATCTGCAGCATGACTATTTACACCAACAATGGCCGGGTGATCCGTCTCGAATCCTTCAAGTTTCTCGCCGATTCTGCGCTGCACCTCGTACTCGTCGCAGAGGTTGCCGGCAGACAGTCGCTGTCGGACCAATTCGAAGGCGTCTTCCATCGCCGCAGCGACGGCAGTAGCGGCACGGTGGTGTCCTGCAAGAGCGGCCTCGTCCCAAGTGGCAAGAACGCCCTGGAGTAGATCCGCGGAGGAGACAGGTTCCAAACCAAGGGACCTGAGCATCTCGATCGTTCCTGCGTCGACCCAGGATACCGTGGGCAATTCACCCATGGGGGAATACTCCATAGCCACTCGTCGCGCCGTGCCGAGGGCCTGCCGGAAGGCTGTCTCCAATTCGCCGCGACTGCCGTAGCAGATAACGTCGAGTCCATGCTGGGCGAATCCTCCGGCTTCAATCGCGTGACAGATCAGACGTGGGGAGTCGTGCGCTGGAATCACCAGAGCGACGCGCCTGGTTGCCATGGGTAGGACCTCACCTTCCGGTGCTGGCAACAACCTCGGCAATACCGGATTGCTGCCACGAAAATCATGAATCAACCATGCGTCGAGACCCGCCTCCTGAAGCAGAGACTGTGCGCGTGTTAACAGATCAGACATCGGTGTCGTGTGTCCTCAGATCCAAGATTGCAGATAGCTCCCTGTCACAGACGCCGTACAGGCAGCGATGTCCTGCGGTGTGCCATGGCTGACCACTTGGCCACCGGCATCCCCTGCACCCGGTCCCAGATCAAGGACGTAGTCACTGGTGGCAATCAATTGCAGATTATGTTCCACGACGATCACCGTATTGCCTCGATCCACGAGACGCTGCAGGAGTTCAACGAGATAACCAACGTCGTGGGGATGTAGTCCAGAGGTTGGCTCATCCAGAATGTAGACTGTTCCTGCCATCATTGGGCGACCGAGATCGGCGGCGAGCTTCACTCGCTGCGCCTCGCCACCGGAAAGCGTACTGGCCGGTTGCCCGAGCACGAGATAGCCAAGCCCAAGGTCCGCGAGCAATTGCAGTCGACGCGCGGCCTCTGGAATCGCAGCAAACAACTCGCACGCCTGGGTAACATCGAGATCCAGAATGTCAGCGATGGAGTGCTCACGAAAACGGACTTCCAGAACTTCACGGCGATACCGCCGCCCACCGCAACTTGCACACACTGCCGTGCCCCAAGACATCGTGGGACCATTTGCATCCTCGCCACTGCCGTCGCAACTAGGACAGGCCCCTTCGCTATTGAAGCTGAACTGACCCGGCTTGTAGCCGCGTAGACGGGCTTCAGGTAACTCACTGTAGAGATTGCGGATGACACCGTGGAGGCCCGTATAGGTGGCTGCATTGGATCGCCGACTACGACCAATCGGGGACTGATCGATGGCGACGACGCGTTCAATTTCGTCGTCTCCCGTGCACGTATCGAAGCACAGAGGCAGACGCTCGCCCCCTTGATGACGAGCTGCAAGCAAAGGAAACAGCGTATCATGCACCAGAGTGCTTTTTCCAGAACCAGACACACCGCTGACGGCCGTCAGCAGCCCAAGAGGAAACTCCACATCGATCTGCTGGAGATTGTGCCCCGCAGCTCCTGTCAATGTGAGCCAGCCGGCAGAACCCGCGGTCCGTCCTCTGCGCGTGAGGGGCGGACGACTGTCAGGATTCAGATACTTGGCCGTCGCCGTGTCCTGAGACAGTTGTGTGGGTGAGCCCACCGCGACGCATTCGCCGCCATGACGACCTGCACCGGGGCCCAATTCCACGACCAGATCCATCCCCGCAATCAGCGCAGGGTCATGTTCAACAACCAGGACACTGTTGCCCTGCGCGCGTAGATCAGCCAAGCACTGTAGAAGCCGTTCTGCGTCGCTAGCATGCAGGCCGGCACTGGGTTCATCAAAGACATACAAGACCTGCGTGACACCAGAGCCGATGGCTGCCACCAACTGCACCCGCTGACGTTCACCAGCCGAAAGTGAATCGGCTCGACGATCGAGAGAGAGATATCCAAGTCCAAGGTCGATGAGAGACTGCGCGCCTCGTTCGATCGCTGTCAGCAGGGGAGCCGCGACGAGGGCATCGTCGGCCTCCAGGACCCAGCTGTGAATCCGATCCGCAAGCCCGGCCAGAGACTCGCCAGCCAATACGTCAATGCTGTCCCCCAGAATTCGTACCGCTCGCGCCGCCGCACTCAGACGTGTCCCCTGACACTCCGGGCAGGGCGTATCAATGGTCGAGTGCGCATCGAGCCACGCCCTCAACTCATCGCTTGCTTGCGCGCGTAGTCGCAGCAACACTCTCCGCAAGCCGATGAACCCGCCTCGACGAGAATCCCCATCCCACAGAACCGAAATTTTATCATCCGACCATTCTGAGAGAGCTGCACCGGTCTCCACCTTGAGGCGCTTGCACAAGGCCTCGATTTGTGCTTTCAACCGGGTCTGGGAAAACCGCTCAAAGAGTTCGCCAAGTGCGACAAGTGGACTCTCACCACCATTGAGTATCCCCTCACCCACGACGGCGGCGGTCATGCCTGAACCGCAGCACTCACAGCAGGCGCCTTGCAGCGAGTGAAAGGAGAACAAAGCAGACGTGAGAGGCGGGAAAGACGTGCCGCAGTTGACACACGCTGGTCGCACGGCGAAACGCTGTTCGGCACCGGTCTCGTGATTCAGAAGAATCAGCTTGCCCTCACCAACTTCGGCTGCCGCTTGCAGGGAACCCTTCAGGCGTCGACTGGTCTCGTTCTTTACCACTACACGGTCGACGACAACCTCCACCGCCGCATCGATCAATTCGTCGGCGTCTACTTCTTCAACCAGCAGCGTCTTGCCATCGACTCGAAGCCGCCGGTAGCCACGCTGCTCGATTTCAGCAATCCGCTGCGCCACCTCCTCCGCATTGCGCGCGATACGGACAGGGGCCAACACGACGAGACGTGTGCCCTCGGCGACACCCCTGGCGCGCTCGAAGACCTCCTCGAAGCGGTGGATCTGGACCAAGGCTCCACACGCCAGGCAATGGGCCTGGCCTATTCGCGCATAGAGTGAACGTAGATAGTCATAGAGTCCGCAGATAGTGCCCGCCGTCGCCCGCGCCGAGGGCCGCAGTCGCTGCTGGCCAATGGCGATCGCCGGTCTCAGACCGTCTATTGTCTCCACCGGTGGTGGTGGCAGTCGCTCAACAAGCGTCTGCGCACCAGGCTCGGTCAGCAAGAAACGGCGGCGCGCCTCCGTGTAAATCGTATCAAAAGCGAGGGTCGACTTGCCAGACCCTGACACACCTGTCATGGCAATGAGCGCATCATGCGGCAGATCGACATCAACACTGCGCAAATTGTGTTCGGTCGCTGCACGCACCTCGATGGCGGACCGCTGTGACAGGAGTTCACCTTGACACATACTCGACGTCCCGGTTATCTACGAGCGACGATGAAAACACGAGGATTTCGGTTCACGACGACCTGCAGGATGGCCATGTTCCGAAAAAGCGCACTATTGCTCACGATTCTGACCTTGCTCATACCCGAATTGGTCGCCGCACAACGAGGCGCCCGGGGCACGGCGGCGGAAGGGCGGGTTCTGTTCCATTCACCCTCTCTGAGCACAAATGGTTTGGCATGTATCAACTGCCACAGCGACTTCGACGAAGTGCAGGAGCCGGATGGTCGTATTCGAGCCGGACACCCGCTGTACAATGCCACGATGCGCGCGACCTATTGGGGTCAGCAGGAAAACGACCCTGACCGCTATCAGAGTATCGGTGATGCCGCCGTTGTCTGCGTCGAGCACTTCATGCAAAACCCCGACAAGCTAACGGCAAGGCAGGTCGAGTCTTTGACTGAATATCTGAAATTCAGAAGTCCGAGACCGCTGTCCGATCCGCTGGCCCTTGCCCCCGCGGCAGACAAGACCGGGGAATATCTTGGTCACAATGAGGGCGATCGTATCCACGGACGGGAACTATTCTACGCAACATGTCACGTGTGTCATCCGAATGCCAATGCGGGAATCGGCGTTGCCATCCCGCGGGCCAAAGATCCGGCGTTCTATGCAAAGAAAGTACGCGAGGGAGATGGCCTCGGGGCCGTCCTGAGTGGCTTGGACGCCAACGCATTCACGCTGTCAGCGGGTCAGTATATGCCCTTCTTCGGCGCTGATCGGCTGAGCAAGGTCCAACTTCGCGATATCATCGCATATCTGCGAAGTCTTCCTGCTCAATAGAGGCACCCGCGACGTGGTCTTACTCCGCTTCCCCTGGTGACAGCAGCTGCGGTGCACATTGCTCGCGCGCCTCATCGTATTCCTGCACCGAGTCGATTTCCGCCCAAGGCACAGCGGCCATGTCCACTGCCTTCAGTCGCCTGTCTTCCACGAGGGGGCCATAGGCGGCAGTCGGAAACGTGTCCAGCGTTTTGGCCTCGACCAATGATCTGACTTGCTGCGCAACCTGTTGGCCGTCGCCATTGCGCAGCAGCACGATCTGCGCACTCACTGCCTGGGTCGTTGCTGGGTCCAGCTGCTTACTAATCGCTTCCACCCGTTGATGCTCATCCAACCGGACATTCATTTCCCCCGGCACTCGATCTCGCTGTGTATCCACGGCGATGACGGACCCCTGGCCTGCAGCCAGTCGCTGCGCCAGTCGTGCATCGAAAAGGATGTCGCAGTTGCACAGGTAGGTTCCCGCGGGATCCCAGTCATCGAGCGCCAAAAACAGCGAATAGATGGAATTGGTCGTTTCCCATGCCGGATTCTCGACGTAGCCAATGCGCAGACCGTAGCGCGATCCGTCGCCACAATGATCTCGGACCATCTGACTCAGATACCCGACGACGAGTCGAATATGGTCGACGCCAGCCGCCGCCAGGGCTGTGATCTGGTGATCGAGGAGCATCCGGCCTGCGTCGATGGGGACCAAGCATTTCGGCCGTGACAGGGTGACAGGTCGTAAGCGCGTTCCTGCGCCGGCGGCGAGGATGACTGCGTCCATGGTCAACTCGGTTTCGAAAGGGTGGGGGGAACCAATATAGGGGAGATATGACGCCCGTCTAATGTCTGGTTTTTAGAGTGCAAAACATGTCCTATCTCGTTGACCACACGTAGGTTAATGGGTATCTTTGGTAAAGTATCTCGGAGACGCTTCTGACGACAGTCCAAGACTTGTCGGAGGCCCTTTTTTTCGTACATGATGGACCTCGTTTACCGAGTCCACATCGCCGCGTGACCTGCAGACTTTCCTGCCCTGCTTGGGTGCGGCCGAAACTACCCCCCTGATGCCCAAGCTTTGCGAGTGCCCCCCGTTGAAAGCCCTCATTCTGGCCGCCGGACGTGGACGAAGGTTGCTTCCTTACACACATCAGACGCCAAAATGTCTGTTGGCCCTTGAGCCACAGGTGACCATTTTGCAACGACAAATCTCACTGCTGTCAGCAGCCGGGATTGATCGCATCGTTGTGGTGGCAGGCTTCGGGTTTGACCAGATACGTGCAGCGACGGCAGGCGATTCGCGGGTGCGGATCATGTACAACCCGTTCTACGCTGTGGCTGACAATCTCATCAGTCTGTGGGCGGCGCGTGGTGAAATGGACGAGGACCTGCTCATCATCAATGGTGACAATGTCTTTCACCCGGATCTTCCCTCTTTTTTGTTGAAACCGATCGCCGCCGATTGCCAGTTGCTGGTGCAGCAGAAGATGACTTACGACGACGACGACATGAAGGTCTGCATCCGCTCTGGTCGTCTGCAAGCGATCGGCAAGGATCTGCCTGCAACGCAGACGGACGCCGAATCCGTCGGTCTACTGTCATTTCGCGGACAGGGCGTGGCACAATTGTATGGCATTCTCGAAGAAGCCGTCCAGAGTGAACGGGCTATGACCAGTTACTACCTGGATGGCATCCAGCGACTCGCCAGCAGTGGGATCGGCATCCAATGCGTCGATATCGGTCCCCTTCCCTGGGAGGATATCGATACACCTCAGGATCTTGCCCGCGTGCGCAGCGATCCTGGTCGTTTTGGTCCCCACAATGCAAGAAACACCGCACGACCCTCAACGAGGGTCGCGTGAACACCGCCGGGATCCTTGCTTTCGAAGACTCCGCGCAGGGGCGTAAGATGGCCTCAATCTCCTTTGGAGGTCTACGACTTCTAGAGCGAGGCATTCGCACCATGGCCCGCGCCGGCGTGCGACGACTTCTCGTCATTACACCCGCCGAGTCGAACACGGCCATTGGTGCCGTGACCAGGAAACTCGATCTGGAACTGGAATTTGTCGTTTGGGGGCAGCAGGCAGCCATGCATTTCAGTTCCGGCGAAGATGTCTTATGCCTGCTTGGCGATCATGCGCACCATCACGCAGCCCTCACACCCTTCGTCGCAGATGGCACGGGTGCGGATGACATCGTGGTTCAGATCACCCCTCCAAGTCAGCAACTGGCACTTCTCGTTCCAACGATCGACGCTCAGACGCTGCAATTCGACGATGCCGAAATAGACGATGCCGAAAGGGCCGACACCGACGTCAGCACAGGTGCTTTTCTGCTTGATGGCGGGCTGTCGCCACATGAAGTGGCCACCAGTGGTGCTTCCCTGACCGACTTTCTGCGCGTCCGCAGTGCCAGGAAAAAATTGCGAACCACGCCGGGGCAGTCGCATCTGTGGCGGCGCGTCATAGATCGCCCGTCGGCACGAGCGGCGAAGGCGATGCTCTTTAGTCAGGTCACGAAATCGACAAGTGGACCAATTTCTCGCCATCTGAACGCGCGTCTGTCCATTCCAATCAGCAAAGCGCTCATAGAAACAGGTATTTCACCACATATGGTGACTGTCCTGTTTGTGATGTCCACAGGACTCACGGCGGCATTCCTCATGTCCCACCCCCTCCCATATTGGCGTCTTGCCCTTGCTGGCTTTCTCTGGCACATGGCGGCAGTTCTGGATCGCTGTGACGGAGAAATTGCCAGAGTCAAGCTATGCGAATCGCCATTTGGTGCTTGGTTCGACACGGTCACCGACAACATCGCCTACCTATGCGCCTACGCAGCCTTCTTGGTAGCCGTCACGAAGTTGCATCCGGACCAGCCTCTGTATCTGTACGCCGGGATCTCGGCTGTAATGGGGATGCTGCTGAGTCTGGGAATCATGTATAACTATGCCCTCAAGACAGACAACGGTTCCCTGCAGAAGTATCTCGTCGGTTATGCGTCGCTGCCTCCTGAACGCAAAGGGGCCATCTACCGCACCCTCGAGAAATACTCCTTCGTTGCCAAACGCGATTTCTTCGCCTTCGTACACTTTGTCTGCGCTGTGCTCAACCAGTTCGAATTGCTCTATCTATATACGGTCGTCGGCCTCCACTTGCTCACAATTGGCGTCGTCATCTCGCAACGCAAGATGCTCGCCCACCACCATGAGCAGGATGAACTGGCCGCGGCACCTGTCGTTCCCGTTGCGGCGGCGCAGGACGGTCGATGAAGATCCTGCGTTTTTTGCTCCCAGGTCTTGGTCTACTACTACTGGGGTATCTCATTGGCACGTTGGGCCTGAGCGACATCCTCACCAATCTTGCGGTGATGAAATGGGCCTTCCCCGGTGTGCTGTTGCTGGCCACAGGCTGGCATGTGACCAACTCTATCGCCTGGTCCTTTGCTTTTCCCACCGGTGCATTCCGCCCCGGATTGCTGACACTGATTCGCGCGAAGCTGGCTGGTGAGGCGGTCAACCAGTTGACACCATTAGCCAATCTCGGTGGCGAACCTCTCAAGGCCTTCCTTCTGCGACAGCACGCTCCGACCTCCAGAGGCCTCGCCTCGGTCGTGATCAACAAAACGGGTCAGATTTTAACGGGACTCGCCTTCTCCGCCATCGGACTGCTGCTGGTCGTGCTCCATTGGGAACTGCCACAGGCACTACCCGCCCCCGTGCAGGGCGGACTATTGGCCCTGCTGTCCGTGGCGGTCCTGCTCTTGTGGGCTATCGTTCGCAAACAGCGCCACATGTTCACGTCCCTGGTGAATTTCCTCAAGCGCTTCGGTTTGCATCTGGAAGCGTTGGAAAGCCGCATGGCAAAGGCCGTCCGCATTGATCAAAACATCGCCCGTTTCTACCGAGAGTCGAAGGGGCGGTTCGGACTGGTTATGCTCTTTCATGCCGCGGGATGGATGCTGGGAGCCTGTGAGACCTACGTCATCCTTCGGGCGCTGGGTGCCTCGATCGAATTCGACGTAGCTTTTCTCATCACCGCTCTGACGCTGCTGATCAACAGCTTGTTCTTTTTCATGCCTTCCAACATCGGCGTCCTCGAAGGCGGTCAGGTGTTTCTCTTCATGACCCTGGGTCTCGATCCAGCCATGGGCCTTTCTCTGGGTATTACTAAGCGCATGCGAAAGATCTTCTGGATCGGCCTCGGTTGGTTGTTTCTTGCCCAGTTGAGTCGATCCCTCGGCGCCACTGACCGTCTCGGCGCATCGATCTCAGAGCCGCAGTCTATCTCAGGCTCAGAGGCTTCCTGATGAACGGGCGGTCACTTCTTGCACGATCCGCCCGATGGGCGACGATCCCCGTGTGTCTGCTCGCCGGGCTGGCGAACGCGCAGACATCGACCTATTCGTTGAACGATCTGATAGATCGGGCTCTGCAGCACAATGCCCAGATCCTTGCGGGGCGCGCAGATGTCGATGAGGCACGAGCGCAGCTGCGACAGGCTCGGGGGGCCTTCGTCCTTCCCCGTCTGCGCCTGGAGAGTATCGGCGGCCTCACGCCCGATGCGGAAGGTGACGTTTTCAATCCTCCTTCAGATACATCGGGCGTCCGTGACTTGGGCCCCTTCGCGCGGGCCCAACTCGAATTTGTCCAACCCCTTTACACCTTCGGCCTGCTGAGCAATTTGCATGGTGCCGCCAAAGCGGGTGTCGAGGTCGAACAGGCGAAGCTATCCATCACACGGCTCGAAGTGGAACATCAGATCAAGGAGCTTTATTTTGGCATCCTCCTCGCTCAGGATCTGACGAGGCTTGTTGAGCGTCTGCAAGAAGAACTCGCCGCTTGGGAGGAAGATGTGACACTCGACAATCCGGACATTCCTGTATCTGCCCCCTTCAAACTGCAATTGGCTCTGCTGGAGCTACACAAGCGCTCAGCACAACTTGACGACGCCCTGAAATTTGCACGTTCCGCGTTGGCGTGGATGACGGGCCTGCCAGAGGATGAAGCCTTTGCTATTGCAGGCAATCTGAGTGCCACGACGTCCGTATTGCCGCCGATAAACGAACTCTATGCACGGGCATTACGACAGCAACCAGATCTGCGGCACCTGAAGGCCGGGCTTGACGCCCGCCAACGACAGGAACAGGCAGCCCGCAGCGCCTACTTCCCCCAAGTTTTTCTATCGGGAGGCATTCGCTATGCCGTCGCCCCTGGACGAACAGACCAGCACAATCCCTTTGTGAAGGATGAGTTTAATCTCTTCAATGGCGGCGTGTTTCTCGGCCTGCGCCAATCTTTCGAGTGGAACATGCTCGGCGCCGACCTCGACAAAGCACGCGCGAAGCGTCGTCAGTTGGAGGCCATTGAAACGACGGCGGCGCAGGGAATCCGCGTTGAGATTCGGCGTGCCTACGATATCTGTCGGCAGTCTCAACAGGATGTCGTCAGCACGCGCAAAGCACGCAACCTCACCCGTGAATGGCTGCAGTTGGCGAGACACGAGTATGAGTTGGAACCCGGTTCGGTGAAGGAACTGGTCAGCGCCTTTGAAGCCCTTGGGGGCACGGAGGAAGCCTACTATCGTGCATTGTATAAAGACAATTTTGCCCTCGCCGATCTCGAACTGGCCGTCGGCGGGAGGCTGAGTCCATGAGGTTCGCGTTAACAACTGTTCATGGTTGCTTGAGTGTATTCGGTATCCTGGTGCTATCAGCGTCCGCCATTTTCGCTGCCCGCGCCGATGGCCACACGTGGTTTGTCGAGCAACTCGAACACCTCAATGGTGCGCGGCCGCTGACTCAGCCGAACGCACTGGCGACAGACGTCGTTACGAAGCTCGCTGATATTGAGAGCTTCTCTGATCGCGCCTATGGCGATTACATCGAGCGCAGTCTGGAGGATTACGAACAGTTTCTCGCCCCCGAAGAGTTACTGCACTTGGTGAGGCGCCATCGGGAGCAATTGCACGAGACCATCAAGACCCGGCTAGTCGAGGACATCACCCACTGGCTCAGTGTGAGAGGCTCCCCCTGGACGCTGACCGGCTCAGACTTTGAGAAGAAATCCGGCAAAGTCACCGTCTCGGACGGTGCACGATCCATCACCCTCCACCTTCGACGGCGAGAGGGCCAGTGGGCCGTCTCTGACGTAGATGGAGAGTCAGGCCTTCTGAGCAAATACTACCATGAACTTGCCGCCGACATTGTTGACCGAGATCACTCCCTCGCCGTATTAAAGGCCCGTATGAAGGGGCGTGAAGATGTCGTCATCGAGGATTTCTCAAGATCGACACCGGGTCTGCTACCAGAGGGCTGGGGTTGGCGTCGCAAGCGTGATGATCGCAAAGCGAAGCTCTACCACGTGCGCGAGTCCGCGAACAAACGCTATCTGGCTGCTCAGGACACGGGCGCCTCTGTGATTTTGTTGAAGTGGTCGCATTGGAATCCCCAGCAGCACCCCATCATGACCTGGTGCTGGCGAGCAGATGCCCTGCCTCCGGGCGGCGACGAGCGTTTCAGCCATACGAATGACAGTGCGGCCGGGATCTACGTCATTTATAGCCAGAATTGGCTGGGTTTTCCGCGGCAGATCAAATACGTGTGGAGCACGACACTGCCAGAGGGCACCGTGGATCGGCGTGACATGATTGCCCGTCCCTACTTCTTCGTTCTGGAAAGTGGTGATGAACACAAGGGCCAGTGGGTATTCGAGATGACGGACGTCGTTGAAAACTACCAGAGAGTCTTTGGCAGTGAGCCGAAGAATCGGACCCTCGGCATTGGTCTGCTCACAGATGCCAACTCCACCGACTCTTATGCCGAAGCATACTACGCTGACATCCGCGTGTGGTCACGAAAAGCGCGCGATCGTGGTCAAATCACCGACTACTGTGGCGACCTGCGGGAACCCACCGTTGGCGAGGGTGGTCCAAACCGCATCACACCTGCGGGAGAAGGCTAAAATGAATCGTCGTGTATTGCTCTGCGTTCTCGCCATCAATGCACTGTGCCTGACAACGGTGCACAGCACCCATGCTGAAACCACAGACCCAGATGTCGTTCCTGCGCCCACGACGTTTCTGCAAAAACTGGACACGCAAGTCCAACAAATCGTCAGGGGCGAAGGATCGGACACACTGTCAGCGGAAGACAATGCGCGGGTCCGCAATCTGATCAATAGTGCCTTCGACTTTGAAGAATTGAGTCGTCTGTCCCTCGGAGAACATTGGGATGGCCGAACCATGGACGAGCGCCGCGATTTCGTCAGTGTCTATCGCGGGATTATCGAGCGCCGAAATTTCGACATCTTCGTCCAGTATTATCGTGAAGGCGACATCAGCTATGTCGCCGAGGCGATCGACGATAGCGGACGGGCACGAGTTGAGGCACAAGTGCCGATGAAGCGAGAGACGAAGCAGATCGTGTATGCAATGCATCAGCCCCAGAGCCAGGACTGGCGGATCTACGATCTGTCCATCGATGGCGCCAGCACCGTCGACGGCAATCGTCGCACGTATGGGCGCTACATCGCCAGGCATTCCTTCGAAAAATTGCTTGAGAGACTGCGGGTGCAATTGACGCAGCTTCAACAGGACGATCGGTAGAGCCCACCATCAGAGCTTCCAGGCGCACATACGAACGAATCGTTCACTACGTCTATCATCACCACATCAGTATTCTTCTGGTGTCTTTGGTGCTGTCACTCGTGGCCGGTTCCTTCGCTGCACAACTCAAGATCAAAGCCGATTCGGCAAATCTTCTACCTGACGACTACATCAGTGTCAGTGAACTGAATCGGATCAAGGAGCGCGTTGGTGGAATCGGCCCGCTGATGGTGATCGTCAACGGCGAAGAGCTCTCAGCTTGTGTCGATTTCATGCATGCCCTGGCCGACTCGCTCGAGGGCAGCCCGCTGATCAATTCAGTTATTCGGGGTCGTACTGCAGAGATGGAGTTTCTCAGCCGCAATCGGCTCCTCTATATGAATCTGGATGATCTGAGCGATTTGCATGGTCGTGTCGCCGACAAAATCGACATAGAGACGCTGAAGAAGAACCCCTTCTATATGGGATTCGAGGAGGACGAGGAAGATCCTCTGGATGTCAGCGACATCGAAGCGAAATATGAGCACTACGAGCTAAGCGGTTATGACCGCGATTACTACCTGACCGAGGAGGGCAACGGTGTCATCCTCCGGCTATACCCGACAGGCGTCATTACGGATGTGAAGTTTACCAAACGCCTGCTGGCACTTCTCGATCGGACGATCGAATCCCTCGATGCCCAACGCTATCATCCGTCCCTTGAGGTTACCTACAAAGGCAGCTTCAAGAACGCTTCGACACAGTACACGATCGTGCTGCAAGATCTGAAGTCGACGGCGATGTATGCCTTTCTGGGCGTGTTGGTACTAATCAGTCTCTACTTCCGTCGACTGCTTTCACCGCTGTTCATCGTCTTCCCTTTGCTGATGAGTCTGTCGTGGACCTTTGGCGTTACGTATCTCGTCATCGGCAATCTCAACCAGATTACTGTCTGTCTGTTCGCCATCCTCTTTGGGTTGGGTATCGACTTCGGGATTCACATTTTTGCCCGTTATCGCGAGGCACGCAGGCGGGGACTGGGTATCGAACCGGCCCTCATTGAGACGGTGTGCCACACTGGCAGCGCGCTGACAACGACAGCCCTGACGACGGCGGTTGCCTTCTTCTCTCTCCTGTTCTCTGATTTCAAGGGATTCAGTGAATTCGGTTTCATCGTTGGCACAGGAATCTTGTTTTCGTTGGTGGCGATGGTCGTCGTTTGCCCTGCCTTCATCGTCCTCGCCGAACGACTTAGCCTCATCCAGTGGCAGCAGGCGAGCGTTCCCGAACACTTGATTCGCCGGGGGCGCTATCCAATCCCCCATTTGACCTTGCTTCTTGGCATATTGGCGACTGCATTTTCCCTCTACCATATCAACGACCTGAGCTTCGAATATGACTTCAAGAAGCTCAAGCCTGAGGTAGAGGAAACAGGCCCGCAGGCAAGTCTGCCCGGTAAACTGAAGGAGACACGCTCGCCCGCGATCGTGCTAACGGAGAGCCACGCTGAGGCCTTGGCCGTCGTGGCGGAAGTTGAGAGAGTTCAGGCAGAACGGGGCGACAGTTCCACCGTGTTGTCTGTGAAGAGCGTCTATTCCTTCCTCCCCGCCGATCAGGAACAAAAACTAGCTTTGATCGCTGATCTACGGCAGATGATCGACACGAACGTTGATTTGCTTGACGAGGACGACCGCACGCGTGTCGACTCGCTGCGCCAGTATCTTGATGTGAAACTTCTGGCACTGACAGACTTGCCCGAGGACATGACGAAGAGTTTCTCGAGCAAAGAGGGTGAGATCCTCAACTTCGTCCAGATAAATGCTTCTGTGCCTCTCCGTGATGGTCGCAATTCGATCAACTTTGCTCGCGAGGTCAAAGTGATCGAGACCGAATTGGGTACGTTCTATGCGTCGAGTCCCCATATCATCTTTGCAGAAATGCTCGAGTTGATGCTGGATGACGCGGTGATCGCGGTGATCGTCACCCTTTTGGTCGTCAGCATCGTGCTCGTCATCGATCTTGGCAGTGTCCTGAGTGCCGCATTGGTTCTGACACCATTGCTGACGGGCCTCGCCTGGGTCGCGGGGCTGATGTATGTGCTCGATTTTCGCATCAATATCTACAATATGGTCGCCTTCCCCACCATCATCGGGATGGGCATAGACAATGCGGTCCACATCTTCCATCGCTATCGCGAGGCGGGTCCTGGTTCCTTACGTCTCGTGTTGCGTACGACGGGCGTGGCCCTCATGGCCACGACGCTGACGACGATGGTTGGATTTGCCGGGCTTGTCCCCGCACACCATCCAGCCCTCTACTGGATCGGCACCGTATCTCTTCTCGGGCTGGGTTGCGCCTTCATCACAGCGGTCTCTCTCCTGCCGGCCCTTTTGCAGGTCCTCGAGCGCCGTTCAGATTAGCTCGTCGATCTCTTGCTACAGTGGGAAGCAGTCTGCCCATCATGATACTCACATGCGACAAAAAAACGGCCCATCGTCACCGACGGGCCGTTGATCGTTACAAAGAAAATTGGAGCGGGAGACGAGACTCGAACTCGCGACAACCACGTTGGCAACGTGGAGCTCTACCAACTGAGCTACTCCCGCTTACAACAGATAAGGAAATATAGAGGTGGCAAAAATCAGCGTCAAGAAGACGGTCGGGTTTCCTCTCGCACTTTGCCTGGCATTGATGGCTTGTGCACCCGCCGACGAAGAGGTGCTCACCTCCGAACAAGTGCAGTCGCGCTGGCACAATAGCCAGGGCGTCGTGTATATGGACCAGCACAACTATACACGAGGGCGAGGCGAATTCGAGCAGGCAGTTACCATCGACGCCGACTTCGCCACGGCCCACGCCAATCTCGGCATCGCACTGTATAGCCTTGGGAAGTTCGACAGCGCCAGAGCGGAATTGCTTACGTGCCTGCGACTTGCCCCGCAGCACTTGCACGCGAATTACACGCTGGGGTTGATCGACCATGCTTTGGGAGGAAACTACGAGCGGGCGCTGGAGGCCTTCTCCATAGTGGCCGGCGCCGATGGCGATGATCCTCTCGTGCAGTATTATCTGGGCCGAACGCTTTCAAAACTTGGTCGTGCAGATGAGTCCCTGCTCGCTTACGGGCGAGCGATCGAACTGGATCAGAATTTCCTATCTGCTCACTACGCGCGAGCGCTCCAACTGCGCCAGCTTCAGCGTATTGAGCAGTGGCGCGAAGCATTGACGGTATTTGATCGCCTGTCGCGTGCGGGCTTTGAGGGTGTCAGCACCACGTATCAGGGACAGGGAAAATACGCGGAAGCCCAAGCAGAGGGTACCTCTGGGCCCCATCGGGACGATCGGTCGGCTCCCATCGAATTTGCAGACGCACTGCAGATTCAATCGATTCACACGATCCAGTCCAGCGTAGACATCGACAACGATGGCCAAAGTGAACTACTTGGCGTAGATGATAGCGGTGCCCTGAGGTTGATCAGATTCGACGACGCTGCCTGGCAACTGAGTGATGACTGGCTGTGGCCGGATGGTACCCCCTCGACCCATGCGCCTCTGATAGGTGACGTAGACGATGATGGCGATACAGACCTACTCGTATCGACTCCGTCTGCACGACTGCTCAGGCAACAGGACGGACACTTCAGCGCGGAAGATCTCGACCTGGATGGCGTCGCCCACGCCTTCGGGGACATTGACCATGATGGTGATCACGACTTGCTGAGCTTCGGCTCACGTCTGCTGTTGGCGTCCAGCGACGGGGCGGGTGCCTTCGTCGACATCACCGATACCGCGTTGGCACCCAGTCTTGCGGCGCCAACAAGTGCCATCTTCACAGACAGCGACAACGACCGAGATGTCGATGTCATCGCTGCGGGTGCGACGATGGCCTTGTTCGCCAACAATCGTGATGGCACGCTGAGTGATGTCGGCGGCGACCGTCTTTCAGGGCAGATGCCAGATCTTGTACAGGATCTTGTTGTCGCAGATATCCGCCCTGATGGGTATCTGGATCTGATCGGCCGATCGGCAGACACGCTATACGTGTTGAGCAACGACGAAGGCAAACGCTATGCGGTCATCCAGAGGCTTCCAATCGAGGAGGTCGCGGCGATGACTACCGCCGATCTGGACAATGACGGCGATTTGGACCTCGTCCTTGTCGGTGCAAGGGGACTCCAGGTCGCTTTGTCAGTGCAGGGACTTCTGCAACTCCAAGGTGAGGCATCCGGGGAGCCGGAATCACAGGTTATAGCAGAAGATCTGAACGGTGACGGCCGCATAGATGTGGTGACGGGACATTCGCTACACCTGAATCAAACTCAGGGCACAGGGCATTGGGTCCGCATCGGACTTGAAGGGCTCAACAGTGTGAGCGATGGCTACGGGGCCAAAGTCGAGGTGCATACGAAAACGGGCCAACAGAAACGCGAGCTGCGTGGTGGCGGTGGCGACGCCCGAGTGCTGCATGTCGGTATCGGCGAAGCGGATTCGGTGGAATTCATTCGCATTCTGTGGCCCAGTGGCGTGCGCCAGTCGGAGCTGGCCCGCGGCGGCGATCAGACCCTTCGCTTCCAGGAGCTGAATCGCAAGGGAACCTCCTGCCCGATTCTCTATGCCTGGGATGGTAGTCGCTATCGTTTTGTATCTGACTTCCTCGGCGGTGCCATCATCGGCTACTTAACCGAGCCAGGGAAATACTACACACCAGATACCGACGAGTATGTCACCGTCCCGCACCTGGTTCCCCGACAAGGACAGTACGAATTTCAGATTGGTAACCAGCTGGAGGAGATCCTCTATCTCGACGCGGCCGAACTGGTCGCCGTTGATCATCCCCCGGGCACGAGGCTCTACCCGAACGAGCGCCTGCAGTCATCCCCACCCTACCCAGTGAATCATCCGTACGCGTTGGCAGACCTGCGCCCGGCACACCGTGTTGTCGACCATGCAGGCCGTGATGTGACGGCTTCCTTGCTCGCCGTCGATGACATCTGGTATGCCGACTTTGGACATCGTCCGATTCATGGTTACGCCGAACCATACAGCCTCGAACTCGATTTCGGCGATCTCAGCGACTTGGCTCATCCGGTTCTGGTGGCCCACGGCTGGGTCGACTATGCCCACTCCACAAGCAATTGGGCCGCCGCGCAGCGACAACTTGCCTTGCTGCCCCCACGACTTGAGATCGCCGATGCTGACGGTACCTGGAGAGTACTCAGCGATGATATGGGCACCCCTGCAGGTCTACCAAAAGACATGGTCTTTGACCTGAGTGGCAGGCTTGGTGAACCGCTTGATCACGTTCGTCTGCGTGTGACAACCTCGATGTCCATCTACTGGGATCAGTTTCAGATTGGCAACTCTGTGGGCGCTGTCCAGGAGCATCGGAGTTCATTTTCCGCTGCCGACCTGCACTGGCGTGGCTACCCCGTGCATGAGTCCATTCACGGTACCTTTGCCTTCCGCTACGACTACGACCAACTCACGACACAAGCCCCTTGGGGCACACATGGCGGCGACTTTACACGATTCGGTGAAGTCACCCCCCTGCTTCAGCAGGTGGACGATCGCTATGTCATCATGTTTCACGGAGATGAACTGACACTGAGCGTCGATGCCGACCAGTTCAGGCCACTGCCTGAGGGTTGGCAGCGGTCCTTCTTGTTTTATGCCGACGGATTCGGCAAAGACATGGATTTCCATTCAGCTCATTCGCTGACCGTGGAGCCCCTGCCTTTTCATGGCATGAGGCGCTATCCCTACGGTCCGCAGGAGACCTATCCGCATTCGCCCGAGCACGTCAGCTATCGCCTCGATTACAACACTCGGCGGATCCAGGGGTACTACGAATAGACCAGAAATTCTGTTTTTTTCAGTCTTCTTCTTCCAGAGTCTCATCGAGGGCACAGCCAAAGCCGATGTAGTCGTTGGAGACGCTGGACATGGCCATGTGACGACTCTTGGCCCGCACACCCATACGATTCTCGTGATAGCCACCACCACGGTGAGCCTTCTGCTGACCCACATCGGGGCCCTGGGGGTCATCCTCCGGACTTGTCTGGTAATATTTGGGATCATACCAATCGGCAACCCATTCGCTGACGTTGCCACACATTTCCCAGGCGCCGAGACTCGATTTGACATGGGGATAGCGATCAACGGGCGTCGTCTTGCCGTCCGGGTTATCGTAATTTGCGTTGTCTGCGTTGGATGAACCGCGGCATGAATACTCATTGCGACCATCATCCAGTGCCGCCCTTTCCCACTCGGCTTCGGTGGGTAGACGTTTGCACACCCAGTCGCAGTATATCCTGGCGTCGTCCCAGGACACGTTGACGACAGGGTGGTTGGCTAGTCGCGCATCTGGGAATGTGTTGTTGCGCCAATGACTTGGTGAACGATGGCCCGTTACTTGGACGAATTCCTTGTATTGCAGATTCGTCACTTCATACTTATCGATGTAGTATGCTTTGAGACTAACTAAGTGTTCCGGGTTCTCATCCTCGCGCCCTGGAGTGTTCGTGCCCATTCGCAGGCGACCTGCTGGAATCATCAGCATTTCGAGTGGATTGAGTTGCTGCTGCAACTCGATACGCCTTTCCTCCAGATCATCGAGTTCCTTGCTAGCCGACGCCATCTTGCCCTGAATCGACTGAAGTGCCGTCGCCCCATCACCGATTTCTTTGGTGATTTCGTTGCGCCGCGTCGACACTTGAGAAACCGTCGGCATGATCTTGCCAAGTTTTCGGTGATAGTCAACGAAGATCTGGATCCAGATGACGGCAATAACCAAAATTCCCAGAGCGACGGATCAATCCCCTGTCAAAATTCATTCCTCCGGTAAGTGACTAAGACAACAACCAGCACCTATGAATCGCATTCTCGTAATAAAAATAGCCCTGGCGGGCGTCGTGTGCACCTGTCTTTACGCCATAGGTGCAGTACTGGTCTATGCCATGTTCAGCAGCAATCTTCCCAATATCGACGAACTGGAGACCACACAACCAAAGCGCGTCACACGCGTTTACGCCGCAGATGGTCAGCATCTGATGGATTTCCGCGAAGAAAATCGCGAGATCATACGCGAATTTGACGAAATCCCCCTCGCCATGCGCGATGCCCTGATTTCGATTGAGGATCGCCGTTTCTTCATTCACTGGGGTATCGATCTGCGTCGCATCTTCGGTGCCATCATCCGGAATATCCGCTTCCTCGATCCCACCAAAGAAGGCGCCAGCACGATTACCCAACAGTTGGCGCGGAATCTGTATCAGAAGGTGGGTGGCCAGCGATCAAACGACTCTCTCGAGGAGGTGCTCGGTTCGTATGCCCGCAAGGTTCGCGAACAGATCGTCGCCGTTCACGTGGAGCGACTGTATACGAAGCGCGAGATTCTAGTGATGTATCTGAACACCGTCTTCTTTGGTCATGATGCGTGGGGACTGAAGTCGGCGGCGCGCCTGTATTTCAACAAAGAGATTGGCGACCTCCAGGTGGAAGAATGTGCCATGCTGGCGGGTCTTCTGAAGGCACCCAATACTTACAGTCCTCATGTGAATCCAGAGAAAGCACTTGAGCGTCGCAACCTCGTGCTGCTCAACATGATCCGCGCGGGCAAACTGACCAAGGCCCAATACCAGAGATTGAAGGACGAGCCGGTACGCGCTCGTAGGGGCCAGCGGGCCGACACCTATGGCCTGGCGCCCTACTTTGTGGAGCATCTGCGCAAAGACCTGAATGATGAATACGGCGCAGCCCTCTATCGCAACGGCTTCTCTGTACAAACGACGATCGACGCACAACTTCAGCAGATCGCCGAACGCCACTTCAATGTGCGTCTGAAACAAGTGCAGCGGAAAGTCGATGCGGCCTTCGAACCAGCCGATTCAGTTGCGGCAGCCAATCCACCGATCGTGCAGGCAGCCTTCGTGGCGCTAGATCCAACGACGGGCCATATCCTGGCCATGATCGGTGGGCGGGATTTCCGTGAGAGCGAGTTCAATCGAGCCACTCAGGCATTGCGGCAGGCGGGATCCTCTTTCAAACCCTTTGTCTATACTGCCGCCATCGACAATGGTCGTTTTCCGGTGGACGTCTTCGATGATAATGCGATCGTAGTGGAAGAGCAGAATGGCGACCGCTGGGACCCGGAGAACTACGATCGAAAGTTCAAGGGGCCGATGACACTGCGTCAGGGCTTCAAAGAGTCGCGTAACATCATCGCCGTGAAGCTGGCACGCGAGATTGGCCCAGGACGTGTCCGACAATATGCGCGCGCGATGGGGATCACGTCGGCCATTCCGGAGGTATACGCAATCGGCATCGGCGTGTCCTCAGTGCGCTTACTGGAGATGGTCGCTGCCTATGCTGTATTTCCCAACAAGGGCATCCATGTGGCCCCATCCGGGATCTCTTCAATTCTCGATGCGGATGGCAATGTGATCTTCGAATCCACGCCTGTTCGACGCGAGGTGCTGCGGCCATCCGTGGCCGTAGTCATGACAGATTTGATGCGGTCAGTGATGGATGAGGCTGGCGGCACCGGCTATGGAGCACGGACACGCTACAACTTCCATGTCGCCGCAGCAGGCAAAACGGGCACGACCAACGACTATCGGGATGCTTGGTTCGTTGGCTTCACGCCGCATCTGGTCGCTGGCGTGTGGGTGGGCATCGACGATCCGACGCACACTCTGGCAAGACAGGCGGGATCCAGTGCCGCATTGCCTATGTGGGCGGGATTCATGAAGGACACCTACGCCGAAGTCGAGCGCTACCGGAATCGCCGTAGGGAGACCTTCGACTACCCTGAAGAACTGGTCACGTATCAAGCCGTCTGTTCTGACAGCCACAAACTGGCAACCCGCTACTGCCCGCATCAGGCAGACGAGATCTTCCTCGCAGATGGGATTCCGCCTAGTAGTTGTCCCCTGCACGGGGTGGCAGAAACGTCCACACGTCGTCAACGGCGCTTCTAGCTGGAAACGAAAAGGGCGTCACCGAATGCTTTTCGGTGACGCCCCTCAGCTAAGGCAGTGTACGGAGTATCGGCCGCGTTAGTCTTCGAGTTTGAACGTCGTCGGCTTGCGACGCTTCTCGCGCTCGCGGTACTCGTTGACTTTGTTCTGTAACTCACCTAATTCTTTCGAGAGCTCCTCGATTTCCTTCTTCAACGAACCCACCTGGTTCTTGGTGTCTGTCGTTGCGTTCTTCTCCGACTGGATCTTCGTCTCACAATCGCGAATCTCGGACTTCGCCAGATCTGCCTTCGGCTTCAAACCGGCCGTGACCTTGAGAAAATCGATGACGAGGAAAACGAGGAAGCCTACGGCTCCTATGGCAATGCAGATGAATACCCAAGCCATGACTACCCCGCAGCAGTCCCACCCTGCTTCACACCACCCCAAAGAGCTATGCAAACAGACGACGTTAGGTGATCAGAGAAAAATGTCACTCCAAGTCCTTCATCAGATTCGTGATCTGAGCAGCGAATTCAGGGTCCATTGCGGACATAATCTTGGCCATGTGCTGCGCCTGCAGTTGGCGCATAAGTAGTCCCACTGTCGTATCGTCGAGCGTTCCGGTTTGCAGAATCTCAGCTGCAGGCGCCGGTTTCAGCTTGTTGTAGAATGTTGCCAGTTCGGCGATCCGCTCCTTGCGCAGCGCAACCATCGTCGAATCGGTCTTTTCACCAAAGGCCACCTCACGAGCATCCTGAGCGGTCTCACGCGCCGTGAGGGTCGTCTGAACAGTGCCGAGACTGTCCAACTGATCCTGCAGACTATCCTGCCTCATCTCGTATTCGCTACGATAGATCTCCAGCAGAGACGCCAACTGTCCGAGTCTGTCCTCTTCGTCGACAAAACTTGCGTCCAGCCGACTCGGATCGGTCTCCGCACTAAGAATTTCCTGTAATTCCTCTGGCGATTTCACTGTTTCTGTGAAAAACAACATCGCCAACATGGCTGCCGAAAAAGACACGAACATACCGATAATCAGCAGCGGTACCAGCAGGAATTTCACCGAATTACCATCCTCACCCTGATCGTATCAATTCTTGTCACGGTGAAAAGAATACGAAAAAGAGTACGCCAACGATAAGTCCTGATAATCCGACCTCCAAGGGACGTTGATTACCAGGCACGACGGCCTGGTCGACTGCGTCGGCCCCGCCGAGCAAGGAGGAGGCGTCTGAACCGACCTCATCCCAGCTATGTGTTGAAACGCGTCGGGCCCACAGAATCTGTCCCTTCGTATCCAGGAGGCGTGCGTGGGCAATGACCTGAGCGTCTCGTGTATGACCCGAACCGAGGGGATTCCAGATGGATCCCCTCGGTTCATAGGTCGCTTGTGACGTTGCGATCTGAAAGGCGAGCTCGTAGGTCGTCCCTTCGTCATCCATTGGGAGCCGATGCCCACGTTGCAGCAGTGCCATCGTCACCGCCTCCTCCACCATCCAGTTCGCCTCATGCCGCCCCTCCGCCTTCAGACGCACGGCAGCACCCGCGTCAATCGGCAGCTGCCCCAGCGCTTGAGTCCAGGCCCTCACCAGACCACTACGCGCCAATTCCAGATCGGTCGGCGCCAAAGCAATCATCCCTGCGCCGAGAGTCTCGTCTTCCAGCACGGGGACGACGGCGGTCTGGCCGATGCGGATCGACTGCTGACGATCTGCTGGGGTTACACTTGGCCGAAATGCCAGAGGTCCCGTATGCCGGGGCACGAGGCGAAGAGGGATCGCCAGGGTATCTCCCGAGATCAGGTCGACGTCCGTGAGGATGACCTGGGCACTTCCGGTAGAAACGTCAAACTCAACTTGCGCTTTGGACATGTCGGGATTGGACACTTCGATGGCGCTCAGACCATCGATCGAGACTCGCAGATCGGTCGCCGACAGGTCCCTGACACCACTAAGCGTCCAGACACACACTGCTGCTCCCTCCTGATCTCGTCGCAGCGCCTCGGCGACCTCGACCTGGAGGCTGGGCACAGGAACGATGCCAATCGGCAACGCCGGGAGCTTCGACCGCAGACCACCAGAGAAAATGACACTTCGTAGATAGAGTCGCCCCTGATCCGCACCTTCGGCGAACTGCGTCTGGGTGTGCCGGGGAATGTGTGCCGTGTAGTGAAGGGTCACTTGTTCTCCCCCGGCGATCACGGGCGAATCGACCTTCACCGAGTCTGCTCTGACTCCGTGTGGCCAATCGAGGGAGAGGTCTTCCACTGGGCGCGTGTCATCATTGGCGACGGCCACCTGAAGTTCAACTGTCTCGCCGACATACCATTGATTGGGAGTTACGCTCCATCGAGCCTGCAGTGGCGCCACAACGGGCAAGGACCATTCGGCCCGATGTGATGCCTGTGAATCGGTGTCCAAAGTAGTTACCAACGTCGCCGCCCAGGAGACGTTCTCCACGGCACCGGTTTCAATTTGCAGCAGCAAGGTATCAGTCAGAACCGAACCGATCGGTGCCTGCAGATAGTCAAGGGTCATCTGGTTTGACGTGTGCTGCGCTGGCCCTCTACTGGATTTGGCGGAGAGGATCGTCGCCCCGCGCTGCAGGTCGATCGTTGATGCCGTCACTGCTTCGCCGTTACCAGGAAAATACGTCACAAGTAGCGCCACAGACTGGGATGTTCCAGCTGCGACTTTGGGCGGATCGAATCTTGCCGAGGCGGTACTCAGCGCACCGACCGCCACAGGGTGAGCGGCACCGAGAGCAAGTAGCAGGGCGGCACAGAACTGCCTTGATAAATGAACGCTATGCCTGGCTCGGAAGGGCCTCGTCAAATTCGCTTGAACTCCTTTAGACACATGCACTTGCGTCATTCTACCTTAACATGGCCTGAGAAGACTGTCAAGCAGCAGAATGCAGGGAAACATCGCCGACGAGGCCCTCGCAACTTTTCTTGACTCTTCTCCGCGAGACAGACTAGGTTCCTCGAGACGGAATAGGTTACTAACACTTTCTGATCGACTGGAGCCAGGGACCGTATGACGATCATTCTCCCACGATGAGTGCCTTCGCATGATCGCTGACATTATCCCCATCCTGCTCAGTTCTCTGCTGACGGCACTGCAGGTCCTGCTGCTTCTGGTGGCAGGACTTCTGGGTCTCATCGCATCTGTCATCTTATTACCCGTCGTCATCCACGTGGATGCGGGCCGGGGGGCCGACCCGGAAGCGACACCGGATATCTCGGCCCTCGTGGCACCTTGGCTTGGGGCCCTCGGCCTTGAACTGCGGCAGAGGACCGATGGCTGGGAAGCCAGAGTCCTGCTGCTTGGAAGAATCAGCCTCTATCGACGGCTGCTGCTCACGTATACGTCCTCAAAACAAGAGGCTAAGTCCTCAAGAGAGCTTCCGGCGCCATCCGTATCGAAAACGACCGCCACGCCACCTGTCACCCAACAAGCACCTGCACCGATCCCACCAGCCAGCATTTCACCGATCTCAAGCAGAGACAATACGAAGACCAAGGGGCTACAAACCCCCGAAAACTTGGACACAGACAAGAAGGGATCGTTCCCGTCCAAGACGGGTATGCTGACGCGGGCATCCAAAATCTGGACCGACCTCCACCCGTTTCTCCCTCCCACAGGCCGTCTCCTGAAACGGCTATTGCGGATCGTGGGGCTTCGGCATCTGCAAGTGGATGCGACGGTCGCCCTCGGGGACGCGGCCGCAACAGGGAAACTCGTGGGGCAAATTCAGGCGGTTGTCCCCTTCTTGCCGACGTGGGCCCGCGTCGACATTGGTGCCGATTTCGTACGTCCTGTTTCTCATGGCCAGGCGAGTGTGCGACTGCACCTTTATCTTGCGCGGTTGCTGGCCAGTATTGGACGCTTCGCCGTCAGTGCAGGATATCTTTGGCTGCGCCGCTGGTGGCGGCTGCGGCAGACCGCTCGTACACTGTCTGCTGTAACTGACTGAAAGGGACTCAATGGCTACATCTCTCGAATCGCTCGTACAGCGCGTCCTCGGCGAACTTCACCACATCGTGCAGACCCAGACGGTCGTTGGCGAACCTGTCTCCGCGGGTCCGGTCACTCTGATTCCCGTGTCCAAGATCTCCATGGGATTCGGTGCAGGCGGCGGCGAAGGCAAGCAGCATGCCGGGACGGGAGGCGGTGCCAGTGTCGAGCCGATCGGATTCATCGTCGTCCACGAGGATGGCAAGGTGGAGATGATGACACTGAAAGAAAAGGAAGTCAGCTGGGGCCAACTGGTGGAAATGGTTCCAGATGCGGTATCCAAAATCAAGGGATTCGTCGACAAACGCCGCAGCGACGGCGACGTTGACGAGGAAGAGGAACCGCAGGAAGACGCCAGCTAAAGCTAAAGACGCCAGCTAAAGCTGCAGACTTCTACTCACAGGCGGTTATGCTGGAGTCAGTCCAGATCTTGAGGGAACAAGCGAAAAAGCCCGTCCAGCAGAAGGTGTGTGTACCAGCCGACAACGGCAGCCGAGTAGTAGAGGATGTCGAGTGGGGCGAACATTTCAGGCGAAGCTTTTTCACGCCACGCCAGGGCGGCGCCCACGCCCAGGATCGCCGGCGCGATCAACGGCATCCAGCGACCATGCGTCCAACCTCGATGATGGTCCAGTAGCGGCAACATCGATAGAATGGCCAGCCACAAGCCCAGTCGCTCTTGCCCTGTCAGGGCAAGAGCGATAAGCCCCACCACAACAAACCGATAGAACCACCTGGCTGGCAAAGAATCTGTGTCGACGTCCGGGAACAGAGAGAAGAATAAGCCCGTTGCGGCAACGCCCCACCAATGGGGGTGTAGCAGCCCGGGGACCTGTCCCGCGAGAATCCCAATCCCTGCTACCCCAGATCCGGTGACAAGACCACCCACAAGATGTCCACGGGCGCGCACCTCCTAATCACTCGGTCGCGGGGGACAGAGTTTGCTGGCCTTGTTCTTCTTTGACGCGCCGATACAATTGTCCACAGGCCGCGTCGATGTCGCGACCACGACTGTCACGCCTTGTCACCGTATGTCGCGTCGCGTTCTTGAGCCTACGGGTAAATCGATCCACGCGGGCCGAGGATGGCCGACGAAAAACCTGGTCACTTCCTTGCAGGCCCACGTCACTTCCTTGCAGGCCCATTTCACTTCCTTGCAGGCCAGGGTCCAGTTCATTGTATGGGATCAGATTGATCTTGCATGGGAGGGACGCGGTCAGGGCAGCCAGACGATCA
>Ga0114999_10000843_pt1 | contig 44661 bp, 39 predicted proteins | sample ArcticOcean_MG_C_3_FD_89820 | JGI IMG/M metagenome (GOLD analysis project Ga0114999, IMG submission 89820) | Marine microbial communities from western Arctic Ocean - ArcticOcean_MG_CB8_126 | ecosystem: Environmental > Aquatic > Marine > Oceanic | place: Arctic Ocean: Canada Basin | collected...
GCCCTGCGCCTCGCTGCTTGGTCTACCGTACAAACGGACCACGTGGGTGGCGTCGAAGATCACCGGGTAGCCGGTTTTTCGCATTTCCGGTAGGGATCGCATGTCGGCCACGAGGTCGTGATAGCCGAAACAGACGCCCCGCTCGGTTAAGAGGATCTGTTGACTCCCTGCGCTTTCGATTTTGTTGACTATGGCCTGAATATCACCTGGCGCCAGGAATTGCCCTTTTTTGACGTTGATCGGTTTTCCAATCCGAGCAAGAGCTACAGTTAAATCTGTTTGCATGGATAGATGAGCGGGCAGCTGAAGCACATCGAGGACCTCCGCAGCGTCATCCACTTCGGAAAGGGCATGGACATCGGACAGCACTGGAATGCCTTGTTCCCGCACTTTTTGAAGAATCCGAAGGCCCTCGGCCAGGCCAGGTCCTGAATAATAATCAACAGACGACCGGTTGGCTTTGGCATAGGATGATTTGAAAATAAAGGGGATGTCGAGCCGTGATGTGATATCCTGCAATCGTTCCATGGTTTCGAGAACGACGGCTTCACCCTCAATTACACAGGGGCCAGCGATAAGAACGAGCGGGCAGCCGGCACCGACAGTGAGATCACCAATACGTACGGTTTTCATCATTGCGCCTCCTCCATTAATCTTTTTGTTGCCTTGACCAGGTCTGCTGGGATATCAACACCAAGGGGGGTATAGTCTGTTTCCATGACTTTGATACGATATCCATGTTCAAGGGCACGCAGTTGCTCCAGGCGTTCTGTTTGTTCCAGGGGTGTAGGTGGTAACTCAGCAAATGTGGTCAAAAAATCGCGCCGGTATCCATACAGACCTACCGTATTGTAGTAAGCCGTGTCTGTGAGTATAGAAATATCGGTCGGTTCCAAGCCGGGATATGGAAGTGGCGAACGGGAAAAATACAGGGCGAATCCCTGCGCATCAAAAACCACTTTGCCCATGTGTGGGTTGAGCAGGTCTTCCAATCGACGGATGCGATGTGCTAAGGTCGTCATTGGAATGCCCGGATCATCCAGTAATGGTTGAATAACAGTTTCAACCGCCTTCGAGGTGATCAGGGGTTCGTCTCCCTGGATGTTAACAATAATATCCCCATCTAAAGACTCGACGGCTTCGGCGATCCGATCCGTTCCGCTCAGGTGGTCGGCAGAGGTCATCACGACCCGCCCGCCAAAATTTCTCACAGCCTCGGCGATTCGGTCATCATCGGTCGCCACCAGAATATCCGTCAGTCCACGGGCCTGTCCAGCCCGTTCGTAGGTATGCTGTAACATCGGCTTGCCCATCAGATCCGCGAGCGGTTTGCCGGGAAACCGGGTAGATGCGTAACGAGCAGGGATAAGGGCGATGATTTTAAGAGACATTGAAGATTTTAAGACCGGCTGGTGAATGATGATTATTGATCAGCCATTATGAGTATATGATTGAGCATATTTCATTCAAGAGTCAAAATTTATAACACTTTGGGTACGGTAAAGTGGCCTTTGTCAGGTGCCGGGGCATTTTGTAGCGCCTCTTCCTGCGTCAGGGCTTCTTCGACCACGTCTTCGCGGAATACATTTTTTAATTTCAGCACATGCGTGGTCGGCGGGACATCGGATGTTTCCAGCGTTTTAAGTTTTTCCATATAGGTCAAAATAGTGTTCATCTGATCGACCATTTGCTCCCGCTCCTCATCAGAAAATCGTAAATGGGATAAGGCGGCGACATAGTCTACATCTTTCAGGGTTACGGACATGGGAGACCTCAATGGGTATTTGAGCATGGGAAATTGAATATTGAAAATAGGGTTATGAGATTTTTTTGATACAAAAATCCTCAAAGCGTATCCAGTGGGCCTCATCCTCAGGACCGTTGTAGCATTGGATACTGACCTGGTCTTGACCTGGCGGTGGAAGGTTTCCCGTGTCGGCGGTCTTGAAGTCGGTTTCTCCTTCGGGCCGGTACTGTGCTTCCCAGGTATCGGCGGTGACGATGAGGCGAAGGCGCACACTTTTCGTGGGCATAGGCTTTTGGCCTGGGATGATATATAGATCGCCGTCGATCAGTTCTTTGACTTCTTTGAAGATCGGTTTGCCATCATGATACCAGGTGATGCCAGCTTGCTCGTACTGTTGCGTCGGGTGGGTATGATTTCGCACGGTCACTTCGATCGCATATTTGCCATCGGTGCGATCAGGGGCCGGGCGCAACAGGGCATTTTTTACCGTATCGGCTACGCCAGGTTCCACCTGGATTTCCAGGCCACTGTCCTGGATGCGGCGGCAGGATGGGTTTTCTCTCAGCCAGGACCAATCAAGGTCTAATTCGCCATTGAAAGGGTCAGCAAAAATAATTTGTTCGTCGGAGGGTGGCATGGGATAGTTCCTCTATTTGTTGATCTGCCGATTAAATCATTTCCAGGGCGGCGTATTTGAGCATGACTTTTTTTGTGGCACTGGAAAACTGGATCGAGGCTTGCATGTTGTCCCCGCTGCCGTTGACCTGAAGAATACGGCCCTCGCCCCAAATCGGATGTTTGACCCGTTGACCCTGGGCGATGCGTATTTTCCCGCTTGACGTTTGTACGGTCTCAGGTGAAGCAGGCATGTTGTCGAAAGGTGAGGCGAAGGTCTGCTCCGGCGGCGAGCCCTTTCCGGACCAGGACGTGATGGGTCGCCGCACGGCAATTTCCTGCTCGATAAATTCCTCCGGGACCTCGCTGATAAAACGGGACCTTAAAGCCGGCAAGGTGTTGCCGAACCGGCTTCGCCTATTGGCATGGGTTAAATACAAACAATCTTCGGCACGAGTGATACCCACATAAAACAGGCGGCGTTCTTCCTCCAGATCCGTCGGATTTTCCATGGCTCGGGCGATGGGAAAGAGGCCGTCTTCCATGCCGGCAATAAAAACAATCGGAAATTCCAGCCCTTTGGCGTTGTGCAGGGTCATCATCGTAATTCGGTCCACCGTCCCATCCCATTTGTCAATATCTGCGACCAGGGCTACTTCCTCCAGAAAGGCCTGTAGGCCGGGGCCTTTTTGTTCTTCAGGGTTCCGCTCGGTGGCCTCTTCTATAGCTGCCATGAGTTCTTTCACGTTCTGCGCCCGGGTTTCGGCCTCAACATTTTTGGCTGCTTCTATTTCGAGGTCACGGAGATAACCCGTGCCCTCGATCACCCGTCTGGCAATTTCGCCGCCGGACAGGTCTTCTAACTGGGCATTCAGTGCGGTTAGAAGCTGGCCGATGGTTTTTGCAGACCGGGCGGCAGCCGGCATCAGGCCCGCTTCATCTGAACGGTTGGTCGCTGTCAGAAGATCCAGACCTTCAGATAGGGCAAATCGTTCAATGCGCTCTACACTTACGTTACCGAGACCTCGCGGTGGGGTATTGATCATCCGGCGGAAACTGATGCTGTCCCGTGGGTTGGCGATCACCTTAAGATAGGCCAGGACATCTTTAACCTCTTTTCGTTCGTAAAACCGAAGACCACCGACGATGACATACGGCATATTGGCTCGTCGCAGTTTGTCTTCCAGCGCACGCGATTGGGCATTCGTTCGATAGAGGATTGTAAAATCCCGGAGGGGGCGGCCCGATTCTGCTTGTGTATCCCGAATTTTTCGAGCGATCCAGCTGGCCTCATCCCGTTCGTCCGTTGTTTCGGCCAGGCCGATTTTATCGCCGGGAGGATTCTCGGTCCAGAGTTCCTTTCCCTTACGTCCTTTGTTAATCTTTATTACGGCATTGCTGGCATCCAGGATGAGTTTGGTCGATCGGTAGTTCTGTTCCAGACGAACGATCCGCGTTTCCGGGTAATCCTTCTCAAAATCCAGGATGTTCCCTATGTCCGCCCCGCGCCAGGCGTAGATCGATTGATCGTCATCACCTACGACACAGAGATTCCGTTTTTTCTTCGCCAGACGGTTGACCCATTCGTACTGGGCATGGTTCGTATCCTGGTATTCGTCGACCATAATGTACTGGAACCGCTCCTGGAAGCGTTCTAACATGGACGGAACTTCGGCATAGCCTACTGCGAGCTTCATAATCAGGTCATCAAAATCCATGGCGTTGCTGTTTTCCAAGGCCTTCTGGTAGGCCGTATACACCCTGGCTACCCGTTGCTCGAAGAAATTATTTCCCCGCTCGGCATATTCTTCCGCGGCCATCAGCTGGTCTTTAGCGCCGCTGATATTACTGCGAATGGCTTCCGGCGCGAATTGCTTTTCATTAATGTTCAACTCTTTCATCATCTTTTTAATCAGCGCCAGCTGGTCATCGCTGTCATAGATCACAAAGTCCCGCCGAAATCCGAGGTTATCTGCTTCGCGGCGTAGAATACGGGATGAGAGCGAGTGAAACGTCCCTACCCATTCAGGTGAACGGCCGGGCCCCAAAAGTTCCTCGATCCGTTTTTTCATCTCTTTGGCTGCTTTGTTCGTAAAGGTTACCGCTAAAATATGATGCGGGTCGATCCCGATCTGTTCTATCATATGGGCAATACGATAGGTCAATACACGGGTTTTACCACTCCCTGCGCCAGCCAGTACCAGAATAGGACCGTCGACATGTGCGGCTGCTTCGGCCTGGGCAGGGTTCAATACTTCGGAAAGGTTCATTAGACATCCTGAGTACAAAGTGCAAAGTGAAGGGTATAGATCGGGTGATGGGAAATTTCAGAGGACGGAAACTGAAGGCCGCTGGGTGTGAAGAACCATAGAACGGCATCTTCATTTTCTGGACCAGGGTTCAGTCCTCTGAAGGTGTTATAGTATACATCGGCGGGGGCGTTTCTGTCAACGAATTCTTCCCGTCATTTTTGTGCCTGACTATCTGGTTTGTTCTGGTAGAATGCAGAGGTGATTAAAGTGCGGGTATATGGGGTTTCAGGGTGGTCGAAAATGGTGTTTACCGGACCTTGCTCGATCACTTTTCCATCCTTCATGACCAGGACTTCGTCGGCTAAAGCCCGGACGACACGGAGATCATGGCTGATGAATAGATACGCAAGTTGATATTGGCGTTGCAGGTCATGCAGCAGGTCGATAATCTGGGCCTGAACGGTCATATCCAGCGCGCTGGTTGGCTCGTCCAGTATAACTAATCGGGGTTTTAATACCATCGCCCGTGCAACGGCAATACGCTGTCGCTGGCCACCAGAAAATTCGTGCGGATATCGGTACATGGTCTCCGGATCAAGACCGACTTCGTCCAGGATATCGGCAATCCGTTGTCGACGTGCTTCTCTGTCCGTACCGATTTTATGAACGAGTAACCCCTCCTCGATGATTTGGAATACGGACATTCGGGGACTGAGGGAGCTGAAGGGGTCCTGAAAGACCATCTGCATCCGCCGTCGTATAGGCCGCATGTCCGCTGTACGGAGCAGGTCGATATCCTGATTTTCAAAGCGGATCGATCCAGTGCTCGATATCAACCGTAAAATAGCCAGTCCCAATGTGGTTTTTCCAGAGCCGGACTCGCCGACAACGCCGATCGTGTGGCCAGCCTGTACTTTCAAACTGACGCCATCTACAGCTTTGATATGGCCGACCGTGCGGCGGAGAATCCCACGTCGTATCGGGAACCAGACCTTGAGCTGTTCTGTCGTTAAAATCGTAGGCGCTGATGGATCTGGTGTGACCTCATAGGGTTTTGGCTGGGCGGCCAGCAATTGTTGGGTGTACGGATGCTTCGGGGCCTGGAAAATCTGTGCTATGGGGCCTTCTTCGACCAGATTTCCCTGGGTCATGACATAGACCCGTTCCGCCATATGTTGTACAATGTTCAGGTCATGGGTAATGAGTAGAATGGCCATGCCAAACTGATCTTGAAGGTCTTTGAGTAATGAGAGGATCTGGGCCTGGATCGTCACATCCAATGCGGTGGTCGGTTCATCAGCGATAAGCAGATCTGGTTCATTAGCCAGGGCCATCGCAATCATGACCCGCTGTCGCTGTCCGCCGGATAACTGATGCGGCCAGTCGTCGAGTCGATTGGCCGCATCGGGCAATTGGACGACGGTTAACAATTCAATCGCTCTCGCTCTGGCTTGTCCTTTGCTCATCCCTTTATGCAGAATCAAGGTTTCGCTGATTTGTTTTTCTATCGTATGGAGTGGATTAAGGGACGTCATCGGCTCCTGGAAGATCATAGCAATACGACCACCACGCATGGCATGAAGTTGATCTGGCGGTGCCACGATCAGGTCCTCCCCATCGAAGAATATTTTGCCTTGCGGATGAAAAGCACGGGGGTATGGCAGGAGTTGAAGGATCGACAACGCCGTGACCGACTTTCCCGATCCGGACTCGCCGACAAGGGCCACCGTCTCACCATGCTCGATGGTCAGGTCGACCCCACGGACAGCTTCGACGATCTGGTCCTCAACACGGAAGTACGTGGATAGGTTTTGGATATGAAGTAAGGGCATGGCAAATGATGATTGTTGAGTTATGAACGATGATTGTTGAGTTGTGAATGGTCGGTGTGTGGTTTTTAATCAAAAATCAAAATTTATCATACATAATTCCCATCATCCTGTTGTTTTTCTAGCGTCGAATGCGTCCCGGACGGCTTCGCCAATGAAGACCAGCAGGGACAGGAGGACCGCAAGTGAGATGAAGGTCGTAAAGCCCAGCCAGGGGGCTTGCAGGTTCTGTTTGCCCTGGTTCAGTAATTCACCCAGGGACGGAGAACCGGGTGGTAAACCGAGACCAAGGAAATCCAGCGAGGTCAGGGCTGTTACTGAGCCGGTTAAAATAAAAGGTAAAAAAGTGAAGGTCGATACCATCGCGTTTGGCAGGACATGCCGTCGGATGATCTGTAGTTCGCTGACCCCGAGGGCACGGGCAGCACGTACAAAATCCAAGCTTCTGGCTCGTAGCACCTCTGCGCGGACAACCCCTACCAGGCCGATCCAGCTGAAAAGTAACAACAAGCCCAGGAGTCGCCAGAAAGTAGGTTCGACCAGACTGGCCAGAATAATGAGCAGAAACAAGGTCGGCAGGCCGGACCATATTTCGACAATACGTTGAAATACCAGGTCTATCCATCCGCCGAAATACCCCTGCGCCGCTCCAGCAATAATGCCTGTAATCGAACTGAAAAGGGTTAAGATTAAACCGAACAGAATCGATATTCGAAAACCATACAGAAGACGAGCCACTACATCCCGCCCCTGATCGTCCGTGCCCAGCCAGTTTTCTTGGGAAGGCGGTGCCGGTGCCGGGACCGGCAAATTATAGTTTATGGTTTGATAGCCGTATCTAACAAGTGGCCATACGATCCACCCTTTTTCCTTGATCATATCCTGGATGAATGCTTCCCGATAATCTGCTTCGGTCTCGAAGTCGCCGCCGAAGGTCGTTTCCGGGTAGCTGAATATGACCGGCATATAAAACGAGCCGTCGTATTTTATCAGAAGGGGACTGTCATTGGCGATGAATTCGGCGGGCAGGGTGCCCAGAAATAAAAGAAGGAATAACCACCAACTCCAATAGCCCCGCCGATTGGCTTTGAAATTATCCAGACGACGGCGCATCAATCGGGAGATAGGTAATCCCATAAAGCGGTCTCCGGGATACCGTGGTGCCTGCGGGGGCGTGACACCGCTCATCAGACCTCCTGACTTTCGAAGTCGATACGGGGATCTACGAGTGTATAAGTCAGGTCACCGATTAGATTCATCAACAGGCCAAGCAATGAAAAGAAAAACAGAGTGGCGAACATCACAGGATAATCCCGGTTTATGGCAGATTCATAGCCCAACAAACCGATCCCGTCCAGGGAGAATATAACCTCTGTCAGTAAAGATCCTGTAAACAAAATACCGATGAAGGCCCCTGGAAAACCGGCGATGACGATCAACATCGCATTACGGAATATATGTCCATAAAGCACCCGCCCTTCCCTGAGTCCCTTCGCACGGGCCGTGATGACGTATTGCTTATTGATTTCTTCAAGAAATGAATTCTTGGTCAGTAGCGTTAATCCGGCAAATCCGCCAACGACCATCGACAGGACCGGTAGGGTGATATGCCAGAAATAGTCGGTGGTCTGGGCGAACCAGCCCAGATCTTTCCAATCTGGTGAGGTCAATCCACGGAGGGGAAACCAGTCAAAAAATCGCCCCCCTGCAAAGAGTACAATGAGGAGGATAGCAAACAGAAAGCTAGGCACCGCATTGCCGACCACAACGGCCCCGGAAGTCCAGACATCGAATTTCGATCCGTCTTTTACCGCTTTATAAATACCCAGCGGAATGGAAATAAAATATACCAGGAGGGTGGTCCATAGGCCAAGGGAGATCGATACGGGCATTTTTTCCAGGACGATATCAACCACCGTTTCATCCCGGTAAAAGCTTTCACCAAAATCTAACCGGGCGTAATTCGAGAGCATAGTGAGGAAGCGCTCGGGCAGTGGTTTATCAAATCCGTACATACGTTCCAGATCAGCAACAAGGTCCGGGTCCAGGCCCTGGGCACCACGATAGGTCCGGGCGGACGATTGGCTGTTGCCGCTTCCGCCAAGACTCTCCCCCTGCCCGGTGCCACTGAACCTTGCCGTCGCATTGATCTCGTGACCTCTCAGCGTCGCAACCGCTTGCTCCACCGGGCCGCCCGGTGCGGCCTGAATGATCAGGAAGTTGATGAGCATGATGCCGAAAAGTGTCGGGATGACCAGGAGCAGACGACGGATAATATAGGCAACCAATAGAGGAACTCCGGGGGTAAAACGGCGTGGAAGGTGGCAGGATGGAAGGCAAACTCTTCCTTTCCATCCTGCCACCCCTTCATTTTATTTTTATTTCTGCCACCAGATCGTGGGAAAGCCGTGTTGATACGGTGGCAGATTGGCTGGTTTTCCGAATTTATTCCAGTAGACAAGGCGATGGGCCTGCATGTGCCACTGTGGGATGACATAATGGCCCCAGAGGAGGACCCGGTCCAGGGCCTGTGTCGTGGCAACTAAGGTCTTACGATCGGGGGCGCTAATGACCTTGTCGATGAGTTCGTCGACCACCGGATCTTTAATGCCAGCCAGATTACGGGACCCCTTCGTGTCTGCTTCCTTAGCTGACCAGAAATCCCGTTGTTCGTTACCAGGACTGAGGGATTGTCGGATCCAGCCGACGGTCATATCAAAATCAAAGGTATCCAGCCGATTCTGATATTGGGCTCTATCTACGGTACGCAGGGTGGCAGCGATGCCCAGGCGCTTCATATTCTGAACAAGCGGACCGGCAATACGTTCGAAGTTGGGTGAATCCAGCAGAAACTCGATCGTCATGACCTCGCCGGTTTGGTTATGGACCAGCTTTTGATCCTTTACCTCCCAACCAGCCTGGGCAAGAAGGGTTCGTGCCGCCCGCAGATTCTCACGTAAATTACCGGAGCCGTCCGTTTCAGGCAGTTTGAAAGGGCTGGTAAACACCTCTTCAGGCACGCGACCCCGATAAGGCGTCAAAATGTCCAACTCCTGTCCTTGGGGCATACCGGTCGCCGATAGGTCGCTGTTGGAGAAAAAGCTCGTCGTGCGCGTATATTGGCCAAAAAACAGGTTTGTATTTGTCCAGGCAAAATCAAAGGTATAATTAAGGGCTTGACGGACTTTAGGATCGGAAAATTTGCTTCGCCGGGTATTGAACCAGAAGGCCTGCATGCCGCTGCCATTTTTATCTGCCACCAGTTCTTTGATGAGTCGGCCATCCTTTAACGCCGGGACCTCATAGGCGGTCGCCCAGTCTTTTGAACTATTTTCCGCTCGGAATTCATACTCACCGGCTTTTAATGCCTCCACGGCGACGGTAGCATCTCGATAATAATCGTAACGGATGACATCAAAGTTGTTCTGGCCGACATGGACCGGCAAGTCCTCACCCCAATAATCGGCCACCCGGCTGTAGGTGATGTATCGGCCTATTTCCAGTGATTCTATTTTATAGGGCCCGCTGCCGAGTGGTGGTTTTGCGGTAGTCTCATCAAAATTCCGGTTTTCCCAATAATGTTTAGGGACAATGGCCAATTGGCCCAATATAAGGGGTAATTCCCGGTTCTCACCGCCACTGAACGAGAATTTAACCGTTCGAGGACCGGTTTTCTCTACAGTCGTCACATTGGCATAGTAGGATCGATAGAAAGGATGCCCTTTGGCCTTCAAGGCTTCCATGGTAAAAATCACATCTTCCACGGTCACCGGTTTTCCATCATGCCACCTTGCATTGGCCCGCAACGTAAACGCCACCCAGGAAAAATCAGGTGGTATTTCTACGGATTCTGCCAGATCGCCATATTCGGTCCCCGGCTCATCCAGCGACGCGGCGAGCAGGGTATTGTATATCAACCCCAATCCGATGGCTGGTACACCTTTTAAAATAAATGGGTTCAGGTTGTCGAACGTACCGAGCCCGGCCATTTTGGCTTCACCGCCTTTGGGGGCATTTGGATTGACATAGTCAAAGTGTTTGAAATTGGCATCATATTTTATATCGCCATGTAAAGATAAGGCATGTCCTTTGTAATTTGTCTGGGCAAAGCCGATGGACGTTTGTATGCATAGCAGACCTATACAGGTGATAAAACGTAGTAAAGCATGTGTTGACATAACAAAAATCCTTTGAGAAAACCTCATGATTTCGATAAATAGAATTATACCCTTAGAACGACACAAGATACACTTTGTTGCAAAAGACTGTCAAGTTGTTGTCAGAGCGTGAATTGGGGTTGAACTGATGTGACGGACAGCTATTGCCCTGGAAAATTAAATCAGTCCATTGGCTTTTCAAATATTGAAATTTGATATGGGGACTATATATTAATACTTAGATAAAAGCATGCTTTCCCCCTTTGATGCTCAGGATGTCCCGAATGACTCTGAATCGTGTGACCGATTGCAAATATGAATTAGAAGATCTGGTTGAATTTGAAAGAGCACTGGCAGATGCCCGTGACAGCAAACATGGGCCCTTCGGCATTTATTTCAAAACAAAAGCACCTATTTTTGTCGTCCGCGCACCGGCTCGATTGGACTGTATGGGTGGCATTGCGGACTATAGTGGGGCGATGGTATGTGAAATGCCGCTGGACCGGGCGGTGGTCCTCGGTATTCAGGCTCGAGATGATCGTAAAGTGGTTATTCATAGTGAAGGGGTGGACGTAGATGGTCTGATCACTGATGTAGAGCTCCCTTTGAGTGAAATTGCCTCCGGTCGTGGCGTTAATTACGACACCTTGCGGGCACGCTTTGCTGAAACGCCGGCCACGGCCTGGGCCGGATATGTAGCGGGTGCCTTTTCTATTCTACGTGGTGAGGGCTATATCAAACGTTTTCCTCACGGTGCGACGATTGTCCTGGTAAGCAACATTCCCTTGGGAGCCGGGATATCTTCCTCTGCCGCGTTGGAAGTAGCCGCGCTGCGTGGCCTCTGCCTGTTATACGAAATTCAACTGGAGGACATGGTGCTGGCCTCTCTGGCACAAAAGGTTGAGAACCGGATCGTAGGCGCCCCTTGCGGCATAATGGATCAGGTGACTTCCGCACTGGGCCTGGAAGGCCGACTGCTTTGTCTTCACTGTCAGCCTCATACCATCCAAATGCAATTAGAGCTTCCTGAGCAGCTTCATTTGATCGGTATTAATTCCAATGTAAGACATCATGTCGGCGGTGTGCAGTATACAAGTACACGCGTTGGTGCCTTTATGGGGTTGGCGATGATTCAAGCGCACATTCGGCGTACGACCGGCCGTTCGCAGCATCCTGTGCCGGACTATCTATGCAATATTCCGTCATTTGAGTTTGAAACCGCTTATCGATCTTTCATACCGAAGAAGATCCGTGGGCGGACCTATATAAAGACTTTCACCGATACCCCGGACCCGGTAACCTCTGTAGATCCTAACTTTACTTATAAAGTGCGCAGCCGTGTTGAACATCCAGTCTATGAACATGAACGGGTAGAATCATTTATAGCACACCTCAAAGCGGCCAGCCGTACGGGACAAAAGGCTTTTTTAGAATCAGCCGGTCGGTTCATGTTTGCATCCGATTGGAGTTATATCCATCGTTGTGGCCTGGGGTCGCCCGAAACGTCCTGGCTGGTAAGAGAAATTAAAAATATGGGACCTAAAGCTGGTTTCTATGGCGCCAAAATTACCGGCGGGGGTTCAGGTGGTACGGTCGCCGTCGCCGGCGATGAGCGGATGTTTGATCATCTGGAGCATTTACTCGTACGGTATGTCAATAAAACCGGTATAAAAGGCGAACTCTTCACCGGCACTTCGCCCGGCGCGGTGGAATTCGGTCACGTCGTGTATCGCCGGGGGTAGAGCTTCTCAGGTTCTCAGCTTCTCAGGTTCTCAGATTTAAATCATACCACACCAAAGGACGCCGCCCCATCGCCCCATCCCCCAGTATCCGCCGTGCGATTATCCCTGCCGCAGGTTACGGCACACGCATGTTTCCTGCGACAAAGGCAGTCCGGAAAGAGTTATTTCCTATTGTGGACCAGGATGGTCTGGTAAAACCCGCTATTCAGTTGATTATAGAAGAAGCGCTGGCGTCCGGGATAGAAGAGGTCTGTTTGGTCGTTGCGCCTGGTGGAGATCGAGTTTTCCGGGAATACTTTTCGGGCCTATCCAACCTGTTACGTTCGGCGCTGCGCGGCAAACCCGCGTTGGAAGCCGCCGCCGAACAAGTTGCACAATTGGGGAACCGGTTGACCTATGTCACACAGACCACTCAGGATGGCTATGGCGATGCGGTTTTATGTGCCCAGAATTGGGCAGATGGGGCTCCCGTGTTGGTTATGCTGGGGGATCATGTCTATCTGAGCAACGAGACCCGTCGGTGTGCCCGTCAGGTGATGGAGGCGTTTACAAATCAGCAAGCCCCTCTCTCTGGCGTCATTCGAAAACCGGCGATGGATCTTCATTTATTCGGGACTGTTTCCGGCGTACTGGCACCAGGTGAGAACCATCTTTATGCGGTAGATCGTATTGTGGAAAAACCAGACAAATGGTATGCGCGAAAACACTTGTGTATCAACGGGCTGCCGGAAGAGACCTATTTATGCTGGTTCGGTCTGCATGCCATGACACCGGATATCTTTGATTGTTTAAGGGCATTGAAAGATAGAGGGTTAAGCGACGGCGGAGAACTTCAATTTACGGATGCCCAGGCTATGTTGGCCGCACAACGACCTTATTACGCTCTGGAGGTTTCCGGCGAGCATTATGATATTGGCGTGCCGGAAGGGTATGTGAAGACAGTGGAGGCCTTTGCTAATAAAAGTAATAACCGGTCAGAATATAGTACAAGACAAAAATCCGATGTTTGACCATTGTCATCCCGGCGAAAGCCGGGATGACGACATTTTTATCGAGTACTGTGCGGTCAGAACATGAAATTAAGTAACGAAAAAAAATGGGGCAGGAATGGATCCCTTGCCCCTAATTTGCTTGCACATCAGCTTCATTGACCTCGTGTTCACTACTTCTTTTTCTTTTAACTACCTTTCAACTGTTTTAATACCCTGGACAGTTCGTCTATTGTTTGTTCTACATGGGTACGAAGCGTATCCCGTTCCTTAGGCTTCAAAATTTTGATATCGAGTCTCTCGACACGTTTATGCAGGGCTTGTACATTACGAATGAAGGTGCGTGGGGTGACGGCAGGTTCTCCTTTTTTCTCCCGCTTTACCGCCCGGGCGCTCAGCCGCTCATTTTTAATCCGGTTCCACAAGGCCATTTGCCGTTCAAGGGTCGGTTCGTTAAGCACCTGAAGAAGCAGGTCACGCGAGATATCCTGGATGATCTCGTAGTCGTCTTTTATGGCCATGGGTAGTTTAAGCAAAGACAATGTTTTAGAAATGATGGATTGGTCCTTGCCTACCCGTTTGGCGATTTCAATTTGAGTATGGCCAAAATCAGCCAGGCGCTGATACCCTTCTGCCTCATCAATAGGATGGAGATCCCGCCGCTGGAGATTTTCGACCAGAGATACTTCGTAGCTGCGCTCGCGGACGATCACAGGAATTTCTTCCAATTTGATCAGATTACAGGCCGTCCAGCGTCGTTCGCCCGCGATAATCTGATATTGTTCATCTACCGTAATCGGGTTAATCAGACCGTGTGCACGGATGCTGTTGGCCAGATCTTCGATATCTTCCTGGCTATATCTTTTACGCGGCTGGTCAGGGTTGGGCGTGACCCGTTTTGTCAGTACCATCTGGCCGACTGCGGCCCCAGGGACGATATGATCTAGGAATTTGTTGGAGACGAATTTAGGCATCGCTCAATGATCTCCTGTGTGAGGTGGGTAAACTCTTCACTGCCCCGTGATCGTGGTGCGTGGTCGAAGATGTTTTTGCGATAGGCAGGACTCTCTTCCAGGCGCACGGAGCGATGAATAACCGTCTCAAACATGGTTTCGCCGAAAAGGTCTAAGACATCACCTTTGATGTCCTTTGCAAAGGTCAGACGATCGTCGATCATGGTGATTAAAACACCCAGTAGAGAGAGTTTCGGGTTCGCCCGTTGGCGTATCGTCTGGTAAGTCTGAATGATATTTTCGATCCCCTTCAGTGCGAAATAACTGACCTGCACGGGAATGACCAGATGAGTGGAGGCGATCAAAGCGTTAGAGGTCAATACCCCAATGGAGGGTGGCGTGTCGATGATAACACAATCATATTCATTTTTTTCCAGGGCGATCTGGAGCGAATGATATCCGTCTACCCTTTCCCGCAGCCTGTTCTCCAGCATAGCCATTTCGATAGAGGCCGGAGCAATGTCCATGTTCTCCGATATATTTTGAATCACCTCATTGATTGGTACTTCGTCGTTTAGCACATGGTAAAGGTTCTTCGCCAGCTGATTTTGATCCAGGAACATTTCACTGGCCGAACTTTGTGGGTCCATATCAACCAGCAGCGTTTTATAGCCCATGCGAGCAAGGCAGTTGGAAACGTTGATCGCGGCTGTCGTTTTACCAACGCCACCTTTTATATGGGAAAAGGCTATCGTTACTGGCTGGAGCGGCTTTTTACGAGGCCTATGGGGTTTAGTCTCTTTCCTTTTGGCCTTTTTCGCCACGTTCTCCTCCTTCGTTATCTGCCGTCAAGACATCCATCAGAATATATCACGTACAACAACGATCCTTTTCATTTCTGGATATCGATCTCATCTGTTTTGTTCCGGTGGGAATAATACGGCCATAAGTTTATATGGCTGTAACGGGTAAGTCAATAATATTTTCAGTATGTTGCATGGTGAGATTTTGTCAGGGACGGTTCATATCATAAGACTGAATTTGGAATTGACAATCCCTGAAACCATGGTACATTCCATGACATAAAGGTGATATCCTGAACCTTAAAAGTTGTCTCTAAAACAAAACGACACCATCTGAAAGGATCCACTATGAAGGCTGGCCAAATTATAGCGCCCGAGCAGATCGAGATCGTCGAAGCGGAACGGCCTGACCTGGTGCTGGAAAGAAACGATCCGAGTGCGCTCAAAGACAAAGTATTGGTGCGTACCATCAATGCAGCGGTATGCGGCAGTGATCATCTGTTGTTCATGGGAAACGGCACGTATCCAGCCCCGGTTGGTATGTCCCTGCACGAGAGCATCGGCATTATAGAAAGATCATGGACAGATGGATGTAAGGAAGGCGACCTGGTCCTCGCATTGCCCACCTCATCGAACGCCATGGCGGAGTATTTTCTCGGTTTAGGTCCATCCGTAGTACCTCTGCCTGATGGCGTGCCCCAAGAAGAGCTGCTGATGGCGCAGCCCCTCGGTACGGTGATATACTGTCTAAAGCGATTGGGCCACTGGTTCAATGCCGAAGTGGCCATCGTTGGACAAGGGCCCATGGGCCTTCTGTTCACCACCATGATGCGTAATATGGGTGCCTCGTTGATTATCGGTATTGACCAGCATAATAATCGGCTGGAAGCTGCCAGACAAATGGGGGCAACACATACGGTAAATATTGCAGATACAGATCCTGTGGCGGCGGTCGCTGAGATTACCGAAGGACGAATGGCGGACTTGGTTATAGAAGTCGTTGGTGAAGAGGATGCCTTTAATCTTTGTATACAATTGGCACGCCGTAGAGGACATTTCATCAATTTCGGTGTGCCGCGTAAAGCACAATATACAGCCGATATGTATGAGCTGTTCCGTAGAAATCTTCAATTGACGACGTCTGTCGGTCCAGATATTCACATCGATTTCAAAAGCGCCATGCAGATGATCGCCGAGAAACGGGTCGATCTGGCCCCGATGATCTCTCACAAACTTCCTTTCGCCCATGCCCAGGAAGCGTTCGAATTGGCGACAAAACGTAAAGGAGAGTGTATCAAGATCGTAGTCGATTTTGAAGAAAAGGGCGTGAACAGGTGACGGCGTCAAACCGTTGCACCGTTGCTTCAATGCCGGGTATACTTAGCGGTTTAGCATTTTATCCCACAGTGGCAGGAGCGAAAATATGAGACATAGATTAAAGATAAAATGGTTGGCAGGGTGGATATGTGGATTGCCACTTTTGGCATGCGGTGGTGACAGCGTGACCGCAGATGATCCCTGGCCAATCGTGCAAAAGGTCCTTGCAGAGACCAAAGATATTGTTGTGCTGGACGGCATTGAACAAGCGCCCAACAAATACGCTGGTACAGAAGTCGCAGATTATGGGGACTGGATGGTCCAACACCTGCTCTCCGATCCGGAAAATTTCAACCCGTATACATCCAGTGACCAGGGCGCGACAGCGATCCATAATTATGTGTTTGAGCCCTTACTCTATCCAGAGAACGATCCGCCTTACACGCAGAGAGGCTACATCGCCAAAGACTACCCCGTTGTTTCAGAAGATAAACTAACCTATACCTTCCAGTTACGTGAAAACGTCCGTTTTGCCGATGGGAAGCCACTTACGGCAGCCGATGTCATATTTTCCATGAAGGCTATCCAGTGTTCGGCGGTCATGGCCCCCCATCTTCGCAATTATTATTCCGCAGTGGTTGATGTGAAGCAGAACGGCGATTATGAGGTCAGCTTTATCTGCAAAGAGCCTTATATATTGAATGATCTTTTTCTCGGGGGGATTCAGGTCCTTCCCAAACATTTTTATGATTCGGATGGCTTGCTTGATCCGGTACCGGTGAGTAATTTGATCGATAACTCCTGGGATAAAAGTCGCCATGCCGACCGGGTGAATCGATTTGGTGAACAGTTCAATCAGAACTTCAATCGTAATATGATGGGTTCCGGACCCTATATGGTCAAAGATTGGGACAGCGATGTCGTAACCGGGGAGAAGATCGTACTTTCCCGGAATGATGCTTACTGGGGTAAAGGCTTGGATGGTCTACCTCCAACCGGTCATATGGATAAGATTGTATTCAAAATCATCCTCAATCCGGATGCGGCTTTTATCGAACTGATCAATGGAAATCTCGATATACACAGTATGCAAGCCCTCGAGTTCAAAGAGAAAAGCTGGTCGCCAGATTTTATGAATCGTTTCATGAAGGGGATTCAATATGCCGGCGGCTATAACTATATAGGGTGGAACAATACCCATCCCATCTTTAAGGATAAACGCGTCCGGCAGGCGATGACACAGTTTACGGATCGGGAAGGCCTGGTAAAGAATCTGCTTTTCGGCCTTGCGGAAACCGTCGAAGGCCCTATTCACAAATTTCGACCAGAATATAACCATGATCTGGCTGCCTATGAATTTAATGCGGAAGAAGGCTTGGCCTTGCTCAAAGAAGCCGGGTGGGCGGATACGGATAATGACGGCCTCCTTGACAAAGAAATTGAGGGTGAAAAGGTTCCGTTCCGATTTGAGTTTCTGGTTAATACCGGCAATTTACTTCGAAAGGACATTGCCCTGACGCTTCAAAGCACCCTTGAAGATGTGGGGATCGATTGCCAGGTCAGGGAGTTGGACTGGTCGATCTTTCTGGAACGGGTGAAAAATAAAGATTTTGCGGCGGTGACGCTGGGCTGGAGCGGCGGAACCGGTGTGGCTTTTCCGCCGGATGCCTATCAGATCTGGCATTCATCAATGGCTGAAGGCAACGGGTCTAATTTTATCAGTTACAAAAATGAAGAGGTGGATAAGATCCTCGTCGCTTATCGCCAGGAATTCGATCAGGATAAGCGCATTGAGATGTACCGGCGTTTTCAGGAAATTCTTCACGAAGAACAGCCCTATACCTTCCTCTGGAAACAACGGGTGGCCAAAGCTTACAGCCGTCGATATCAAGGCGTAAACTGGTATCCGGTCGGCCCGGTCACGCAGGAATGGTGGGTAGAACCTACCGACCGGCAATATTAATAAACGAAATTCCAGGTAGATAAGTGGGCAAAAACAGGATATTATCTTAACCTGCCCACTTGCCTACCTGCCGCTCTAAGCCTATGCTAAATTATATTGTCCATCGTACCCTGCTTATGATTCCGACCCTCATCGGAATCACGATTATCTCATTTTTCATTATGCATCTGGCTCCGGGTGATCCAGTTGATCTATTCCTGGGCGGTGCAGCAGGTGGGGAAGGTCTCTCTGCTGATCGACGGATGGACATTGAAAAAACACGTCAGGCGCTTCGAAAGCAAATGGGGTTGGACCGCCCCCTCCACATTCAATATACGAGCTGGGTGACTGGTCTTGTCCTGAAGATGGATGCCTTGGATGAGCTCGATCGGATGGCGTTGCTGGCAGACGAATTGCTGAGCCAGTTGACCGAACAGGAACGGGCCGCACTCGTGCCGTTGGATCGACTTCAACAAAAAGAGCAATTCTTGCCCCTTGTGCTTCAAACGGCACCAGAAAAAGCCCGTGAATTGGCCCAATCTTCTTTTTGGGAGGGGCGAACGTTTAATGCAGAAGGCAACTATCGCTATCGGGGTGGTGGCATTGAACTGTTTATTTTAGGCGGATACCAGTTTGTCACGCTTGATTTCGGCCGGTCTTTCAAGGATAACCAACCGGTGATCAATCGTATCCTGAAACGATTACCTGTTACCCTGGAAATTAATATCATTGCTATTATCATCGCCTATCTGGTCGGTTTACCACTCGGTATCTTACTGGCGATTAAGCAAAACACGCCCCTCGACAGGTCGCTGACCACGGGGACATTCATGCTCTGGTCCATGCCTTCCTTCTGGGTGGGTATGCTGCTCATTATATTCCTGTGTAATCGAGAGTTTTTCTACTGGTTTCCGGCCTCAGGCATTCAATCTCTACAGGCCTCGAATGAATGGAGTCTCTGGCACCGCTTTACCGACCATGTGTATCATATGTTCCTGCCGGTACTGACCTCTGCTTACATCAGTTTTGCAACCATCTCCCGCTTCATGCGGACGAGCATGCTGGAGAATCTGCGGCAAGATTATGTCCGGACGGCCCGAGCCAAAGGGTTATCAGAGCATACGGTTGTCTTCCGGCATGTGTATCGTAATTCTTTGATTCCTATCGTAACCACTTCGGCCGGATTGTTACCCGCGCTGATAGCAGGCTCTGTATTTATCGAAACTATTTTTACTATTCCCGGGATGGGTTATTTAAGTTTTGAGTCCGTGCTCAACCGGGATTATCCCATGGTCCTGGCGATATTTACCATCAGTTCGACCTTGTCCCTGATGGGTATTCTGGTCTCAGATATTCTACTTAAAGTTGTTGACCCGAGAATTACCTTCGATCAGTTTCAGGGGTAACCTGTAAATAGTGATGGCCTGATTTTCTAATAGTTTCACCCACGCACGCATCAATCCCGATTTATAACATCTCCAGCACGGCGACCGCCTGTTGCCCTCGCTCACCGTTCGGGTCGAGTTTGATGACGCGCTTCAACGCGAGGATGGCATGATCATCACCCTGGCCAGCGCGTTCGAGTGCTTCTTCAAAGCCCTTGGCACCGAATGCTTCAATCGTTGGCAATATTTCCAGATTCAAATGCTTCCAGTAGTGTTGTAAATCCGTAAACTTCCAATCCCTATAGACTTCGTCCCAACTGAGGGGATGAATACGCCCTAAATGGGGGTTGAGCATATGTTCTGCAATAGGCAGGCTGGTGGATTGATAGCGGTTGTCGAGTGAGAGGCGCAAACGGTTTTCCGTGACGTTGGGCAGGGCCTGATGGACGGTGAGGCTATGAAAGATGAGTGTGTCCCCACATTCATAGTCTGTCGTCACCCAGTCATTTTCCAATTCTTCCTGATGAATCGCCAGACCACCGGCCCCTAAAGAGAAATGGTGCTCATGGACGGCATTAACCTTATGGGAGCCCGGCAGTACGGCCAGACCGCCCAGATCAGCTGGACAGTCTCCTATCGGCGCCCAGCAGGTATAGGTATCGTAAACGCCTTGAAAATGGACAAAATCCTGATGGACCGGTGTGGTATGGGCGGTGTATTTGGGAAACCAGAGGCGGGCGATTTTCTGTGGGTGTGATAGGACCGGACCACCGATTACTTTTTCCATCATCGCCATCATTTCGGGCCAGTGTCCCGCCCGGTGAAAGGCCTCCAATTTATACATCTCATGGTATACGGTCGGATACTCGATGTCACCCTCTGTACATTGTTTTGTAATGTCAGCGAGACCATCCATGGGGTCTGTTCCCTTGATCAGCCAGCCGCCGTTCATAATGACCTGCATAATCTCCTGCCGCAGCGCCATCAGTTTATCTGGATCTTGCAGCTTCTTAATAAAAAGATAGCCGTCTTCATGCATACGATGCTGTAATGCTGCGGCATCGCCCAACACATCGTTTGACACACGAAATTCGTTCAGTTTGGTGTTCATGACGATCTCCGGCAAGGGGAAGCGACGAAACTTCCTCCTCAGGGTTCAATGTGTATCTGTTCGGTAACATCCTTGTTTTTGCCACCAGCCATATGAGATAAAATGGCGTATATAAAAAGGATGACGCCGGTCATTTCAAGGGCTTCTTCGAGGACGGTCGTCAGGTTATATTCCAGGGTATCGAGCAGATCCTCATCGGCATACCAATCCGTCGCGCTTTCAATACCGACCGCCGCCCCTACATAAATGGCACCGCTGAGCATAAACAGGAGCCGCGTGCGCGACGGAAGATAGTTCAGGAAGGGGATATAAATAAATCCGACAAGCATAGAGACCATGGCACCCGGTAGGGTCCAGGAAAAATCGGTAAGGGTGTTCAACGTTTCATGTAGACCGACCACTTCATCGAGAGATAAAAAGCAGAAACCCAGGCCCAGGATCATCCAGGACATATGGTGGGGCAATTTCGCCCCACGTAGCCGACGGGCCTGTAGAAGCAGCAACCGGGCTGCGAAAAGCAGGATCACCACCGTAAACCAGGTTCCAAAGCTCTGTTCTTCATCCAGGTCAAACAGTTCCCGTAAGAGCCACGGCAGTTCTGTCATGGTATAGTGGACGATCATCACAGCGATATGGCAGGCTGCCAGTACCAGCATGATGATCGTCAGTTTGAGCGGGAGACGGTTTACCGCGTAGGTCGATTGGATACCGATAATGACTTTTTTGGCCATGGGGCGTTTCAAGTTTCAAGTTTCAAGTTTCAAGTTGATTATGGAGAAGATATATTGGATACAGGATAGTTCAAGTATATTCATTCCAATTTATATATGAAATGTCTTGACGATATGGGTGGAATAATAAAAATTGCCATCCAATAATGCAACAAACTGATAAATCAATCAATACGAATCCGGGGGATCTATGAAAGCGGCGGTCATGGATGCATTTTGTACACCATTGGAGATACGGGAGGTACCGGACCCTACACCGAAAGACGACGGGGTGGTGATTGAAGTAAAAGCTAACGGCATTTGCCGAAGCGACTGGCATGCGTGGATGGGCCATGATTCGACAATTAAATTGCCCCATGTCCCGGGACATGAACTGGCCGGCGTGATCGCTGCGGTGGGAAACCGGGTTGTAAATTGGCAGGTGGGCGATCGGGTGACTGTCCCGTTCTGTGAAGGATGTGGGGTGTGTCCCCAATGTCAGGCCGGCAATCACCATATTTGTGACGACGAATACCAACCTGGATTTACAGGCTGGGGGGCCTTTGCACAGTATGTCGGGATTCCCTATGCCGACGCAAATGTGGTTGGTCTTCCGGATGACCTGGATTACATCGAAGCGGCGAGTTTAGGCTGCCGGTTTATGACGGCTTTCCGTGGCGTCGTGGACCAGGGGCGGGTGTCCGGGGGAGATTGGGTCGTCGTCCATGGTTGCGGCGGTGTGGGCCTGTCGGCCACGATGATCGCCTCTGCAATGGGGGCCTATGTTATTGGGGTGGATATCGATGAGGCCAAACTGACGCTCGCCCATGAACTTGGTGCAAAAATGGTGCTCAACGCCGAATTGAGCAAGGATGTCGCGGAAGATATTATTTCGATGACGAGGGGCGGTGCAGATATTTCTATCGACGCCCTGGGCAGTAAAATTACCAGCCGAAATTCGATCCGGTGTCTTCGCAAGCGCGGACGTCATGTGCAGATCGGCCTGACCTTGGCTGATGAAGCGAACGTGTCGATACCAATGAATGAGGTGATCGCCCGGGAACTGGAAATTGTCGGTAGCCACGGTATGCCCGCCCATCGATATGAGGCGCTCCTTCGGATGATCTCCTCGGGCGTTTTACATCCCAAACGACTCGTAGGTAAAACCGTCTCCCTCGAAGAGGCCGGCCTCGAATTGGAAGCCATGGGTCGGTTCGGTCAGCAGGGGGTGACGGTGATTGATAGGTTTTAGGGGAATCAGCGAATCAGCGAATCAGCGAATCAGCGAATCAGGGAAGATTTTTTATTTTCTGGCGCGTTGGATATTTAACTCTTTTATAAGCAGTGCGATGATTTCGTCGATCAATGAAAATCGAGGGATGAGGATGTTCGGGTTAAGAAGGCGGTGGCTTCGATATTACCATCCTTTGGTTTCTCTTGCTGATCCCAAGGCATATCTAAGAAAAAGGTATGCGCGCCTTGCCAATGAGTCCACGGCCTTGCCCTTCTTCTGTTGTATCCTCTCAGTTTCTCAGTTCCCCTACTCATACTGCAAAGCCTCCACAGGATTTCCCCGTGCTGTTTTGATCGCCTGATAACCGACAATAAGCAACGCAATGACCAATGCGCCAAGGCCTGAAATAACGAAGGTTGTCGCGGCCATATCCACTCGGTAGACGAAGCTGGACAGCCAATAGCTCATAGCATAACAGGTAAAAGGAACAGCCAGCACGTTGGCAATCAAGACCGGTCGGACAAAATCCCAGGTCAGCATGGGTAAGATAGAGGGTACGGACGCCCCCAGGACTTTTCTGACGCCAATTTCCTTGGTGCGCTGTTCAGGTGTGAAGGCGATCAGACCCAACAGACCAAGGCAGGCGATGACGATGGCCATCCCTGAGAAGATGCCGAATATCCGGCTCAATTGTTGCTCTGATCGATACGGTCTGTTTAGATCGTCATCCAGGAAAAAGTAGGTGAATGGCCGGGTAGGAAATATCGTCTCCCAAGTGGTTTCAAGGGCAGCGAGGGTAGCCGGGATCTCGTCATAGGGTCGGCCTCCGAAATATCTCCTGGCCATCTCCTCTGTAAGAACAATCGTATACGGATCTTGTAAAGCACGGCGGGCGTCCCCTTCCTTCAAACTGAATGAAAAGACGTCAAACAAAGGACTTTCAGCAAAAAAACCCTTCGTTTTCATAAAACTGTTTATCTCCCTTTGATACCACGCTCGAAAATCGGGCGAAGGGCACCGCCTGTTCCACCTCAGGGAAATCCTGTTTCAAGGTAGGTGCCAGCAACGGCGCCGCCCGTGCAAATGCCCGAACGCCAGCCTCGTCTGCGTATTCTCCAGCAACACGGTAGATGCGGTCCGCCCGTGCATGAAACTGGTCATAGCTGAGTTCGTCTTGCACCTATAGCATGATGATAAGACAACAGGCCATACCCAGCGCCAGCCCCAGAATGTTGATGACAGCATACGCTTTATGTTTGGCAATATGTCGTAAGGCGGTTTTCAGATAACTGCTGATCAAAAGGTCTCCGGGAAAAGATCGGTCCTTGTTTGAGTAAGGAGTATTAAACAGTGGCAAATTCTGGGATAGAGGTAATGGGGGAATATTAGGGGGGTTAACCGATTAAACCGTCCGCAAACGGACACTGGATGCGCGCCAGCGGACAAAAGGCATGCAACGCAACTAAAAAAACAGGCACTTTTGGGAAATGGTAAGATTTTAAACAGATTGAATTGACTGATATAGAGGATGACCATTTTCAGGCGAGGATAGTGCTGAAGAAGAATGGGGATATAGCCCACATCGACTGCATACCGGTAGACGCCAGAGCCCTGGCCATGTCCCTCCAGGCGAGAACACATGATCCGGTGCCCATGGTATATTTCTGAGAAACTGGTGGCATGTGATGCTTTATAGTCGGATGATACCACCGCGGTATAAAACAAAATTCGCTGATGGTTGGTACCCAGCGGGCACCTCTCGATCCCTTCGTGATGGCGAGTCCCTAGAGGACGTTGCGAGCCTTTAAGGATTCACAGATTCACAGATTCACAGATTCACACCATAACATACGGTCGACCGCAGACCATGCGCGTATTCTTGTCTGGCCTGGCGGTCGGCAACATGACGGACAGACCCTGGTCTGCCAGGTTCCATTCAGAGAAATCGGGGGACGTATGCTTAGGGACCGGCCGCAGACGGATGGCCCGCCGCGCTTGCCAGAACTGGCTGAACCGTTCTACATCCCACACCGGGATACGGTGAGCCTGGGCGAATTGGAACACAGGCGTCCAGAGCGGGGCGCTGTAGGTGGCAAAGGAAACGGGATGGGCATTTGCACACATCATACTGGCGGTTTGCCCGGCATTTCGCTCCATAAGGCCGGTAATCAACGCGACCCCCTCATCCGGAGACAAATTGAGTGACCATTCGAATCCCTGGCCGCCCAGCGTGGTTTCGTCGGAGAATTGGGTGGGAAGCTGGTAGACCGGAAGCACGTCGCCGCTCAGGTCCGCAAATCGGATAGGCAGGCCAGCCCCATTCATAAAACAGCGGCCTTGCGGAAGGAGGGAAAAATAGTTGGTATCGAAGGTAAAGCCATGTCGGTGCTCAATACGTGCCCCCTCGATATACCCGCTCCAGGTGATACAATGGTTACGCACAGATGGACTCGGTGGACGACCGTAATTATCCTGGAATTGTTGTACATGATCACGCAAGGTCTGGTCCCATAATGGGAGAGACGGGGGAGGCAGGTCGGGGTGCACGGAGAAGTCGAATCCCCTGCGACCCAGGCTTTCGAGCCATCCTCGATCCATGATGCTATCCTTCTGAACGAGATAGAAGGTTAATCGCGCATCATAAGTTTCGCAGGCTTCGATCAACTGCTCAAAATGCGTCCTGGTAGACCAGTCATCGTCGGAGGTAAAGACCAGCATGGTGTCGGCACGATTGGGGAAATACCATAGCCAGGGGAGCACCGTATCTTCCGGCCATGCCCGTTGAACTAACGTCCTCAGAAAATGGCAATGTAGATCTGCCGTGGGCCAGTCTGCGGTCTGTCGATCCTGCCAGCCTTCAAACAGATCAGAGGGGCGCATGCGTGCGAAGCCGGAGGAGCGGCATCCGCCCAGAAGCGGGTTGCCCTGGCGAAGCAGATACACGCATTGAACCGGATCATAGGCCAGGATGAGGATCACCCCGTCGCCTTCCGCCAACTCAATCATCGCAGGATGTCCCGTGGTATGGCCATCCAGATCGTGTAAGGCCATCGTATCCGTATGATCCTGATTCTCAGCGGCGCTGTAGTGTTGTATCCATCCTTTAATGGGTAAACCCACCTCCGGATAGCCTGGCAGGGCCACGGGCAAGCGGCCTTCCATGGTGCCCTGGTTCAATGGCCGCAGGCCAAGGGTTTTGGCCAGAGCTTCACCCGGCGTGCAGCAGATCAGCCCCCCACCGTTGTAAACAAAATCGATTAATAACTGGACTGCATCGGGACAGGGATCAGCCGCCCCGAGCAGAACAAGGGAACGCCCATCGAGCAAATCCGGTGTCAATACCTCCAGATAAGCGGTCTCAACATCATTAATACCCTCCAGGTACAACAATTCTGCATACGCCTCAGGGGACGAAAACCATCGGTCGGAACGCGCTGCCAGAACCAGAATGCTGGCAGGAGGTGACATTGGTGATTTTTTATTTTTTGCTTGATTCATATCATTAACAGGTGAAAAGTCCTGCATCTTAACAAACCCCAATTCTCAATTTTCATTTTTCAATTCTCAATTAAAACGCTGGTATCTTCACCGGCAGTCCCGTTCGAATGGATTGATAGGCGCAGATGGCAGGGGCGATGGACCGGGCCGCCTCCCGGGCATTGATGGTGGCGGGACGATGCGCCCGGATGGCTTGAATAATATCTTCAACCATGTGAATTTCCGAGGATCCATGGCCGCCTGCGCCGTGGCCGGGCCGCGAGGCATAGGGTACAGCCAATTTTTCCAGCCGATCCATATACGGAATCTTTTCAGTGAAAAACAACCCCTCGGATGCCTGACGTGAGGTTTCGAATGTCCCTTTATCACCGAACAAGTTAAAATAGAGACTGTAAGGACGAACCATCACATAACTGGCTTCCACCTTACTGATCAGCCCGGACGCCCCCTTGAGTAACGCTATGGTATTGGCCGGCTCGTGGTGCGGTTCTACATAGGGCACATTCCCGTAGGCGAAGACCTCAACCCAATTGGTTTCCCCTGTGAGCCAGCGCAGGGTGTCGAAAGCATGGGGGCCGCCCCCCAGAAAAGTGGTCTGAGGGCGTTCGGGATTAAAGCGCCAGTGGGGTTCACCGGAGTCCGGTTCTGTTTCCCGCCAACCTTCCATGCGGAGGTTGTGCAGATAACCGGCTTCACTCTGAAAAAGACGGCCCCAATAGCCCTCATCTGCCATCTTCTTTGCAGCCTCCAGATAAGGAAACCACCGTACTTCATTACCCATAGCGTACACCAGACCGGTTTTTTCCTCTAAGGCGATCAATTGCTTCAATTCTGTGATTTCATAAGCGGCCGGGATTTCACTGAGCACGTGTTTCCCCGCTTCCATGGCCTGAATAGCCTGCGCGGCATGCTCATGGTCGGGGGTGCCGATGACGATAAGGTCAATGGTCCGGTCATCAAGCATCTCCTCATACGTCGGATAGACCCGCTCGATATCGTGTTGTTTGACGGCCTTTTCAGCACGGGCGCTGCGGATATCACAGAGGCCCGTGAGCAAGAGATCGTCGGGAAAGGTGTTACGGCATGTCGCCATAAACAAGGCCCTTCCAGCACCCAGGATACCGACACGAATAGGCTGAGGCAAAATGGATCTCCTAATGGGTATGGTCTGAGCCATGGGTATGGGCGCTATGATAGTGGCGGGCGATTAGATCCGCACCGAAATCATTATCGGGATTGCGCCAGACCGTATGTACATGGTTGGCATCATTCTGTACATTGTCATACTCAATGAGAAACTGCGTCCCTTGAAGGCGATAATAATGGGGTTGACGACGCTCCAATCCCCCTGCCCAGGCCAGGTGGATATGGTCGAGGCCGAGTTTCGTCAAGCGTTCAAGTTCAATGTCGGCAATGGCCTCCGGCATGCGGTGGATATATTCATGGATCAACGTTTTCAGGAGGTCCTGTTGGCTCTGATTCATGGCCGACGAGATGAGTCCTTTCGGAACATCCGTATACCGGACGGCATCAAAGGACACCTCCGTTCGATCTAATCGGTCCGGACGTTCAGTTGTTTCCTTTACAAAGGGCTGATTGACCGTAACGATATCTCCCGGTGGAACGGCGGAAATAATCGCTCTATGCCGCTGTTCCTCATCGAATGAACAAATCAATTCCCGCCCCAGATCTTCTACCTGGCCCAGCGGTCTCAGTGAAGCCACACCATTCAGGGCCGCCTCCGCTGGATTAGAACCGAAGAACGTTGGCGTTGGTGAAACAATGTGTCCCTTGACGATCGTATAGTTTAAAGAAATATGATGCCCCTCAAATTTCCATCCCCAGGGGTCTACATCTGATGGGGTGCCAAAGAGACTAATATAAAAGATCTCTGGATCTCGTTTGAACCCATCCGGCTTCCACCCTTCAATGGCGTCCAGCGTGGTCTCCAGCCCGATAATGGTCGCTGCGGTAACATAGCCGGACCGACTCAGCCCGGTGGCGACCAGCTGATGGGCCAGTCGCCGTTGGCTGAAATCCATGTCGGCAAGCGTCAACCCTTTCCGGGGTACCGGGGGATAATCCCAGAAGGTCCGGGTCTGTGTATCGTCAAAGGATAGCAAGGCTTTCTCTCGCTGGTCCGGTGCCAGAGCGGCAAGGAAATTGTTGGCGGCTTCGCCCATACGTTGTACAAGCTGACGGATACTCTGGTTGGTCAGAAGGTCAGACTTTTCAGCAGGCATAAGGCACTCCGGTTTTGCATGACATGGGTTCGAGGTCAGAAGGGCTGTGGATAGGTTTACGCCAGTGGACCCGAAATCAGATTATATTTTTCATGGTCTATATCCTATCAAAAAGAGATGATTCCAGGATAGAGTCAAGGTCAAAAGATCTCGATGATATAGTCTTTTGACGGGCGTTATTTATCATAATGAGGAAAACATTGACATCATGAAACCGTTGTCATAAGGTTGATGAGCAAATGCACGGGTACAGAAGGTAGGCGCAGGGTACTGAAGTCCCCATGGCTAATGGATACAACCTTATAATTACACAACGGGAACCGCATGACCATTTGTTACACCGGGGCTAAGAATCTGCACACAGAGCGATGGGTGACCTATTTTGCTGCATGTGGTCATGAGGTCCATTTAATCATCGATGAACCTGTAGACTATGAAGGGATCATCATTCATAGCCTGGATCTTAAAGTCGATAAAACCCTCTCTTACTTTTTTAAAAAACTATTTAAGATAAGAAAGCTTGTTCGCCAGATAAAACCGGATATTCTGCACGCGCATACGATTACCACAGAAGGCTATATTTGTGCGTTGACGGGATTTCACCCATTTGTCGTGACCATCTGGGGCAGCGATATTTACCTTCGACCACATACCGGATTTGACGAGCGGTTATTTACGCAGTTGGTGCTAAAACGAGCCGATCTGGTTACCGCCGATTCACAGGACCAGATTAATGCGGCGGTCGCCCTCGGAGGCAGGGCGTCGAAATGTGAGGTGATCCAGTGGGGGCTTGATTTAAACCTGTTTCAGCCGATGGATGCGACCGCCATTAGATCTCAGCTCGGTTTTGGTGAGGACCCCGTTATTCTGAGTCCACGGAAGTTCACCCAACTGTATAACATCGATGTCCTCCTCCGGGCATTCAAAGAGGTTCTGGTGACTTTGCCAACGGCGAAAATGATCCTTACCGGCTCGGGGGCGGGTGAAGAAGAAATCAAAGCCCTGGTCCATCACCTTGGTCTCGACGGGCAGATTCATTTTACGGGCTATGTGGACTATGATGAATTGCCGTTATATCTTGCGGTTGCCGATGTATCGGTCTCTGTGCCTTCATCGGACGGGACGGCCATGGCGGTTCTTGAGGCCCTGGCCTGTGAAGTGCCCCTGATCGTGAGTGACCTGCCTTCCAACCATGAATGGATAAAAGACGGGGTAAACGGCCTCATAGTCCCGGTACAGGATGAGAAGGCCCTTACCGGCTGCCTGCTCGAGGTACTTCAGAACAGGCAGACATACCGGGACCGGTTCAAAGAACAAAATCGAAACCTGGTCCATGAACGGGCGGACCGGGAAGCCAATATGAAAAATATGGATATCATCTATCAACGGCTTATCGAAGGGCGAAAAAAATAAAGGCTCTACGCTTTTTACCGATGCTCAGCTTCTTAGAAAGGATTACCCATGGCGCACAAGATCGGACTCATTGGATGCGGCGGTATCAGCTCGGTATGGATTGACGCAGTAGAGGCGACATCGGACTGCCATATTGCATTAACCTATGATGTGGATACGGAGGCCGCTACCCGACGGGCAGCTGAAATCGGTGCCCAGCCAGCGACCACACTTGAAGGCCTCCTGTCATCAAAAGACATCGATCTGGTTATTATCGGCACGCCAACCTTTACGCATCCTGATCTGGTCGTCCAGGCAGCGGAAGCGGGCAAACATATCCTGTGCGAAAAACCGATGGCCCTGAATTTGAATGATTGCCAGCGGATGATCGATGCATGTGCTACGGGCCACGTTAAGCTGGCCATCGGCCATAGCCTTCGTTTCTGGGGCGCCTTTCTTAAAATACGGGACCTGATTAAGGCAGACGCCATAGGTACGCCCTCCATCGGACAGATTCATCGGATGGGGCCAGCGAAAGTGACCCCTGCTGATGCAGAGGAGCAGAACAACCTGGCACCCTGGAGAAAAGATACACGCTATTCCGGTGGGAACATTCTGGAAGGATCGATACATGAACTGGATTTTTCCAGAGCGATATTCGGTGAGGTCGCCTCCGTTTATTGTACCGTTTCTGGCAAGGAGACCTATGGGGCCTATCGTAGCCCACTTGTTATTCAGGCGCAGGTTGCTTACGAGGCGAAGAGCGCAGCGACCTTAAGGATGGGTGGTATTGTTGCATTTCCGTGTAATGGGACCTGGATCGGCGGTACGAAAGGTACCCTGGCGTTTGATGCCTGGAATGGCCCGGTGAGCTATCATAAACCGGATGCCACCGAGCCCGATCTGATCTCCTGTGACCCTACGTCCGCCTACGAACTGGAATTAAGGGACCTGTTACAGGCCATCGCGTCTGATAATGAGCCGGAGAACAGCGGCCTGAATGGGAAGAAAAATATTGGGCTTGGCCTGGCGATGTATCATTCGATGGCCCAGGGCCAACGCATTGATTTTGAAGACGGCCTACCCATCGGGGTGACCGGGGATTATCAGTACGAAGGCCCCTTCGGCATAAAATAAGAATGTTAGAAAGTTAGAAAGTCGAAAAGTTATAACGTGGCCCAATCACCCAATTACCAATTATTATGACCTCACCCACACCCGAAAATATTGCATTTTTCCGGAAGTACGGTTACTGGCTGAGTCCGCCATTATTTACTGAGATGGAGATAGCAGACCTGCAGAGCCACCATGAACAGGTCGTTCAAGGCAGGTATGAAACAGATCGTCCGCCACTGAGCCGTAAGCCTGAACCGGGGCACACATCCACCTTGGTCCAGGTGAACAATGCCTATTGGACCGACGCGACCATTGCCAGAGTGGTGCTTAACGAGCGAATTGGTCGGATCGCCACCAATTTGGCTGGTACATCGGGGATGCGGTTATGGCACGATCAATTGTTGTATAAACCAGCACAAAGTGGCGAGGACGGGCATATCGGCTGGCATCAGGATGCCGGTTACTGGGCATGTGTTGATCAGGTCGAGTACGCGGTCACCGCCTGGGTTGCGGTCGACGAAGTAAATGAGGAAAACGGGTGCATGGAAGTGGTCCCTGGAAGCCATACCTGGGGCTTCGTGAAAGAAAATCATTTTCACGAAAAGAATTTGGAGGACCAGAGCCGTCGTATTGAAGCGGCCACCGGCAAGCCTTTTGAAACGACCTGTTGCGTGTTGCCCGCCGGCGGTGTCAGTTTTCACCGAAGCTGGACCATGCACGGCAGCCGTTCCAATCGCAGTCATCAACCCCGGCGATCTATAGCCATCCATATGATCCCGGATGGGGCGCGTTATGTCGCTGGACAGGGCGATGGACATTCCAGCAACACATTGCTTCAACCCCAAGATGGTGATCCATATGCAGGCCCCTATTTTCCAGTTTTATACCGTCGTGATGAACCCCTTGCAAATATCTGGGCTACGGCGGAATAAGAAAGCACCCATCGATCTGATGGGTGCTTGAGATTTTAAAGACCCAAAGACCAGGGAGGAAGGATCATGAGCATGAATATGGATATGAGCAATATTTATCAGAAACGAGAAGCGGCATCCCGCTCCCTCAGTGCAGAAAACTACCGGGGTGAAAAAGGCAAAGGCGGGATGGCCACAACGGAAACCACCTTGTTTCCCAATGGCGCGAATTGCGCCCGTGAGTTAGGCCAGGGTTGGAAAGTTTCCCCCTGTTTACCCATCGCCGCCGGCGATGCCGTGACCATTATGGACAACGAAGGCCCAGGGGTTATCCGCCATATATGGATTACGCTTTCCCAGAAGTTTTACCGTAATGTGATCATTCGTATTTACTGGGACGGGGAGGAGACCCCTTCGGTAGAATCTCCCATCGGTGATTTCATGTGCTGCTCCTGGAATGAACGTCAGAAGATCCTGGCGCTGCCGGTCAATGTAAACTCATCCGGTGGGATGAACTGCTATCTCCCGATGCCCTATCGTAAACATGCCCGGATAACCATTGAAAATGATGGTCCCGAAGATTTACCACACTTCTTCTACACCGTCAACTACACACTGGAAACAGTATCCGATGATGCGCTTTATTTTCATGCCCATTGGCGCCGGACCAACCCGCTAACCTATGGTACAGACTATGTGATGATCGACGGTATTGAGGGGCAGGGCCAATATGTTGGGACGTTTATGGCCTGGCAGCAGAATAATGCCGGTTGGTGGGGAGAGGGTGAAATTAAAATGTTCCTGGATGACGATCAGGATTATCCAACCATCTGCGGGACCGGGACTGAGGACTATTTCGGTGGGGCCTGGTGTTTTTCTGATGGGGACTATTCAGCCCCTTACCTCGGTTATCAGCTGGTTTCCGGTGAAATGAACAGACCGGGTTCACGCTTGACCATGTACCGCTTTCACATGATGGACCCTGTATTCTTCAAATCAGCATTGCGGGTCACGATGCAGGCGATCGGCTGGCGTAGCGAGGGCCGGTATCTTCCCTTACAGGATGACATCTCCTCAGTAGTCTATTGGTACCAGACCTTGCCTCATGCGCCCTTCCCGCCCCTGCCGGACCGCAATGGGCGCGAGATTATTTGATGAGGCCCAAGGAGATGGTCCGAGGCGGCCAAGTCAACTTCCGCTAACGCCTGACTATTGAGCGGTAAGCTGTGGAAATCGAAGAAAATGGCTGGCCGTTTTGCCCATAACGGCCTCAAGCTCGTGCGGCAGAATATCAGGGATGGTCGTTTCGACAATGGTGGTGAGCTTGTCGTAACCGGGGTGCTCATAGATCCATGGAAAGTCTGTCGCCCACATGACCCGGTCGGCACCGAAATTCTTGACCAGGCCCGGTTGCCATCCGGAGATATCTTTATAGGGGAACGGTTCCCTGCTGAAGGCATATTGACCGGACATAAGCAGTGCGACATTTTCATACTTGCTCAGTCGATGGGTGGTATGAAACGCTGGATTATAACCCGGAATAGTAATCTGAGGACGGCCCCATTGATCACGGCTGAACTGGCCTTCACCAGGGCAGATCCCCAAATGGTTGAGGACCACGCGCACTTGGGGGAATGCCTCCACCATATAACCGATCTGATGGGCATCTCTTGCGGCGACATAGAGCCAGAGCACATAGTCTTTTTCCGCTGCATGCTGCCAGATGCGAAAGGTGTTGAAGGTCCGTATGTCGATCGGCTCAAAGGGGTCCGGCGGTCCCCCGATAGAATTAAGGCGAAATCCGACGATGCCCGTCTCGTCGGTTAACCGGTCCATATGATCCTCCGGTGTCGGTCGCAGGTGCTCTGGAATGAGGCCGATCCCCAGAAATTTTTGTGGATAAGTCGCGAGGCAATGTTTTAAGTACGCGTGGTGTTCATACGCTGTACCGCCGATCTGAACAAGCATCGCCTGATCGATCTCATTGGCCTCCATATGCGTCAACAAGGTCTCGACGGTCTCTTCCTGCTCCGCTGGTACTAACGGAGATATTTCACGGGGAAACTCAGAGGATGCTTTCGCAAACACATGCCCGTGTGCATCGATTCGTGGCATCATAACTCCTGGGGGCGTCATTGTTTTTTAAATGAACCACGGAGACCCTGTGTCCCCTGTGGTTAAATCGGTTAAGAGTCGTTTATAAACTGAATAAACGCCGGCGATCCGGTGTATTGGCCGATGATTCGATGGCGGCAAATTGGTCTCGTTTTACGCCATCCGTCGTCCGTTTTTCATAGATCAGGATGATCGATTTCCTAGGTACGCCTGAATGATTGTCCATCGCCACGTGCCAGCCGTATGAGTTGAACATGATGGCCGTACCTGCTTTACCCGTAAATCGTCTGTGTCCGGGCATGGCGTTCAAATCATGGACGCGCGTGTAAGGTCCCGTGCCCGGTTTATGGCTACCCGGAACATAGGCAAACTCACCGTTATTCGGTTCAACATCGTTGATATAGATCTGCACTTTGATGTGTAACGGATTGGTGTATGGTACATCGGGGTGCCAACTGGTATAGCTCATCACCCAGGGGGGAACGGTGCGCGCCTGTGGCCCTAAGAACATAAGCTCTTGATCCGTAAAGGCCATCAGGTGAGGGTAATAACTGGAATGGTCGACGATATCAATAAAAACCTCGTCTTTTTCGAGTATATCCGGGATATCATAAAATGTGGCTGCATGTAGCCCGCGTTCAACGGTCTGAAGCCATTCCTCTTTACAAGCAGCGGCCCAATGATCAAAGGCCGACTGCAAACGAGTCAGTTCCTCGCCCTGTATGGCATTCTCAAAAACAAGAAAGCCCTCATCGTCCCATTGACGATTGGCTTCTTTGGTCGGTTGTGTCATAGGATGTTCCCAAGTTGGATGTGAAGTGACTTTTGGGCCTGCAATTTATTATTATTCCAGGTAGCAAGTTGATTTTTTGTTCTACGTTGTGCAATGAAAAGTCATAATTTAATCCATATTATATTTACCCATGCAATCAATATTTGATCCCGTAAGAAGTCAAGGTCATCTTAATACACTTCTTGCTTGATTCTCAGGTCGTTATCTCATAAGTTGGTAGCGATAAACCTGGGGAGCTGATGTAATGTCCGATACACCGAATTTTCATATGACGCCAAAGGAGTTCCGTCGCCATGGATATGCCATGATCGACTGGATCGCTGATTATTATGAGCGCATCGAATCGTATCCGGTCCTATCGCAAGCCACGCCGGGGGATATTCGGGCGTCCTTGCCGGAGAATCCACCTGAGGAAGGGGAGCCTTTTGAAGCGATCATGGCGGATGTTGATCGTTTGATCATGCCGGGTATTACCCATTGGCAATCGCCTGATTTTTTTGGATTTTTCCCCGCGAATGCCTCTGGGCCTTCTGTCCTCGGTGATCTTCTCTCTTCTGGCCTGGGTGTTCAGGGGATGCTCTGGGCGACCAGCCCCGCGTGTACCGAGCTGGAAACCCATATGTGTGACTGGATTGTTGATTTACTTGGACTGCCCACCCACTTTAAATCTACCAGTGACGGTGGTGGGGTGATTCAGGACAGCGCGTCCAACGCGACCCTCTGCGCGGTTTTGTCGGCACGGGAGCAGGCGACGAACTACGGGGTGAACCGGGACGGTGGTAACGGTAAACTGGTCGCCTATACCTCGTCGCAGGCCCATTCCTCTATTGAAAAAGCCATTAAGATCGCTGGTTTCGGAACTCGCCAGCTACGGGTTATTCCGGTAGATGATCACTTTGCTATGCGGCCGGATGTATTGGAAAAACAGATTAGAGAGGACCTGGCCGCTGGCTTGACGCCATGCTTTGTGTGCGCAACGGTAGGGACCACCTCATCTTTAGCCATCGATCCAGTGCCGGAAATCGGACGGTTGTGCCGGCAATATCAGCTCTGGCTCCACATTGATGCAGCCCATGCCGGGACCGCCGCCCTTTGTCCTGAGTTAAGAGGCATTCATGATGGGATTGATCTGGCCGATAGCTATTGTTTCGACCCGCACAAATGGATGTTCACCAATTTTGATTGTGATTGTTTTTTTGTTAGAGATCGGTCCATCTTGATTAACACCTTGAGTATTTTACCGGAATACCTTAAAAATGAGGCCACAACCTCTGGCGCTGTGATCGACTATCGAGACTGGCAGGTTCCCCTCGGGCGTCGGTTTCGCGCCCTGAAATTATGGTTCGTTATCCGGCATTTCGGTACGGAAGGGCTCCGCAAGTATGTTCGATATCACGTGGCTTTGACACGCAAATTTTCAGACTGGGTAGGCAGTGACGGCCGTTTTGAATTCGTCGCGCCGCCGATGCTCAATCTGGTTTGTTTTCGACATATAGACGGGGATAAAAGAACACAGGAGATCATGGACCGGCTGAATGCGGACGGGCACATGTACCTGACCCACACAAAATTGAATGGCCGGTTCACCCTGCGCTTCTGCATTGGGCAAGTTCGGACAGAGGAAAAACACGTCGTTCAGGCGTGGGAACGGATTCAGGAGACTACGAGCAAATTGGAAAATTAGCGAATGACAGGTGAATTGGGGGCATAAGCATGAAGATATTAGATGTAAAAACACTGGCGATACCAGAAATAAAAGTGGTTCGGTTCGGACGGTTTATGGACCATCGCGGCTACTTTACCGAACCTTTTCGGGCCAGTGATTTGCACCAGAATCCCATCACAGATTTTATAGGTGAGGTCACCTTTTTACAGGAAAACGAGAGTTTTTCTAAGGCAGGGGTGATTCGCGGGATGCATTTTCAATGGAACCCGTATATGGGGAAATTCGTGCGCACGATTCGCGGGCGGATGGTTGATCTGGTGATGGATATCCGTAAGGGATCACCCACCCTGGGCAAAATGATCGCCTACGATATCCCCGATGCAGTGGAAGCCGATTATAGCGAATGGATTTGGGTGCCCCAGGGATTTGCCCATGGGAATTTTTTCACCACCGAGAGTACGATCGAATATTTTTGTTCCAGTGAGTACAGCCCTGGCTGTGAGGCCGGCATATCTCCCCTGGCTACGGATATCGACTGGTCGCTTTGCGATCCGGGGTTAAAGGGCGAGTTCGACACGCTGGTCACCAATGGACCGATCCTGTCGGATAAGGACCGGGATGGCCTATCTCTTGAAGCCTGGCTCGCCGATGAACGGTCCAATCAATTTATATACCCATCGTAGGGATTCAAAACGCGTTTACTTGTCCTGTTATCATTATTTCCAAAGGGAGAGTCATCATGACATCGGATCAACAATCACTTTGGTCGCAGATACGATGCCTGGTCATATTCGGATGGATTATTGCGCTTATTCGACTGCTGCTTGAGGTGGTCGCACCAGATCAAGCCATGTACTTCGGGGTCTATTGGATGATGCCGTTCGCATACCTGTACTACGGCATGACTGGCCGGTGGGATGATCTGCCATGGAAGCGCGTGGCCCTTTCCATCGTGGCGGTGGCCTTTTTAGTCTGGTGCCTGCCTAATGCGATTTCTTATAACATCGCCACTTTTGCAGGGTGGGATCATGGCCGCTTCTCTGTGGCGACCTACCCGACGATTATCGGTCGGGATACCCCGGTTACGGCCATTATTAATGGTCTGGCGGTAGCCGTGGTAACAGGGATCGTCGGTAGTGCCTGGAGTGTTGCCTGGAGTACGATTTTAATCTGGCTGCCCGGTCATTTTCGACGTCGTAAATTGCAGACCACCTAGTCATTTATGAATGATGAGTTTTGAATGATGAATCACAGTACACGACAAAAATTGAAATGGCCCTTCAATGTCATGCCGAGCCCTTCGGCTACGCTCAGGATAAACTGCGCCGAGGGATCTATTCATGAGCCGACTCGAACGAGATCTCTCCGCGCGCTACGCATGGTCGAGATGACAAACTCTTTTTTTGTCGTGTGCTGTGATGTTAAATAAAAAGAAAAATGGCATGGGTGTGTATAACGCATCATGCCTGGGGAGTACCCATGTCCACGAGTGCCATTCGTGCCGGTGAGCGATTCACGGACGAAGAAACTTCACATCTCATGGCCCGGTTTCAGAGAGAGGGTTTTTACGACTTCGGTCCTGTGCTCGAAGAGGATGAGGTCGACGCTTTACGAACCGATATGCAGCGTAAGTGGGATGACCCGCGCATGCATGAACCGGCTCGTGACCAGATCCGTGGCCACAGCCTGATGCGCATGTTTGAATATTCAACCGCCTTTCGTGATCTGATTATTCGTGAACCTTTTGCCAGTTTGGCAGAGGCGATCCTGGGCGAAGACTGCCACTGTATGTCGCAAAACAGTTTATTCACGCCCCCCAATCTGAAAGCCATAGTAGATGGTCCCGGCGGCTGGCATGTGGATGATATGGTCCATTTCCCCTTACCCCCTCCTCTCCCCGGTCACAATCCCGATATCCCTTTGCCCATTCTGGTGATGCAGATTTTCACCCCCCTTACCGATGTGGAAGACGTGATATTCGGACCGACCCAGGTGGTCCCGCGCAGCCACTATTCTGGTCGACAACCAGACGCGCAGGATCAGCCCACATTCGCCGGGCAAGGCCCCCACTCTTTTCTAACCCGTAAAGGCCACGCCTATATGTTCAATAATCAGATGTGGCATCGAGGGGCACCCAACGCCTCGGACCGCACGCGCCTCATGGCCGGTGTGACGTACAGCAAACGGTTTGTCTCTCAGAAATTTTATCCGTTTATCGACTACCACATGCCAGACCACGTCTGGGCGGATGCCTCCCCTCGCCTCCAGAGAATGCTTGGACGGCATGCTAAAGGGGCGTACGGATAAGACGGCAGGTGAGGTTCTATGATCAAAAGTATAGGTGGATCTTTCCCTCCCCACCATGTTACATGATCTCCTTGTTCCTTATATCTGGACCATATATTATATGTGAACGCTTACGTTTCCCTGTTAAATTCAGGTACATCCGCATCCCAAGGAGGCCATCATCTCCAAGCAGCTCTTCTCCGACCTTACCGCCCTTGTTACCGGCGGATCGCGTGGTATTGGCAGAGCGCTCTGTCTCATGCTGGCCGATCACGGTGCCCGCATCGTAATCAATTATACACAGAATGAAGCGGCTGCGAACGAAGCCCTGTCGATGGTACAAGCCCGCGGGGCGGAAGGGATGATCGTCCAGGCGGACGTGGCCCATGAAGATGAGGTAAACCAGATGGTGGCGGCAGTACGGGCCCACTTTGGTCCAGTTGATTTGCTGATAAATAACGCCGGTATTGCCGTCAGTGCGCCCCACACGGATCTGGCCTTCGCAGATTGGAAACGGATGTTTGAGGTAAACGTGGATGGTCCATTTTTAACCACCTGGGCGGTCAAGGATGAGATGATTGCACGCAACTATGGCCGCATCGTCAATATTGCCTCTCTGGCGGGTGTCGTCCTGAAGAAGAATATGATTCACTATGCCACCACCAAGGCCGCGGTCATCTCCTTTACCCGCCATTGTGCAGAGGCGTTTGCCCCCCATAATGTCCGCGTTAACTGTGTCGCTCCGGGGCTGACCGACACGGATATCGCCCGTTCTGCCAACCCGGGTATGGTCGACGACATAATAGCCATCACGCCCATGGGCCGGATGGCCGCCCCAGAGGAAATCGCCACGGTCGTCAAATTTCTGCTCTCCGACGATGCCAGCTTTGTCACCGGACAGACCATCGTCGCCTGTGGTGGACGGACTTGAGGAATCAGCGAATCAGCCAATTGGCAATTCAGCGAATCAGCGAATCAGCCAATTGGCGAATCAGCGAAGGGTTGTAAGTTGCACTAGGCGGGTTACAACGGCGGATCAACTATGCTTACCTGGCCCCAACGTATCGGTCATCACATCTCTGTCCGTTTGACCGACGGACGGGCGATCTCTGGTTACCTGCTCAACATCGATGATCAGACCTTCGACGTCCGTGAATCCGCGCCTGGCGAATGGAACAGCCTGGCAGGACCTCATATCCAGTTTACCCTCGACGATCTGCGCTCTGCCTTCGACAACACGGTGGAGGAAATGGTGATTGAGTAATCAGTCCCTGACCAATTTCTTTACGATCTCATCCACATCGAAGACACAACCCCCCCATGTACCGCCGCTCGCGTTTTGAAGGGCGGCCCACAGACGGGTGTCATCCGGCAATTGAGGATCAGGGGCCAGGTCCGGCCGTGGATCGCGGGTGGCCAGGATCTGGGTTCCTTCGTCTACGCCGCCTGGATCGCCATGACCAACCAGATTTATCGTCCCTTCGAGGGTGTTCCGGTTGATCAAAATTTCTATTTGATCCCCATCGATGACCTTGCCAATCGGTCCGCCGGCCAGGGCTTCCGGACCTATATGACCGATGCAGGCCCCGGTAGATACCCCTGAAAAACGGGCGTCGGTGAGTACGGTGACCTCTTTTCCGAATTTCAGATGTTTGAGGGCTGCTGTGATCTGGTAGATTTCTTCCATACCGGCCCCCATGGGCCCTCTACAAATCAATACGATCACATCGCCCGGTTTGATGCGATCCCCTTCCCGGCTTTTTATGGCAGCCATCGCCGCCCGTTCCCTGGTAAATACTCTCGCAGGCCCGGTCTTTCTGTACACGCCATCCTCATCGATCACACTCGGATCGATGGCCGTACTCTTGATGACCGACCCTTCCGGCGCCAGGTTCCCTGTGGGAAAGGTGACCGTGCTGGTCAGGCCTTTACTGCGGGCCCGGTCGGGGGCCATGATGACATCTTCGGGTTGAACCCCATCCACGTCCTGCAGCCGTTTCCGGACAGCTTGTCGGCGCTCAGAGTCTTTCCACCAGTCGAGTACCCGACTCAGCGGTTCTCCGGAGACTGTCATTACGTCCTCATGAAGCAACCCCAGATCTCTGAGATGGAGCATAACCTCTGGCACACCACCCGCCAGGAACCCCCGTATGGTCGGATGTTCATCGGGGCTGTTGGGGAGGACGTCTACCAACCTGGGCACCTGGCGGTTGATGGCGATCCAGTCTTCCACTGAGGGGCGTTTCAGCCCGGCCGCGTGGGCGATCGCAGGGATATGAAGGAGCAGGTTGGTTGATCCACCGAAGGCGGCATGGACAGCCATGGCATTATGGAGGGATTTATCCGTGAGGATCTGTCGCGTCGTAATTTTATCCTGTTCCAGCCGGATCAGGGCCCGCGCCGACCGCCGGGCCATGTCGAGCCAGATCGGTTGGCCTGAAGGGGCCAGGGCACTGTGCGGTAGGGCCATGCCTAGGGCCTCGCTGACGACCTGGGATGTGGCGGCCGTTCCGAGAAACTGACAGCCCCCACCAGGGGAGGCACAAGCGCGACAGCCCATATCCGACGCATATTCGAGGGATATTTCACCGTGAGCATAGCGTGCCCCGATGGATTGGACCTTGCCCGCATCCTCACCTTCTTCCGCCGACAAGGTGACCCCACCGGGCACGATTACGGTCGGTAGATCATGCATGGCCGCGAGGGCCAGCATCATAGCCGGGAGACCCTTATCGCAGGTGGCGACACCAAGGACACCCCGCCGCGTCGGGAGGGATCGGATCAAACGCCGAAAGATGGTGGCCGCATCATTGCGGTACGGCAGGCTGTCCATCATGCCTGTGGTGCCCTGGGTGCGGCCGTCACACGGGTCGGTACAGTATCCGCCAAAAGGGATCGTGCCGAGGGCCGTCAGTTCTTCCGCTGCCGCCTGCATCAGGAGGCCCACCTCCCAGTGGCCCGTATGATACCCGAGGGCGATGGGGGTCCCATCTTCGGCGCGGATCCCACCCTGGGTGCTCAGGATCAGATATTGTTTTCGGTTTAACTCATTGGGGTCCCACCCCATGCCGGCGTTCTGGGACAGGGCGAAGAGATCCCCACTCGGGCTATCCTTGAGCATGTCCTCTGTGAGCGGTAGGCTACCCTCAGGCCCGGGGGCAGTGGTTTGGATGTCAAATAAGGACGGATCAGAATCTACGATGGCATCGAAATCGATGGGGTCTGTCTGTTTCATACAATCAAGCCTCATTTCAGTAAACGAATAGGTTTGTGGACGTCCGAACAGGCCCCTCACCTACATGTGAAAGGTTGGTCGGGGATGTATCCTTATGTTCCAGAGATGATCTTTCCGACCAAGATAATTGGTACATCCCCCGCCGTCAATCCCAACCGACGGTGCGCTCTGCTTCAGCCCCTTATTCAGGTAGATGAGTAAATTGTATGGCGGCGCCATGCCCCCGGTAATTTCGCTTGACACCAGCCCCCCCGCACCGTATTTTGCACGCGGAAATAACATCACGGGGTGTAGCGCAGTCCGGTTAGCGCACCTGCTTTGGGAGCAGGGGGTCGAGAGTTCGAATCTCTCCACCCCGATCAATATTTTCAACAACTTACGGCGATCTTTCGAGGTCGTCGTTTTTGTTTGGTGACACAGTGGTGACATAAAAATTAGCCCTCCTCAAAATCAACCATGTCTCCAAAGTTTCTGAAATGAAGTGCGACGGTATGATCATAAACAGCCGTCGTGTCCGGTGATGTGTGCCCTAACAAGGCTTGTACTATATCGCGCGGAACGCCTTTGGATCTGAGATGCGTGGCGTAGGTATGACGAATGCTGTGCAGGGAATAGGTGTCCGGTAGGCCTGCTTTCTGGCATACAACTTTGAATTTGTGAGAGACTGTGTATTCACCCCATGGCCTGCCGGGGATCTTAAACGAATCGAACACATAACCGGTATTCAGGTTGTCCCAGTCGATGGTCTCGCGCAAAGCTTTCCCTATTGGTATCTCTGTATGACGCCTCGTTTTAGATTCCCAGATCCGTAGAACCCAGTTTTCCGTATCGATATCATCCGGACTTTTCAGGTGCAATATCTCATTTCGCCGTTTGCCAGTATATAACAGAAACCGGATATACATGAGATACCAGGGCTCATCTATGGTCTCAAGAAGTAAGCGAACATGCTCATAGGTCATATGCGGTCTTACCACATCCGTTTTGGGTACCTCGATGCCCTCAAATGGGTTCTTTGCTATCATCTCCCACTTTGCCGCCCTGGCGAAGGCTGCTCGCAGCGTGCGCTGGTATATCGCCACGGTTGTCTTTGAGACCTGGACCTCCCGTTTCCACTTTCTGATGTGCTCAGATTTGATGTCGCCGATCTTGCGGTCAGGTACTATCCCCAGAAAAGAGTCGAAGGCGTTTCCAATGAGCTCAAGGGTAGAATCGGACATTTCAAGCTCATGCCGACACCGATCGATGTAATCATTTCGGTAGACGCTCATTTTCACAGCGGCCTGATCTCTGCGGCTGATACCCATTACATCATGAATCGTAATCTTACCGACCTTGCCCGTCTCGCCGATCTTAGCCAGGGAAAGCCGCTTTTCGGCTTCCGTAAGCCATACCCGAGCGACTTTTACATCGGTCGTGCCTGTATCGATCCGGTAATATGCCCCGTCGATATCCTGATACCGGAGCTGGTATTTTCCGCCCCGATCAGGCCGCGGATTGATTGTTGGCATCGACTTTTTCCTTCTGTCTGTTAAGCTCTTCAGTAATGGTAGGTACCCGGCCTGAGCGTAGCCAGGCGTCAATGTCTGTAATCTCAAAACGTACTTCGGTTGAATCCGGGATCTTGATAAACGGGATGACACGCCGGTGTACATATTTACTTATGGTGGAGACAGACACGTTCAGGTAGCTGGCCAGCTCGGTTTTGTCCAGCCAGTGGAGAGGCACATCCCGGATAGGCCGCGGTGTTTTGGGTTGTATGTGGTTAGGTTTACGGGACATGGTGGTAACCGGTTGCATTGATCGTTTTAATCCTACCTGACAGAACCATCAGGATACGCACGATTGGGGTCATAGCCACAATCTATATTAAATGAAATTTCGATTATGTGTTCTTCCATTATGCTATAATGGCTTGGTATTCTGGCTGAACCATCAAGTATTTAGGTTCGAGAAAAATCTCTCCGTTCGGATGCTGACAACAGACAAAATTAAATTACGAATATTAGCCATTCATTCTGGCCGAGCTATTGACAAACTATACCTACCGAGGTATAATACTACACACATGTTTAGTTAAATCCAAGCTCTTTTTTACCCAAGCACCCTACAAACAGGGGGTTTTATTGTGCCGCACCTTACCGATGTTGAGCGGTGTGTAATTGACTTCATTATTTACTACAATCGGAAGTTCCGGTCCGAACCGCCAACCACAGAGATTATGGAATACCACAATTTGGACCTGAATGCCATTACCCCGGCCTTGATAAATCTGGATAGCTATGGATATATCAAATGGCGGCGTGGCCTTAATAACGGTATCAAGCTGACTATGCATAATGCGCCGAAGTTCCCTGCAAGGGTGGTGAATCATGAAACTAACTGATGTTGAGAAGCGGGTATTGGACTGTATCAAGACTGGTGTCACATTTTCGGGTGTTGCTCCTGAGCCATACCAAATCTGTTTTAGGCTCAAGCTGCCGGGTAGTTTGCTGCGTCCTGTATTGAGAGCATTGCAGCTCAAGGGGTGTATCGAGCGGGACCTGAATGGAAAGAGCACCATAGGGTTTGTTTCGTCACAACCATCAGACGTTGAGGTATTGACGAAGATGGAAATCGA
>Ga0114999_10000845_pt1 | contig 44625 bp, 43 predicted proteins | sample ArcticOcean_MG_C_3_FD_89820 | JGI IMG/M metagenome (GOLD analysis project Ga0114999, IMG submission 89820) | Marine microbial communities from western Arctic Ocean - ArcticOcean_MG_CB8_126 | ecosystem: Environmental > Aquatic > Marine > Oceanic | place: Arctic Ocean: Canada Basin | collected...
AAAAAAATTCTGAAGAAATAATTAATAGTTTAAATATTTTAATTAAAAGTTTTTTAAAAAAATCTCAGGTTAATACTGACACAATAATGCCAGGTTTTACTCACTTAAAAAATGCACAACCAATTTCTTTCGCTCATTATTTGTTAGCCTATGTAGAAATGTTTAAAAGAGATAAAAAAAGATTTAGCAATAATATGGAATATATTGATGAGTGCCCACTTGGTGTAGGTGCTTTGGCTGGCACTTCCTACAAAATAGATAGAACTTTTGTATCTAAAAAATTAGGTTTTAAAAAACCAACAGATAATTCAATTGACACGGTATCTGATAGAGATTTTGCACTAGATTTTTTATCTGCCGCTTCAATTTGTGCTATGCACATTTCAAGATTTGCTGAAGAAATAATTATATGGAATTCAGATATTTTCAAACTTATAAGTCTTAATGATAAAATGTTGACTGGGTCTTCTATAATGCCCCAAAAAAAAAACCCAGATTCTGCAGAGTTGATCAGAGGTAAAGCGGGTATAAATTTTGGATTACTGCAATCAATGTTAACAACTATGAAAGGATTACCTTTATCATACTATAAAGACATGCAAGAAGATAAAGCTTTGGTGTTTAGTAGTTACGACACAATTTTACAATCAATTAAAATATCTAATGAACTTATTAAAAATTTAAAACCTAATAAAGAAAGAATGCTATCCTTATCTAATGAAGGATTTACAACAGCTACTGATTTTGCTGATTATCTTGTACAATATAATGACTTGTCTTTCAGAGAAGCATATAAAGTTTCCGCAAAACTAGTAAACTATGCTGAAAAAAATAAAAAAACACTAAATCAACTTAATTTTAATGAGGTTTCAAAAATTAAAAATAATTTAGATAAAAACGTAATGAAAGTATTTGATGTAAAAAATTCAGTAAATTTAAAAACTTCATACGGAGGAACTTCTATAAAAAATATTATAAAAATGATATCTAGATTAAAAAAGGAGTTTAAATAATGAGAAAATTTTTTTTAATTGTTATAACGTGTTTATTTTGTTTTTCATGTGGAGTAAAAAGTGACCCTGAGTATAAATCTCAGAATAAGTATAATAAAATAATAAATTTACTTTAAAAATGGATTATATCAAACTTAGGAAAAACAACCTTTGTGTTGAAAATATTTCAGCACTATCGCTTACTAAAAAATATAAGACACCTTTTTATTGTTATTCTCTTTCACAATTGAAAAGTAATTTTGATAATTTTAGCAATTCTTTTAAAAGCGCTAAACCTTTGGTATGTTTTTCTGTAAAATGTAATTCTAACCTGAGCATTCTTAAAGAATTGAAAAAAATGGGGTCTGGGGCTGATGTTGTGTCAGCAGGTGAACTCCTAAAAGCGCTAAGAGCAGGTATAAATCCAAAAAAAATAGTTTTCTCTGGTGTTGGAAAAACTGTTGAAGAAATTGAACTAGCAATTAAAAAAAGAGTGCTTCTTATAAATATGGAATCAGAAAATGAAGCAATTCTTATTAATAAAGTTTCAGGAAAAATGTCTAAAACAACTTCTGTTGGTATAAGACTAAATCCTAATGTAACTGGAAAAACTAATAAAAAAATATCTACAGGTAGTAAAGAAGATAAATTCGGTTTAAATAAAAATGACTTTACTATCCTTTGTAAAAAAATTACTAAAATGAAAAATTTAAAATTAGAAGGAATTAGTGTTCATATAGGAAGCCAGATTACTAGTACTAAACCATTTAAAAAAGTTTTGAATGTAATAAATAAATTAATTAACAAAACTAAAATAAATTTTAAATTTATCGATCTTGGCGGAGGGATGGGAATTTCTTATTCAAACAAAGAGAAAGAACTTAATTTAAGCCAGTATGCAGAATTTGTAAAAAAATTTATAAAAAATAAAAAAGCTAAAATAATATTTGAACCAGGCAGATTTATTGCTGCAAACACTTCTATTTTGATTTCAAAAATTATTTATATTAAAAAAAGTAATAATAAAAACTATATTATTTTAGATGCTGGCATGAATGATTTAATGAGACCTGCTTTATATAATGCTCATCACAAAATTATACCTTTAAAAAAAAATAGCAGAAGTATTATTGGAAATATAGAATTTGTTGGTCCAATTTGTGAAAGTTCAGATAAATTTTTAAGTCAAAGAAATTTCTCAAAAGTTCGTGAAGGAGATTATGTTGCTATAACAAATGTGGGGGCGTATGGAATATCTTTAGCATCAAACTATAACACTCGACCAATAGTTGCCGAAATTTTGGTGAATGGTTCAAAACATAAATTAATTAAAAAAAGACAAAGCTTAGAAAGTTTAATTAATAATTAATTTAATATTTAATTTATATGCTGCTTATAAGATCATTTTTATTTAACTTTTTTTTATATTTAGGAATAATTATTGTATTCTTAGTTGCTTTACCTACTCTATTTTTGCCAGTTAAGTTTACTTTGCTATTTGGAAAATTTTTAGGCCATTATGTAATTTTTATTGTAAGATTTTTTTTAAATACCAAAGTGGAAGTCAAGGGAATAAATAATATTCCTAAAGAAGAAAAATATTTTGTAGCTTCTGCTCATCAGTCCATGTTTGAGACTTTTGCTTTACAAGCTGTGCTTGATTACCCTGTTTTTATTTTAAAAAAAGAACTTTTAAAAATTCCTTTATTTGGATTGTATTTAAAAAAAATAAAATCTATAGAAATAGTAAGAGACACAACGACAAAAGATAACCTTAATTTTTTTGATAAAGTTGCTGCTACTATTAAAAATGATAGCAGGCCTCTTTTAATATTTCCTCAAGGCACAAGAGTAAAGACTGATGAAAAAGTACCTTTTAAAAAAGGTGTTGGAAAAATATACGAAGCATTAAATATTTCATGTATTCCAATTGCATTAAATTCTGGAAACGTATGGCCAAAAAAAGGAATAATAAAATATCCTGGAAAAATAATAATATCTTTACTCGAACCAATTAAGCCTGGTCTTAATAGAAATGAATTTATTAAAAATCTAGAAAATGAAATCTATAAAGAAATAAAGATAATTTCTTAACTTTTATTTTCTTCCAAAATCAGCTTTTTCAACATCTTGTCCAGCCTCAACAATATCTTTCCTAATTTTTTTTGTTTTAATAAAAATTTGTTCCAATTTTTTCCCATCTTCGCTTTCAATAGCTTTTTTTAAATCTTCTAAATTTTTAATAAATTTATCAATCAATTCTGATATATTTTTTTTATTTTGTATAAAAATATCTCTCCACATAATTGGATTTGATGCTGCAATTCTTGTAAAATCTCTTAGTCCACCTGCACTATATTTTACAATAGAGGATTTTTTTTCATCTTCAGCATCAAGTGATGTTTTTACAATGTTATATGCTATTAAATGTGGAAGGTGGCTTGTGATGGATAGAATATTATCATGTTGCTTTACTTCCATAATATCGACCTTACTTCCTAGTTTTTCCCAAAAAGTTTTAAGCAATTTAACATCTTCTTCTTTTGCCTTTTTACTTGGTGTTAAAATACACCATCTATTTTTAAATAATTCTGAAAATCCCGCTTCGGGACCACTTTCTTCTGTTCCAGCTATTGGATGAGATGGAATCCAAGAAACGTTTTCTGGTATATTTTTCTCCACTAAATTAATTACATTTTCTTTGACTGACCCAACATCAGTAAGGATAGCTCCACTTTTTAAAGAATCTTTAATTTTTAAAATTACATCTTCATAACTACTGAGAGGAGTGGCTATCACAACTAAATCTGACATTTCTGTTATTTTTTTTGCATCTGAATCTGATTCATCTACTATCTTTAATTCTATTACTTTTTTATTTATATCTTCTGATCTGTTGGAAGAAACTATTTTTTCCGCTAATTTATTTTTTTTAATAGCTCTTGCTAATGAAGACCCAATCAAACCACATCCAATTATGCATATTTTTTTAAACATTATTTACAAATTTCTTTAATGGATTTTATAAAATGCTGATTTGCTTCTTCAGTACCAATAGTTAGTCTCAATGAGTTAGGTATTTTGTATTGTTTCATTTTTCTCAAAATTAAACGTTCTCTAGCTAATCTTTCAAAAGCTTCGTCTGAGTTAATTTTTGTTTTATCAAAATTCATCAAAAAGAAATTTGCTGTAGGCTTGTTTGATGCAATTTCATTTTCTTCTAAAATATTAAATATTTTTTTAGTCCATAATGTATTATGCCGAATTGCTCTTTTTGTCCATTCATTATCTTTAATAGCTTCAGCGCCTGCAGCAAGTGCTGCTCTATTGACATTAAAAGGAGGTTTAATTTTATACATTGTGTCTATAATTTTTTTAGATGAATATCCCCACCCTAATCTCAAACCAGCAAGTCCATAAATTTTAGAAAACGTTCTTGTAATTAGTACATTTGCTTTATCTTTAAAAAGATCTAAGCCGGAGCTGAAATCATCTTTGTTAATAAATTCAAAGTAAGCATCGTCCACAACTAAAAGTATATTGCTTTTTAGTTTTTCCCTTAGATTAAGCATTTCATTCTTTGTTAAATAAGTTCCTGTTGGATTATTTGGATTTGCTATAAAAACAATTTTTGTTTTATCAGTAACTTTTTTTAATATTTCATCAACAGATGCTTTAAAAAAAACTTCTTTAGCTAATAAAACTTTGGCTCCGTGAAGAGCAGCATAAATTCTATGCATAATAAACCCAAATTCTGTTACAATTACTTCATCGTCTGGTTCTAAAAATATTTTACAAACAAAATCAAATATTTGGTCTGATCCTGAACCACAAATAATTTTATCAGCATCAATATTAAAATTTTTTGATATTACATCTCTTAACGAATTAGAATCTGACTCTGGATAGTTAAAAAGTTTACTCTTTTCTTTCTCAAATGAATTTATAGCTTTTGGACTTGGTCCTAAAGCAGACTCGTTAGCAGATAATTTGATTGGATTATCATTTTTTTTAAATTTTGATAAACCCCCGACATATCTTTCTACGTTTATATTTTTTGGTTTTGGTAAAATCATAGTTTTATTACTATATAAATAGTATTGGTAAATACTATATACAAAGCTTTGTGGCAAAATAAATACAAGCAAAATTGACAAAAGATCTACTTTTTAGTACAAAGAAAACAGCGCTGATTTAACTTGATTGCGAGCGCTTAAAAAAAACAGCTAAAAAAAGGTTTTTGCCCGGCTTAGCTGGGCTTTTTTTTTGTTTGATATGAATACTGATATAAAAAATATTAAAAAACTTATTATCAATCAATCTCTAACCCTTGATTGTGGTAAAATAATTAAAGATTTTCCATTGGCTTATGAAACTTATGGAACTTTAAATAAAAATAAAAGTAATGCAGTTCTCACTTTTCATGCTTTAACAGGTGACCAATTTGTTACAAATATTAATCCAATAACTAAAAGAGAAGGATGGTGGACGTTTGCAGTTGGGCCAGGAAAAGCAGTCGATACGAATAAATACTTTGTTATTTGCGCCAATGTTTTGGGGGGATGTATGGGCAGTTTTGGGCCAAAAGAAGTTGATCCAAAAACTAATAAAATTTTTAGTACTTCTTTTCCCGTAATAACAATAAAAGATATTGTTAAAGCCCAAAAATTTTTACTTGATCATTTAGGTATTAAAAAATTATTAGCTGTTATGGGTGGGTCAATGGGTGGGATGCAGGTATTGCAATTTGTTTCCCTATATCCAGATATGGCTTACTCCGCTATACCAATAGCATGCAGCGCTAGTCATTCGGCCCAAAATATTGCTCTGAATGAACTTGGGCGTCAAGCAATTATGGCTGATCCAAATTGGAAAAAAGAAAATTCAACACCTGATAAAGGTTTAGCGGTAGCAAGAATGGCTGCACATATTACTTATCTATCCAAACAGGGTTTACAAGAAAAGTTTGGAAGAAAACTTCAAGATAAAGGAAGTTTAAAATTTAGTTTTGATGCAGACTTTCAAATCGAAAGTTATCTACGTTATCAAGGATCAACTTTTGTAGATAGATTTGATGCTAATAGTTATTTATATATTACTAGAGCAATGGATTATTTTGATTTAGAAAAACAATACAATGGAAATTTATCACTTGCTTTTAAAAATACAAAATCAAAATTCTGTATAATTTCATTTTCATCTGATTGGCTTTACCCTACAAGTGAAAATAAAGAAATAGTTATAGCTTTAAACGCCTGTGGTGCAAATGTTGGTTTTGTTGAAATTAATTCAGATAAAGGACATGACTCTTTTTTATTAAATGTGCCTGAATTTTTAAAAACATTAAGTGAGTTTATTGGCTCTACTTATAATGAAATGAATAATGAAAAAAGAATTTAAAATTATAGCTAAAATAATTCAAGACAATAATAGAGTATTAGATATTGGTTGTGGAGATGGAACTCTTATGGATTACCTCAAAAAAAATCAAAAAAATGATGTAAGAGGATTAGAACCAAAAAAAGATCTTGTGCAAAAATGTATATCTAAAGGACTCTCAGTTATTGAGGGTGATGCTGAAAAAGAATTAATTCAATTTCCAGAAAAATCATTTGATTATGTTGTGTTAAGTCAAACTCTTCAGGCATTTCTAAACCCTGAAGAAGTGCTAAATCAATTGCTGAGGATAGGCAAACAAACAATTGTTTCAATTCCTAATTTTGGTTATTGGAAAATACGTCTTCATTTACTTTTTAAGGGTACGATGCCCATAACACAAAATTTACCTGATGAATGGTATAATACTCCGAACTTACACATGTGCACAATCCAGGATTTTGTCAATTTTTGTAATAAAAAAAATATTAAAATTAATAAATCAATGTGTTTAACTAACGAAAAGATTTCTGAAATTACAAAAAGAAACATGAAATATAAAAATATATTTTCACAACTTGGAGTATTTCTTATACAATAATATTTTATGAAAATTACTCCAATTCCATGCTTATCTGATAATTATGCATATGTTATTCATGATAATAATTTTAAAACTGTTGGTGTAGTTGATCCATCAGAAGCTTTACCAGTTATTTCTTTTCTAAAAAAAAAAAATTTAAAATTAAATTATATTTTAAATACGCATCACCACTTTGATCACATAGGAGGCAATATTGAATTAAAAGAATTATATAACGCCAAAATAGTTGGATTTTTCGGTGACAAAAACAGAATTCCTGGAATTGATATAGCTGTTAAAGATAATGAAAAATGGAAATTTGGAAACACAAATGTAGATATATTACATATACCTGGGCATACGTCGGGACATATTTGTTTTTTCTTTGGAAAAGAAAAAATAGCTTTTACTGGAGATACTTTATTCTCTCTCGGGTGTGGAAAAATTTTTGAAGGTGATCATAAGCAAATGTTAGAATCAATAAATAAAATAAAAAAACTCCCTAAGGATACGAACATTTACTGTGGACATGAATATACCCAAAAAAATGCAGAGTTTTGTATAAAATACGATGCTAATAATATTAATTTGAAAAAAAAATTTGAAATAATTAAAAAATTAAGATTAAGAAATTTACCTACAATACCTACTAGTCTAGAAGATGAATTAAAATCAAATATTTTCCTTAGGTGTGATCAAAATGACCTAAAAATTAAATTAAATATGGAAAATCATGAAGATTTGAAAGTTTTCAAGAAAGTTAGAGATTTAAAGGACAGTTTTTAACTATTGTTATAACTTGACATGACAAGTTAGGAAGTTATATTGCCTCTACTTCAAAATATGAAATTAAAACTATGTCTTTCGCAATTATACAAACAGGTGGCAAGCAATATAAAGTTTCAGCAAGTGAAATTCTTAAAATTGAAAGACTTGAAGATTCTGAAGGTAAAACTGTAGAATTTAAAAATGTACTATTTTTAAGTGATGATAAATCTACTGAAATAGGAAATCCAAATATTAAAGGTGCAAAAGTTGAAGCAACTATTTTAAAAAATACAAGAAATAGAACTATTTTAGTTTTTAAAAAAAGAAGAAGAAAAAATTCAAGAAAAAAATACGGCCATAGACAACCAATATCTCTTATTCGAGTAACAAAAATATTTTCTAAAGATGGAAAAATAATTGCAGAAGCTAAGCCACAAGAAAAACTAACACAAAAAATAGTGCAAGGTAACAGAATAAGAAAAAAACAAGAATTAGAAACAAAAAAGATTGAAATAGGAAAAAAGACTAAGATAAAAAAATCTTTACAAAAAATTGACGAAAAAACTAAAAACGTTACAAAAAATGATGATAAAAACAAACCTTTAACATCAAAAAAAAAGTGATAGTATCTAATTAGGATATTAAATTATGGCAACAAAAAAAGCAGGTGGATCATCACGAAACGGAAGAGATAGTGCTGGTAGACGTCTAGGAGTTAAAATGTATGGTGGTCAACTAGTGATACCTGGAAATATTATAGTAAGACAAAGAGGAACAAAAATACACCCTGGCGAACATGTAGGAATGGGAAGAGACCACTCAATCTTTTCGTTGATAAAAGGTAAAGTTAAGTTCAAAACCTCAAGACTCAACAGAACATTTGTATCTGTTGTCCCCAACTAATTTACCAAAACTTCAAAATTAAGTTTAGTATTTTTAAGCTATGAAATTTTTAGATCAAGCAAAAATATATGTGAAAGCAGGAAACGGTGGGTCCGGATCTTCTAGTTTTCGTAGGGAAAAATTTGTAGAATTTGGTGGGCCAGATGGTGGAGATGGTGGAGATGGTGGTTCTGTAGTCTTAATCGCAGAATTAAATTTAAATACACTTATTGATTTTAGATTTCAACAACATTTCAAAGCAGAAAAAGGTCAAAGTGGAATGGGTGCTAAAAAAACCGGGAAAGGTGGTCAGGATTTAATTTTAAAAGTTCCTGTAGGTACACAAGTTTTTGAGGAAGATAATAATACTTTAATAGAAGACCTCAAAAAAGTGGGACAAAAAATAGTTTTAGCAAGAGGAGGAAAAAAGGGGTTAGGTAATGTAAGATTTAAAAGTTCAACTAATAGAGCTCCAAGAAAAAAAACTGATGGATCTGAAGGTGAAAGTTTTTGGATTTGGTTACAACTTAAAGTCATAGCGGATATTGGTATTATTGGAATGCCAAATGCAGGTAAGTCAAGTTTACTATCTGCTTTAACTAAAGCTAAACCAAAAATTGCTAATTATCCATTTACTACAATAAATCCAAATCTAGGTGTAACAAGTTACAACGATAAAGAAATAACAATTGCAGATATACCAGGACTTATAGAAGGAGCTCATGATGGAGTGGGTTTGGGCGATAAATTTTTAAGGCATGTGGAGAGATGTAAAAATCTAATCCACCTAATTGATATAACGGATGAAGATATATTGGGAAATTACAACAAAATTAGAAAAGAATTATCAAAATATAGCAGTAGTCTTCTTAAAAAAAAAGAAATTATTATTTTTAATAAAATTGATATAATTAATAATAGCGATATTGATAAAAAAATTAATAATTTTAAAAAAAAAATAAAAAAAAATATTTATAAAATTTCAGTAATACAAAATAAAGGTTTAATAAATATTAAGAAATTGTTGGTTAATAATGTACATAGAAAAGTCTAAAAAAATTATAATTAAAATTGGTTCATCAATCTTGGTTGATAAAAAAGGAAAGCCAAAAAAAATCTGGTTGGAAAACTTTGTGAAGGATATTAAATTTCTTTTAAATAAAAAAAAACAAATTGTAATTGTTTCTTCAGGCGCAATTGCCATGGGTTGTGAATATCTTAAAATTAATAAAAAAGGTTTAAAATTAGACAAAAGTCAGGCTGTTGCTTCTATTGGTCAGATAGAATTAATGGAATTTTATAAAAAAATTTTTTTAAAAAATAAAATAAAAATTTCTCAAATATTACTTACGTTAGATGACACAGAGCAAAGAAGAAGATCAATAAATGCAAAAAGAACTATTGATAATCTTTTACAAATGGGGGTAATACCAATTGTGAATGAAAACGATACAACAGCAACAACTGAAATAAAATATGGAGATAATGATAGACTTGCGTCAAGAGTTGCACAAATAGTTAGTGCTGACTGCTTAATTTTGCTTTCAGATGTTGATGGTCTATTTACTGATAATCCAAAAAAAAATAAAAAAACAAAGCTAATAAAAACTGTAAAAGAAATAGACGAAAATATTAGAAAATACGCAACCAAGACTAAAAATTTCTATGGATCAGGAGGTATGAAAACAAAAATAGAAGCTGCAAAAATTTGTCAATTTTCTGGGTGTTATATGGTGATAGCTAATGGGAATCACGCAAACCCAATTAAAAAAATAATTAAAGATAATAATTGCACTTGGTTTCTACCTAAAATTTCTAAACTTGATGCTAGAAAGCGATGGATAATTGGATCTGTCGCACCAAAAGGTGAAATAATTATTGATCATGGCGCTATGAAAGCAATTAGGAATGGAAAGAGTTTATTACCAGCTGGTGTAAAGAAAATAAATGGACTATTTGAAAAAGGTGATCATGTTTTGGTTAAAGATTTAAATGGAGTAGAGTGCGGAAGAGGGCTTACGTCATTTTCTTCAATTGAAATAAGTAAAATAAAAGGCTCTCATAGTAGTAAAATAGAAAATATACTAGGTTATTCTAGCCGTGATGAAATTATTCATAAAGATGACCTAGTAAAAATTTAAAATGTATAAAAACTTATATTTAGAAAAAGTAGGTAAAGATGCAAAAAATGCCGTATCTGATTTATCTAAATTAGATGAAAAAAAAAGAAATATTGTATTAAAACAATTTTGTATTTATTTGAAAATTTATTCAAATTTAATTTTAAAAGCAAATAAGAAAGATGTTTTAAAAGCAAAAAAAAATAAAAGTGCCTCATATGAAAGACTTAAGTTAAATAAAGAAAAAATTTACCAAATTAGGCAATCAGTTATAGAGATAATTAAATTAAAAAGCTCTGTAGGCAAAATTTTATCTTCATGGAAAAGACCTAACGGTTTAGTTATAAAAAAATTATCTATACCTATTGGTGTAATTGGAGTAATTTATGAAAGCAGGCCGAATGTTACATCCGATGTTTCTGCTCTATGTTTTAAATCTGGTAATTCTGTAATTTTAAGAGGGGGATCTGAAGCATTTCATTCTAATAAAATTTTATCAGACTTATTTAGAAAAGCTCTTAAAAAGAAAAATTGTAATCCAAATTCTGTACAGTTTATAAAAAATAAAGATAAATCGAACGTTGATTATCTTTTGTCTCAAATGGTGAAATATATTGATATAATTATTCCAAGAGGTGGTAAAAATTTAATTAAAAAAGTTCGTTCAAAATCTAAAATTCAAACTATTGGTCATCTTGAGGGTATATGTCATGTTTATATAAATGCTGATGCAAATTTAAACATGGCAATTGAAGTTGTTAAAAATGCAAAAATGAGAAATTTTAATATATGTGGTGCTGCAGAAACATTATTAATTGATAAAAAATGTCTTAAAACTCATTGTAAACCTATATTAAATGAATTATCTAAGTTGGGCTGCAAAATCATAGGAGATCAAATTATACGAAAATTTTATTCGAAGAAAATTAAAACTGCAAAACTAAAAGATTGGAAAACGGAATACCTTTCACCAAAAATTTCAATAAAGAGTGTGAACGGAGTTGAGGATGCTATTGAACATATTAATGAATATGGAACATTCCATACAGACGCAATAGTAACAAATAATAAAAAAGTAGCTAAAAAGTTTTTGTCAAATATAAATAGCTCTATAGCTATACATAATGCTTCAACACAATTTGCTGATGGTGGAGAATTTGGTTTTGGTGCTGAAGTTGGTATATCTACCGAAAAACTTCATCCAAGAGGTCCGGTTGGGCTTGATCAGCTGACTACATACAAGTACATTTTGGAAGGCAAAGGACATATAAGGAAATAACTTTTGATAAAATTATCTATAAAAAAGTATTCTAAATTAGGTGTCTTGGGAGGAACTTTTGATCCACCACACAAAGGTCATCTACATATTTCTAAAATTGCACTTAAAAAATTTAAATTAGATAAACTATTTTGGGTTGTAACCAGAAAAAATCTTTTTAAAGGAAGGCCATATTTAGACAAAAAAATAAGAATCAAATTATCAAAAAAAATAACAGAGAAAGAAAGAAAAATTCATGTCCAATATTTAGATGACAAAGTAAAATCAATAAACACATTTGATCTGCTTAATTATATAAGAAGAAAAAATAAAAATATAAAAATATATTTTTTAATTGGGGCTGATAATTTAATACAATTTCATAAATGGCATAATTGGGAGCAAATACCTAAACTTGCAAGGATAGTTGTTTTTTCAAGACAAAATTATACAACTAAAGCGCTTAATTCGATTGCGTCAAAAAAGCTTAAAAAAAAAGACTGGATATACATAAATTCTAAAAAAATTAATATTTCTTCTTCATTAATTAGGCGATTTTGGTAAAGTGAATTTAAATGAAAACTAACAAAGTAGATCAACTTAAAAACGAAATAGAAGATATTTTGAACGATAATAAGGCATTAGAAATAAAGTCAATAAATCTAAAAAATAAAACCTCAATTGCTGATTTTATGATAATTGCAAGCGGTAACTCGTCAAGACATATACAGGCACTTTCCGAAATATTAATAGATAGACTTAAAAAAAAAGGAATTAATAATTGCCGTTTAGAGGGGAAAAAAAGCAATGACTGGAAACTTATTGATGCAATAGATATAATAATTCATATTTTTCATCCTGAAAAAAGAAAATTTTATAACCTAGAGAAAATGTGGTCAGAATTGATACCAAAAGAAAGAATAACAATATGAAAACTAATTTTTTTTTTAAATATATTTTAACTATTTTTACAATATTATTATTAAATCCTCTTAACCAGGTTTACTCTCAAAATTCTGATTCATTTTACAAAAAAATTGATCTTTTTAGTGAAGTTCTAGAAACAATAAGTGATGAATATGTTGATGATATAGATCAAGCTAAAGCAATGGACTATGCTATTAATGGTCTTCTACAATCGCTGGATCCACATTCGGCATACATGAATCAAGAAACTTTTGAAGAATCTCAAACAGAAACAAGTGGTGAATTTGGTGGTCTAGGTATTGAAGTGGGAATGGAGTCGGGTGTTGTCAAAGTTATTACTCCGATAGATGATACTCCAGCATCTAGAGCAGGTATAAAATCTGGAGATTACATTGTAAAGATAAATGGAAAACAAGTTCGTGGAAAAACACTTATGGAAGCTGTTAACTTAATGAGGGGTCCGGTGGGTAGTACTATTAAGATAACAGTAAGAAGAAAAAATTTAAAAAAAGCTAAAGTTTTTGAAATAAAAAGAGAAATTATTGAGATAAAATCAGTAGTTACTAAATTAATTGACAATAAGGTAATGTATCTAAGGCTAAGAGCTTTTAATCAAAATAGCAGCAACCAATTGGAAAAAGCAATTCGAAAAACAGAAAAAAATAAGGCGCCTTTGGGATACATCCTTGATTTAAGAAATAATCCTGGTGGTCTTTTAACTCAAGCAATAGAAATTTCAAATTTTTTTTTAAATGATGGGGAAATTGTTTCCACGAAAGGGAAAAAAGAGAGAGAAAATAGAAAATTTTTTGCAGAAAAAGGTGATAAAATTAAAGGCAAACCTTTGATAGTTTTAATCAATAATGGCTCAGCGTCTGCTTCTGAAATTGTTGCGGGAGCTCTTAAAGATCACAAAAGAGCAATACTTCTAGGCGAAACAACATTTGGCAAAGGCTCTGTCCAGCAAATCATACCACTAAAAAATAAAGGAGCGTTGAGATTAACAGTGTCTAAGTACTATTTGCCATCTGGAAAATCAATTTCAGAAATTGGCGTAAAACCAGATATTAAAATTGATGAAGAAGGGGAAAAATTTATAATTAATACGGAAACTGATAATCAGTTAAATTACGCAATCAAACTACTTGCTGGTTAAATTCAATGAAAGTTGAAAAGGAGTTACCTTTAAGAACTGGCGTAGGAATAATTTTATTAAATCATAAAAATAATATTTTTGTTGGTAAAAGAATAGATAACCCAAAAAATGTTTGGCAAATGCCGCAAGGTGGTGTTGAGCTTAATGAAAATTTTTTACAAGCAGCCAAAAGAGAACTTGCTGAAGAAACTGGAGTAAAATCTGTTAAAGTAATAAAAGAATTAGAAGGATGGTTTGAATACAATTTGCCAAAAAACCTTGTTGGAAAAATTTGGAAAGGTAAATATAGAGGACAAAAGCAAAAATGGTTTGTTATGAAATTTTTAGGCACAAATAGAGAAATAAACGTTAAAACTAAAAACCCAGAATTTGTTGATTGGAAATGGGTAGAAATTTATAAAATTCCTAATATTGTTGTTAATTTTAAAGTAAGCATTTATAAAAAATTAAAAAGTCAATTAGAATCGCTAAACTTATATTAAACTCTAATCTCTTTAAGTGTATCCAGTTTGTGATTAAGAATATAACGATCTTGATCTGTTATGTCTTTTTTTGCAAGTTTATTTTGAATATCTTTACTTAAATTATCTAAAAAATCTTTCGATAAATCTTTTATATTTTTTACAGAAGCTGATAATAAAATTAAAGTATTATCAAAAAATTCAACTGTTCCATCTTGAACAAAAAATTCTTCAACATTTTCATCATTTTTTTCAACTTTAACCACGCCTGGTCGCAAAAAAGTTATTGTTGAAATATGATTTTTTAATATACTCATATCACCTTCATAAGAAGGAATTTTAACCATTTTTACTTCTGCAGAAAAAATAATTTTTGATGGGCTTATTATTTCAATTTTAAATTGATTTTCCATTAAGCGGCTGCATCCTTTGCCATTTTTTCTGCTTTTTCAATTACATCTTCAATGGTACCAACCATATAAAATGCATTCTCTGGCAAATGATCGTATTCACCTTTGCATATTGCGTCGAATCCTTTAATAGTCGCTTCTAAATCAACAAGTTTTCCTGGAAAACCTGTAAAAACTTCTGCAACAAAAAAAGGTTGAGATAAAAATTTTTGAATTTTTCTTGCACGTGCTACTGTTAATTTATCTTCTTCAGAAAGTTCGTCCATGCCTAAAATTGCAATTATATCTTGTAATGATTTGTAGCTTTGTAATATTCTTTGTACTTCTCTTGCTACTCTATAGTGTTCTTCGCCAACTATTCTTGGGTCTAAAATTCTAGATGTGGAATCTAGGGGATCGACTGCAGGATATATTCCTAACTCGGCAATTTGTCTAGATAAAACAGTAGTAGCATCTAAATGTGCAAATGAAGTGGCTGGAGCAGGATCTGTTAAATCATCAGCGGGTACATAAATTGCTTGAACTGAAGTAATTGAACCCTTATTTGTTGTAGTTATTCTTTCTTGCAAATTACCCATGTCGGTAGCTAAAGTGGGTTGGTAACCAACTGCTGATGGTATTCTTCCAAGAAGAGCTGAAACTTCTGATCCCGCTTGTGTAAATCTAAATATATTATCAACAAAAAATAAAACATCTTGACCTTCTTTATCACGAAAATATTCTGCAACTGTTAATCCTGTTAAAGCAACTCTTGCACGAGCACCTGGTGGTTCATTCATCTGTCCATAAACTAAGGCAGCTTTAGAACCGTTTCCATCAGGTTTTATAACTCCAGATTCCATCATTTCATGATATAGATCATTACCTTCTCTGGTTCTTTCTCCAACACCAGCAAAGACCGAGAAGCCGCCGTGAGCTTTTGCAATATTATTAATTAATTCCATTATAATTACAGTTTTACCAACACCCGCTCCTCCAAAAAGTCCAATTTTTCCTCCTTTAGAGTATGGAGCTAATAAATCTACTACTTTAATTCCTGTAGCTAATATTTCACTTTCGGTTGATTGATCAGTAAATTTTGGTGCTGGCCTGTGTATTGGCCAACTTTCTTTTGTGTTAACTTTACCTTTCTTGTCTATAGGTTCTCCAATAACATTCATAATTCTACCTAATGTTTCTGGTCCAACTGGAACTAAAATTGGCGATTCTGTGTTAGTAACTTTATCTCCTCTTTTAAGACCTTCTGTACTATCCATCGCAATTGTTCTTACAGATGATTCACCCAAATGTTGAGCTACTTCTAATACCAATCTATTACCAGAATTATCACATTCTAATGCAGTTAAAATTTCTGGTAATTGCCCATCAAATTTAACATCTACAACAGCTCCAATTACTTGAGTAACTTTTCCAAATTTATTTTCCATTTTATAAGCTCTCTGCTCCTGATATTATTTCTATTAACTCTTTAGTTATTGCTGCTTGTCTGCTTCTGTTATAAGTTATTGTTAGTTTTTCAACTAAATCTCCAGCATTTCTTGTAGCGCTATCCATAGCTGTCATTCTCGAACCTTGTTCACTAGCAGCGTTCTCAAGAATAGCCTTGAAAATTTGTGTAGAAATATTTCTTGGGAGCAAGTCGTCTAAAATTTCATTTTCTTCTGGTTCAAATTCATAAAAATTGTTTAATTTTTCTTCTTCTTCATTTTTTTTATTTTCTATTGGTATTATTTGTTGTTCTTGTGGAATTTGTGTCATTACATTTTTAAATTGATTATAAAATATTTTACATACATCAAATTGAGATTCGTTAAATAATTTTATAATCTTTTCTCCTACTTGCTCAGCTTCTTTATATGTAACACTTTTTAAATTTTTAAAATTAATTTTTTCAACTACATAACTTCCGTACATTCTCTTCAACTGGTCATCTCCTTTAGATCCTACTGTGAAAATTTTCAATTTTTTACCTTCTTTTAAAATTTTTTCAAAATAATTTTTAGCTTTTCTACATATATTGGTATTAAACCCTCCACAAAGTCCTTTATCAGCTGTGATTACAACGCATAAGTGAACATCATTTTTTCCTGTCCCTATTAAAAACTTTGAAGCATTGTCTTTATCTGGAATTGAATTACTTAAGTTAAGAATTATATTATTCATTTTTTCTGAAAATGGTCTTCCTTTTTCAGCATTTTCCTGTGCTCTTCTCAATTTTGCTGCTGCTACCATTTTCATTGCCTTTGTTATTTTTTGCGTAGATTTGACGCTAGTAATTCTTTTTTTAAGATCATCTAAACTTGGCATTATTTTATTTATTATTATTTTTAAATTTTTCTATAATTGAAGTTAATTTTTTGTCTGTTTCTTCTTCCAGTTTTCCTGTGCTGTTAATAGAATCAATAATTTCTGAATTGGAAGATTTAACTTCTTCGTAAATTTGTTTTTGAATACTTTTAATATTTTTTAGTTCCACATCATCTAAAAAACCTCTTACACCCGCAAAAACTTCTATTACCTGTTGGGCAACAGTCATTGGAGAAAATTGGTCTTGTTTTAGAAGTTCTGTTAATTTTGACCCTCTATTTAATAATTTTTGTGTAGAAGCGTCTAAATCTGATCCAAATTGGGCGAAAGCTGCCATTTCTCGATACTGTGCTAATTCTAATTTTATTGAACCAGCTACCTTTTTCATAGCTTTTGTTTGGGCTGCTGATCCAACTCTAGACACAGACAACCCAACATTTACAGCAGGTCTTATTCCTTGATTAAATAATTCTGTTTCTAAAAAGATTTGTCCATCTGTAATTGAAATTACATTTGTTGGAATATAAGCCGAAACATCTCCAGCTTGTGTTTCTATTATTGGTAAAGCTGTTAGAGACCCTCCCCCTTCTTCATCATTAAGTTTTGCAGCTCTCTCTAACAGTCTGCTGTGTAAATAAAATACATCACCAGGATAAGCTTCTCTTCCTGGAGGTCTTCTTAATAGAAGTGACATTTGTCTATAGGCAACTGCTTGTTTCGATAAATCATCATAGATTATTAACGCATGCATACCATTATCTCTAAAATATTCTCCCATAGTACATCCCGTATATGGTGCTAAAAATTGAAGTGGTGCTGGGTCTGATGCAGTTGCAGAAACTATAGTTGTATATTCCATAGCGCCAGCATCTTCTAAAGTTTTTACAATTTGTGCTACTGTTGATCTTTTTTGTCCTATAGCAACATAAATACAATAAAGTTTTTCTTTTTCATCTCCAGATTTATTTATTTCCTTTTGGTTTATAATTGTATCAATCGCTACTGCAGTTTTTCCAGTTTGTCTGTCACCAATAATTAATTCTCTTTGCCCTCTTCCAATAGGTATTAAACTATCAATGGCTTTAAGTCCGGTTTGCATAGGTTCATTAACAGATTTTCTAGTAATTATTCCTGGAGCTTTAACATCCACTCTTTTTCTTTCTAATTTTTTATCTAAATCACCTTTTCCATCTATAGGATTGCCTAAAGCATCAACGACTCTTCCTAACAAACTTTTTCCAACGGGTGCATCAACTATTGCTTTAGTTCTTTTGACTAGATCGCCTTCTTTAATTGATCTATCGTCACCAAATATAACGACACCAACGTTATCGCTTTCTAAATTTAATGCCATACCTTTTATCTCGTTAGAAAACTCTACCATTTCTCCTGCTTGAACATTGTCTAAACCATAAACTCTAGCTATACCATCTCCTACTGATAGCACTTGTCCCACCTCTGAGACTTCAGCTTTTTCTCCAAATTTTTTTATTTGCTCTTTTAAAATTTTTGTAACTTCTGAAGGATTAATTTGCATGCTATATTGCTACCATATTTTTTTCTAATTTTTTTAATTTACTTTTAATTGAAGTATCAACCATCACACTTCCAACTTGAATAATTAATCCAGCTATTAAACTTGGATCATACTCATAATCTATGTTCAATGTAGATTTAAAATTTTTTGATAATTCTGTTTTTATTTTTATTTTTTCTTCTTCTAATAATTTTTTCGAGGAAATTAATTTTGCTTTTAATTCTCCTTTGTTTTTTGAAACTAAATTTAAGAAACTTTCAACAATTTTATCTAAAAAAAATAGTCTATTTTTTATCGATACAAAGCCTAAAAATTTCATGGAAGTTTTAGAAAAGTTATTATTTTTTGCTATTATTGATATAATTCTTTCTTTATCTTCTTTCGAGACAGTTGGGTTTAAAATGACTTCCTTAAATTCATGGCTAACATTTAATAATTGATTAATACTTTTTATTTCTTCCACAACTTTATCTAACTCTGAGCTTTCTTTTGAAAGTTCATATAAAGCTAACGCATAACTTTTTGATGTTGAATTTGAAAATGTTGATTTTGAACTCAATTTTTGCTCCTAAAAGACTCGCTTTGTAAAAGATTATATTAGTAAATTCAACTTTTTATATTGTATCTTTTTGTCTCTTTTAAGTAAATAAATGCTTTATTTAGCTGAAATTAATTGGATCAACATCAACCTCTAGTTTTATTCCTGATAAAATTTTTATTTTATTTAATACTACGGATAAATATTTTTGAATAAATAGGTTTTTTGGATATCTTATTAAAATTCTACATCTATAATTTTTTTTAATTTTATTGATTGGGGCAGTAACAGGACCTAATACATTAACATCTTTAATTTTAGGAATTTTTGATTTTATATTTATTGCGAATTTCATAATTGTTTGTTCATTTTTTCCAGAAACAATTAAAGATATGAGGCGATAAAATGGTGGAAGTTTTTTTTCCTTTCTTAATAGAAGTTCTTTTTTTAAAAATTCATGAGGATTATTCTTAGAAATGTTTATTAGAACTTCATCATCAGGTGTATATGTTTGAAAATATATTGCTGATAGATTTGTTTCTCTACCTGCTCTACCGCTAAGTTGGTGATATAACTGAACATTTTTTTCAGCAGATCTGAGATCATATCCATGTGATGAAAAATCTCCATCAACAACAACAATGCAATTTAGTTTTGGAAAATGGAATCCTTTTGAAATTAATTGAGTTCCAATTAAAATATCAATTTTTTTTCTTACAACTTTTTCTAGTAACAAAGAAGTAGATTTAATTTTTTTTAAAGCATCGCTTGAAAATATTTCAATTTTTTTATCTGGATATATTTTTTTTAGTTCTTCAAATACTCTTTCAATACCGGGGCCGCAAAATAATAATTCACATTTTTTTTTATCTTTACAATTTCTTAATAATGATGATTTGTGTCCACAATGATGACAAAGTAATTTGTTTAAATTTTTATGATAATTTAAGTTAATTGTACAATTAGGACATTGAAATTTGTAAGCACACTTTTTACAAACTACAAAAGGTGCATAACCTCTTCTATTCAAAAAAAATAGTACTTGATCGCCTTTGTTCAAATATTTATTAACTTCGTTTAAGGTTTTGTTTGCAATCCAAGATCCTTTTTCTAGTTTTTCGGAATGTAAATTTATAATTTTAACTTCTGGCAGAACTGCTTTTTTATATCTTTGTTTTAATCTTGTTATATAATATTTTTTATTAGTTATATTATTATATGTTTCTATAGATGGTATTGATGTTACTAAATTTATAGGAATTTTTTCTAAGGATGCTCTTGTAATTGCCATATCTCTTGCATTATAAGAAACACCTTCATCTTGTTTATATGATGCGTCATGCTCTTCATCAACAGTAATTATTCCTAAATTTTTGAATGGCAAAAAAAGTGATGATCTTGCTCCAATAACTATTTTAATCTTACCTTCGGTTATTCCTTTCCAAATTATTGATTTGTTTTTTTTTGAAGTTCCCGAATGCCAAATTGCTGGTTCTGTGCCAAAAAATTCTTCAAATCTTTTACTAAATTGATTTGTCAAAGCAATCTCTGGAAGCATAATTAAAGATTGAAATCCTTTATTTAGAAAATCTCTAACTCTTTCAAAATAAACTAAAGTTTTTCCTGAACCTGTCACTCCTTCAAGCACAGTAACATTATAATTGTTACCTACTGATCTTAAAAAGGATAATGATTTTTTTTGTTCATTATTTAATAAAAATTTATTTTTATTTTTTTTAATATTAAATTTTTTAAACTCTTTATCATAAGATTTTTCTACTACATCCTTATTTAGTAGACACATTTTAAGAGACATTCCTAGAGGAACTAGATTGTATTTTGAAAACCAGGTTATAAAATTAATCATTGAATAACTTAAGTTTTTAACATTTATTTTATGTGATATTTTTTTAAGCTTGAATTCCTTTTCAGTTTTTTGCTCATGTGGCCAAATAACACCAGTAGCTTCACCAGATCCAAATGGAGCTTTCACAAAATCTCCTGGGTTTAGTTTTTGGGAAATTTCACTTTTATATGTAAATGGATAATCAAAAATTTTTGGGAAAAGGACTGCTACTTTCATTTAATAAGTTGACCTTTTTCTCATTTTTTTACTAATATTTCTATCAAGTATTTTTTTCAGCTCAGAGAATATTTTAGAGCCCATTCTCATTTCTAATAAACTCCAAGTATAAGGTATCATTTTTAAATATTTATTTTTTTTATCTCTTTTAAATAATCTTGAAAAAATACCTATTATTTTTAAACTTCTTTGAACTGACAGTATATTAAAATCTTCTAAAAATATTCTAGATTTATCTTTATTATTTAAAAATTTTTTTTTTAAATAGTGTTTAAAAATTTCATCTTTTAATTTTTTTGAAGTTTTTACTCTTACGTCATCAACTAAAGATACTAGATCATACGCGGGATTTCCAATTAGGGCGTCTTGATTGTCAATTAAGCCTATTTTTTTACCTACCTTCATTAAATTTTGAGCATGAAAATCTCTATGTACAAAACAAGAATTTGGAAAATTTAGCTTTTTATAAAGTTTTGTTAAAGTTTTTTTTGTTTCTTTTTTAATTTTAGAAATTTTTTTTTTTTTAAAAAATAATGGTAAGTACCAATCAAAAAATAAATCTGATTCTTTGTGCAAATATTTATTTGAATATTTTTTCATTAAATGTGATCTACTCAAAAAACTATTTAATTTTATTTTAGGTTTTATTTTTTGGATTTTTATTAGAAGACTTAAAATTTTCTTATATGTGCTTAATTTATTTTTCTTTTTTAAGAGAATATTTTGTAATGATAAGTCGCCAAAATCTTCTATAATAATCATTCCTTTTGAATAATTGTGGCTAATAAGTTTAGGAGCTAATATTCTATTTTTTCTTAAAAATTTATTAATCGCTACATAAACTAATAGGTTAATATATTTTTCTTTTTTTGAAATAACAATAATTTTACTTTTATCGTTTTTAATTATTCTATAAAATTTTCTAAAAGAGGCGTCAGAAGAAATTGGAAATATCTTAGATGTCATTAAATTTATAATCTTTCCATTTCCCTAAACCCACAATTTTTACTTTTCTAGAATTTGTTTTTTTTAAGTACTGAAATATAATATCTATTCTATCTTTTGGTGCTGGTTTAATCAATTCAGGCCATTCAATAATTTTAATTTCACTTTCTGAACTTTCAAAAATTCCTAATTCTAAAATATCTTTGTAATTTTTTATCCTATAAAGATCATAATGAAGTATCTTTATTTTTCCAATATAGTATTCATAAATTATATTGAATGTAGGACTCAATATATCGCTCTTTTGCAAACTTTTTTTATCTTCAAGGTGATTAATTAAGAAACGCACGAAAGTAGTTTTTCCTACACCTATTTCACCACGAAGAAAAATAATATCTCCAGCTTTAATTATTTTTGAAATTTTTTTTGAAAAACGCTGCGTATCTTTTATTGTTGTTAGTTCCATTAGACTACTAAATTATTAGTAGCGATAAGTATCCGGTTTAAATGGTCCTTTAGTATCCACACTAATATAGTCTGCTTGATTTTTTGAAAGTTTGGTTAATTTTGCGCCCACTTTTTCTAAATGAAGATAAGCAACCTTTTCATCCAAAAATTTTGGCAGAACATAAACTTTTTTTTCATATTTATCAGAATTGTTCCAAAGTTCTATTTGAGCAATTGTTTGATTAGTAAAAGACGCACTCATAACAAAACTTGGATGTCCAGTTGCACAACCTAAATTAACCAATCTTCCTTCAGCTAATAATATAATTCTCTTTTTATCTGGAAATTCTATTTCGTGAACTTGTGGTTTTATTTCAGACCATTTGTAATTTTTTAGTGCTTCTACTTGAATTTCATTATCAAAGTGACCTATGTTACAAAGTATTGCTCTATCTTTCATCATTCTCATATGATCAGCTGTAACAATGTCTTTGTTTCCTGTTGCGGTTACAACTATATCTGCATCTTTAATTGCTTCATCCATTAATACAACTTCATACCCTTCCATTGCAGCTTGTAGTGCGCAGATTGGATCAGTTTCTGTAATCATAACTCTTGCTCCGTTTTGTCTTAAAGATGCCGCACTTCCTTTTCCAACATCACCAAAGCCTGCTACAATTGCTACTTTCCCTGACATCATAACATCTGTTGCTCTTTTAATTCCATCAACTAAACTTTCTCTACATCCATATAAATTATCAAATTTGGATTTTGTTACAGAATCATTTACATTTATTGCGGGGATTAATAATGTTTTTTGCACTTCCATTTTCTTAAGTGCTAAAACTCCAGTAGTAGTTTCCTCGGACACTCCCTTAACTGATTTTAACATTTCTTTATATTCTTTATGCATTAATGCAGTAAGATCTCCACCATCATCAAGAATCATGTTTGCTTTCCAATCTTCCTTGCCTTCAATAGTTTGTTTAACACACCACCAGTATTCTTCTTCCGTTTCACCCTTCCACGCAAAAACTGGTATACCTGCTTTAGCAATAGCTGCTGCTGCATGATCCTGTGTAGAAAAAATATTACAAGAAGACCATCTTACTTCCGCTCCCAAATCAACAAGTGTTTCTATAAGTACCGCTGTTTGAATTGTCATATGAAGACAACCAAGAATTTTTGCACCTTTAAGTGGAAATTTTCCTTTATATTCTTTTCTCAATGCCATTAGTCCTGGCATTTCAGTTTCTGCTATAGAGATTTCTTTTCGACCATAATCTGCTAAGCTAATATCTTTTACTTTAAAATCTTGTGACATAATTTTTATCTACTTATCAAGTTAACATAAAATTATCAACTCATAGCTTCATCATATTTATTTATATATTGGAAGTAAGACCTCTATTCTTGCACCTCTTTTAGGGTTGGTAGACTTATTTGAGGCTATAATTGAGCCTCCATGGAGCTCTACAATATTTTTAACAATATTTAATCCCAAGCCAGAATGTTCTCCAAATTTTTCAGGTCTATTGCTATAAAACCTTTGAAAAATTTTATTAATATTTTTTTCATTAAAACCAGGACCTTCGTCTTCAATTGCCAGATGTGCATTTTCTTTTTTTATGCCACACATTACAAATATCTTACTATTAGGTGGGCTAAAAGATACAGCATTTTCTAAAAGATTTGCTATAATTTGTTCAAGTTTACTTTCTACTCCCAAAACATTTAACTCAGATCCGTTAAGAGTAGAATTTTCTATATTTATTTTTATATTTTTATTTGAATTAGATAAATCGCTATTAAAATCTTCTGTAACAGAACTAACAACATGCGATAAATCTATTTTAGTCATTTTTGCTCTTGATAAAGAAGCTTCATCTTTTAACATTTGAGAGTAGTCTGTAATTAATCTTTCAATTCTTTCCACATCATGGCTTATTACCTTTATCAGTTTTTTTCTTTTGTCACTATCAGAGGTATTTTCTAAAACTTCAGAAGCTCCTTTTAAAGAAGTTAGTGGATTTCTTATTTCATGAGCTAAGTCAGATGAAAATGTTTCGGCTATGTCTATCCTTTTATAAAGATCTTCTGTCATTTCAGTTATAGATTTAGCAAGCTGACCAACCTCATCTTTTCTGAGTAAATATTTTTCATGTTTATCTATTTTTTCATCTTTTTCCTTTATTGCTTTTGTGTAGAGAACCAGGGCTCTTATTGGTTTTAAAATATATTTATTTAAAAAAACTGAGAAAATAATAATAACAAGCGCTACAACAAAAACTGTTCTTAAAATAAAATTTTTTCTTTCATCTACAGCTACTAATATGTCATTAGCAATTTCTGAAACTATTATATAGCCTATTTTTTTTCCATTTTTTTTTACAGAATCTATTGTAATAACATAATAATTATTATTAATATTTTCAGTAATAACTAATTTATTATTTTTGTCTTGAGAGGAGTAAACTTTAACATAACTTTCTGTATTAAAAGTGTTTGTATTATCTTGCTTTAAATTTTTATTTAAATCTATATTTTCATTAGGTTTGTCTATTGAGGTTTCTAATACATCTTGACTTTTTATGAATATATCTTGTGTTAAATCTAAAGTATCAGTATCTGCTAATAAATAAGAATCTAAATTATAAAGCTGAACACGATCTAAATTCTGAAATAAAAATCTTGTAGAAAGTAAAAATTGCGTAGAACTTTCTTTGGTAAAGTTAATATTGAGTCTGTTAATGTGATCTGACGTATTTTTTATAATTCTTGCATGTTGGTCTGATCTATTTTGAACCAAATTTGGTTTTATTGCATTAAGATACCAAACTGTAAAAATGCCTAAAACTAAAAAAATAATTAAATTAAAAACTAGAAAATTCTTTAGTATAGAACTAGAACTAAAAAAATTAGATTGCATCAACTAACATTCCACCTATATCCGCTACCATATCTTGTTTCTATTGCTGAAAAACTTTCGTCTATTTTTTTGAATTTTTTCCTAATTCTTTTAACGTGACTATCTATAGTTCTATCTTCTATATCGTTATTATCTTTGTACGCTATATCCATTAACTGGGCTCTCTCTTTAATTATTCCTGGTCTTTTAGCAAGCTCTTTAACAATTAAAAATTCGGTTGTAGTAAGTTTTTCTGGAAGTGGTTTTCCATCCCATTCACATTCAAGCTGTGAAGAGTCTAAAACAAGCTTTCCATGTTTAATAACATTTTTAGATTCGTCTATAGTGCTTGTTTTTTTTCTTAGTTGAACTCTTATTCTTTCAATGAGAATCTTAATAGAAAAGCCTCCCGATTTTTTAATAAAATCATCTGCTCCAAGTTTTAATCCTAGTAATTCATCAACCTCCTCATCTTTTGAGGTTAAAAATAATATTGGAATTGTAGTTTTTTTTCTTAATCTTTTAAGTAATTCTTCTCCATCCATTCTTGGCATTTTAATATCTATTACTGCTAGATCTGGTGGATTCCTACTAATTCCAATTAAAGCATTTTCAGCATCAATATAGGTTTGAACTTTAAAACCTTCATTTTCTAAAGCCATACTTATACTAGTAAGTATATTCCTATCGTCGTCTACTAATGCAATTGTCTGGCTCATAATTAAAAATGTTTTATATATAAAAATACTAAATTGTCATAAATTGGGCAAGCTTTGCTAAGATCAGTGAGCTTCCCCCCAATTATACCCTGAATTTACATTAACCTCTAATGGAATTGAAAACATGTGATGTTCTGAGCTTGAAATTGATACCATTGCTGCTTTAATATTTTTTTTAACATATTCTTTATCTTTTTCTAGACATTCAAATATAAGTTCATCATGTATTTGCAGCAACATTTTTGTTTTTAATTTTTTATCATCTTCAATCAATCTATTTATCTTAATCATAGCTAATCTGATAATATCTGCAGCAGAACCTTGTATTGGAGCATTAATTGCCGCTCTCTCTTGAAAACTTCTAATACTAAAATTTTTATCATTTATGCCTCTAAGGTGAATTCTTCTACCAAAGATATTATTAACGTAACCTTGTTTTCTGCATACATTAACCGTTGAGTTCATATACTCTTTTATTTCAGGAAATTTTTTAAAATAAGAATTTATAAAATCTAAAGCTTCTTGATTGGAAACTGAAATTTGTTTAGCTAATCCATATTGTGTAATGCCATAAATAATACCAAAATTAATGGTTTTAGCCTTTCTTCTAAGATCATCATTTACCATATTTATTGGGACATTGAATACCTGACTTGCTGTTAAACTATGAATATCTTCATTATTTTTAAAAGCTTTTTTTAATTCTTTTACATCAGCAATATCAGCTAAAATTCTCATTTCTATTTGATTATAGTCAGCAGAAATTAAAACATTTTTTTTGTCAGCAATGAAAGCTTTTCTAATTTCTCTTCCTTCTTCCGATTTAATTGGAATATTTTGTAAGTTAGGATCACTAGATGCTAATCTTCCAGTATTTGTTGCTGCAAGCAAAAAGGAAGTGTGAACTCTTTTGGTTTTTTTACTTATATGATCTTGTAGGGCATCAGAATAAGTATTTTTAAGTTTTGAAACTTGTCTCCATGAAAGTATTAATTTAGGAAATTTATGTCCTGTAAGGGCAAGATCTTCAAGCACATTGGCGTTAGTCGCTAAGCTTCCTTTTTTCGTTTTTTTTAATTTTGCAATTTTAAGTTCATTATATATGATTTCACCAAGTTGCTTTGGTGAAGCTATATTAAATTCTTTTCCAGCTATTTTGTATATTTCTTTTTCCATTTTTTTTAACTTTTCTTCAAAATTTTTAGAAAGTTTTTTTAAATATAGATCGTTAACTTTGATACCATTAAATTCCAATTTCGAAAGTATTTGAACCATTGGTTTTTCAAAAACTTCATAAATTTTTCTTAATTGTTCTTTATCAAGTCTTTCTTTGAGATGATTATAAAGTCTCAATGTTACATCCGCATCTTCTGCTGCATATTCTGTTGCTTTATCTACCGACACATCAGAAAAATTTAATTTATTTTTTCCACTACCAACTAAATCTTTATAAGAGATAGTTTTGTGATTTAAATGAATTTCAGATAATGTATCTAAGTTATGCCTATTAGTGCCAGCGTCTAATGTATATGAAATTAACATTGTATCCTCTATAGAATTAATTTTAATTCCATTTTGATTAAAAATTAAAAAATCAAATTTAATATTTTGACCGACTTTTTTTATACTAGGATCTTCTAATATTGGTTTAATTTTTTTTAATACTAATTCTTTTTTCAAACCTTTAGTTTTTTTATATTCTAAAGGTATATAACATGCTTTATTAGGCGCATAACTAAATGAAATTCCTACAAGGTCTGCTTCTAATGGGTTTAAAGATGAAGTCTCAGTATCGACAGCAATTACAGATTGATCATTTAAAATACTTAACCATTTATCTAGATCTTTTTCATTAATTATACTTTGGTAGACTTTAGTATTAATTCTGTTTATTTCAGTTTTACTTTTATTTTTAGAATTATTTTCTTTTTCTGGTTCTCCATAAAAACTTATTGCTCTACTTAATAATCTATTAAATTCCATTTCCCTTAAAAATTCGTAAAGTTTTTCTTTTTTTACATCTTTCAATATAAAACTGCACAAATCATTTTTGACTGGCACATCATCTTTAAGGGTAACTAGCTGTTTACTTAAAAGAGCTTTTTCTTTATTTGCTAATAACGTTTCTCTTCTTTTATTTTGTGGAATTTCGTTAGCTTTTTTTAGCAAAATATCTAAAGTTTTATATTTATTTATAAGTTCAGATGCTGTTTTAATACCAATACCTGGGACACCTGGGACATTATCAGCAGAATCACCAGCTAATGACTGAACATCTATTACTTGATTAGGTTTTACTCCAAATTTTTCAATAACTTCTTTCTCTCCTAATACTTTACTTTTCATTGGATCATATAATCTGACCTTGTTAGAAACTAATTGCATTAAGTCTTTATCTGATGAAATTACTGTTACTTTAGCTCCCAATTTAATAATTTGTTTTACGTAGGTTGCTATTAAATCATCAGCTTCATAATTAAGTAATTCTATAGATGGTAAATTAAATGCTTTAACTGACTTTCTAATATACTCAAATTGTGGAACTAAATCTTCAGGCGCTTCTGACCTGTTAGCTTTATAATCTTTGTAAATATCGTTTCTAAAGTTTTTCCTTGCGGAATCAAATATTACAGCAAAATGTGTTGGCTTATGTATTGAATCATCAGATCTTGAATCCTCTAATAGTTTAAATAACATTGAGCAAAATCCACTTACTGCTCCTGTTGGTAGCCCATCACTTTTTCTAGAAAGAGGCGGTAGCGCATAGTATGCTCTAAAAATATATCCTGAACCGTCTATAAGGTAAAAATGGTCATTTTTTTTTATGGAATTCATAGATTAATATTATCCTATTTTAATTAGTGTTATGGATATATAAAAGCTAAATCATCATGAATAAAAAAAATGCATTAAAAGTAGAAGAATTAACCAAAATTTATTCAAAAAAATCCACAAAAGAAGTAAAGGCATTGAATAATTTAAACTTGGAAGTGAAAGAGGGTGAGATTTTTGGATTACTTGGTCCTAATGGGGCTGGGAAAACTACTTTCTTAAATATTCTTGCAGGTACTGTAACTAAAAATTCTGGCAACGTTAATGTTTGGGGTTTTGATTTAGATAAAAACCCAAGACAAGTTAGGTCATCTATAGGTATTGTCCCACAGGAAGTAGTTTTAGATCCATTTTTTAACCCTAGAAAACTTTTGGAGCTTCAAGCCGGTTTATACGGAATACCAAAAAAAGACAGAATTACAGAAACAATATTAAAAATGGTTTCTCTTGAAGAGCAAGCGAATACATATGCACGAAGTTTATCAGGTGGTATGAAAAGGCGATTATTAATTGCTAAAGCAATGGTTCATAGACCTCCTATTTTAGTTTTGGATGAGCCCACAGCAGGTGTGGACTTGATATTGCGACAAAATTTATGGGCCAATGTTAAGCAGCTTAATAAACAAGGTGTAACAATAATTTTAACTACTCATTTAATGTATGAAGCTGAAGAAATGTGCAATAGAATTGCAATTATAGATAAAGGAAATTTAATAAAATTGGATACGACAGAAAATTTATTAAACAGTATAAAAACAAAAAAAATTATCTTTAAAGTAAAAAAAATAAATTCACTTAATTTAAAAGATTTAGATGGAATTAAATTTTCCCAAAATTCCGATAATGAAATAGTCGCTACCTATGTAAGAAAAAAGCATAAAATAGATGAAATAATAGATAAAGTAAAAAATGCAGGTATGGAAATATTTGATATTTCAACAAACGAAGGTAGTCTAGAAGATGTTTTTATCGATCTTACAAAAAGCTAGATTTTTAAAAAAAAAGTTGTATTGTATATAATATGGAAGCAATAAAAAAAATTGAATTAAATAAAATTACTAAAACTGTTTTACTAGCAGCATTAGCAACAGTACTTCTAACTATCTCTGCTAAAATTAAAATTCCTTTCTATCCTGTTCCAATGACAATGCAAACTTTTGTAGTTTTGTTCTTGGGAATAACATTGGGTTATAAAATTGGTTTGTTTGCAGTAAGTTTATATATGTTTGAGGGAATTTTTGGCCTACCTGTATTTGCTGGAACGCCAGAAAAAGGAGTTGGATTAGTCTATTTTACTGGCCCAACTATGGGGTATTTAATTGGTTTTTTAGTTGCAGTTTATTTTTCTGGATATTTTAAATATGATAAAAGAATAATAAATAATTTTTTAAAATTAATATTTTCAGTAAGTTTTATTTATATTTTTGGTTTAGTCTGGTTAGGTACATTAATTGGGTGGGATAAACCAATTTTTAAAATTGGAGCACAACCATTTTTATTAGCAGAATTATTTAAAATTTTATTATTATTATTATTAATACCAATTTTATTAAAAATAAAAAAGTTTACAAAGACTATCTAGGTGATTTTTTAGAAAGAATCCTTTGTAGCGTTCTGCGATGCATTTTGAGTCTTCTTGCTGTTTCTGATACGTTTCTATTGCATAATTCAAAAACTCTATGAATGTGTTCCCATTTAACTCTATCAGCAGACATTGGGTTTTCTGGTGGACTAGCTCTAAATTCTGGTGAAGCTAAAAGAGCTCTTTCTATATCGTCTGCATCTGCAGGTTTAGGAATGTAATCAATTGCCCCAGCTTTAACTGCTGCAACAGCAGTTGGAATATTTCCATATCCTGTGAGCATTATTACTCTACTATCTTTTTTTAGTTTTTGAATTTCTTTAACAACGTCTAATCCACTTCCATCATTTAAGCGTAAATCAACAACAGCAAACGCTGGAGGTGAATTTTTTGTCAGGGTTATCCCCTGTTTCACACTTTCTGCCTGAACTACTTTAAAACCTTTTTTTTCCATTGCGCGAGCTAATCTATCTCTTAAAGGAGGATCATCATCGACAATAAGTAGCGATTTATCAGTAAAATCAGTGATTTTTTGGGTTTCTGTTTTTTCTTGTTCTGTTTTCATTTTTAATTTTTTAAAACAAATCTGATCTCTATATAATTATAAAATATTTACTTTCAAGAACATAAATTAACGCTTTACATTAATCATCATTTCTATAAATACGACTTTAATAACTTTTTTTATATATTTTTTTATTTTTTGTATAACAAAAAAGGGGTTGCATGAGATGCAAAAATTTAATTCGGTTGACGAAATGGTCCACATTATTCGGCCAGTAGATCCAGTTTATTGTATTAGACTGAATTCAGTAAATTTAGCTTGTAACTGGTTTAAAGATAACTTCCCAGGGAAAATTCTTTATGCAGTAAAAACTAATCCAAATGAAAAAATAATTAAATGTATTGGCGAAAATGGAATTAACAGATTTGACGTTGCTTCAATTAACGAAATTAAATTAATTAAAAAAATATTTCCAAAAGCTCGTCCTTACTACATGAATACTGTGAAAAGCCGTGAACACATAAAAGAAGCATATTTTAATTATAATATTAGAGATTTTGCTCTTGATACAAAAGAGGAATTACAAAAAATTATTGAGGCAACTAATAATGCTAAAGATTTAACTCTTTATGTTAGAATTTCTATCTCAAATGAACATGCAGAAATTGATCTATCTCAAAAATTTGGTGCATTACCTAGCGAGGCTATGGGTTTACTGAGGCTAGCAAAAGCTCATGCTAAAAGAGTTGGTTTAAGTTTTCATGTGGGATCACAATGTATGCACCCTATTTCTTACGCAAAAGGAGTTAGGGAAGTAGCAAATATAATTAAAAAAACTAAAATAATTCCAGATGTTATAAATGTTGGAGGAGGTTTTCCGTCTATTTACCCAGACTTGCAACCGCAACCACTTAAAAATTATATAAATGAAATAAAAAAAGCTTTTGATAATTTAAATTTAGAAAATAAACCAGAATTATTGTGTGAGCCTGGTAGAGCTCTTGTTGCTGAAAGTGGATCTTCTATAGTTAAAGTTGTTCTTAGAAAAAAACAGAAAATTTATATTAATGATGGAACTTATGGAAGTATGTTTGATGCGGGTGTTTTAAACTTTATTCTACCAACAAGAATGATACCTAACGGCAAAACTGCTTCTAAAAAATTGACACCATTCAGTTTATATGGACCAACATGTGATAGTGCTGATTATATGAAAGGTCCTTTTATCTTACCCAATAATATAAAAGAAGGTGATTATATTGAGGTAGGTCAACTTGGGGCATACTCTCTAACATTTAGAACTAAGTTTAATGGATTTTATTCTGACCAAATCTTCGAAGTTCAAGACAAACCTATAATGTCTTTGTATGAAAAAGATACATCATCAAGTTATCTGGTTGCTTAAATGAATAATTCAAAAAAAACGAAGTTAGGTCATAATAAAAAGACCTTCCTAGAAAAGCCAGTTGAACACATTGATATAACATCTTTTGACTCAAGAAAAATAATTGAGTCTATGAATAAAATGTCTTTTACATCAAGAGATACTGCTAGAGCATCAGGTATTTTTAATGAAATGTTATCTGATAAAAATTGTACAACTTTTTTAACATTGGCAGGATCAACATCTGCTGCTGGATGTATGAAGATATATTCTGATATGGTTAAATATAATATGATTGATGTAATAGTTGCCACGGGAGCTTCAATTATTGATATGGATTTTTTTGAAGCTTTGGGATTTAAACATTACCAAGGTTCACAATTTCAAGACGACACACAATTAAGAGAAAATTACATAGATAGAATATATGACACTTATATTGATGAAAAAGAACTTCAGGCGTGTGATAAAACTATTTGTGATATAGCTGATGGACTGGAACCAAGACCTCATACTTCGAGAGAGTTTATAAAAGAAATAGGAAAATATTTAAAAACTAATTCAAAAAAAAAAGAATCATTAATTGAAACTGCTTACGATAAGAATGTTCCTATTTTTTGTCCTGCATTTACTGATTCAAGTGCTGGATTTGGATTGGTCATGCATCAAGAAAAAAATCCAAAGAAATGCTTAACTATAGATTCTATTAGAGAGTTTAGAGAACTAACCGAAATTAAAATTAAATCAAAATCCTCAGGTCTTTTTATGATTGGTGGTGGAGTTCCCAAAAACTTTGTACAGGACACTGTGGTTTGTGCAGAACTATTGGGTAAAGAAGTTGATATGCATAAATATGCGGTCCAAATTACAGTTGCAGACACTAGAGATGGTGCCTGTAGTAGTTCTACACTTAAAGAAGCAAGTTCGTGGGGCAAGGTTGATGTTGCAAAAGAACAAATGGTTTTTGCTGAAGCGACTAGCGTCCTTCCTTTAATAGCTAGTGATGCTTACCATCGTAAGTTCTGGCAACAAAGAAAACCTAAAAAATTTTCTAATATATTCAGCTAAAAAAGTGAAATACTTTACAAACAAAAAAGGTTTTCTTGGAATTGATAATGAATATAATTTTAAAGAAAAAGTGGTTGTTATTCCTTTTGGTTTAGAAAAAACAGTTAGTTATGGAAGTGGTACTAAAAATGGACCAAAAGAAATAATTAAAGCTTCACATCAATTAGAATTATATGATGAAGAACTAAGTTGTGAGCCCTATAAAAAAATTGGAATTAAAACTTTAAAACCATTTAAAATTGATAAAGATATTAAAAAAGCTTTAAAAAAAATGTCTGATACTAATGAAAAAATTCTAAATAAAAAACTTTTTCCTATTACTTTTGGTGGCGAACACTCAATTACTCCAGGGTGCATTGCTCCATTTGTAAAGAAATATAAAAATTTATGCTTATTGCATTTTGATGCTCATGCAGATTTGAGAGAAAGTTATAATGGTGAGAAATTCTCACATGCGTCAGCAATTAAGAGATGTTTGGACTATAGTAATGTATCCGTAATTTCTTTTGGAATAAGAAATATTTCTAAAAGCGAAATCCTTTATTTAAAAAAAAATTCTTCAAAAATTAATATTTTTTGGGCAAAAGATAAACCTAGATGGAATTTAGATAAATTTAAGAAATTAATAAAAAATAAAACTGTTTATTTAACGTTTGATGTTGATGGATTAGATTCTAGTATAATGCCAGCAACAGGTACTCCTGAACCAGGAGGATTATTGTGGGATGAAACTTTAAATATAATTAAGATAGCAGCAAAAAACTCTAATATTGTTGGTGCAGATATAAATGAATTATCACCTATCAAAGGTTTTAACTCTTATAATTTTTTAGTAGCAAAGCTTGCTTACAAAATAATTTCATATTCTTTTGAATTTCATAAAAAATCTAAATATTAAGTAAATCTTTTGTTTGCCATTTTATAGTAACCATAGCCCCATTTAGTTTATTAGAACGGTTAAACTGAACACTTGCTTTCATTCTTTCTAAAAGTGTTTTTCCAATAAAAGTACCAAGTCCTAATCCAGATTTTGAACTTATAATCTTATTTTTTGAACGTATATAGGGCTCTCCTAAAACGTCTTTAACATCTTCTGAAAATCCAGGCCCGTCATCACTTACTTTCACTTCTGTAATTGCATCATTACTTTTTAAATCAATTTCTACTACGGAATTGCTATACTTAACTGCATTACCGATAAAATTTCTCAGTCCATATGTAATCTCTAACGTTTTATCTATTTGTGGATTTATTTCATTTTGATCTTTAATTATTAATATTTTTTTTTCAGAAATTTCATTAAAAGATCTGACTATTTCATCTATCAAATCTCCAATTTTTAAGTTACTTAAAAAATTGTCTTCTTTAAGTTGGTCTTGAGAAAGTTGTCTTAGAATCTCTGAACATCTTTTTGTCTGAGATATAAGTAATCCTATATCCTTTGAGTATTGAGGATTACTTCCAATATCTTTTTCTAATTCTTTTGCAACAACAGTTATAGTAGATAAAGGAGTACCCAAAGAATGTGCAGCGGCAGCGGCCTGCAAACCTATTGACTCTAGTTCATGTTCTTTTGCTAAAATTAATTCCAATTTATTTAATGCTCCTGTTCTTTTTCTAGATTCTAAACCAAACCTAACACCAAAATATGTTAAAAAAATTAAACCTATAATAATGGAAATCGGAACTGCATATAAATAATAGTTTGGAACATGAAAATGCAAATCTCCAGAATGTGGTAAAGGATAGTGATTCAAAGTTAATACAATTAAAATTACTATTGTGATAATTGTCAAATTTAATGTACTTTTTAAAGTTAAAAATGTTGATGATGTTATTGCTGGAATAATTAATAAAATTATGAACGGATTTGTTACACCTCCTGTAAGAAAAAGTAATAAAGCTAATTGAAAAAGATCATACAACAAATATAATGATGATTTAGTGTTGCTCAATTGATTTTCTTTTACTATGAACTGCAGATAAAAGTTGGTTACTGCGTTAATTAGAATAATTATTAAGCAATAAAAAAATGCAAATTTAAAATTTAAGATAATATAAACAATACTTATAGACACTAATTGACCAATATTGGCCATCCACCTTAATATAACTAAAGTTTTCTTGTCTAATTGAATATTGTCTTTTGATGTAAATAACTCTGATAATTTCATTCAGAAACTATATATCTAAATTTGAAACTTCTAAAGCTCGACTAATTATAAAATTTTTTCTGGGCGCAACTTCATCACCCATAAGTATTTGAATTAAATCTTGATCTTTTTTAGATTTTTCTTTTGTACTATTTGAATATTTTACTTGCAATAATATTCGCTGCTCTGGATTTAATGTTGTATTCCATAACTCTTCTGGATTCATTTCTCCCAAACCTTTAAATCTTTGAATTTTAACTTTACTTTTTTCTTGTTCAAGAAATTTACTAAATGCTTTAGTATTTTTTTTAATTGCATTTTTTTTTTGTTCTGAAGCTTTAATAAGAAAACCTTCTAGCTCTTTATCATCCTTAATATAATAACTTTTTGATCCTTTTGTAATTTTATAAAGAGGAGGTTGAGCTAAATAAATATGGTTTTTTTCTATTAATTCGTTAAAAGGAAAATTATTAAATAAAGTTAATAAAAGAGTTCTAATATGAGATCCATCAACATCAGCATCTGTCATTATTATAATTTTTTCATATCTAAGATTTTCAATATCAAAATCCTTTGATCCTGTGCCTAGCGCATTTATTAAGGTAACTATTTCATTAGAAGACATCATTTTTGATAATGCTTTAGTTTGTAAATCTTGGCCATTGCCATTTTTTGATTTTCCATTTGTATTGATATAAGTATTCAATATTTTTCCTCGTAAAGGAAGTACAGCTTGAAATTCTCTATTTCTTCCTTGTTTTGCTGATCCACCAGCTGAATCTCCCTCTACTATAAATAATTCAGTTCCATCTGCTTTACCAATTTGACAGTCTGCAAGTTTTCCTGGAAGGCCTGATAGTTCTAATGAACCTTTCCTTCTTACTCCTTCTCTAGCTTTTCGTGCTACATCTCTAGCAAGGGCAGCCTGAACTATTTTTAATAATACTACTTTTTTAATCGTAGGATTTTGGTCAAACCAGGTTGATAATTTATCGTTTACTATAGATTCAACAATAAATCTTATCTCTGATGAAACCAACTTATCTTTTGTTTGCGATGAAAATTTTGGGTCAGGTATTTTTACCGATAATACTCCTGTTAATCCTTCTCTTGTGTCGTCACCAGTGAGTGAAATTTTATTCTTTTTTAAAAGATTGCCATCTGTTGCGTACTTATTGATTACTCTTGTGAGTGCACTTCTAAAACCCAATAAGTGTGTTCCTCCATCTTTTTGGTGAATATTGTTTGCAAATGGTAACATTTCTTCCGAATATCCTGCGTTCCATTTTATGGAACATTCTACTTCCACATTATCTTTCTTACCTAAAATATAAATTGGCTTTTTAAATAAACTAAGATCATTTTTATTAACTAAAGTTTTTTTACTTTTATCTAAAAAATCAACAAATTCTAGGATACCACCCTCGTATTTATTTTTATATTCTTTTTCTTTTTTCCCTGTTTTGTCTAATAACATAATAGTTAAACTCTTGTTTAAAAAAGCAAGTTCTCTCATTCTTTTTTGCAAAATTAAGGAACTAAATTTAATATTAGAAAATATGTCCTTTGAAGGCGTAAAATTTATTAGTGTTCCTTTTTTATTTGTTTTTCCTGTAACTTTTAAGGGAGCTATTGCTTTGCCATTTTTAAATTCAATAAAATATTCTTTTTTATCTCTAAATATAATTAGTGTTAATTTTTCTGATAATGCGTTAACTACAGAAACTCCTACTCCGTGCAGCCCCCCAGAAACTTTATAAGAATCATGGTCAAATTTACCACCTGCATGAAGTTGTGTCATAATTACTTCAGCAGCTGATTTTCTTTCTCCCTTATGTAAATCTACAGGAATTCCTCTACCATCATCTTCGACAGAAACAGAATTATTTTGATTAATAGTAACTTTAATATTTTTGCAGTGACCAGCTAACGCTTCGTCGATTGCATTATCTACTACTTCATAGACCATATGATGTAATCCTGTACCATCATCTGTGTCACCGATATACATTCCGGGTCTTTTTCGGACTGCATCTAAACCCTTGAGTACTTTTATAGAATCTGCACTATATTTCTCATTATTTTCTGTATTTTTTTTGATCATATTTATGAAATTAATTTCTATATTTTAACATTTTTTTTAACTGAATTAAATCTACTTGACAATCGTCACTTAAATTCTTGTTGGCATTAAATGCTAATTTAAGGAAAAAAAAAATAATATCTTACTATTCTCTTTATAGTAAAATATCAAATTTTCATGGGCATAACAACATGAAAGCTGTTTTTATCTGAAAAATCACTAATTAGAACAGGTGACCCTGCGTCTTTTAAATTAATCACAATATGTTCATTTTCAATTTGAGAAGTAATATCTGTTAAGTACCTACTATTAAAGCTTATATTTAAATCATCAGAATTAAAATTTGCATTTATATTTTCTATCCCCTCACCGCTACTTGGGTTATTAACAGATAATTGAACTGAATCTTTAGATATATTCATTTTTAAACCTTTTGTACGGTCAGAAGATACTGTCGTTACTCTTTCAATGGAATTTTTAAATTCATCTAATTTAATCTTTAAAACTTTGTTGTTTCCTATTGGAATAACTTTATTGTAGTCGGGAAATCTACCGTCAATAACCTTAGAAATTAAAACTCCCTGATCGATTTCAAATTTAATTTTTGCCTTATTGTTAGATATTTTTATTTTGCTAGCGCTTTGTTCTAATAATGAAATTAATTGAAAAATAGTTTTTTTAGGTAAAATAATTGGCTCAATATTTATATTTGGGTCAATTTCTAAACTACTTGATGAAAGTCTATGACTGTCGGTTGCTACACTACATAAAAAAGATTTATTTTCTAATCTTGTCTTGTGAAAATAAATACCATTAAGGTAATGTCTAGTTTCATCATTCGAAATTGAAATTTTTGTCTTGTTTAATAGTTTTAATAATTTTATACAAGATACCTCAAAAGCTTCTTCCTTAATATCTTCATCTGACAAAGGAAAATTATCTGCAGGCAAACATAATAAATTAAATTTAGAATTTTCTGACACCAGCCTTATTTTATTTGAACTTTGCAAAGATAACTCAACCTGAGAATTGGGTTTTAACTTTCTTAATATATCATAAAGTATACTAGCTGAAGTTGTGGTTGATCCTTCCTTTTTTAAATCTTGTGGAATTATTTGTTCAAAATATATTATATCCAGATCTGTTGCAGTAATTTTTATTTTTGAATCTTTGGCTTCTAGGAGAACATTTGACAAGATTGGAAGTGTAGTCTTTTTTTCAATAATTCCATTTGCATGACCCAATGCTTTTAAAAAAACATCCCTGTTAATTGTAAATTCCATTTTATATATTTGAAAGAAATTTTTTTTTTATTTCTATTACACTTTGCCTAATTTCATTATCATTTTTAATTAATTCATCAATTTTTTTGACAGCATGAATTACCGTCGTATGATCTCTATTAGAAAATTTTCTACCAATATCAGGTAAAGAGTTTGTGGTATTTTGTTTTGCCAAATACATAGCTATTTGTCTCGGTCTAGCTAGTGATCTTGATCTTCTTGGTGATAACATTTCTTGAAGATTTAAATTAAAATGTGAAGCTACTATTTTCTGAATAGATTCTACATTTATAGACTTGTTATTATAGTTAATAAAATCTTTTAAAATTCTCTTGCATTCGTAAATTGTAGGAGATTTTGTATTAATTTTACTAAAAGCCAAAATACGGTTTAGAGCACCAACAAGTTCTCTAATACTGGCCGTAACCTCTGAGGCTAAAAATTTAAAAACTTCATCATCTAAGTTATAATTTTCTTTAAATTTAACTTTAATTTCTTCAAATTTGCTTTTTAAAATTTTGACCTTTAAGTCAAAATCAGGTGGTTGTATATCAATTACCAAACCGCCTGACATTCTGGATTTAATTCTTTCTTGAACTCTATCTAATTCCGCCGGGGCTTTGCTAGATGATATTACTATTTGAGAACCTCTTTCAATTAAAGCATTAAAAGTATGAAAAAACTCTTCTTGCATAGCCTCTTTTCCACTTAAAAACTGAATATCATCAATAATAAAAACATTCGCCATTCTAAAAAAATCTTTAAATTTTACCATTTCATTGCTCTTTATTGATCTAATAAAATGGTACATAAATCTTTCGGATGAAATAAACATTGTTTTTTTATCATTTCCAACTTCCAAACCAATCGCATTTAGTAAGTGTGTCTTACCCATTCCCACAGGACCATATATAAATAATGGATTATAATGCGCTGACTGCACACATATTTTTCTTGCTGCAGTATAGGCAAGCTCATTACTTTCTCCAACCATAAAATTAACAAATCTATTATTTGTATTAAAGCGATTATAATTTGATAAAGAATTTTCAATTAAGGTCACTTGTTCATTGTTGTTTAGATTAGATTTTGAAGATTTTGTTTGTTCTTCTGCAATTATAAATTCTATTCTTTCAATACTTTTTTTAACCGATTTAATTTGGTCTAATATTTTATCAGCATATCTGGAAACAATCCAATCTCTTACAAATCTAGTTGGGGCTGATAAAACAACATAATGATTAAATTCTTTTTTCAAATTTATATTTTTTATCCAACTTTCATAAGTATCATTACCAAAAGTTTTTTTAAATTTAAGCAGTACTTCATTCCACTTAAGAATATTTTCTTCTTTTATTAAAAGGGGATCTTGGTTCTGTTTTTGTAAACTTTTTATCATAAGGAGCTTAATTAAATTTAGTTAGTTCTATTTTTTTTTTTCATTGATGGCAATGGTTTTTGGTTGCATTAAAAAAATAAATTAGGTGTTTTTATTTATTTTTTTTTAGGTTGTATTTTTAAAAAAAAATTAAATTTACAACTATTGGCACACACTATATCTTGTTGAGATTTCATAATTAACTCTTTATTTAGAAAATTTTATTCAATTACAAAAATTATCAACTTTTAATTGATTAATTTATTTTTTCATTGAATTATTTATCTTTTTATTTATTTTAGAGATTTTTCTTGACGCAGTTTTTTTGTTAATTGAACCAGTTTTTGCAACTTTCATTAATTGAGAACTAAATTTAGGAAAAAATTTTTTTGCTTCATCAATTTTTCCTGACTCTAAATACCTCGACATCTCTTTAATTGCAGATTTATATTTGCTTTTTCTTATTTTATTTACTGTAGCTTGCAAACTGCTTTTTTTTGTACGTGCTATTGCAGATTTAGTGTTAGGCATAAAATTGTGATTTTATATCTTTTTGGTCCATAGCGGTCAACACAATTTAAATTTGACACTTATTACAATAAAAAGATGATCTTCCACATATTATCATTTTTTTTATTTCTCCTTTACACGAAATACGGGAACATTTTTTACCTTCTCTTCCATATACGCGAAAAAATTGTTGAAAATTGCCACTTTTACCCTCAATATTTTTAAAATCTCTAATAGAAGATCCTCCTTTAAAAATTGCAAACTTTAGAACTCTTTTAATGTTGTAAATTAAATTTTTAATTTCATATTTTTTTAATTCTTTGCATAATTTCAGTGGGCTTATTTTAGTAATAAACAGAACTTCATTAACATAAATATTTCCAAGTCCGCTTATAAATTTTTGATTCATTAGTAAAGTCTTAATATTACTCTTTTTATTGTAAATAAAGTTTTCGAAATATAAAGAATTAAATATTTTACTTAAAGGTTCCACACCAAGTTTATTAAAAAAAGGAATATTACTTATAATTTTATTTTCATATAATTTAAAAAAACCAAATCTTCTAACATCATTATAAATTAATACTATCCCGTTATTTAAAACAAAATAAATATGATTATGTTTATGCAAAATATTTAAATCATAATAGAAACTTGTTTTATATATTTGATTATTTTTTATTTTTTTAATCAAATATTTTCCAGTCATTCCTAAGTGTGATAAAAGAATAAATTCCTTAAAATGAAAAACTATATACTTTGCTCTTCTAGAAATTTTTAATATTCTTTTATTAATTAATTTATTGCGGAAAGATTTAGGTACTTTATAGCGTAAATTTTTGTTATTTATTTTAATATCAATAATTTTTGCTTTATTTACCGTTTTCAGCAAAGATCTTTTTGTAATTTCTACTTCAGGAAGTTCTGGCATAACTCAATTATATATATTGTGAAAAAACTTAACATATGATCTATTAATTTAAATGAAAACACATCATAAAAATAGTGAAAGATTTGTAACCAAAGTTTTTCAAGATGTTTTTGAAAGATATGATTTAATGAATGATTTAATGTCATTTGGTGTTCATCGACTATGGAAGAAAAATTTTATTGATTACTTAAATCCACAAGAAAATACAAAATTACTTGAAGTGGCTTCTAGGACTGGAGATATTGCTAAATTATACCTAAAAAAAATAAAATACAATGGAAATGCCTGGTGTGTAGATGAAAATGAAGACATGCTAAATTTAAGCAAAAAAAAATTAAATAATTTATTAAATCTTAAATGGTTTTGTAGTAATGCTGAAAAACTTCCATTTGAAGATAATTTTTTTGATTATTACACAATTAGTTTCGGCATAAGAAATGTAGAAAATATTAGCTTTGCGCTTAAAGAAGCTCACCGCGTTTTAAAACCAGGTGGTAGATTTCTATGTTTAGAATTTTCCAAAGTTCAAAATGAAATTTTAAATAAATTTTATCAAACTTATTCAAAAACTATCCCTATTATTGGAAGCTTCGTCATAGGTAAATCTGAACCATATCAATATCTTATTGATAGTATAGATAAATTTTATAGCCAAGCTGAATTTAGTAGAAAGATAAAAGAAAATGAATTTGAAAATGTCTCATCTAAAAATTTAAGTGGGGGGATAGTTGCTATTCATTCTGCTTGGAAAATTTAAACATGATTAAAAAAATTTTTATGTTATTTAAAATTGGAAGGAAATTATCAACTTCTGGTGCCATCGATTCTTTTTACGAAATATATGACCCACCTATAATTATAAAAATTCTTTTTTTTATAATTGGGTTTAATTTTAAAAATAAAGAAGTTAACAGTAATTTATCTAGTGGGAAAAAACTATGTAATGCTCTTCAAGGTATGGGTACTACTTTCATTAAATTAGGTCAATTCTTATCAACTAGACCTGATATAATTGGAACTAATGTAGCTGACGAACTAGAAAAGTTGCAGGATAAGTTGCCAGCATTTGATTTATATACTGCAAAAAATATCTTAAGAGAAGAGCTTGGTGATGAAATTTTTTCAAAAATTTTAAATTTCTCTGAACCTATAGCTGCAGCTTCTATTGCACAAGTACACTTTGCCAATATTAATTACGGTGATCAAAATAAAAAAGTGGCTGTAAAAATACTAAGACCTAATATTGAAAAAATTTTTAATGAAGAGCTTGATGCTTTAATGTTATTAGCTTTCATTATTGAAAGTATAATTAAAAAATCTAAGAGACTTAAATTAGTTGAGGTTGTTCAACTACTTAGAGAAATTACCAATGTTGAAATGGATCTGCGATATGAAGCGGCTGCCGCAAATGAATTTTATGAAAATACAAAAAATGATGTTGGTTTTAAAGTTCCTAAAATCTATTGGAATTTTACAAGTAGAAAAATACTTTGTCTAGATAAGGTAAATGGAGTTTCAATACGTGAAACTGAAAAACTAAAGTTACTTAATGTTGATTTAAAAAAACTAGCAAAAAATACTATCCAACATTTTCTAAGGCACGCAATTAGAGATGGTTTTTTTCATGCTGATATGCACCAAGGAAATATTTTTGTAAATCAAGTTGGGGATATTATCCCAGTTGATTTTGGTATAATGGGTAGGCTTGATCAAAATAATAAAAAGTATTTAGCTGAAATACTATACGGGTTTATAAAACGTGATTATAAAAAAGTTGCCGAAGTTCATTTCATAGCTGGTTTGGTTCCTCAAAATGTTTCTAAAGATGAATTTGCTCAAGCTTTACGTTCAATAGGTGAACCTATATTTGGTCAAACTGTTAAAAACATTTCTGGAAGCAAGTTGTTGAGTCAGCTTTTTGAAGTTACTGAAAAATTTAATATGCAAACTCAAATACAATTATTGCTTCTTCAAAAAACAATGGTTGTTGTAGAAGGTGTTTCTAGAAAACTTGATCAAGATACTAATATTTGGGAAATTTCAAAGCCAGTTTTAGAGAATTGGTTGAGAGATTTAAAAGATCCTATTAATATAGCTGGAGAAGTGGTAAATAAAGCTTCTGAGATCTTAAAAAAATTGCCTGATTTACCTATCATTATGGATAAAGCAAACGATGTTATGACCTTAATAACTGAAGGCAAATTTAATCCTAATACAATGGCTTATAAGAGTCTAAAAAATGAAGAATTAAAATTAGAAATTATTCGCAATAAAATTTTAAGTGGATTTTTAATACTTGTAATTTTTGCTGTCATAGTATTTTAATAATAAAATTATGAACAATTTACTCGAAAAAAAAATACTTTTAATAATTTGTGGGGGAATCTCTGCGTACAAAAGTTTAGAAGTAATCAGATTTTTTAAAAAAAAAGGTGCAAAAATTAAAGTAATTTTAACCCAAAGTGCTAAAGAATTTGTTACACCATTATCTGTTACATC
>Ga0114999_10000848_pt1 | contig 44557 bp, 41 predicted proteins | sample ArcticOcean_MG_C_3_FD_89820 | JGI IMG/M metagenome (GOLD analysis project Ga0114999, IMG submission 89820) | Marine microbial communities from western Arctic Ocean - ArcticOcean_MG_CB8_126 | ecosystem: Environmental > Aquatic > Marine > Oceanic | place: Arctic Ocean: Canada Basin | collected...
AAAGAATCAGAAAAAGTAATTAATTCATCACTAGATTTTGGAATAAACTTTCTAGATACTGCGGACATGTATTCTAACGGTCTTTCAGAAGAATATATAGGAAAAGCTACAAAAAACAAAAGAGATCGGTATGTCATAGCTTCAAAAGTAGGATTGAATCCTATGCCCTCCCCTAAGGATACAAAAGTAGGTAAAAGATTAAACGAAGGTCCTAATAAATCAGGGCTATCATCCGTACATATAAAAAGAGCAGTTGAAGAAAGTTTACTTAGACTACAAACAGATTATATAGATTTATATCAAACACATATTTTTGATCCATATACGAAACAAGAAGAAACATTAAAAGCCTTAAATGATTTAGTTTCAGAAGGAAAAATTAGATACATTGGTTGTTCAAATTATATGGCTTTTGAAGTAGTTGAAGCAATACATATTTCAAGAGCATATGGATTAGCAGAATTTATCACTGCGCAACCAGAATTTTCAATGTTTGAACGAGAGCCGGAAGTAGAACTTATCCATGCTTGTGAAAAATATGATGTTGGGATTCTACCTTATTTCCCTTTAGCTTCAGGGTTTTTGACAGGAAAATATAAAAGAAATTCTATTCCAGAAGATGGAAGATTATCTGGAAGCAATACTGCTTGGAATGAAAAATGGTTAACTGAAGAAAATTTTGAAATAGTTGAAAATTTAGAAATATGGGCAGAAAAAAAAGGAATTTCAATGGTTCAGCTTGCATTTGCTTGGCTTCTTTCAAAAAAATCTGTATCTTCAGTAATTGCAGGAGCAACAAGTTCTGAGCAATTAGAAACCAACTCTAAAGCTTCTGGAATAAAGCTTTCAGCACAAGATTTAAAAGAAATAAATAATATTCTTCCAGAAAAAAGAAAGGTAGGGAGTTACGATCTTACGAGAAGAAGTCAAAATACTCCTTAATTTTTTTCTAAATAATCCATAGCTGACTTTACACCAATTGGATTATGGTCAATTTCAGCTAAAGATAACCCCATTTCAACTACTGATAAGGTACCTAAGAGCATTGGATCATTTAAGTCTCCTAAATGTCCTATTCTAATAATTTTTCCTGCCCATTTTCCTAGCCCTGTTCCTAAAGATGTATTAAACTTTTCTAATATGATTTTTCTTAAATAATCAGCATTTATCCCAGATGTGAATAATAAGCTTGTAAGAGAATTTGAATATTCATCTTCATTTACAGGTAATAGTTCTATTCCCCATGATTTGACTGCTAACCTTGTCGCTTTAGCATGTCTAGTATGTCTATCAAATATATTTTGAAGCCCTTCTAATTCAATCAATCTTAATGCTTCTTTTAATCCAAATAAAATATTAGTTGAAGGTGTATACGGGAAAAAACCATTAGTATTATTCATAACCATTTCATTCCAATCCCAATATGATTTTTTGAAACTATTTAGCTTAGAAATCTCTAATGCTTTTTTACTTATAAAATTAAATGCTATTCCAGGGGGTAACATTAATCCTTTTTGAGAACCCCCTATAGTAACATCAACTAGCCAATCATCGTGCGAGTAATCTATTGATCCTAATGAAGAAATAGTATCCACCATTATTATTGCTGGATGATTCAAAGATTTAATTTTTTTTATAGTAGATGGAATTTTAGAAGTTACACCTGTAGAAGTTTCATTATGAACTAAGCAAACTGCTTTTATTTCATGATTTTTGTCATCTTTTATGATTTGGGATATTTTATTTTCATCAATACCTGTTCTCCAGTCACTTTGAATATATATAACATCAAAGCCTAATTTTTCAGCCATATTTTTCCATAATGTTGAAAATTGACCAGTCTCAAACATTAGAATTTTTTCTCCTTCTGAAACAATATTTACCAATGCTGCTTCCCAAGCACCTGTTCCTGAAGAAGGAAAAATAATGGGAATAGATTCAGGACCCTTAACTATTTTTTTTAATCCATTTATAACACTGAGTGTAAGTTCAGAAAATTCTGGTCCTCTATGATCAATAGTTGGACTACTGATAGCTCTTAAAACACTATCTGGTACGTTTGTTGGACCAGGTATTTGTAAAAAATGTTTTCCAGATTGTGTCATATTTTCCTCTATAGATTATTTGATTTCTAAAAGTATTATATATGTGAAATATAATTTATCTTATTATGATAGAAGATTATAAATATATATTAAAAAAATGAACTCAATAATTTATTTACAATTTATAATAATTTGTACCCTAGGAGCTCTATCGCCTGGTCCAAGTTTAGTTTTAATTTCAAGAAATGCGATTAGTTATGGTAAAACTAATGGAACTATCACGGGCTTAGGTCACGCTTTTGGAATATTTTTTTATGCATCAATATCAGTTTTTAGTGTCAGTATTATTTATAAGATAGATCCTATAATTTTAGATGTTTTTACATTTTTACTAGTTATATATCTATTGTATTTAGCTTTTAGAATCTTAAAAGAAAATAAACATAAAATCACCAAAAACTCCCCCTCAAAGAAAATATTAATGAATAATTTCTTTGAGGGGTTTTTAATTTGCTTTTTAAATCCTAAAATTACCATCTTCTTTTTTGCAATATTCTCCCAATTTATAAATAATAATCAAAGTTTAAATGAAAAAATAATTTTAGTATTCACAGCTTCAATTATTGATTTTATTTGGTATTCATTTATTTCAATAATAGTTGGAAATATTCGTATAAGACAATTTAGAAACAAAAGTAATTACTTAGATGTTATATCAAGCTTAATATTTGTAAGTATTTCATTCATTATTTTAATTAAATTATTTTGGAATTAAAATATCTCAAAATATATTGATTAAAATTTTGTTTATAATAATATTTATTTAACTTATAATTAATTTAGAATAACTGATAGATACAGTCGGAAAAGTATTAATCTTTTTCAGCTTTCTGCGACGAAAAGTTTTTAAGAGTTTTTGTTTTATAACAAAAAGTACTTTCTAAAAAAAATAAGTTTACGACCCGCTTCTTTTGCTTACTCTTGTGCTCAGGCAGTTACTCTGGAGGTGGGTTTTATAATTATTTGATTCTTGATTTTTTAATAATATATTTGTCATTTAGGTTGTTCAGAAAAAAAAAATGATTTATTCTAAAGTTACTTTATGAACATGAATATTATATTTTGAAAACTAAAAAAAACTTAACAGCATATTCAATACAAGATTTTTCGCAATGCCAATATAAAACTTGGCTTGATTATATTAATCCACCAAATAATTTCCCAAAAAATATAGATCCCTGGCTAGAAATAATTAGGAAAATAGGACTAGAGCATGAAGAGAATTATTTGCAAAAAATAAAAGAATCTAAAAATGTTTTTGAAATAGATAAAAATCTCAATTATTCAGAAAAAGAAAAATTAACAGAATTAGCAATAAAAAATGGCGAAGATATTATTTATCAGCCATATTTGAAATATAAGAAATTTACAGGATCTCCTGACTTTCTAATCAAAAAACAAGATTATTATGAACCTTGGGACATAAAATCTTCTTTTAAATTAAAACCAGAGAATATCTTACAAATATGTCATTATTCATTTATTTTGGAGAAGCAATATAATAATTTTTCACCCACTGGAAAAATTATTCTAAGAGATGAGAGTGTACAAAATATAGAAATTGATAAATATTATGATTATTTTTTAAATTTAAATACAAGAATAGAAAATTTTATTAGTGATTCTAAAATAGTTCCTGAAGCTTCCAAATGTAATTTATGCAATGTTTGTGATTATAAATTATTTTGTGAAAATAATTGGAAATCTAAAGATCATTTAAATCAAGTTGCAAATATTAAAAAAAATCAAATTGATTTATTAGTAAATGAAAATATCAACACATTAGAAAAACTCTCTAAATTGAATATTAAAAAAGATATAAAAGGTATTAATAAATCTTCGTTAGATATATTAGTTCAGCAAGCAAAATTGCAATCAAACTACCGGGAAACCAATCAACTTGAACATAAAATCATTTTTGAAGAAAAGAAAAAAATAAACGATCAAAATAAATTAATAGGTTTTGAGTTATTGCCTAATCCATCAGAAAATGATCTATTTTTTGATATAGAAGGATACCCTATGTACTTTGACACAAATTCTAAAACTTCAGGTTTAGAGTATCTTTTTGGTATTTATTACAAATCATTTGGAAATGAAAGTTTCAAAAAATTTCTAGCAATTAATAATAATGAAGAAAAAATTGCATTTGAAAAACTAATAGATTTCATATATACACACTTAAAAAAATATAAAAATGCACATGTCTATCATTATAATTCTTATGAAGAAACAGCTTTAAAAAAATTATCACAAAAATATGAAGTGAAAATAAAAGAAGTAGATTTTATTTTGCGTGAAAAAAAATTCATAGACCTGTTTAAAGTAGTAAAGGATTCAGTTCTACTTTCTGTTGAAAATTACAGACTTAAAACAATAGAAAAATTTTACAATCTTGATAGAGAAGAAGATATTTCTTCAGGGCAAGATAGTTTGGTTGCATTTGAAAATTACCTAGAAAGTGGACATCAGGATATTTTAGATGAAATAATTTTATATAACAAACAAGATTGTAAATCATTAATCTATCTGCAATCTTGGCTAAACGATATAAAACCCAAAGAAATAAAATATAAAGAACTAGATGAAGTTGTTGTATCTGAAAGATCTTTAGAAATTATTAATAAAGAAAAGGAAGTAGAAAAAATTATTGATAATTTAAAAGATAAAGATATTGAATTAAAGCCAATTCTTAGTCAATTAAATTTTTACAATAGGAAAGAACAAAGAGCTGAATGGTGGAGTTATTTTTCAAATATCCAAAAAAATACGGAAGATCTTATAGAAGACAATAGCTGTATAGGAGCATTAAGTCTATTAAGTAAAGTTGAAGAAGGTATAAACAATATATTAGAGTTTAAATTTCCAATTCAGATCACAAAAATGAAAATAGGGGATAATGTATTAGATCAAAATGGAGAAAATTCATCTTCTTTAGTATCAATTGACTACACTAACTGCATTGTAAAATTAAAACAAAACAAAAACAAAGAAATACCCTATTCATTAACTCCTTCTCAACCAATGAATATTAAAACAATTGATAATTCAGTATCTGATTTCATAAAAGATTTTAACTATCCAAATTCTTATCCTGCCATAAAAGATTTTCTAAATAGGAATAACTCACGATATAAAAATAATATAGATTTATCAAAAAACACTTCTCTTGAAGATATTACTAAAAGAATAAAAAGTTTAAATAACTCATATTTGGTAATGCAGGGTCCTCCAGGAACTGGTAAAACCTATGCTTCTTCAAGAGTTATTTTGGATTTAATAAAATCAAATTATAGAGTTGCAATAGTTTGTCATTCCCATAAAGCTATATTAAATTTAATAGAATCTATAGATAATTATTCTATTGAGCAAAATATTAGCTTTAAGGGTATTTATAATCCTGGTAATAGGAAATTACATCAAGAGTTTAAAAATATTGAAATAGGGAGCACAAACAAACTTGATCTAAAAGAATTTCAATTAGTTGCTGGTACAGCTTGGGCTTTATCAAATCCTAAACATAGAGAAAATAGTAAAAAAGATAAAATTTTTGATTTTATCTTTTTTGATGAAGCTGGGCAACTTAGTATTTCAAAAGTTATAGCTTCTTCTTTATCTTCAAAAAATATTATTATGATTGGTGATCATATGCAACTGCCTCAGCCATCCTTGGGAATTATAGAAGGTGAATCTTCTCTTTCTCCTATCGAATATTTAATTCGAGATAAAAATACAATTAGTAATGAAAAAGGAATTTTCTTAGAAAAAACTTATCGAATGCATTCAAATATTTGTGATTTTATTTCAAATAGTTTTTACGAAAAAAGATTAATAACTGATAAAAATAATGCTAACCAAAAAATAATTCAAAAGAATGGAGAGGCTATAAAAAATGGAATTTATCTTGTTGATTTAAATCATTCAGGTTCTTCAGTACAAAATATAAAAGAAGTTGAATATATACACAATATTTACAAAAATCTAATACAAAAGAATTGGATTAATAGAAGTTCAGAAAAATCACAAATTACTAATAAAGATATTTTAGTTGTAAGTCCATTTAATGCACAAGTAAATTTACTTAAAGAAAATTTACCTAAAAATGCACAAATTGGAACTATTGATAACTTTCAAGGTCAAGAAGCTCCTATAGTAATTATTTCATACACTTCTTCAGATCCAGAAAATATTCCAAGAGGATCAGATTTTTTCTTTGATTTTAGAAGATTAAATGTTTCACTATCAAGAGCAAAGTGTATTGGAATTATTATATTAAATAATAAACTACTAAATTATCATTGCTCGACCATTGAAGATATGGAGAGACTAAATTATTTTTGTAAGTTATCTAAAAATAAAATAACTCCTAGTAATCTTATGAATTTATAAGAATATTATTATAAATGCTGATAAGCCTATAAATTTGAATACCAATTTTGGCACGCCCGGAGGGATTCGAACCCCCGACCCTCTGGTTCGAAGCCAGATGCTCTATCCAGCTGAGCTACGGGCGCATGGTATGGGGTGGGCGGAGGGGATTGAACCCTCGATCTACCGGGTCACAGCCGGTCGTGATAACCACTTCACCACGCCCACCATGTAGTTTATATCTAAATCATGTAAAGAATATTTGGTTCTTTTTCTATAGATTTTCAATACTTAATTATTGTATCTTTTGTTACAGTATAATACTTCTGATTATTACATCAAAAAAATTATTTTTCTAAAGTGTATGCTAATTCTATCAATAATCTTGTAGGTATTCCTGTTGCTCCTTTAGAATACCAACCTTCGGCTGAAGCGCTCATCATATTTGCTGCAATATCTAAGTGTACCCATGGAGTTTCTTTAACAAAATGATTTATAAAATGAGCAGCAGTTATTGAACCTGCTAATCTTCCTCCTGTATTTTTTATATCAGCTATAGCTGAGTTATTTTGTTTTTTAGAAACACTATCTAAAGGAAGTTCCCAAACAGAATCTCCTGTAAAAATACCTGCTTTTTTTACAGAAGACATTAATTTTTCATTATTAGAGAAAGCTGAAATATTTCCCTTACCCAACCCTATTCCTGCTGCACCAGTTAAAGTAGCAACATCTATAATAGCTTTTGGATTAAATTTTCTTGCATAAGCAATTGCATCAGCTATAGTTAATCTTCCTTCAGCATCAGTATTTTCAACTTCTATATAGGTTCCATCCATAGCTTGAACTACATCGCTTGGTCTCTGTGCAGAACCACTAGGCATATTTTCTGTAGCTAAACAAAGTACTTCTATATTAGTTTTAATATTCAATTTAGATATAGCTTCAATAGCTGAAATGACAGCAGCAGAACCTCCCATGTCACCTTTCATAGATAACATTGAACCAGAAGGCTTTAGAGAAAGTCCTCCGCTATCAAAGGTTATTGCTTTACCAATGTACCATGTCGCGCTATTGTCATCTTTATTTGGCTTATAAGATAAGTGTATTAATTTAGGCTCTTCTACTGACCCTTGCGCAACTCCTAAAAACGCATTCATACCCAGTTTTTTACATTCATCGTAATTTAATATTTTGCAAGATAATTTATCATTAGATAGACTTAAAGAAAATTTTGAAAGTTCTGAAGGAGACATTATATTAGCTGGTTCATTTACTAAATTTCTTGCTTTTTTTTCAGCTTCAGAGTTTATAATTGCCTTATTAATTAAAATATCTAACGCAGAAGATTTTTTTGAAGAAGTTACATCAAAAGTTATATTTTTTTCTTTATCCAAAGATATTGAAGATTTATATTTATTAAAAGAGTAAGAGCCTAATAGGAACCCTTCTAAAAAAGATTGTGACAATTCGAAATAATTATTTTCTTCACTTATAAATGAATCTAAAACAAAATTTACAGAATTACAATTAGTAGCTTGAATTCTTCTAGATAAATTTCCAGCTGCGCTTCTTACTGAGTTATTATCTAAGAATTTTATTTTTCCTAGACCTAATACAAATATTCGAGAATATTTAAATTTTTTAAATATTCTATTAGGCGTATAGATAACAGATATATCCCCTGATTTAGAACTTAAGTCTCCAGCTTCATTTACTTCAGAAAGTATAGAATAAGAGTCTTTATCTATACTTGAAAATAGATTTTTTTTATCCTCAAATAATCCAATTACAATACTATCTGATTTACTTGTTTTATTAATATCTTGAATAGAATTTATTATTATTTTTTTCATTTTTTTAAAGTTTTTTTAATTTATTTTAATACTTAAAAGACACAATTACAAAATCTAAAAAAAAAATCCTATTTTTTTTAAAATAAGTAAGTTAATTTGAATTTGTTCAAAACTTTAACTAAAAAAGTTCAAAAACAAGTACTTTGGTACCTTTCTTTTTTTCTTATAAAACATTAAGTTTTCTTTATATTCAAAAATTTTACTGGGGGGTAAATATTGAAAAGCTTAAACACTGTAAAAGTTGTTAGTGACGGATCTTACTTATTAGACGGAGGACCATTTTTTGGACCAGTACCAAAAGTACTATGGGAAAAACAATCTAAGCCTGACAGAAAAAATAGAGTCAGATTAGGTTTAAATTCTTTACTTATTAGAAATGGTGAAGAAAATATTTTAGTAAATACTGGGATAGGCTCAAAGGAACCAGAAATCAATAGAGAAATTTATGGTCATGCATCATCTAGATTAATTAGAAATTTAAAATCTAACGGAGTGTCTGCAAAAGATATAAATAAAGTTGTACTAACGCAGCTTCACTTTGATCATTCTGGAGGATCTACATCATTAGATAGAGAAGGTAAGCTAATCCCTACATTTCCAAAAGCTAAATATTTAGTACAAAAATCAGCTTGGGATGAAGCTTTTAATCAAGATGAAAGATTGCGACCAGCTTATGGTCACCCAGTTGAACATCTAAATATACTTGAAGATAGAAATATGCTTGAGTTTTTAGATGGCAATACAGAAATTAGCCCTGGTGTTAATTGCGAATTGATAGATGGATATTCTCAAGGTCATCAAATAGTAAAAGTTAATGCTGGATCTGAAAGAATAGTGTATTTATCAGAATTGATACCAGCTCCTTCTCATTTACCACTAGCTTATATAACTGCTTATGATAGATACCCAGATCAAACCCTGGAAATCAAAAGAAGAATAATAGCAGAATGTGAACAAGAAGGATGGTTGATGGTTTTTGCTCATGGATATAAAGAATATGCTGGTTATATTAAGAGGATGAACCAAAGCTTAACATTAGAACCAATTGCTATTTAGAAATCAAACCAATCAAGTTTTGATTTTCTATTGATTTGATTTTAACTTTACTAATTGATGAATTAGTAAATCTAGTTTCATTACCTGAAAGAGAAAAATATGAATAATTCTCAGTATAGCCTGAATTTTTTTTTGAGTTTTCCCAAAGTACATTTTGTTCAGAATTAATTAGAGATAAGAGATGCTTAATTTTAAGTTTATTTGAAATTTCTCTTATCTCTTTTGCTCTTTTTGTAATAATAGAAGGCTGAATTTTATTATCTAAGTAAAATGCTGTTGTACCAGGTCTAATAGAGTAAGGAAATACATGAATTTCTGTTATATTTGAATTTTTTAATAATTTTTTCGTATTAATATGATCTGTTTCAGTTTCATCAGGGAATCCAACTATTAAATCAGTTGTTATTGAAGCATTTTCAATAGTAGATTTGATTTTTTTAGTAATGTCTGTAAATTGTGAAATTGTATATTTTCGTCTCATTGATTTTAATATTTTGTTTGATCCACTTTGTAACGGTATATGGAAATGAGGACATAATCTTTTTTTAAAATCTTTATGATTCCATAAACTTAATAAATCTTTATTAAATTCATGCGGCTGTACAGATGATAAGCGTAATCTCAAAATTTGTGTGTTTTCTAAAACTTCTTTTAAAAGTTTATATAAATTATAATTTTTTAGATCAAACCCATAAGTACCTAATTGGGTTCCTGTTAAAACAACTTCTTTACATCCTTTAGATTCTAAATAATTGATCTGATTGATTATTTCTTTAGGTTCTATAGAATTTTCAGAACCTCTAACTTTTGGGACAATACAATAACTACATATTTGATTACAACCTTTTTGAATAGCTATAGATGCTCTAGTTCTACCTAATAAAATTTTTTCTAAACCATAATTATCTTCAAGATTATTTTTTACTGAGAATTTTTCGCTAATAATTTTAATAAAATTATTTTTTTCTTCATTTTTTATTATAGTATCTACAATACCTAAGGCTAAAACTTCATCCTTATTTCTTTGTGGATAACAACCAGTGGCTATCAAATGTATATTTGGATGATTTTTTTTTATACTTCGTAATCTATTCCTAGCTTTTTTATCAGCTGATTTTGTTACTGTACAAGTATTAAGCACAAATATTTCTGATTTATTAATATCTTCAGAAATAGTGAATCCACTAGATAAAAATTCTTTAGAAATTTTTTGTGAATCTGCTATATTTAATTTACATCCGTGAGTTTCTATGTAGACATTCATGCAATTACAAATATCATTTATATTATAAATTATAAGTATATAATGCATAGTAGAATCTAATAATAATAAACCAGCTTATTATTTCATATTTAAGGAGCAAAATGACAAATAAAGTAGTAGTGACTGGCCTAGGGTTAATAACTCCTTTAGGCCTTGATAGAAATACTTCATGGAAAGGCGTAACTACAGGAAAAAGTGGTATTGATAAAATTATGTCATTTGACACTGAAAATTTTCAGACAAAAATTGCTGCAGAAATTCCAGAATTTAATCCTGAAGAAATTTTAGGTAAAAAGTTTTCTAAAAGATTGGATCGGTTTGCACAATTTGCATGTGTAGCTGCTAAAGAAGCTATAAAAGATTCCGGGATATTTCTAGAATCTGTAGATTTAAATAGATTTGGAGTTCTTATTGGTAGCGGGATAGGTGGAATAAAAACTCTAACTGAACAGAATGAAGTTTTGATGCAAAAAGGTCCTTCTAGAGTAAGTCCATTTTTAGTTCCAATGATGCTTAGCGATATGGCATCTGGTCAAGTTTCTATGATGTTAGGAACAAAAGGACCTAATTTTTCTACAGTTTCTGCTTGCTCTTCTGCGGCAGATTCGATTGGTCAAGCTATGCATATGATAAGAAGAGGCGACGCTGATATCGTTATGGCTGGAGGTACAGAAGCTGCAATTTGTCCTTTAGGAATTGCAGGATTCAATGCATGCCATGCATTATCAACTAACAATGAAAATCCCACTAAAGCATCCAGACCTTTTGATGCTGAAAGAGATGGTTTTGTATTAGGTGAAGGTACAGGAATTCTTATATTAGAAAGTGAAGAACATGCTTTAAAAAGAGGTGCTTCTATTTTATGTGAATTATCAGGATATGCTGCTACTTCAGATGCACACCATGTAACTCAACCTCATCCTGAAGGTGAAGGAGCAGCAAGAGCTATGACTTTAGCAATGAAGGATGCAAATATAGAAAAAGAAAAAATAGCATATATTAATGCTCATGGAACATCTACTCAATTAAATGACAAATTTGAAACTATTGCTATAAAAAAAGCATTTGGAGATCATGCAAAAAAGCTAAAAGTATCTTCTACAAAATCAATGACTGGACATTTACTAGGTGCTGCAGGAGGAATTGAAGCTGCGTTTACGGTAATGGCTATTAATGAAAAAGTTGTGCCACCGACTATAAATTTAGTAAATCCAGATCCTGATTGTGATTTAGACTATGTTCCAAATCATGCATTAAAAGGTAATGTACCTGCAGCTATATCAAATTCATTAGGTTTTGGTGGACACAATTCTTCTTTATTATTTCAAGACTATCCAAATCAATAATGGTTATAAAGCAAGATAATTATGAAATAAATTTAAAAAGATCTATTGTAAAAAATAAAATTTTATCTAATGAGGAGATAATAAAAAATCTATTACTTAATAGATCCATAGATGAAAATTCTGAAAAAAAATTTTTAGATAATTTCGAAATTGACAATATTAATCCATATGAATTTAAGGAAATGAAAAATGTTGTAGATTTAATTGTTAAATATATAGTTTCAAAAAAAACTATTGGAATATATGGTGATTTTGACGCCGATGGCTTAACAGGTACTGCTATTTTAGTTGAAACTTTTCGTTCCTTAGATACAAATGTAAAACCTTTCATACCTCATAGAGAAAATGAGGGACATGGAATTTCTGAAAATGGTATAAATTCTCTTATTGATTTAGGATGTGAACTAATTATAACAGTTGATACCGGTACCAATGCAGATGAAATTATAGAAAAAATAAAAAAGGAAAGAGAAATAGAATTTATTATTACAGATCATCATATACCAGAAAAAGAAAAATATAACTATCCAATTTTAAACCCTGTATTTGAAAAAAATGTTACTGATTATTCAGGATCAGGAGTAGCCTGGATTCTATCAAAAGCCTTATTTGAATATTTTAATAAACCAATGAAAGATGGGCTAACTTCTTTAGCAACAATAGGGACTATAGCAGATGTGGCTCCATTAATTAAAAATAATAGAATTATAGTTAGAAAAGGTTTAGAAGAAATTTCTAAAACTAAACATTTTGGAATAAATGCTTTAAATAATTTAGTTGGAAAAAAGTTTTTTTATGAACCTCCTGAAAGTGAATATATATCATTTCAGCTTGCTCCAAGAATTAATACCCCAGGCAGAATTGACGATGCATATCCTGCTTTAAACTTATTGACAGCTCAAAACTTAAAAACTGCACATAATCTATCTCAAAAAATTGAAAAAATGAACGATAAAAGAAAATTTCTTTCAAAAGAACTTTGGGATAAAATTCAATATGAAATTATTTCTCAAAAAGAAATTCCAATAATTTTTATAAATTGTTCAGGATATCCTTTAGGTCTATTAGGTCCATTAGCTGGACGATTGGTAGAACAATCTTCAAAACCAGTACTATGTTTCGCTGAAAAAGAAGGACTATATAAATTTTCTTCTAGGGCAAATAAAAGTTATGATTTATTTAGTAATTTGAATAAACTTAATCATTATTTTAAAAATTTTGGAGGTCATGCTTCCGCTGCTGGCTTTTCAATTTGCGCAAATGATTATGAAAATTTCAAGAAAGATTTAATTTCATCTCATAATACTAACTCCTCCAAAATATCAAAAAAAAATTATGATGTTGATATAGAAATTCATATAGATAATTTAAATTATAATTTATGGGATGATATAAAAAAACTATCCCCTTTTGGAGAACAAAATCCATCTCCAATATTTCTTTCTAAAAATGTAACATTAGAAAAACTTAAAAGAATTGGGCAAGATAAAAACCACATGTCTGGTGTTATTAGTAATAGTAATTCTACTTTTAATTTTATAGCTTTCAATACGGGAGAAAAAAAATTACATAATGGTAAAGTAGATTGTTTATTCGGCTTAAGAATTGACTACTGGAATGGTAAAATACAAAAAAAAATACAGATTTTAGAAATTGAAAATTGCAACTAATTTTTATTTAATTATTTTGTTTTCTTGTTTTTATAAAAATGAATGACACAGATATAATCATACAAATTATAGAAATAAAATGAGCCTCTTGAAAACTCCAAAAATATGTTTTATCCAATCTTGTCCATTGAATTACAAATCTTCCTAAACTATACCAACCTAAATAAATAAACCATAAACTTCCTGCAGGTTTAAGTTTATTTCTAAATTTAACTAAAACTAGCATTCCTAATACATCCCATATAAGTTCATAAAGAGCAGATGGATGAACAGCTGTACTTGGATCTGAACCTTGAGGGAAATAACCATTGCTATAGGATTCAGATCGAATTATACATTGTTGTCCAGGAGAATTAGGGTTAGAGAACCACCATCCAAAAAATAGATCAGTTGCTCTTGAGCAATGTTCTCCATTTATTATATCTCCAATTCTGCCTATAGCTTGACCTGCAAGCATAGCTGGAGCTGCAAAATCCATTAGTTGCCCCATAAATTCAGTTGATAATTTTGAAAATTTACAATAAGCGAGTCCTCCTAATAACCCTCCAATTATACCTCCCCAAACTGCTATACCACCTTTCCATATATAAATAAAATATAATGGATTGTCTAAGTAATAGTCTAAATTATCTATAATATGCACTAATCGAGCTCCAATTATGCCTCCAATAATTCCCCAAGAAGCTACGTTAAATATCAGATCATCATCAATTCCAACTTTTCTTGATTGCTTGATAACAATATAAATTGCAGCTATCACGCCTACAAGAGAAAAGAATCCATGCCAAGATAATGCAAGATATTCGAATTGAAATATCATAGGATCAAAAGGTATTTTTATCATAATATAGTAAGAGTTGTTTTTGAATTACTATAATAGTATTTAATATAATTAATAAAAATTCAATCCTTAAATAAAACATTTTTAAAAATTATGAGCCTAGATGATCATTTAGAAAAATTTTATAACTATATTTCATCTGAAAAAGGATATAGTGAAAATACTCTTGCCTCTTATTCATATGATTTAAAATTATTTACAAATTATTTAGAAAATAACAAAAAACTTTTATGGTCCGATATTAAACAAGATGATATTTATGATTATTTCAAACAAATTAATAATAGATTTAAAAAATCTACATTAAAGAGAAAGCATGCTTCAATAAAATCATTTTTTGTATTTCTATATAAAGAAAAACTAATTAAAAAAAATGTTTTTGAAGAAATAAAATCACCTAAAATTTCTTCTCCCATTCCCAAGCCATTGCTGGTGGAGGAAATCACTAAAATTATAAGTTTTTCCGTTAATTCAGAAATAGATTTCAGAGATACTTGTATATTCATGCTTATGTATGCCGCAGGCTTAAGAGTCAGTGAAGTAATAGGCATCAAACTTGGTGAAATAAATCTAGAAAATCAAACTGTTAAAGTTACAGGAAAGGGCAAAAAACAAAGAATGCTTCCTATTTATAAAAATGCAGCAAAGCAGATAGATATTTATGTAAAAGAAATAAGACCCTTCTTCTTAAGAAGTGATAAATATAACTCTCTATTATTTTCTAATAAACATGCAAAGCCATTAACAAGGCAATATCTGTGGAAATCATTAAAGAAAAAATCTCTCGAAGTTGGAATAACAAAAAATGTATCTCCTCATATTATTAGGCATAGCTTTGCAACGCATTTACTTGAAGGTGGTGCCAGTATAAGACACGTTCAAGAATTTTTAGGTCATAATTCAATTGAGTCTACACAAATATATACCAAAATTCCAAACCAAAAGCTTATAATCGATTATAATCTTGCACATCCAAGAGGAAATAAATAAAATAAAAGAAAGGAGAATTTTATGCCCGTAGTTACAATAGAGGGATATCTAGGATCTGGATATCAAGTTATAGGAAGAAAAGTTGCAGAAAAACTTAAAATTGACTTTGTTGATAGAGTTATTTTATCCGAGATAGCCAAGGAAATGGATACTCATTTGGGTGAAATAATTGATTTAGAAAAAAAACCTGAAGAAAAATCTTTAGTGTCAAGACTTGCTGATAGATTACTCTCTGCGTTAGAAAAATCTGCTTTGGCAGGAGGAGGAGCTGATCCTTTTTTTGTACAAGGAGTAGAACATCTACTCTCTCAACCTTATAAAGACTTTCCCCATACTGAAGAATTAACTGAAAACTTAGATTTTACTAAAGCTATAAAAAAAGTTATTAGTGAAATAGCTAGCGAAGGTAGTGTATTAATATTAGGTAGAGGTGCTTCAGGGGTCTTAAGGAATGATGCAAATGCCTTAAAAGTAGGTATATATTGTGATGAAGAAATAAGAGTAAAAAAGTATGCCGAAAGGTATAGTATTTCATGTGATGAATCAAGAAAAAAAATAGTAGAATATGATGAAGGTAAAAAAAATTATTATTTGAATGTTTTTCAAAAACAACCTTTGGATCCTTCAATTTTTAATATAATTTTTAACTCTGAATTACTATCTGAGGAAGAAATCATTGATGATATATGCGAAAACGCTAATAAATATTTAGATAAAAGGAAAAATGGCTAAAAAAATTAAGAAAAATAAAAAAACTTCAAAACCAAATGTTTTTCAACAAAATACATCAGGAAGTTCTCTAATACAGAATTCTGATTCAAATTCTGATTATACAAATGAAAACAATACAGTAACTAAAGTAACTAAAGTAACTAAAGTAACTAAAAGTAATATTAACAATTTTGCATCTGATAGTTTAGTTCCTTTTGAATTGAAAAAAATTGGCATTATTACTGGTGCTCTTTTTATAATACTTATAATTATAACCTTCTTCCTTGGCTAATTTACAATCATATAAAAATAGACTTTTAGAAGTGCCTAAAAAACCTGGGGTTTATCTTCATTCTGACAAAAACAAAGAAATTATTTACGTTGGAAAGGCAAATTCTTTACAAGATAGACTAAAGTTTTATTTTTCAAAGCAAAATGATATTACTCTTAGAATTAAGGAATTGATTTCAAAGATTTATGACTTTGATTACATAGTTACAGATACAGAGCAAGAAGCTCTACTTTTAGAAAATCAACTAATAAAAAAATATCATCCAAAATATAATGCAAGATTAAAAGATGATAAATCATACCCTTATATAAAAATAACAAAATCTGAAGATTTTCCTCAAATAATAATTTCAAGAAATCCTAAACCTAGAGATAAAAATAAATACTTTGGTCCATATTCTTCTATTTCTAGTGTTAGGCAAACGTTAGATTTATTATCAAAAATATTTCCATATAGAACCTGCACAAAAGAAATAACCGGAAAAGATAAAAAAGCATGTTTAGAATTTGATATTGGAAGATGCTCTGCGCCATGTACTGGTCATAGTAAAAAAAATGAATATAACCAAACAATATTAAGTGTAGAATCTTTTTTATCTGGCAAAACATCACCAATAGTTAAAGAAATCAAAAAAGAAATGGTTGAAGCATCAAATAATCAAAACTATGAAAGAGCTGCAATATTTAGAGATAGAGTTAAATCTATAGAAAAGATATTAGAAAAACAAAAAGTTTCTGGATTAAAAAACGAAACTTTTGATCTAATCTCTTGTGTAAAAATTAAAAATGAATCTATGATAATTGTATTTAATATCAAAAATGGAAATATGATAGCCCATGAAAAATATAGAATTGAAAGAACAGAAGATATAAATATAGAAGAAATAATTAGATTATTTTTATACGACTATTATTCAAAGTCAATATTTATCCCAAAATCTATTTTAGTATCAAATTATCCATTAGACAAAAATATAATACAAGAGTTTCTAGAAAAAAAATCTTTGAAGAAAGTTAATATTAGAATACCTCAAAAAGGAACAAAGAAAAAAATGTTGGATATGGGAATTTCTAATGCTAAAGAATCATTAAAACAATGGCAAATAAAATGGATAAATGACACAAAAAAAACTAAAGTCGCATTAAATGAGCTACAAACTGAACTTGGATTAATAAAACAGCCAAAGAGAATAGAATGTTTTGATATATCTCATATTCAAGGTTCCAATGTAGTAGCATCAATGTCTGTATTCGAAAATGGACTGCCCAAAAAATCTGATTATAGAAGATTTAAAATTTCTCAAGACAAAAATGATGATTTTGCATCTATGAAAGAAGTGGTTTACAGAAGGTATAGTAAATTATTAGAAAAGAAAGAAGATATTTCTAATAAACTTGATTCCTTTTATAAGGTACCTGATTTAATTATTATAGATGGAGGAAAAGGGCAATTAAGTTCTGCTCTTCAAATTCTGTTAGAACTAGGGCTTTCTAATATACCTATCGCAGGTATTGCTAAAAGAGAAGAAGAAATTTTTATGCCACATACAGATGACTCAATAATTCTTAATAAATCTTCTCAAGGATTATACTTATTACAAAGAGTAAGAGATGAAGCTCATAGATTTGCTGTAACATATCACAGAAATCTAAGACAAAAATCTTCTATAAAGTCTCAATTAGATTCAATAGTTGGTATTGGAAAAATAAAAAAAACAAAACTGATTAAGAAATTTGGTTCAGTTGAAAAAATAAAAAAAGCTTCAATATTAGAAATTAGTTCAATAAATACTATAAATGAAAACCTTGCAAAAAAAATAAAAGAAAGCCTAAACTCGAAATAAATCTAGTCTAGATTCAAGAAGTTTAATCGCTGCTAAAAGAGATTCTTTAGATTCTTCTACTTCAATTTTAATTCCACTCATTTGTAATTTTAAATCTTTTGAATCAATAAATTTTTCATCAATAGAATTAGTAATATTACTTTTATGTAATCTAATATCTAAAATAATATTTTTCAATTTTCTAAGTAATTTATTATCTAAATTACTATTTAACAATCTAGAAATTTCATTTAAAGTAGGAGAGATTCCTAAATCGCGTGATAATCGATTTAATAATTTAAAATTTTTTGAAGTATTGAATAAAATTTCAAATTTATTATTATTATTATCTGAACTGGAAACTAGCTTACCGAGTGATGTTACAGATAAAGGATTACGATCTGAAACAAGACCCCAGAGACGCGAGGAGGATAACCTTAGGTTGAAAGCACCTCCTGTAGGATTAAAGCCTCTCAAATTAGCAAACTGAAATTTATTTATAGAAGAAAAATTAGAAAATACAATAGGCTTAATAAAATCTATACTTTGAGACAAAGTATAATCTGGGATTTTTTCATCATCAATAATCATTATAACCTTTCTCCAATAGAGGAATATATGAGGCATTATAGAGGAATGTTATATTAACTAATAAAAAAATTACCTATAAACTTTGAACAGCTTTTAATAAAACATTAAATAAAAAAATATGTTTTTCATCTTTATAAGATTATAGTTTTAATCCTAAAATGCATTTTTTTAAAGAAATATTTGATTATATAAATTTGTTTATTAAATTAGCTTGATTGAAAAATGTAATACTTTTATCAGTTTTATAATATTTTTTTTCTAATAAATATTAGTGTTTCAAAAGAGATAAACTACTCTTTTGATTTTTTTAGAAAAACATAGAATCTAAGTAAATAAAAAAAAAATAATTAAATAATAAAATATTATTGCTATTGATATTAATTATTATGAAATAATAATTAAATAATATTTCATAAAAAGCATTTTAGGGGAAATAAAAACTTATAAATAATACTTAGAATAAAGAATTTGTTGATAAATGCTACTATACTTATCAATCAGCATGACATCTAAAACTACACAAGAAAATAATAAATCTAAAAACTTAAGAATATGGTCAGCATTTTTATATTATGACTATAGGGTCCTTTGGCTTTCTGGCGTTACAGCTATGATAACAATGAATCTTAGAATGATTATTACAGGAGTATGGCTTTATGAAAGAACAGGCCTAGGATCTACATTAGCTTATCTAGGATTAGTTGAATTAGCAGTTAGAATACCCGCTAATTTATATGGTGGCGTATTTGCAGACAGGCTAGATAGAAAAAAACTAATAGCTATAACTCAATTCAGTAGTTTTATTTTTATAGGATTAATGACTATTTTAGAAACCTCATCAGCACTTACAATTTGGCATGTTTATATAGTTACTGCAGTTCTATCTGCTACTAGTGTGTTTGGTAATCCTTCTAGATCAGCTCTAACGGCTAGGGTCGTTCCTAGAAATGTCTTAGCCCATGCAGTTGCAATGAATACTATTACTTGGCAAATAGGTACAATAATTACCCCTTTTGTGTTTTTTGTTACTTCCTTTGCGTGGAGAGAAGGTGCTGCAGAATCTATGGTTTTATCATTTTGGATAAATTCCTCTTTTGCTTTAATTAGTGTAATTTTCCCACTTTTTATAAGAGAAAGTGGAAAAGCTCTTAATGTAAAAAATTCTGGAAATGTTCATAGAAATATTATTGAAGGATTTAAGTATGTTGTTTCTCATCCAATTCTTCCTGGTTTATATATTTTAGATATTGGGGTTACTGTAGTTTCATACTATAGAGAATTATTTCCTATATTTGCAAAACAGCTTTACTCAAGAGGAAGAGATGGTGTTGTAATATTAACATCATTTAATGCTTTAGGGGCTATAGTAGGTAGTTTGCTCGTTATGTATTCACATAAGATCAAAAGAAAAGGAGTAATAGTTTTATATGCAACTTTAGCATATGGATTCTTATTAATATTATTTGGTTGGTCTACATCAATTTGGATTGGAATATTTGCATTAATAGCTCTTGGAGCTGCAGATGCAGTAGGAATGACTATGAGACAAACAATTGTGCAACTAACCACCCCTGATAATATGAGAGGAAGAGCAACTGCAGCTCATTCACTTGCAGCTATGAGCGCCAACGGTATAGGAAAATGGGAAGTTGGAATTATGTCTGATACTATTGGTGCTGGAGATACTATGATTTTAGGTGGGGTTGTCTCTATTTTTGTTGTGTTGCTTATATGGTATGGATTATCAGGGGTTAGAAAATATCAATATATTGAAGAAGATTAGACTTTAGAGTTTTCTTCTTCTGCTACTAAAGCTCCTTTTTCTACATTTACAGTAGAAAGAACTATAGTACCAACTACAATTAGACCCCAAATAATTAGTACTCCTAGTTTTTGACTTCCAGCATTTACAGCAAAGACATAAATTATTGGACCTAATACAGAAGAAGCTTTCATTGTGAAAGCGTAGAAACCAAAAAACTCTGCAGATTTCTTAACTGGTGTCATCATTGAAAAACAAGCTCGTGCCAACGCTTGGCTACCACCAAGAACTAATCCACTAAATAACCCTAAAATCATCCATTGAAAACCAATTTTAATATTAAGAGGTTGCCACAAAATATCTCGTAATAATATAGGCCAAACATCTATCCATTCATCAGATAAAACAGTCGTATGGTTTTGATTTATCAGTCTAGTTGAATCCAGATTACCACCTGTAATGACTATAGAATATGAACTAGTTTGTTCTGTTGATACAAGATTTGAAAACAGAATCAATTCATTTTCATTTAATAATTTTTTTTCATTTTTATGAAAATTCTTTTTCCAAAAGATTACATCCTTATTTTCTTCAGTTGATGAAAATTCAGGAGCTGTAGTTAATATATATTTGTTCAAACTTGTATCGAATTTAAATTGATAGTCATAATCTAAGTCGTTAGTAATTTTTAGAGGTGCAAATCCCAAAACAAAAATTATTATTATTACCCAACCGCTCAATGCAGTAATTAGAGCTTCTTTTGTTCCAAATTTATTTGCTAACCAACCGAAAAAAATCGATCCAGGCGCAGCAACAAATTGAATAATCAAGATAGTAATCATATTATAAATCAGATCAACTCCCAAAACATCAGCAGCATAAGCTCCAGCAACTGAAATTACTGTTTGAACACCATCATTGAAAATATAAAATGCTATCAAAAAGCTAAATAAATATTTGTATTTCCTTATCTCTGAAAAGGTTTTCTTTAACTTAGAAAAAGCTGAAATTATAGTTTTTGAGAAATTGTAATTTTCAGAAACGCTATCCACAGGTGGCTCTGGAACTGTTTTTAAAGTCCAAATAGACCATCCAAACCACCATACTCCTACTGATACGATACAAAATCTAGTCACTAAATCTACTGTTGATTCATCAAAGTATAAACTTGTACCTTGAATGGCTATTAAATGAACTAAAAGTAATAAACCTCCACCAATATATCCATAAGCGTAGCCTTTAGTAGAAATTTCGTTTACATATTTACTTGGAGCTAAACTTGGTAATAGAGAATTATAAAATACGTTTGCCCCTGCAGCACCGATATTAGCTATAAAATAGCAACCTATTAACCAAATCCACGAATCTGTTAAATAAGCTGTAAAAAAACTAATTATGGTAAAAGTTACCCCAATTATCATATAATATTTCAAAAAAGTTTTTTTAATAGGCTTTGTATCTGCAATTGCTCCTAATATGGGGCTTGTCAATGCAACAAATAATGCAGATAAAGACACTCCTAGTGCCCAAAGAGACGATCCAGTGAAAGTTATTCCAAGTATTTCAGTTCTACTCCCAAATGCAGCTTGAAACGCAATCACAAAATAAATTGGAAATATAGCTGTTCCAGCTGAGGTGAAAAATGCTGAGTTAGCCCAGTCATACATGCACCATCCTCTGATAGCTCTTCTAGTTTGTGGGTCTAGATTAGAAATAGAGTCTTTTTTTTCACTTTTTAACAACTAATTTGACTACTTTCATAAAATATTTTAATAATAAGTAACTTAAGGCTTTAATATTTTTCTGGCAAAGAACCAAGCAAAGATAGATTCAAAAAACAAAGTTATTGCCCAAGCAGCTCCTCCTACTGTTGGACCATAAGCTGTTAAGAATAATATACCAGTAGTCAGACAAATTATTAATACTATAAATCTACATATATTTATATAAAATATAGGATTTGTTGATTTTGAGTTCATAATAATTCCAACATAAATTTGCTCAATCACTAAAAATGGAGGAAGAAATGAAAGAATTCTAAATACAATTATAGTTCCTTTTAACAATTCATCTTTTAGACCTATTAAGTCAAAAAAAATAAAATTAGTTATCGGATCGAACCAGCTTAGTATAAAACAAAAAATCAATGTCACAAAACCAACGATATAGGAAAAGTTTCTTATTTTTATATATTCATATCCATTAGATAAAAGAGATAATATAGTTGATTGGCAACCATTTATAGTAAATGTTACTGCACCAAAAATTCCAAATCCAACATTAACAGAAGATATTGCTATTTCGGGATTATCAAATCTTGCTAAACATGCATTTAAAGCAGGCATAGTAAATGATGGTATAAATGCTGCAAATAATAAAGGTGCAAAAAACTTCCCTAAATTACCTACTCTAATTGTTTGTCTATTTATCTTATATTTTTTATCAAAAATATAAGATCTGATTAAATAAAATATTAAAAAAGTTTCTAAAATTGTTGATATAGTAAATGAAACAATTCCTAGATTAAATTTATCAACATGAAAAAAAAATAAGATAGAAGCAATAAATATATTAAAAACTAATCCAAAAATAGTTCCTATCCAAATATAGTTTGATTTTGAAGAAACAATTGCTATTGCATAAAAATGCATTTTTACTATTAAAAGGAATGGTATAAAGAAGGAGATTCTTAAAGAATTTTCTATTTGATCTCTAAGTTGATTTTTAGTACCAAATATACTTTCTAAAACAAAATTAATTGCTGGAGAAAAAATTACAAGAATAGCTAAAAACAATGAAATAAAAGATAGTAAAAGTACAAAAAAATGTATTTTATTTTTATCAAAATTTTTATAATAAACAATAGTTAATTGTTGAATTCTCAACTGAGGAAGTGCTAAAAAAAATAAAATAGAAATTGTTATTGAGAAAGCACTAATTGATAATTCTGGAAAATCCGTCCTTCCCATAAATGAGTTTAAAATAGGCGTAAGAAACTGTGTTATTGATAAATTAACAGAAGTGGGAATTAATAAAAAAAGCGCAACTAAATAAAACTTATCAAAAAAAATTAGAGAAGATTTCAAATCTTATGCTTTCTTTATTTCAAAATTTTCAGATTTTACTTTATTCACTGAATTAATTAATGTTCCTTGGAAATCAGGGGATTTAATCTTAATTTTATCTCCAGATCTAAATTTCCAATCTCTACTAGAAAAAGATAATTGACTAGTTCCAAAATAATGTAAATGTAAATCACCAGGAATTCTATGAATATCATACTTAAAATGATGATATTCCATATTACTTAAACTATGAGACATATAATCTTCTCCTGATTTTAATTCACCGCTTTTATAAATTTCCTTACTATCACGAATTATGTCACATTCTACAGATATGTCTTTAAATTCCAAACTGGTATCTAATTCAGGACCCACAGAACAATTTCTCATCTTTGAATGAGCTAGATAAAGATAATTTATTTGCTCAGTCTCATGATCTGAAAATTCATTACCTAATGTAAATCCAAGTCTTATTGGATTTCGATCATTATCTATAAAATAACAACCTACTATTTCAGGTTCTTCTCCTCCATCTAAGGAAAAATCAGGAATATCTAGATTTTGATTTGGACCTCTTAAGTTATTACCATTCCCTTTATAAAACCATTCTGGAGCAATACCGATTTTATTTTTACCAGGTTTTCCACCTTTTAATCCCAAATTAAACATTTTTACTGAATCAGTTTCATCTTTTTTTTCTTCTTTATCACTATGCATCATATCTCTAGATTTAACTGATCCAGTGTGTGTTAAACCAGTACCTGAAATAAATAATCTATAGGGATCAGGATGATCAATTGGAACAAGAATTTCAGGAGTTTCTTTTATTGTTTCATCAAGAATTTCAGCATACGAATAAGATAATTCTGAAGCGTTTTTAAATAATTCCAAAATGACTTCTTGAATATTTTTTTTGTTCTTTATACTATATTCGATCAATCTATAGGTAGAATTTATGGTCGAGTTAGCTTGTGTAATATTAATAATTTTATTATTTTTTAAAAGTCCTAATATTCTCTCGTCTTTACTTATACGTAATTGAATTAATTTCATGCTAACCTCTCAATATTGATATTAATTTGTATTTTAATTTATATATTAGACTATCTAGATTTATATTAGAATATATCTTAATAAAAATAAATATATCGCAAATGAGTAACAAAATTAAAATTTTAGTAATAAATGGGCCTAACTTAAATATGCTAGGAAAAAGAGAACCTGAATTATATGGATCAAGGACTCTTGATGAGATAAACAATGATTTAAAATCTTTATCTGAAAATATTAAAATTACTTTAGAATTTTTTCAAAGTAACCATGAAGGTGAAATATTAGATTTAATGCATAATAAAAATAACTTGATTGATGGATGTGTCATAAATGCAGGAGCTCTTACTCATTCATCTACTGCTCTTCATGATTCAATAAAATCTGTTGATTATCCTTGCGTTGAAGTTCATATGTCAAATATTTATTCAAGAGAAGAAACTTGGAGAAAAAAATCTTTAATTGCTCCAGTTGTTATAGGAACAGTACAAGGATTTGGTGAAGATAGTTATATAGCAGCTATTGAGTTATTAGCTAAAAAACTTAAGAGCTAAAATTTATCGCCCCAAGAATCAAAATTAAAATCTTCTTCGGTATTATTTCTGCTTCGATTCTTATTATTTCTAGATAACAAATCTTTAGAAAGTTTTTTTTCATCTCCTTTTTTACCAATTACTAATAAAAAAGCTACTTTGGAGTTATTAGGAATTAATAATAACTCTTTTACTTTTTCTTCATCCCCAGCCCATATTGGATGAGTTTCAAGTCCTAATTCTGTAGACATAAGCATTGCATTTTGTCCTGCAAATCCTATTTCTAAAAATTTTTTAGGATTAAATTCACTTTCAAATTCATTAGTACAAAACACTAAAATTAAACCAGAATTTTTTGTCCAATCCTGATTTTCTTCAGATAAAGCTTCAATTAAGTTTGAGAATTTTTTAGATTTGTTATTTACAGCTATAATTCTCCATGGTTGGTTATTTCTTGAAGATGGAGCCCATTTAGATGCTTCAATAATTTGTTTTATTTCACTATCAGTAATATTTTCGTTACTAAAATTAACTGAACTTTTTCTTTTAAAAATAGCATTTTCTATAGACATATTATCTCCTATACTTTCATTTAATTTAGCCTAATTATAAAAACAAGATTTAATTGAATTAATCATAATCAGAATTTTTAATATATATATTTTTAATTTATATTATCTGTCTTGAAAGGTTAATGTCTGTCCTGTCCTTTATTTTTTTTTATATTTAAAGGATTTGGTGAAGATAGTTATATATCAGCTATTGAATTGTTAGCTAAAAAACTAAAGAGCTAAAACTTATCTCCCCAATTATCAAAATTAAAATCTTTATCTGTATTATTTCTAGTTCTATGATTACTATTTTTTGATAATAAACTTTTGGAAAGTTTTTTTTCATTACCTTTCTTGCCAATTACCAATAGAAAAGCTACTTTAGATTTATTTGGAATTAATAATAATTTCTTTACTTTATCTTCATCCCAACCACCTATTGGATGGGTTTCAAGATTTAATTCTGTAGACATAAGCATTGCATTTTGTCCTGCAAATCCTATTTCTAAAAATACTTTAGGATTAAATACACTTTCAAATTCATTAGTACAAAACACTAAAATTAAACCAGAATTTTTTGCCCAATCCTGATTTGCTTCAGTTAAAGTTTCAATTAAGTTTAAGAATTTTTGAGATTTGTTATTTACAGCTATAATTCTCCATGGTTGGTTATTTCTTGAAGATGGAGCCCATTTAGAAGCTTCAATAATTTTATTTATTTCTTTTTCAGTAATAATATCATTACTAAAGTTAACCGAACTTTTTCTTATAAAAATAGCATTTTCTATAGACATTTTATCTCCTATACTTTTATTTATTTTTATTGTAACCTTTTACATTAGATCCCACTTATTATTTTAAGGTCAAATATGATTTATGAATTTAGAACTTATCAAATTAAATCAGGTTCACTTCCTACTGTTTTAGAAAAATTCCAAGAAAAAATAGATGAAAGAAATAAAATTTCAAAAATCGGAGCTTTTTGGTTCACCGAAATTGGCCCATTAAATCAAATAATACATGTTTGGCCATATAAAAATATTGATCATAGAAATAAATCTCGAAAAGAAGCGAAAGAAAAAAAAGTATGGCCTCCAGATACAGATAATTATATGGTGAAAATGAATTCAGAAATTTGGCTACCTGTTTCATTTAGTCCTAGTTTCAACGAAAGACAAATTGGACCTTTTTTTGAGATAAGAATTTATACATTTGAACCAAATCAAATAGATAAAATGCTTCCAAAATGGGAAGAAAAAATTGAAGCTAGAAATGAGCTAGCACCTTTAGTAGGTGCATTTGTTTCTGAAATAGGAGAAAATAATAAATTTATGCATATATGGGCATATAAAAGTCTTCAACATAGAAGCGAGGCAAGAGAAAAATTCAGTTCAATAGGTTGGCCGCCAAAGTCTTCTAATACTAATCCTCCAATATTTATGGAAAATAAGATAGTATTGGCTTCTAACTTCTCGCCAATAAAATAGTCAAAAATTATAATTATTTTGCCTTAAACATTCATAGGCAATTATAGATACTGAATTACATATGTTAATAGATCTTACATTTGGAAACATAGGTATGTGTATTTTAGAATCAGAGATAAAATTATTCAATATGGATTTATCAATCCCCTTACTTTCAGATCCAAATACAAAAGTATCTGAAATATTAAAATTATTTTGTGAATAAATATTATTAGCCTTAGTATCAGTCAAATAAATTTTTGATGATTTATTATATTCTATAAATTCTTGAAAATTTTTATGAATATAAACATTGCAAAGATCATAATAATCTAGAGCTGCTCTTCTTAGGCTTCTGTCATTTAATGAAAAACCCAGTGGCTGTATAAGATGTAAATTAGCATTTATATTTGCACATAATCTAATAATATTGCCTGTATTCTGGGGGATTTCAGGTTTATAAAGAACTATATTCATCTATAAGATCCTGAAATTATATCCAATTGTTCAATAAGATCCTTAGTATTGTCTATAGGTAATTCACAAACATAATTTTTACATATATAAATTTTAGTTTTTAGATCATTTTTTCTGCCCTTCATTATAGGTAAATCTATTTCACTATCCATACCATTAGAAGACGTAAATAATAAATTCGGTAAATATCTTGAAAGAATATTTTTTTGGGCTTCAAAAAATAATTTGTCTCTATTTTGACCAGAGATTACTATTTCTACTTGCTCTTCTTCCATTTGATAATATAACTTATACCAAGAAGGAACATCTAATGGATTTTTATTTAATAATGAGGAAACCTTTTTTAAAGAATCTCCTACTATTTCTAGGAATTTATTATCTCCAGTGTACTTATATAACTTATATGTATTTTGAGCAGCTATAGCAGCAGGATTTGGAACCATAGGATCAAAAAAGCCCTTGGGCCTAAGGATTAAATCATCATTTTTAAAAGTATCAAAAAAAACTTTTTCCTTTTTATCCCAAAAGTTATCTATTGTTAAATTTGTGAATTTTTTAGCTAGTTCGTACCAATATGGATTAAGCGTTGATGTGTAAATATCAAATAAACACTTAGAAAAATATGAATAATCTTCTAAAAAAGATATTTCTCCTTCACTAGTATGATTTAAATTATTATTTTTAAAACAACTTTTTAAAATAGATTCTGCAGTATTTTGAGCTTTCTTTATATACTTCTCTTCATTTGTAATATTATAAGTTTCACAAAGACTAGAAATTAATAAAGAATTCCAAGAAGAAATTATTTTTTTATCAGTTAAAGGTTTTTCTCTAGAATTTCTTTTTGAAATCAAATCACTTTTAATATTATTTATAATTTTACCTAATGTTTTAATTGATAATTTCTTATCTTCAGCAATTTCATCCAAAGATTTATTAATATATAGTATGTTTTTTTTATCTAAATCTCCATCTTCAGTTATATTCCAATAATCTTTTATAATTTCAAAATTCTTATTTGTTAAAATATTTTTCAAATCATTAAATTCCCATAAATAATACTCTCCTTCTATACCTTCAGAATCTGCATCAATACTACTAAAATAAAGATTATTAGACTGCATTTCATCCTCAAGAAACAGAAAAGTTTCTTTTATAATAGACATTATTTTTTTATTTTTAGTTACTTTATAAGAGTTAGCAAGAGTGCATAGTATTAATGCATTATCATAGAGCATTTTTTCAAAATGAGGAATTTTCCATACTCTATCAGTAGAGTATCTAGCAAAACCACCTTTTAATTGATCGTATATACCTCCATTAATCATTGCACCCAAAGTGGATTGACCCATGTCGTACAAGTTATTATCTCTATTTTTTTTACCTAGCATATATAAAATTTCAAGTTTAGATGTTTCTGGAAATTTAGGAAAATTTCCAAATCCTCCTTTTTCAAAATCAAATGTTTTATTAATTTGAGTTGTAATAGTTTTATCAATATTATTTATTTCTATTTCAGAACTTTGAATACTATTAAAGTATTTTCTTAATCCCTCCATAACTACATTTGAATGTTCATCAATACTTGATCTATTATTATGATAAATTTCAATAATTTTTGCTAAAACTGATTTAAATGCAGGGATATTCTTATGATCAAACTTAGGGAAATATGTTCCTGCAAAAAAAGGAGCTCCTTTAAAATTCATAAAGATAGAAGCTGGCCATCCTCCACTTCCATTAATCATTTGGATAGCAGCCATATAAACTGAATCTATATCAGGTCTTTCTTCACGGTCTACTTTAATTGATACAAAGTTTTTATTTAATATTTGAGCAGTTTCTAAATCTTCAAATGATTCTCTTTCCATTACATGACACCAATGACAACTTGAGTAGCCAATAGATAAAAATATAGGCTTATTTTCTTCTTTTGCCTTAGCAAAAGCTTCTTTACCCCAGGGATACCAATTAACAGGATTATTCGAATGTTGCAATAAGTACTCTGATTTTTGTCCTTCTAAGTTATTCAATTATTCTGCCTTACTATATTTCAATGTCTATACTAACTGGACAATGATCTGAACCAAGAATATTCTTATGAATATTAGCTGTTTGTAAATTATTTTTCAAAATATTAGATACACAAAAATAATCAATTCTCCATCCTATATTTCTATTTCTAGCTCCACGCATATAACTCCACCATGAATAATTATCAGGTTGTTGGTTAAACTGCCTAAAGGTATCAATAAACCCACTAGAAGATAAATTATCAAAACCATTTCTTTCTTCTATAGTAAATCCAGCATTTCTTTCATTTGATTTAGGATTTTTTAAATCTATTTCTTTATGAGCTACATTTAGATCTCCACAAAAAATTACTGGTTTCATTTTTTCTAGTTCATTAACATAGGATAAAAAATCAACGTCCCATTCATTTTCTCTGTAATTCAATCTTGATAAGTCTCTTTTAGAATTTGGAGTATAAACAGTAACTAAATAAAATTTTTTGAATTCTAAAGTTATAACTCTACCCTCACTGTCATGCTTTTCAATACCTAGCCCATTTATAGAGTTAATTGGTTTTTCTTTAGTAAAAATTAAAGTTCCAGAATAACCTTTTTTTTCAGCACTATTCCAGAATTGTGTATGATAGGGAGTTGAAATATCTACTTGAGAAGGATTAGCTTTAGTTTCCTGTATACAAAAAATATCTGCATCAACTTCTTCAAAAAAATCCATAAAACCTTTGTTTAAGCATGCTCTAATTCCATTAACGTTCCACGATACCATTTTCATGTAAAATCCTAATCATTTAATACAATAATTAAAATTATTATATTTTGTAAATAAAAAATACAAAAGAAAATAAGAGTATATTATAGAAAACTTATTATTTAAATTGACCAAAATAATAAGTTTTTCAATATCCAAATCACGACACTAATCCTAAAGTATCTGACTAAATATGTACAAAATATTATATTATTTTGACTAAAAAATAGTGTATAAATAAGATGTAAAATATAAAAAAAGTCAATAATTTAAATATTTATGATCAATAAAAAAACATTATTTGGATATAAAAAAGGTGCTATTGCTAATGGCAGTACTCATCAAAAAAAGGGTTTTTTACAATTGCTTGCCTTTATGGGAGCTCTATCTTTAGGAGGAGCACCTAGGTATAGAGAGGTTATACAATTACTAGACTCCAAAACTGACGGTAAAGTATCTCGAAGAAGTATTAGAGGAGCAGTTGTAGATCTTGATAATAACTATCCTTTAGATTTGATAGGAGATAAACAGATAGAATACATAAAAATAAATAAAAATAAAACAAAAAAAATTATAATATCAGAATCACAAACTAATATATTAAATTATGTTTATAAACAATCTACTGAATTAAAAGAGTTTTTTCAAAATGACTTTAAAGTTAATGAAAGACAATTTTATCGATATATTTCTGGAGAAAGAGTCATTTCTGATAAATCAAAAGTTTTACAATTAGCTGCTTTTATTGCCATTTTTTTATCTCAAGATCAAAAATTTAAATTTTATCCTACTTTTTCTAATGAGATTCTAAATAATCAAATAGGATATATTTTCTGCAAAACCACTCCCCTTTTTGCTGTAAATCCTTCATTAGAAGAAATTTTATCTACAAGTTTTATTATGAATGAAGAATTACTTTTTTATTATTTTACAAAATTAGCAAAAGAATTAAACTTTACCGCGGATGAATCTTTTGTGATTATAAAAACTTTATGTGAAAAAGAAATAAAAAATCTAAATATAACTAATAGTTCATATTTAGATTTTTATAACATGATGGATTCTAATGGGGATTTTATTGATAACGAAACAATTAATAGGTCAAGTAATTTACCAGTCAAAGATAGAATAAAGATACTACCAAACATTGAAAAAGATATATATTCCTCAATGCCTGATCTATATATAAAATGCTGGAATAATTCTAAATTAAATTTATCAAAATTGAGAAACGAAATGTCGAGGCAAATCAAAAATAAAAAAATTATTAAAAGAGATTTATTAAACGATAAACTTGCAGGTTATTTCAGATAGAAAAATAATACATCTTAAGTATTATAGTTATATAAATATTTTTCATGAGGTAATAGAATTAATACTAAATCAACTCAAAGTTCTGCTAATAAAAAAATTTCATACTATGACAAATCTATAATAATTAAACTTTCTATTTCAATTATACTTATCATAGCGACTAGCGTTTTTGCTCAAATGAGATTTTTCATACCTGGCAACCCTGTACCTATAACATTTCAAACTTTAGGTATTTTACTGATGGGAGGAATACTAGGCATTAAATGGGGATTTGGCTCTATTTTAGGCTATGTTTTAATTGGCTTAGCAGGAGTTCCTGTTTTTCAAGGAGGTAATAGTGGAATAGATTATATTAGTGGAATTACCGGAGGTTATATTTTAGGCTTTATTTTAGCTTCTACTTCAGTAGGGTTTTTAACAAAATTTGGTTTGAATAAATCTAACAGTATTTGGGCATATATAATCGGTACAATTTTAGTTTATATTCCAGCAATAATATGGTTATCAATTTTTGACTTTGGTTGGCCTAAAGAAGGAATGATGCTATCTGAAGCTGTTTATCCATTTCTAATAGGTGACATGATAAAAGCAATTATTGCTTCCATTTTTACAATGGCTATTGGATACTCAAATTTACAAAAATTTATCAATAAATAATAATTCATATAATTTTGATAAAAGATATAAAACTTCCTTTATGCTGGAAATCCCACCTTAAGGAAGAAATGGGGAAAAAATATATAGAAGAAATAACTTCTTTTCTTATACAAAATTATAAAAAAGGCAAAGAAATTTTTCCTAAACCATCTTTAATATTCAACGCTTTTAACTATTGTGATTTTGAAAGTATTAAAGTTGTAATATTAGGTCAAGATCCTTATCATAATCAAGGGCAAGCTCATGGATTGAGTTTTTCTGTACCTATAACAGTACCTTTACCTCCATCATTAAAAAATATTTATAAAGAACTTTCAACAGACTTAGGAATACAAGTTGATTATAAAAATGGCAACTTAGAAAAATGGGCAAAACAAGGAGTTTTTTTATTAAATTCAACCCTTACTGTAGAAAAAAATAAACCTTTATCTCACAGTAAAATTGGTTGGGATATATTTACTAGTAAAGTTATTGAAATATTAAGTAACAAAGGAAAAAATTTAGTTTTCATACTATGGGGAAACCATGCTCAAAACAAGCTAAAAAATATTAATCTTAAAGACCATTTTATAATTGAATCTCCACATCCCTCCCCTTTATCATCTTATAGAGGTTTTTTTGGGAGTAGACCTTTTTCAAAAACCAATGAATATTTAAGGTCAAAAAATATTAAAGAAATAGATTGGGGTTAGAGAATTAAGTTAGAGAACCGACTTTGAGGGACTTAGTAATCGGCTCTCTAAGTTAATTCTCTTATTCAGAATATATAAAATCATTAAATTTGAAAATTTGTCTGATTAATAATACATATTTTAATAATAAAGTGTTCTAATATAATTATGTAGTAATCATAACTATATTAGTTAATAAATAATAAAAAAAATTAAATTCTATTTTGAATATATACATATGTCCGAAAAAAATTTTAAAAATAAAATAATTTCTAGTGTTGAAGTTTTTATTAAAGAATTAAAAAAAAATTCAGGTGAAATAAAATTAAATATATTAAATAGTACAATTGATGAGTTAGAAAATTATTTTGAAATTTTGACTAATTACATTCAGGATGAAAGATTAAATTTAAATCTAGAAGATATGATTATTACAACTCAATCAGAAAAAAGACTTGATAATGCAGAGAAACTTTTTAAATACACAAAAAAAGAGTTTGCTGAAATAAGAAATTTTTTATCAAATAATAAAGATGGGAAATTTGACAATTCTAAAGTAAATCTTATTTTAGAAAAATTTAATACCTACATCTTTCCTAAAATTCATTGGGTTTTTGATGATGAAAAATCTATAGAAATTACAGCACTAAAGCATCTTTATGATTTAGGAAAATTAAAAAAATAATTTGTGACAGAAAATAGCAGTAAATAAAACTTATTTAATTTACGATTTTTTTTCAAAATAGAATAGGTTGGGTCCAAGCTTTTTCCCCATTAGATGAACTTATTACAACTCTATAATATTTATTTATACCCTTAGTGCTAATTTCTAAACAATCATTTTGCTCCTGATAAAAAACTACACCATTATCATGAATTATATTGAAAGAAAATTTTTCAGTTTTATCCTGTGGCGGTTTTATTTTTCTTTGGATTTCTATAAATATTTTTTCTTTTGATAATTTTAAAGTTCTTAATTCAACACCAGTAGAAGAATAAAAGCTACCTTTTCTTAAAGAAGTTACTATATCTTTTTGACTTATTGATTCAGAGTTTACTACTAGCCATCCTCTACCTGGATTAGATCTGTTTCGATTAAATTCTTCTGTAAAATGATGAGAGTCGTCAGCTGCAACTCCATAAATAAGTTTACCTGAGCTAAGAATATCATCCCAAATTTCTTCAGTAGACATTGAATTAAGTGAACCATAATTATTTGCATGCATATGACCATTGAAAATTTCGAAGGCCCATATATTTTCAGTTGAATGTTTAATATCATTTGAAGAAACCCACCATTGATAATTTGGATGGTTTATACTTGCTAATCCATCCTGTTTATTAATTTTTGAAACAATATCATTGATACCTTCAACATTACTTTCATAAGATCCTGGCATTATAACTTTACTTAAAGCTATCCCTCCTATGTGAAGTGCTGCAGCTTCTAAACCAATTTTTCTAACGGTTACTTCTTCACCTGGTATTAAAAGTGGCCATTTATCATTATTTTTTTCAGCATCATCTAGGATTGAAAGATGATTATGATCTGACAAAACTAAAAAATCATAATCATGATCTTTATACCAAGCAGCTACATGTTGAGGAGATGAATCTCCATCACTATTAGTAGTATGAGAATGAATATTACCTTTAAACCAAGGCATAAAAACTCCTTTATTATTTATAATAAAATATAAAATTCAATTATGGTTTTAATAAAAAACTTTGTAGTTTATATAATTTATAATGTCAAAACACTTTTTAAATTTCCTGTACTTTCGGGGGGGTTTTTATTCATAATATCAATACTTGGTCTATTAGCACCAATTATAGCCCCTTATGATCCTTACGTTGGAGATATTAGAGCAAGGTTAATGCCGCCTGGAATAATTTCAGGACAGTACAATCTACAGAATTTTGATTTAATAAAGTCTAAAGATCAAATCAATCAAAAACCTAGATGGCAACAAATTTCAGATATAGAAAATAAATCATTAGAAAAATTATCTATTTCGGAAGGTTCAATAAAAATCATAGAATTCAAATTAGGCCCAAAGACAAACTTCGTAGATGTTAATAGAAATGGTAATTACATAGATGAAATTAAATTTGATCAGTTTAGTGAAAATTGTCTAGGTCTTTCTCAAAATTATTGTCCTAAACCAAATATTTCTTTTTTAAATATTTATAAAGAAGGTGCAAATGGTTTTATAGAATATAGGGCTAATGAAGAGATTATAAATAATGTAAATGATATTCTTTCATTAGACTTAATGGTAATCAGAGAAGATACTAAAAAATGGTCTTGGTGGCCAAGTGGTTTATATTTATTAGGAACAGATAGTATTGGAAGAGACTACTTTTCAAGATTAATTTATGGCGCTAGATGGAACTTAACTCTGATGCTTATCACAGGGTTTTCTGGAAGTATTATAGGAACAAGTTTAGGTATTATTTCTGGTTGGTACGCTTTTAAACCAAAATTCAGATGGATTATTGATGAAGTTATAATGAGAATTGTTGATATGACAAGTGTAGTTCCTATATTACTTATTGCAATCATGACTACCTTAGTACTTGGAAATAAAATTTGGGTTTTTGCTATAATACTTACTCTTTTTACATGGCAAAATTTTGTAAGAATAATAAGAGGAAAAACATTAATTCTAAGAGAAAACGAACATATCAATGCCGCAAAAGTATCAGGAGCAAGCACATTAAGAATATTAATTAAACACATTCTTCCTTTTCATATAAACGACATGATGGTTATAGCTACTTTTAATTGTGCAATGATAATCACTCTTGAATCAGTTTTATGTTTTTTTGAAATAGCAATTCCTCGGCATTGGACAGCCTGGGGGAATTTAATTAAATTAGCTTCAGATTATTGGAATGAAGGATGGGTTTCTGGTACATATCCATATAGATATCAAGTAGCTATACCTGGAGGATTAATTATATGTACAGTTTTTTCACTAAACTTTTTAGGAGATTGGTTGCGTGATAGACTTGATCCAAAATTAAGGCATATAGAATAATTAAGTTATTTATATAAATTATTATTATGTTATTATTTTTCAAAATACAAATTCAAAAAAGGAATTATGAAGGATTTTGAAAAAGAAGCGATAGATGCTGCTTTATTTTGGAATGAAGAAGGATTTAACAAAAGAGATAAAAAAATTACAATTAACGGTTTACACTTTCCTCATGTTCGGTTGTGGAAAAATAAATTTTCTATATTTGAAAATGAAAATGCCTTCCTTAAAGGTTATGAGATTCAAACAAAAAACTTAAAGAAAGAAGGCTGGGATCATACTGTAACTTTAGATATTAAAGCTGTTCAATCCCAAGAAGAAAAGGTTCATCTTTTAATTCATCAATCTAGAAGAAACAAAAATGGTGAGGAATATCATAACTTTCAAACTCTTTGGATAATGACTAAAATTAATGGGAAATGGGGCATACAATTTAGATCATCTTTTCTTGAAGGGGCTTCTCAAATATCAGAACTTAAAATTTAATACCATAAAAAATTCGTGAATTCTGTTTCAAAAATTAAATCTGAACCTAAAGCAAATCCTAAGATAATACTAAATATACCTGCTATGGATATAAAAAAAATTCCAAAAAAATTAGATTTACTACTTAAAATAAATGGAGTAGATAAAATAAAAGTCATGATCGTCATAGAAAAAATTGTTCCTAAACAAAAAGATAACACATACAAAATACCTGTATATATATTAGGAAGTGTTGGAATAATAGTCAATAAAACAGCAGCACTTCCTGCCAGTCCATGTATGACACCTATGATATAAGATTTTGGTCTAAAAAATGGTACTAAATTTTTAAAAAAATAGTGCTTATGATTTATTTTTATACTTTCATTTTTTAACTCATATCTATGTGAATTATGAATATGAGTATGATCTATACCTCCATGATTATGCTTATGCACATGAAGATTCCCATTAAACAAATTCCAAAAAACTTGAATACCTAAAAATATTAGCATTAGACTAACCAATATTTCAAAATAAGATGAAACAGGTTGATAAATTTCTAATACTTTTCCTTTAAAAGAAAATACTAAAATAGAGATGATAATTAAAGGAGTAGAGTGTCCTAGTCCCCAAGATAATCCAACCCATAAAGTTCTAAAATAACTTTTAAAGTCTCTTGCCATTGTAGAAACAGCTACTACATGATCTCCATCTAATGAGTGCCTAAGACCTAAAATAAGTCCAATGATAATTGCAGAAGATATGCCTGTAAAGCTTACTAAGTCGTGATTCATATAAGAATAGTATTAATTATATTTTTTTATAATAGAAAAAAACTATTATAAAAATCAAGATAGAATATCGTTGTATAAGTCGAGTTAGTTGGTGAGAGCTGAATATTTATATAAGTATAAAATCAATCTCTCACCAACATTTAGCCAGCGTAATAGTAATTAATCTGGAATTTATTTTTTACCCTTAGATTGATTGACCTTTATATTTCGGCCATCAACTTCAGTTCCATCAAGAGTAGATATTGCATTTTCTCCTGAATCATCATCCATTTCAACGAAACCAAATCCCTTTGAACGGTTAGTTTCTCTATCCTTTATTACTTTTGCACTTATAACGTCGCCATGTTCACCAAACAAAGCTTGTAGCCCGTCATCATCTATACTCCATGGCAAGTTCCCAACATATATATCCATTAAACATTCCTTTGAATTTTTTTATTACTTATCTATTAAAACACGAAAAGCATTAATTTCATCTATGAGTTTTCGACAGAAAATCACTATTTTTGACAATTTTATAGAAATTAACATGTAAAATATAGATATGACTCACGATAATTCATTAAGAACTATAGGAGCTATAGTGCTAATTTTAACAATAATTATGGCTATTGCTCACTTTATTTTTTAAACTTGGTCTTTAGTTTTACCAAGTTCTAAAACGATAAATATTCCCCCGATAAAGAATATAGATACTACTATAAACGCAATTATTGCTTTTTAACTTCGTCTTTAGTTTTACCAAGTTCTAAAACAGTAAATATTCCTCCGATAAAGAATATAGCTACTACTATAAACGCAATTATTACTATTGATTCTGACGTCATTACTTTTTAGAAACCTGTAAAAGCGCCGCAAATGACAGTATAGATGGGACCCATATACCTACAAAAATAGCTTCCATTTGATTACCTTCAGTCAGAAACCAAAAATAAATAGAAACAAGAAATGCTATCAATGAAGCCGCTAGCATAAAATAAAAGAATGATTGATTTTTCATTATTAATTAAACCTTGTATTTATTGATGAATTAGGTAAAAATTATATATCAATTATAATAATTGACAATGATCTTTTCTTTTTTATTAAGAAGTTTTTTATGAAATTAATGAGTTTTTTATTTCTAAATTTATTCTTTTTGTTGATTGATCAAAAAATTCTTTATCTTTTTCACATCCAATAATATTTCTACCTGACCTAATAGCAGATATAGCGGTTGAACCAGATCCCATAAAAATATCAAGTACTATATCTTTTTTATTACTATAAGCCATTATCATTCTTTGTAATATTTCTAAATTTTTAGTAGTTGGGTGCCAGCCTATATAGTCTTTAGAAGTTGTATGATTATTTTTTTCCCAGACGGATGTAGGAATAGAGCCTTCCTTGTAGTTCTTGCCTGTTCGAATATTTTTTTTCAATTTTCTTTCTTGTAATATATCTTTAGAGTTAAATAAAAACTCTGAACCTTTACTCCAGCACCAAGCATATTCATGCTTTCTTGCAAAATTATTTTTAGATCTACCTCCCCAATTATATGACCATATAATTTCATTTTGAGGAAATAAATTATTGATTTTAGAAGTCTGAAGCTTAAACTTTAGAAAAGTTTCTGTTTTAAGAGTCCCCCAAACAATTAGCATTCTGTTTTTTTTTAATACTCTTGAACATTCATTTATCCATAGAGAACACCAATCCAAATAATCTTTTTCATTAGCCCACTGTGAATCCCAACCCTTTCCTCTATCAAATCCAATAAAATAAGGAGGGTCAGTAATTATCAGATCTACTGATTCATTTTCAAGATCTGAAAGGAATTTTATACAATCTTTATTTAAGTAATTTATAGACAAGACTTTTTTTATTAATTTAACTTAATAAATTATAAAACTTTTTTGATTAAGTATTTAATATAGTTCAATTGAAAATAGAAGAGTTATTAACTGATTCTCTAATAATAAATCTACTAAAAATTATTCTTTAACCAATTAGAAATAAACTTTCAAGCAATTAATATAGCACAAACTATATACAACTAAAGAGAATGCTTCCAATCTATCGTAACAGCATTTAGTCCTAGTAAAGGTTTTACTTCTTCTGAGTTTTATAATCTCCAACAACTTATATGGAAGTTTTTCAGTAGAGACATAGTTGTTCTATCAACAGTTTCATCATGTATTATTACAATTTTTTTATCTTTAGTTAGCTGGACTTCAAATTCTATATATTTACTTCCATTTGATATTTCTAAATCAAATGATTGATATGTGTTTTCTGGAGTTTTAGTTTATAGCCCTCTATGTGAAACAAAAATGTTATATTTTATTCTAACTTTAATTATAATTTCAATTAGCTTTTTAATAATTTCTTTATATTCAACAATACTAATTAGTATAGATTTTTTTGAAGAAAATAATTCAAATAAAAAAGATATATTTATAGAACCTCATATGATTCCAAGAGAAATGAGACCACTAGATTTCCAAAGAAACAATGAACTATTCCAAGCTGAATTAGAATTTGAAAAAGAAAAGTTATAGAAAGATATGAAATCTAAAATTGAAAAAATTGAATCTAAAATTAAAATATTAAATGAAAATAATTTAGAATATTTATTAAATGAATTTGAGGCAGATAAAAAACAATTAGAAGATGATTTATTTTTTGAACTCAAAAGAAAGGACTTAGAAATAAAGAGATTAGAAATAGAGCGACGTGAATAATAATATTTAGTATATGTACTTCTTATTTAATTTTAACAAATATGTATAAGTTGGATTAACAAATTGCGTAACCCTTGCTTGCAATACTTGAGCTAACAGCATAAAACCTTCTTTTTTATTTATACCATAATCATTTTCTAACCATAAAATCATTTCTGATAAAGCAATTCTAAATCCGTCTTCTGCAGGCCTAGCTTGCGCAGTGGTCATAATATAATCATCATTAATTATTCTAGGCCATTTCATACCTAAGGGCTTTAAAGATGAATGGCACTTAATAAGAACCGTACCTCCAGTTTCAACACCACCTCCTCCAGATATTTCACCATCGCCTTGAATAGCATGCATATCGCCAACATGAAGTAAAGAACCATCATGATTTATTGGTATTTGAATTGTTGCTCCAGTAGTAATTTCTTGAATATCAAAATTACCCCCCCATTCCCCTGCCCAAGAATTTGATCTCGCTTCATATTTAGGTGCTAACCCTACCATGCCAATCATAGGCTTAATTGGAATAGAAAGATCATTATTCCAAATTACTTGTTTATCAATAATTTGAACTACCTTAAATACTTCTCCAATTACTGATGGTTCTATATAAGACGGGAAAGCTCCTGTAGATCCTCTATATTGTGTATATCCAATTTCATGAGTTTCAATATTACCAATTTCTATATTTAGAATTTCTCCTTTTTGAGAATTATTTACCCAAATACATCCTGATGAAGGATTCCCTCTATCATCTGGCATAGAATCATCTCTATATTTATTGAATATATTCACTAAAGATTTATCAACTAAATTTGAATCTGGCCCTCTATTCATTTGTGTTTCTACTTGAAACCATTCATTTTGATCTACTTTGTCTGTGATTTTATTATTTGGTGAGTGCTCTCTATATAATTTTTTTTTTGAAATTTTTTTCATTTAGTATGTTTTTTTAAATATTATAATTTGACACTTCTAAATTACTAAAACTTCTCATTTGTTTTAAATATTCCTCAATTGAATATATTGGCTTATGTTCATTTGTTATTTTTTTTGCTTCCTTAGCATCATCAATAAGTAAATCAATAACGGTGTGTGCCATCATTTTTCCTGCTTCAATAACACTTAATTCATAATCTTTAACTAAAAACCCAGCCGTATGAGCTGATGCTTCAGTAGCTCCACCTACATAAGGATGAATTACAGGCATAATATGTGCTAAATCACCCATATCAGTTGAGCCTCCTCCATGTGGAATTTCTTCATTTTTATGATTTGAATTATTAAGGTTATTTACATATAAATCTGTTAAATTTTTATCATGAAAAAGAGGAAAATATCCTGGTAAAGTAGTTATTTTTACTTCAGCTCCCACAGCCATAGCGCCCGCTCTTAATGCATTATCGACTTTTAAATTTGATTTTTGTATAGCTTCTATTGATGCTCCTCTAACGAATGTTTCCATAGTAACAATTTCTGGAACTTGATTTACAACGAAACCACCTTTAGTTATTATGGGGTGGACTCTTATATGGTCGTCATCAATAAATGTTTCTCTATTAGCATGAATTCCCATCAATGCTAAGTTAGCTGCGTTTAAAGCATTTATACCTAGATGGGGATCTCCACCAGCATGTGAAGACTTGCCGTGAAATTCTATAAATTTAGCAATCAAACCATTTCCAGTTCCTCCATACCCAAATCCTTCAAAATTCCCTTTTGCATGAGTCATCATAGATATATCAATGTCATCAAAAGCTCCTAGTTTTACAAACTCTTGCTTACCCCCAAGAAATTCAAATTTACCTTGGTCTCTTTGTGAACTTCTCCATTCTATTTCAACATATTCTTCAGCTGGAACTGCAATAAAAGTAATAGAACCACTAAGATTATTTAAAATTTCATTTGAATTTAAACCTATTAAACTTGCAAGCATATTACCTAATTGAATATGATGTCCACAAGCATGTGCAGCATGAGTTTCTTTATCTGCGAAAGGATGACCTGGAACTGGTAATCCATCTAATTCACCTATAATAGCTATATTTGGACCTGGATTAGCACCTTGAATTTTTGTCATTAATCCAGTGATAGCTATTCCTTCTTTTACCCTTAAATCAAAAGAGTTAAAAACATCTTTTACTCTTTTGCTTGTCTTAAATTCTTTATAACCAGTTTCAGGATTACTTAAAACATTTTTAGATAAATCAATTGGAATATCTTTTTTTTCATCAATTAATTTAGAAACTTTTATTTTTAGATCTTCTTTAGAAATCATAAATACCTCACTTTATTTGATCTTACTAAAATGAGATGTTATTTACCACAAGTTTTCAAATTAAACTTGTCTTAATTTTTTAGAACTTTTAATAGCAATTAGAAAAATAGGATAGCTAGATAATGCACTTATAACTATTGCGATTTTAGGATTAGTGAGTTCAGAGATCACTCCTCCAAATAACCATCCAATAAAAAACAAAGAAATTACTAAAGAATAAAGTCCCATAATTTTATTTCTATCATATTTTTCTGTTTGATCTTGAAAAATCAAAGTAGAAGTTACCATCCAGTAAGCTCCACTAAAACCCATAAAGAAAAGACAAAATAATGAAAAAATATAATTTTCTGAAAATATAACTAATACTTGTCCAATATCCCATACAATAGTACATAAAATCCAAACTAACAATCTACTTTTATATATACCTGAAAACATAGACGAAAAAGAGCCAAAAAATAAGCCTGCTCCAAGTGCTGCATTCATTATTCCAAATCCGCTAGCTCCTATTCCTAACTGATTAGCATATTTTGGTAATAGAACAAAAAAAGTTACTCCAAATATATTTTGCCCAGCAGCTATAATTACACCCCAAAAAACAACTGGTTTATTTTGGAAAATAGATTTGTAAGATATAAATTTATTACTTTTACTTTTTCTTTTTTCTTGAGAGTCTACTGGATGAAAATATACCAATATTAAGCTTAAAAATAATAAAGCAGATGCAAAAAATATTACAAAATCTATATTTAGCCTGGAAATTAAATAAGCAAAAATTATAGGGTTTACCATTTCTCCAAAAAATATAACCAAATATTGATAAGAGTTTATTTTAGAAAAGTTTAATTTGTCATTTGTATTAACCAAAAGAGTTTGAAAAGCAGGAGCTGATAAACCTGGTATCATTCCTAAAATAACACTTAGAAATAATAAAACATAAATTTCTTCATAATCTATAAAAATCAACAAAAATAATATGATTAAAAAAGACAAATATGAAATAAATAAAATTTTATTAATATTATATTTTTCTGACAAATAAGATCCTATTAATGTTGAAAAAATAATTTGACTTCCACCTATACCTAATACAATTCCTACCCAAATATCTTTTTGTGTAATTTCATATGCTAACCAACTAAATAATAGAACCCTTATATGGACAGAATATCCAAAAATAGACTTAGAAAATATTAAAGCATGAAATTTTTTTGACAGAAAAAAAGAGTTATGTTTTAAGAAATCAATCAAAGCAATACCTTATAAAATTAAAAAAGTTAAAAAAAATCCTCAAGGTATTTTACTGAGGAGGAAACACTTGAGGATTAATAAGATAATATTATTTCCTAAATGTTCAGTCAAAATAACTCTCCTATTGTATTATATTCTTATGAATCAAGAAAAAGAATATAATACATTTGAATTTTTAAAAGGGTACGAAGTAATTAAACTATCTATTTTATGAAATTATGCTTCAAAAATGATGATAGAATGAAGAAAAATTCTGAAGCTATGCTTAAAAGACTTTTCCCAGAAAAAAGTTATAAAAAAATAGATAAAATATAATTTTTAGAAGAAAATAATTTACTAAAATAAATTTCAAATATAAGAAAAGAAATTCCAAATTATGTTAAATAAAGAATCTAAAAGGCAATTAGAAGAAGCTGAATCTCTAAATAACAAACCTCCGTATGAGATTTCTTTTGAAGAAGCGAGAAAACAATTCTCAAAAACTAAAGAAATATTCTCTCTACCAGAAGTTGAAATCAAACATATTGAAAACAAAAAAATATTTGTAAATAATTCTGAAATAAATATACGTATTTTTTCCAATTTAGATGATTCAATACAACCATTACTAGTAAATTTTCATGGTGGAGGATGGGTCTTTGGAGACTTAGATTCAGATGATTCAATGTGTCGTGAATTATCTAAATTATCAGGAAGAAAAGTTATATCTATAGATTATAGACTTTCACCAGAGAATAAATTTCCCATACCATTACAAGATTGCTATAAATCATTA
>Ga0114999_10000859_pt1 | contig 44223 bp, 7 predicted proteins | sample ArcticOcean_MG_C_3_FD_89820 | JGI IMG/M metagenome (GOLD analysis project Ga0114999, IMG submission 89820) | Marine microbial communities from western Arctic Ocean - ArcticOcean_MG_CB8_126 | ecosystem: Environmental > Aquatic > Marine > Oceanic | place: Arctic Ocean: Canada Basin | collected...
AAGAGACGGCGACACTATTCATGGTCCTCTTGGGCGCATACTCCGCGCTGCTGTCGAGGATGAGTGGTATCAAGGACATCGTTGTCGGCTACCCCATCGCCGGTCGGAAACACAAAGAGATCGAGTCACTCATCGGCTGCTTCGTCAATACGCTTCTGCTCCGTAGCGAGTTCAGCGATGACATGACCTTTCGTCAGGTGCTGTCCCAGGTGCGTTGGGCCACAACCCATGCGTATGACCATCAGGAGCTGCCTTTCGAGAAGCTTGTGGATGAAATCCAACCTGAACGCAATCTCAGCCACAATCCTCTCTTCCAGGTTGTGTTTCTCTTTCAAAACGTCCCCTTCGAGCTCCCCGACTTCCCAGGTATGGAAGTTCTGCCCCGCGATGACCAGCAGTTCACGCCGGGTGCGACCTTTGACATGACCATGGTGATGATGGAAAAACGGGGCCACTTGCAGGCCGAATTGGAATACAACACAACCTTGTTCGATCAAGAGACGATCGAACGTTTCTGTTCGATGTACTGCGTGTTGCTCGAAGCCGCCGTCCAGCAGCCGGACCGATCGATCATGCAGCTGGAAATCCTCGACACGACGACGAGACACGAGCTCATCTGGGGCCGTAACGAGACGAAGACCGACTGCCCCGCGGACGCCGTCTCCCGCCTCTTCGAACGACAGGTCGAAGAAACACCGGATAGCATTGCTGTAGAGTGCGTGCAAGACGCGGTGACCTACCGTGAGCTCAACGAGCGCGCCAACCGGCTCGCCAGGCTCCTCCAGACACGTGGCGCAGGTCGCGATTCCATCGTGGTGATCATCATGGAACGTTCAATCGATCTGCTTGCCAGTCTGCTCGCGGTGTTAAAATCCGGTGCAGCCTATCTGCCGATCGACCCAAATGATCCCAAAGACCGGATCACCCATGTTTTGGGAAGCAGCAAGGCGACGCTACTGCTGACCAACGATGACAAATTGGCTGAAAGAGTCGCGTTACCTGATCACATGGAGTGCGTCGACGCTGCGGCTGTTGGAGATGAGCACGCAGTGGATAACCTAGGCGCCCACATCAAGGGTTCGGATCCAGCGTATGTGATCTATACATCGGGATCCACGGGCGAGCCGAAGGGGGCGATCGTCCAGCACAGTGCACTGACCAACTACATCTGGTGGGCGAAGAAACAATACCTCGCCGGTCAGACGTTGGATTTTCCCCTCCACACATCCGTCGCCTTTGACCTCACCGTGACGTCTCTCTACCTACCACTCGTATCGGGAGGCCGTGTCATCGTCTACGGTGAAACGAGTGAGAGTAGGATCCCGGCCATTCTCCAGATCGTCCAGGACAGAGCGGTGGACGTCGTGAAGCTGACACCGGCGCATCTGACTCTCCTGCGGGACATGGACCTGAAGGACTCGAGGGTTAAGAAGCTGATCGTAGGAGGTGAAGACCTGAGAGTCGATCTCGCACGTACGATCCATGAGGCCTTCGGCGGAAATATTGAGATTTACAACGAATATGGACCAACAGAAGCGACCGTGGGTTGCATGATCCATCGATACGATCCGGCGCTCGACACCGCTACGTCCGTCCCTATCGGCGTACCCGCCGACAATGCGAGGATCTACCTTCTGGATGAGAATCGCCAGCCGGTACCTTCAGGCGCTGTGGGCGAGATGTATATCGCCGGTCAAGGAATCGCCAAAGGCTATCTGCATAGGGAAGATCTCACGCAAGAGCGCTTCCTACCCGATCCCTTTGTCCCGGACGACCGGATGTATCGGACGGGAGACTTGGCTCGGTGGCGAAATGAGGGAGTGATGGAGTTCTTCGGTCGTGCCGATCAGCAGATCAAAATTCGAGGCCATCGCATCGAACTGGGAGAGATCGAAGAAGAGATCTGTACTCGGGCGGCAGTTCGTGAATGTGTCGTGCAGCTTGTTCAACAGAAGACAACACCACCTGATGAGGACGATCTCAATTACTGCGTGGACTGCGGTCTAGCTTCCAACTACCCTGGCACGACTTTCAACGAACAGGGCCGGTGCAACCAGTGCCGGGCGTATGAGCAGTATCGACAGAAGGTGGAGCCCTACTTCAAGGGCATCGACGAACTCAAAACCCTCTTCTCCTCGTATCGGCAGGAGAAGCGCGGTGAATACGACTGCATCGTGCTCTTTAGTGGAGGCAAGGACAGCACGTACGTCCTGGGCCGGCTCGTCGACATGAATCTGAAGATCCTCGCTTATACACTCGACAACGGCTACATCTCTGAAGAAGCCAAGGACAATATCCGTCGTGTCGTCGAGACTCTGAGCGTAGACCACATATTCGGCACAACGCCCCACATGAACGCAATCTTCAGTGACAGTCTGACACGCCACAGCAACGTGTGCAACGGATGCTTCAAGACTCTGTACACGCTCAGCATGAGCCTGGCCAAAGAGAAGGGAGTTCCCTGCATTGTCACCGGCCTAAGCCGCGGACAACAGTTCGAGACAAGACTGTCCAACTTCTATCGTGCTGATGATTTTTGCGCAGAAACCGTCGACAACCACATAAAGCAAGCCCGGAAAGTTTATCATCGGTTGGACGACGAGGTCTCGCGTCGACTGGACGTGGAAATCTTTGCAGAGGACGACATCTTCGACGAGATTCAGATCGTCGATTTCTATCGCTTCTGCGACGTCAGCCTGGACGAGTTATACACCTACCTAGATGATCGTCTCCCGTGGGTACGTCCGTCAGATACTGGCCGATCCACCAATTGCATCATCAACGATGTGGGGATCTACATCCACAACAAGCAGCGCCACTACCACAACTACGCCATGCCCTATGCCTGGGACGTGCGCACTGGGCACAAGCACCGGGACGTGGCCTTGGCCGAGCTTGACGACAAGATCGACATCGACTCAGTGCGCCGGATCATGGGGGAAATCGGCTACGATGAACACGCCCGGGCGAAACATGCCGTCGAGCCCATCCTCGTGGCCTATTGTGTGACCGACGACGAATTGGACACCGATCAACTGCGTCTACAACTACGGGATCGACTCCCGGAGACAATGATTCCAGCTTTCTTTGTGCCCCTTGAAGAGATTCCACTGACTCGCAATGGCAAGGTCGATCGCCGTGCCCTCGGTGAGATTGAGATCACCCGGGGCAAGGTAGGTCCAGATTACGTGCCTCCTCGTACAACGATCGAGAAGAGACTGGTGTCGATTTGGGAAGATCTGCTAGGACTACAGCGGGTCGGCGTCCAGGAGGATTTCTTCCGACTGGGGGGGCACTCCCTACTGGCGGCCCAGGTCGGGTCGCGTATTGCCCAGGATTTGCATGTAGAACTACCCTTGGCCACTCTCTTCGATAGAGCTACGATCGAGGAATTGGCCGTCGCCATTTCAGAGAGCTCCGCCATTGGTCTGGAAGATCCTGATATCGAAGATATCCTGGCAGAGGTCGAGTCGATGACCGACGAACAGGCCAGAGAGCAGAGGATGCAACCCGCCCGGGACATCCAGGATAATCGGTAGGACCAGCGATGTCGAGTTCCGCAGAATCCGCCTTCGAGGATGTCGATCACATCCCCGAGCTGACACCAGAGCTACGTGCGCGCCTGGAGCAGCTCTCGCCCGAAAAGAGACGCCTGGCCATCGATCGCCTGCTGGCCAGGGGTGCGCAGCAGAGAAACACACAGCAAACCAGTAGATCGACAGCCAGCCTGGCCCCGGTCGGACGCGATAGCAACCTGCCTCTGTCCTTCTCCCAGGAGAGGATCTGGGTGCTCTCCGAGATGGATCGGGGAGACGCAGCTTATAACATCCCTGTGGCACTGATGCTAAAGGGTGATCTCCGACCTGAGATTCTGCGCCGCGTGCTGCTGGAGATCGTGCGTCGCCACGAGGCCCTTCGCACTCGCTTCGAGGTGGATGCAGGTTCCCCTGTACAGAGAATCGACGACGAGGCGACGATAACTCTGCCCTTGCAGGACCTGACCCATCTACCCGAACCGGAGCGCCTGCCTGAAGTCCACCAAAGGGCCAGCGACGAGCACAAGCTTCCCTTCGACCTTCGCCATGGCCCTCTGATTCGAGGTTGTATCCTCAGGTTGGAGACAGATCGTCATGTCCTGCTGTTGACATTCCATCACATCGTTGCAGACGGATGGTCGATGGCGATCGTGGTCAAGGAACTCGAAGCGCTTTACCGAGCTTTCGTTTCGGGAGCTGATGCTGTGCTACCAGAGATGCCGATTCAGTACGCTGACTATGCCTGGTGGCAGAGAGAATTGGTTCTTACGGGAGGTGTGGAGACCGATCTCCGCTACTGGGAGCGTGAGTTGGAAGACGCTCCGGCGATCCTCGAACTACCGGCGGATCATCATCGACCACCCGTGAGATCTTCGCGTGGAGGTGCTATGCGCTTCGACCTGGGAACCGCTCTGTCACAAAGGCTGGGTGTCCTGGCTCAGGAAGTGGGCGCGACGCGTTACATGGTGTTGCTGGCAGCGTTCTCGACATTTCTCCACCGACTCACCGGACGCGATGACATCGTCGTCGGCTCGCCACTGGCGGGTAGGACGAGGCCTGAACTCGAGTCGCTCATCGGATTCTTCGTAAACACGCTCCCCATGCGCTGCCGTCTTACCGGCAATCCGACATTCCGAGAGCTCCTCGCTCGTGTGAAGCGCACGGTCGTCAACGCGACCTCCCATCAGCAGTTGCCCTTCGAAAAACTGGTCGAAGTCCTGCAACCGGCTCGAAACCCGAGCCACACGCCGATCTTTCAGGTCATGTTCGGCTACCAGGAGCAACCACCTGCAACGATCAATCTACCCGGGCTCGACATCTCACCTCTGGAGATCGATGGAGAGACATCGAAGTTCGACCTGACGCTTCTGCTCGAAGGCAGGCACGACTCACTGTCAGGAGTGCTGGAATACAGTGCCGATCTGTTTGAAGCCACGACCATCCGCCGTTATGTGGAATCATTCCAACAGGTTCTGCACTCCATCGTCGAGTCACCCAACTCTCCGGTAGACGAAATTTCCTTGCTTACAAGCAAGGATGAAGCCAAGATCCTCGAGAGATGGTGCGGAACCTCCACATCCTATCCGAGAGACCGATCTATCCAGAGTCTCTTCGAAGAGGAAGTGACAAGGCATCCCGAGTCCATCGCGCTGCTCGGCGATGAGATCTCTGTGACCTATCGAGAGCTTGACGAGCGGGCCAATCGACTTTCACATCGTCTGATCGACAGTGGAATCACTCCGGGAGCCTCTGTCGGAATTTGCCTACAGCGCTCCATCGATCTGATTGCGGGAATCCTGGCGATTCTGAAGTCAGGCGGCGTATACGTTCCTCTGGACCCTGAGTATCCACGCGAGAGACTCGGGTTCATGATGGACGACGCTGCGATTCGGGCACTGGTGGCGAACGCTGAGACGAACCCTCACGTCAAACCATTGGCCACTGCCCGCCAGGTCGAGATTCTTCTCGTGGGTAATCTACCTTCGGTGGATTCGGAGGACGAGTCGAACAGTCCGGGGGTATCGACACCGGCTGATCAGATTGCCTACACGATGTACACATCGGGCTCGACCGGTAAGCCCAAGGGTGCGGACATCCCCCATCGGGCTATTCTTCGCTTGGTCAAGGAAACCGACTTCGTGGAGCTGTCGGAGCGTGAAGTCTTCCTGCAATACGCCCCGGTTTCTTTCGACGCTTCGACCCTGGAAATCTGGGGTCCGCTCCTCAATGGCGGCACACTCGTCATCCCGCCCCCAAAGGCTCTCTCTCTGGACCAGCTGGGTGAACAGATCCGCAAGCACGGGGTCACGACGCTATGGCTCACGTCTGGACTGTTCAATTTGATGGTCGACGAGAGAATCGATGATCTCCAGGGCCTTCGGCAACTGCTGGCGGGTGGCGATGTTCTTTCTGTGCATCATGTGCAGAAGGCACTGAATTCGCTGCCGGATACGCGCCTCATCAACGGCTATGGTCCCACAGAGAACACCACTTTCACCTGTTGCTTCACGATTCCGCGGCAAGACTGGCAGGGACGATCCATTCCCATCGGCCGCCCGATCGACAATACGCTTGTCTACATCGTGGACGCCAGCCTGCGGCTGACTCCTCCCGGAGTACCTGGTGAGATCCTGGCTGGCGGCGACGGACTGTTCCTCGGCTACAGAAATCAGCCACAGCTGAACCAGGAGAAGCTGATCCCCAACCCGTTCTCGAATGAGAACGAAGGCCTCCTATATCGGACGGGCGACCTGGGCCGATACCTGGAGGACGGCAACATAGAATTTCTCGGCCGGATGGACGATCAAGTGAAGATCCGGGGATTCCGGGTGGAGCCACGGGAGATCGAGTCAATTCTGCTGCAGCATCCCGATGTACGCGAGAGTGTCGTCGTCCTCCGTCAGGAGTTGGCCCACAAGGAGTTGGCCGCATACGTCGTGCGCGACAACCACGACCATCGTGAGCAAAATGATGCAGATCTGGTCGAGACCCTCCGTTTGTTCGTCGAACAGAAGCTACCTCCCCATCTGGTTCCGTCCTCTTTGACATGCCTCGATTTCCTCCCGCTATCAGTGAATGGCAAAGTGGACCGGCACCGGCTGCCCGAGCCCTCTCTCCCCGCAGCAACCAAGATCGTCGCGCCGCAGAGCGCGACGGAGCGATCCTTGTCATTGCTGTGGCTGGATGTGCTCGGCCGTGAGGTCGACAGTACAGATATGAGCTTCTTCGACGTCGGGGGAAACTCGCTGTTGGCGACACAGGTCGTCTCACGAATTCGGACGCAGTACGCTCTCGACATGCCCCTCCACAATTTGTTCCGCTATTCCACGATCCGAGATCTGAGTGCTCACATCGATCTGCTGGGCAACGACAATCTTGAGCGACGGCCTACTTCCACGGGGATCGAGCAAGAGTCCGGCGAAGCAACTGAGCTCTCCTTCTCACAGGAGCGGCTTTGGTTTCTCGATCGGCTCGAACCAGACAATCCCTTCTACAACGTCGCCTTCGCCCACGACCTTGAGGGCACGCTCGATGTAGAAGCACTGCAGAGCAGCTTCAAGGCTCTGGTGCGCAGGCACGACGTCCTGCGCACCGGTTTCGTAGAAAGGGATGGCCAGGCTCATCTGCAACTGCATGATGATGTGGAACTTGAGATTCCGGTGCATGACCTACGAGACGATGTCGATCAGGAGAGTGAAATCCTTCGCAGAGCCAAGCAAGAGGCTCTCGCCGTTTTCGATCTAAGCACTCCTCCATTATTGCGCGTCCAGTTGCTCGTAACAGGACCCACGAAACACGTCCTTCTAGTGACGATGCATCATATCGTCTCTGACGGTTGGTCACTGGGCCTTCTCATTCGCGAACTCGTCGCCCACTACCACCACTTCATCAGCGACGAACCGATTCACCTCCCGGAGTTGGCGATTCAGTATGCAGACTTTGCGAGATGGCAGCGCACCTGGTTCACTGGCGAGGAGGCCTCGCAACAGCTGGCATACTGGCGCCAGAATCTCGAGGACTTCCCTGCAGAGCTGACACTACCGACGGATCGGTCGCGCCCACCAGCGCAGTCCTTCCGAGGCAGTTCGATCCAGTTTCGGGTGGACGCCGAGACAACCAGACAACTGCGACATCTGTGCAGGAAGTCCGACGCGACGATGTTTATGGTCCTCCTGTCCGCCTTCAATGTGCTTCTGTATCGATACACTCAGCAGGAAGACATCATCGTCGGTTCACCTATTGCGAACCGCAATCGTGAGGAAGTGGAATCCCTCATCGGATTCTTCGTCAACACGCTGCCTCTGCGAACCGACCTATCCGGCCATCCAACCTTTGCCGAACTCGTCATCCGTGTCAGGGCAGCCTGTCTTGATGCCTTCGCCAATCAGGACTACCCCTTCGAGAGGTTGGTCGATGAGCTGCAACCGGAGCGTGACCTAAGCCGCAACCCCCTCTTTCAGGTCATGTTTGCCCTGCAGAACGCGCCGGAGGAGGAACTGGAGATTCCGGGTCTCTCCTTCACTTCAATCGACTTGAGTCGAACCGCCGCTCAATTCGATATCGTCCTAGACATGTGGGAACAAGACGAGGGTCTGCTTGGCGTCTTCGAGTTCAGCACCGATCTCTTTGACGAATCGACGATCGTGCGTATGGCAGGCCACTTCTCCACGCTCATGCGTAGCGTCGTTGTGGACCCAAATCGGCCGTTGACCAATCTGCCGCTGCTCACCGGCTCCGAGCAGCAACGCCTTCTGCGAGAGTTTGCCGGATCGCGTCGATCCTATCCGGTGGAGCGCACAATTCATGCACTGTTTGTGGAGACAGTTCGCAGCTCATCCGATCGGGTCGCCGCTATCCACGGCGATCTCGTGATCAGCTATACCGATCTCAACAAGAGAGCCAACCAGATCGCGTGGTCCTTGCGTGCGGCGGGCCTTCAGCCCAATCAACCCGTCGCGATTCTGGAGCCGAGGAGCATCGATTTCCTCGCAGCCATGTTAGGCATCCTCAAAGCCGGTGGGGCCTTCATGCCGGTAGACGCCCAGTATCCTGCGGATCGAATCCGACACATGCTGGAGGACAGCCAGGTCACCCACTTGGTCTCGCGATCCCCCCTCGTGGAGGAGCACGAGTTCATCGGCAATGACGAGAGGATCAAGCACGTGATCCTCCTCGACAGCCCGGTGCTCGCACAGCAGCCGATGGGAGACCCAGAGACTGTCAATACAAGCCGTGACCTCGCATACATGCTCTACACATCCGGATCGACGGGGCTACCGCGCGGTGCGATGATCCGCCATGACGGGGCGGTGAATCATATGTTCGGCGAATTTGATCTGCTCGAGTTCCACGCCGATACCATCTTTCTTCAGAGCGCACCCGCTTCTTCCGATATCTCCGTGTGGCAATTTCTGGGCCCCTTGCTCAAGGGAGGACGCACGGTTATTGCTGACTACGAGACGGTCTGCGACCCAGTCAGGCTCTTTGAGCTCATCAGAAACGCAGAGATCACTTTGATCGAATTGGTCCCGGTGCTTCTGCAGGAATTCCTGGAGTATGTTCGGGGTCTGAGCCTCGACGAGCGCTCATTGCCCGATCTTGAGTGGGCCATGGTAACGGGAGAGGCGGTAGCAGTGCCGCTCGTCAACGTGTGGCGTGAAACCTATCCCGAGGTTCCTATCGTAAACGCCTATGGCCCCACCGAAGCGTCCGACGACACATGTCAGTTCGTAGTGTCGGAGGAACTCTCCGCTGACCGACGCAGTGTTCCTATCGGCCGGCCGATCGCGAACATGATTCACTACGTACTGGATCCGCAGCTCAATTTGGTGCCGATCGGTGTGCCCGGTGAAATCTGTGTCTCCGGCATAGGCGTGGGCAATGGCTACTGGAGAGACGCAGACAAGACACACACCAGCTTTGTGTCCAACCCATTCCCACCCACGGAACCTGGCTCTCAGCATCACGCCGTGATCTATCGAACAGGTGACCGCGGCCTTTGGCGAACAGACGGCAATCTCGAGTACCTCGAGCGAATGGATACCCAAGTCAAGGTTCGTGGGTTCCGCATCGAGCTGGGAGAGATCGAATCACTCCTCTCTGATCATCCTTTCATTCGCGAGTCGGCAGTTATCGTGCGTGAGGATGTGCCCGGTGACAGGAGACTGTCGGCATACGTTGTCCCCGACCTATCATCGCCGCAGACTCAGCAAGAACTGGCCGTGATTCGTGACGAGCAGATCCAGTTGTGGCAAGATCTCCATGAAAACAGCTACCAGAGCACCATCGAGGGCCAGGATCCAACCTTCAATACAATCGGCTGGGACAGCAATTACACGGGTGCTCCCCTCCCTTCCCAGGACATGGAGGAGTACGTAGAACACACCGTTGGACGCATTCTGTCGATAGATCCGGGACGAGTGCTCGAGATCGGATGCGGGACCGGACTCATCATGTTCCCTCTTGTCCCACACTGTGAGTCCTACACGGGGACCGATTTGTCGGCAGTGGCTATCGACCAGCTGAAGGCCCTTCAACAAGATCCCGATCTTCGCTCACGCATAACAGGTCTTGAGCAGATAACGCTTTTGCAGCGTCCTGCCCATGATTTGTCCGGCTTCCCATCGGGCTGCTTCGATAGTGTCGTATTACCGTCGGTGGTACAGTATTTTCCCGGCGTTCAGTATGTTAGCCAACTGCTCGAATCACTGATACCGACCCTGGCGGAGGGAGGTTCCATCTTCCTCGGGGATGTGCGTAGTCTTGGACTGCTCGAACCGTTTCATGCCTCAGTGCAGCGGTATAAGGCAGAGGCAGATGTGCCGACGAAAGAGCTGCTGACGCGAATGCGGCAGCGCATCGAATCGGAGCAAGAGATGGCAATCGACCCAGCCTTCTTCCTGGCACTAAAACAGCAGCATGGCCGAGTCAGTGACGTTGAGATCTTGCCCAAGCGCGGACGAGCTCAGAACGAAATGACCCGATATCGCTACGATGTGGTCATCCGACTTGATCGTCCTGCCCCAGTCATCGCCAATGTCGAGTGGGATGACTGGGAGGCGCAACCGATCAGCGCCGATGGGATTGCCGTGCATCTTCAGTCTCAGGGGCCGGCACTGTTGGCCTTGCAGAACATCCGCAATGTCCGAGTCGAGCAAGACCTGCGGGCCCTGAGGCTGCTGCGCTCGCATCGTACCTGCCCCGATAAGGCCTCCTTGATGGCTCAACTCTCCAAGCAGGACTCGACGGGTATAGAGCCGGAAGATCTGTGGATGATCGGACGGAATCTTCCGTACCGAGTCTGCCTCAGCATGGCAAGATCAGGCGAGGAAGGAACTTTTGATGCTCTCTTTGTTCGGACCGAGCAAGATGCAGCTCCTTCGTATAGCATGCCAGAACCGGAGAAAATCCGTCCGGATGTGTACTGCGCCAACAATCCATTGCAGGAAAGGCTCGCACGTCGCATCATTCCGCGGTTTCGAGAATTTCTGCGAGGGAAAGTGCCTGTCTACATGGTGCCTTCTGACTTCACTTTGCTTTCGCGAATGCCCGTCACACCAGCTGGCAAGATCGACCGGGACGCCCTGCCTGAGCCAGATGTCACTTTGGCGATTGGCACAGAAGGCGACAATCCTCCTCACACCACGGATCAGCGCCGACTATCGCACATTTGGTCAGAGGTTCTGGATATCGACCTGAACGACGTAGACGCCAATTTCTTCGACCTCGGTGGACACAGCCTCAAGGCCGTGCAGGTCGCCAGTCGTATTCATCGTGAGTTCGGCGTCCAGATCGCACTTCGAGATCTGTTCAATCTCCCCACCGTTGCCCAGCTGGCAACTCACCTGGGAGAGCCAGACGCCGAAGACTTCGACGAGTTGTCAGCCGCTGAGCCGGCGACCGACTATCCTCTCTCCCATGCACAGCGCCGGCTCTGGATCCTATCTCAGATCAACCCCACTTCGACGGCCTACAACATGCCCGCTTCGCTGCTCTTGCGCGGTGGCCTCGATCACCGCGCTTTGGCACGGGCATTCGACGAGCTCGTACGACGTCACGAATCATTACGCACAAAATTCGTCATCGAGGCGAATTCCCCACGGCAGAAAATTGCAGAGCGGCTTCATCTACAACTGCACCGGATCAATCTCTCTGCCGAGGAGAATCCGGAGGCGCGAGCACGCGAACTGGCTCACCTACACGCGGGCGAACCCTTCGACCTGGCTCAGGGGCCGCTCATACGATTGTCAGTCCTCGAGTTGTCACCCCAACGGCACGTTCTCCTGTTTAACATGCACCACATTATCGCCGACGACTGGAGTATGGGCATTCTCGTCCGCGAGTTGGGGATTCTGTACGATGCATTCCGCCAGAATGTTGAACCGGACCTACCCGATCTTCGCGTGCACTACAAGGACTATTCGGTCTGGCAGGCCCGGCACCTTGCCAGTCATGAAGATGAAACTGGCCGGGCCTTCTGGCTGTCCCAGTTCACGGACACGCCCGAAGTATTAGAGCTGCCTACTGACAAACCACGGCCATCGGTCAAGACCTATCACGGTCGCTCCGTCACCCACACGCTGAACTCAGAGACAGCAGACCGACTTCGCGCATTCAGCCATGATCGAGGGGCCAGCCTGTTCATGACTCTCGTCGCCTGCGTGAACGTGCTTCTCCACCGCCACACCGGGCAAGAAGAAGTCACCATCGGCCTGCCGACGGCCGGACGATCACATGTGGACCTGGAAGGTCTGATTGGGTTCTTCATCAATACACTTCCTCTTCGCATGCGTATCGACCCATGCATCAGTCTCCAAGACTTCGTGACTACGACGGCCAACCGGATAACTGCGTGCCTCGAGAACCAGATGTATCCGATCGATCGCTTGATCGACGAGCTGGATCTGCGACGCGACGCGAGTCGCAACCCACTGTACGATGTGACGGTGACACTTCAGAACGTGGATCCCTACGAGCTTTCACTATCTGAAGTCGAGCTTTCGTCGTTCGTCGAAGACTATGACATGAGCAAGTTCGATCTGAGTTTCAGCTTCCAGGAGGTAGGGGCCCAACTGCGCTGCGATCTCACCTACAATTCTGATCTGTTTCTGCCGCAGAGAATCGAGCGAATGCTTCTTCAATTCGAGAAAATTGCGCAGGGCCTTCTCGGGGATCCGCAGCAGACCATTTCTCAACTGGACATTCTTCCCCCTTCCCAACGACAACAGCTTATACCCGAACGCCCCGAATCAGTTGGTGTAACGAGGACAGCAGAGACGCTCACCGATTGGTTCGCAAGGCTCGCTCTGGAATATTCGGATCGCCTATCCATCCTCGACGGCAGTGACCCGGCTGGCCCGCGCCTCACGTATGGTGAGCTGAATGAACGGGCCAATCAGCTTGCCGGGTATCTTAGTCGGCGAGGTCTGAAGAAGGGGGATCGAGTGGGTCTTTACCTCGATCGATCGGCCGACGTCGTGGTCTGTATCCTGGGTATTTTGAAGGCCGGCGGTGCTTACGTGCCACTGGATCCAATGTATCCCGATGAGCGCGTGATCTTCATGATTGAGGATGCGCGACTCAGCTTTGTCCTGACGGGGCCGGGCCTGGCGGCGCGACTCCAGTTGCCAGCTTCGGTCGGAATCCTCGACATAATCCGCGACATGGCGCAGATACAGAAATGCTCTACCGAGAATCCAGCAGTGGACGTCAGTGCCGCGGACCCGGCGTACGTCATCTACACGTCGGGGTCGACAGGACGGCCCAAGGGAGTCGTCGTCACACACGCCAATGTGACACGCCTCTTCCGCACGACAGAGGACCTCTTTAATTTCAGCGATGCGGATACGTGGACTCTGTTTCACTCGTATGCATTCGACTTTTCCGTATGGGAAATCTGGGGAGCTCTGCTGTACGGGGGCAAACTCATCATCGTGCCGCAAGCACTGAGTCGTTCTCCTGCCGAGTTTCTTTTACTGCTCGAACGAGAGAAGGTGACGATACTCAACCAGACGCCCTCCGCTTTCCACCAACTCATCACCGCTGACATCGACGCGGGCTCCCCACCTACCCTTGCTCTGCGCTACGTCATTTTCGGTGGCGAGGCTCTTGACCATGAGCGCCTGCGCCCGTGGTTTGAGCGCCGCGGTGACACGCACCCTCAACTGGTGAACATGTATGGCATCACGGAGACTACGGTCCACGTGACCTACAGACCCATTCGCCTTGGCGACTTGGACCGTCGAGGAAGCCTCATCGGCGAGGCACTTCCTGACCTGCGTCTTTACCTCGTCGACCGCTACGGCCATCCTGCCCCCTACGGCGTCGCCGGAGAGATCTGGATCGGGGGAGATGGTGTCAGCGAGGGTTATCTTTACAGAGATGAGTTAACGGCACAGAAGTTCGTCTCAGATCCGTTCGCAGATTATTCGGGGAAGGTCTACCGTTCCGGTGACCTTGCGCGCTTCCTCCCTGACGGCGAAATCGAGTATCTGGGTCGAATGGACTCACAGATTCAGATTCGCGGCTTTCGCGTGGAACTCGGCGAGATTGAGACGTGCCTCGCCTCTCATCTTCAGATCCACGAGGCCCATGTCGTTGCGGACCAGGGAACGACCGATACTCGACTCCTGGCCTACTGTCTTGGGGATGGGAAGCAGACTCCCACTGTAGGCGACCTGCGTACACATCTGGCAGGCCGTCTCCCCGATTACATGATTCCGTCCCACTTCATTTTCCTCGACGCATTCCCTCTGACGGTCAATGGAAAACTCGACATCCAGTCCCTTCCGTTGCCCGAAAGTCAGCACGACCAGACAGAGACTTGCGTCGCTGCACAGAACGGAACCGAAGAAGTGATCGCAGAGGCCTTCGCGGCGGCACTTGGCGTGACCCGGGTTAGTCGCGATGCCAACTTCTTCGACCTTGGTGCCCATTCGATGTCGATCATCCACGTGCACCGTCGTCTGCAGCAAGAGCATGGCATGAACGTCTCCGTCGTCGCCTTTTACGAATTTCCGACCGTGCACCTGCTAGCCACGCACATGATGGGTGATCCGGTTTCGGACTCAACTGGCGCGGAAACCGATCGAGCAGTACAACGCCGCAAGGCCAGACAGCGGCGAAGGAGTTGGATCAGGTGATACACTGTGGTTGACGCAAAGGACCATATTGCCGTCGTCGGCATGGCGGGGCGCTTCCCCGGAGCGTCCAATATGGGCGAATTCTGGCAGCTTCTCGAAGATGGCGTGGAGGCGATTCGATCCTTCACTCCCGAGGAACTGGAGAAAGCAGGCGTGCCCCGCGAGTTGGCGCGAGATCCATCCCATGTACCCGCATCAGGCTACCTGGAAGGAATAGAACGCTTCGACGCTGCGTTCTTTGGGATGACGCCACGTGAGGCGGAGATGACCGACCCGCAGCACAGGATTTTCCTCGAGAGTGCCTGGCACGCATTGGAAGATGCTGGACATATGCCGGATCTGTTTGATGGGCGTATTGGTGTGTACGCCGGTTGTGGATTGAGCACGTATCTGCTCTTTCATCTGTTTCGCAATCCCGAACTCCCCGCGGCGCTTAACCATCTGCAGTTCCTAATTGGGAACAGCAGCGACTACCTGCCCACTCGCGTGTCCTACAAGCTGAACCTGAAGGGACCGAGTGTTAACGTGAACACAGCGTGCTCATCCTCGCTCGTTGCCGTGCATTTGGCATGTCAGGCCCTGCTCGACTACGAGTGCGATATGGTTCTAGCGGGAGGCGCCGCCATCCAGTTACCGCAGGACCAGGGTTATATCCATCAAGAACACTCTATCACCTCCCCCGACGGTCACTGCAGACCCTTCGATGCCAAGGCAGCCGGCACAGTGGGTGGCAATGGTGTGGGCGTCGTGGCCCTACGACGTCTGGAAGATGCACTCGCCGACGGAGATACCATCCGGGCTGTTATCCTGGGATCTGCCATCAACAACGATGGTGCGGACAAAGTGGGATATACGGCACCAAGTGCTTCGGGCCAGACGAGAGTCATTGCCGAAGCCCTGTCGATGGCAGACGTTGATCCGGAGACAATCCAGTACATCGAGACCCACGGTACGGGTACGCGCGTAGGTGATCCGATCGAGATCCAAGCCCTCACCAAGGCCTTCGGCGAGAGTGATCGAGTGCACTCCTGCGCCATCGGATCGGTCAAGGCCAACATCGGACATCTCGATGAAGCCGCCGGCGTCACAGGTCTCATAAAAACTGTGCTTGCCCTGGAACACGGAAAAATTCCCCCGTCTCTGCACTTCGAGACGCCCAATCCAGAGATCGACTTCGAGGGGGGACCATTCTATGTCAACGCGGAACTACAGACGTGGCCCGATGCCCACGCTCCACGCCGTGCTGGAGTCAGCTCTTTCGGCATAGGTGGAACGAATGCTCATGTCGTTCTTGAGCAGGGTCCATCGGTCGCTGCCTCAGCGCCTTGTCACATTCCTCTCGTCGTGCCGGTATCCGCCCGCACCGCGCAGGCCCTCGAGCAGGCACGGTCTGCTCTCGCCGATCACTTGAAAACCCAGCCTTCGTTGTCTCCAACAGCCGTGGCCCAGACACTGCAGGTTGGCCGCAGAGCATTCGCCCATCGAAGTTTTGCATGCGGATATACGTTGACCGAGATCGCTGATCAGCTTCGGTCAGAATCTCTGCCCACGGGATCTGTGCCTCAAGATCGAAGCCTCGCTTTCATGTTTCCGGGTCAGGGTTCTCAACACGAGGCGATGGCCAACGAACTCTACGAGACCCAAAGCTACTTCCACCAGGAACTCGATCGCGGTCTCGAACTTCTTCGACAGCATGCCCCAGAGGAGTCACTGGCCTTCTTTGTATCGCGAGATACAAAAAGGGATGTGCCGATCCAAACCGACGCCGTGCAACCTGCATTGTTCTGCGTAGAGTTCGCCTTGGCCAGACTCTGGATGCACTGGGGAGTCACCCCAGACTACCTCATTGGACACAGTCTTGGCGAGTATGTCGCCGCGTGTCTGTCTGGGGTCTTCAGTCTGGAGGATGGAGTCCGAATCGTCTCCGCTCGGGGTCGCTTGATGCAGTCCATGCCTGCCGGGGCTATGCTCGCCCTGCCCATGGCCGAGGCTGATGTGATAGAGTATCTGACGCCGCATCTTAATGTGGCCGCCGTCAATTCACCTAATCAAGTCGTCGTGTCGGGTCCGGAGACCGAGATCAAGGAATTGGAGGAGAGCCTGGCCCGCTTGGAAGTGAGCGGGAGGCGGCTCACAACGTCTCATGCATTCCATTCAGCTATGATGGACCCAGCCGTCGACGCCTTCGACAGCGTGATGCGCAGTGTATCGCTCTCCGAGCCACGGATTCCCATCGTCTCCAACACGACGGGTCGACTTCTGAGCACCGCACAGGCATTGGACCCCGCCTACTGGTCACAGCACATCAGGGAAACCGTTCGCTTTGGCGCCGGTGTCGACTTCCTCGTTGGACAGAGCTGCGCAGTCTTTTTGGAGGTGGGGCCAGCCGACACCCTCACAAAGATCACCGGCCGCATGACGACCGATACGGTGACCATCGCCACTTTGCCACGTCCTCGGGAGACAGGGAGCGACCAGCGCAATCTCGCCAGCGCCGTCGGCCGCTTATGGACCGCTGGCGTGGATGTGAACTGGCAAACGTATAGTGCCGATACGCCGATGCGACGTATCCCGCTGCCAGGCTATCCGTTCAGCGGAGAGCGGCACTGGGTTGACCCGACTCATGGAGACAACACACCTCGTGAGGCTCAAGGTGATGCTGCCAAAGTTGATATTGGCCATATAGCCGTTGACTCTGTGGCAGATCTGGACGACTGGTTTCACAGGCCTTTGTGGCGCCAGCAAGCAAAGGCGACTGATACCTGGAAACCTACTCGGTGCCTGGTCTTCGACGATGGTCAAGGTCTGGGAGACCTGCTGCGAGACCAATTGGAGTCAGCAGGCGTCATCGTCCATTCTGTATTGCCCGGAGCCACGTATCAGACGCTGGACGATGGGCGATTCGAGCTTGACCCAGCGGTACCCGATGGCTACGAAGCGTTAATCGGCCACCTTGATGAGGCGCCAGATCTTGTGATACATCTGTGGAGCCTCACGACTCAAACACAGACAGACGTCGCGCTGGACTGCGGGTTCTACAGCCTCGTCTACTTCACCCAGGCACTCACGCATCGATTCGTCACTCCCAAGGGACGCTGGATTCTCTGTACCCCGCCGGCCCACGAGGTGACAGGGAAAGAACCTCTAACTCCGATCCACGCAACGCTCTCCGGCATCGCATCGGTCATGCCGCTGGAATTCCCATCTCTCATGTGTCGTCATGTCGACATGGACCTGTGCGATGTCTCGCAGATGGCCCAGCAGATACAGGATGAATTTCGGATGACGGACGCGCCGAGTCTCGTCGCGTGGCGGGACAGTAATCGGTGGATTCGTAATTGGGAACCGCAGCCGCTTGCCGCTGTGTCAGCCTCTGCCAGGATCGTTGAGGACGGAACATATCTGATGACCGGCGGGGCGGGGTCCATGGGACTGGCCTTTGCGGAATATTTTGGTCAGCAGGCATCCTGCCGACTCATCCTCACAGGACGCTCTGCCCTGCCAGAAAGGGAGACCTGGGATGTGTTGTTATCCAGGTCAGTGACGAATCAGGCTCCAAGCGAATTAGGCCCCAGCCCGGATAGTCGTCCCGGCAGGGGCCAAAACGACATCATGGCACATGCCCCGAGATTCGAGGAGGAGGCCCAACGCCAGTTTGGCATTCAAACGCTTGACAAGATGCCTGACCTGGCGCGGACACTAGATCAGTTGAGTGCGAGTCTCGTGTATCACCACGTCTTCGGTCCCGTCGCCAGTGGTCAGCCGACGTGGACTCGGGAAGCACTCAGCACGTCTCTGTCTGTCTCGCCCAAATTCAAACGCCTCTTCGACGGCCTGCTTGGCATCTTGATCGAGGATGGCGTGTTCCTGGAAGAAGCGGATTGTCTGCGGATCGGACAGCCGCCCCCCATGCCTATGTCGATCAGCAAATTTCTCGAGGAGCAATATGGCCCCTATGCCGGCATCGGAGCTATGCTCAGCCACTGCGCCGAGCGGCTCGTCGATGTAGTAAGCGAGGTGATCAACCCTCTCGAGGTGCTGTATCCGGATGGAACGGGTTCTCTGTTCAAGACGCACTTCGCGACGGTGCCCCCCTTCGCCAACGACGAAGTCTATCTCCATATGGTGGGCCGCCTGGTTCGACAGGCTGCTGAGTCAGCGCCTACCCGCCCCCTGCGCATCCTGGAAGTAGGCGGAGGAACCGGCGGACTAACACAAGTCGTGCTTGAGGCATTGGACGGAATAGAAGTCGACTATACGTTCACCGACCTTGGCCCTTCCTTCGTGAATCAGGCACGCCAGGAATCGACACGTCGCGGCTACGGCAATGTGCGCTTTGCTGTTCTGGACATTTCGCAAGATCTCGTCGACCAGGGACTGGCCCCCACTTCTTTTGACATCGTTGTCGGCTACAACGTTCTACATGCCACACCGGACATCGGCGATTGTCTCAGTCACCTGACACGAACGCTGGTGCCGGGAGGCACGTTGCTACTCGTCGAGACGGTGAGGGACTCTCGACTCGACTTACTGATCTGGGGCTTGACGGAGGGTTGGTGGTGCTACCGTGACACCGATCTGCGCCAGCACAGCCCCATTCTCTCCCTTGACCAATGGGACGAAGTCCTTTCCATCCAGGGACTTGAGGGGCAGACATTTCCTGTCTCGCCAGATGCCCGGGTCACGACGGCAGCAGGACTCGTCATCGCCCGTACTCAGCAGAGCAGCAGCGAGTCACCGGGTCAACAACCAGACGGTTCGAGCGGGGCAAGTGCCGTCTGCCGCACGATCCGTCGGATCAAGGCGATAGAGCAGAGCGGTAGCACGGTCGAGTACATCCGCGCTGACGTGTCGGATCCAGAAGACATGGAACACCTTCGTCAGCATATCAAGTCTCGGTGGGGTGCCCTGGATGGGATCGTGCACACTGCAGGAGAGCTTGGTCAGGGGCTCCTCTCTCTCAAGAGCCGCGAAGAGATCGACAGAACCTTTGCTCCCAAGGTGTATGCAACCCCAGGCCTCGAGGAGCTCCTCAAAGAGTTCGCGCCTTCCTTCCTGCTTCTGTGCTCTTCCATGAGCTCGATCAAACCCATTGTAGGCCAGGTGGACTACGCCTCAGCGAACGCTTTCCTGGATTCCTATGCCCACGCGGCAAATCGGGAATTCGAAACACGTGTCGTTTCGATCACCTGGGGCTTCTGGCAGGAACTCGGCATGATCGGGAAGGCGCGAGGTGATCTCACGCAGCAGCGAGACCTCGCAGCGCGGATCGAGAACTCCAACTTGCGGGATGCAGGAGTGAGAGCCTTTGCGCGCATCCTTGAAAGTGCAAGCACCCCCCAGATCGTGGTGTCACCCGATACCCTGAGTGAAATCCCGGCGCAGTTGAGTCCTACCGATCCCTGGTTCGATCGGGTCATCCATCGCTCAGACCAACTCGTGTGCTTCGAGGGCACTTTTTCGCCTGATACAGACTGGATTCTGGATGAGCACGAAGTGTTGGGCCGAAAGATCCTGCCCGGCACCGCCTATCTTGAGTTTGTCCGGGCAGCCTTTGTGTTAGTAGACGGTCACGGTCCGATGGAACTCAGAGACGTCTACTTCCTTCGTCCCCTTGTGGTCGATCCAGGTAGTGCGACAGCTGTCCGCGCTGTTTTGCAGAAACGAGGCGACAGCTGGGATTTCACGATCTTGAGCCAGACCGGCAGTCCCCAGCAGGACACATGGATCGAGCACGCACGAGGCGAGGTCGGTCGGCTCGATCACGAAGGCGAAACCCGACCCGAACGGTCTCTGGACCTGAAGGCTCTAAGATTGACGTGCCGCGGGTCCGAAGCATCCTCGCCGTCGGCCCGACGTGAGGCCTTCGAAGCTTCCATGACAGCATTTGGTCCGCACTGGCACAATCTGGTGCACGCCGACTTTGACCAGGATCAGGCGCTGGGTGAGTTTGACCTGCTTTCGCACTTCGGCAGCGAACTGGCGCAAATTCTCCTCCACCCCGCTCTGCTCGACAATGCCACTGGATTCTTCAAGGTCTGGGAAGAAACAGGGCCCGCCGTCCCGTTCTCATACCGGTCGGTCCGGATCTTGGAAGCACTCCCCGCACATGTATACAGTCACGCCAGCCTGCGAGACGACGTTGATGACGACACAGCGTCTTACGACATCAGCATCACCGACCCAGATGGGCGGGTTGTCGTCGAGATCGAAGGATATGCGATGCGGATGGTCTCGGAGGGAGGCACTACGTCCCGCCTCTTCACGGACGACGTTCCCGCGAACGCGGCCCTCGCCTTAGGTCAGCCTGGTAGCTTGTCCACCTTCTTCGTTTCTGCTGAGCCGCGACGTGCACCAGTCAAAGAGGAGGTCGAAATCGAGGTAAGAGCGACGGGCCTGAACTTCATCGAGGTCCTCTACTCTCTGGGCATGCTGCCGAATCTCAACAATCAGCGATTCCTATACGGTCTGGAATGCAGCGGGATCGTACGTCGCTGTGGTCCCGACGTGGAGCGCTTCCAGCCGGGAGACGAAGTGCTTGCTTTCACCAACGGCTGCTACCAAGCCTTCACTCTGGCTCCCGCGCACGCTGTTGCTAACAAGCCTGAGAACTTGAGTATGGAGCAGGCTGCCACGCTTCCCGCAGCCTACATGACCGCGTGGCATGCGCTGACCGGTCCTGGGCGCCTTGTCGCGGGCGAGAGCGTTCTGATCCATTCCGCTGCCGGTGGGGTTGGTCTTGCCGCCGTACACGTCGCCCGACTTCTTGGCGCCGAGGTCGTAGCCACCGCAGGAACCCAGGAGAAGAGGGAGTATCTAACTTCGATTGGTGTACGCCACGTATCTGATTCTCGCACCGCTGGATTTGGCAGACAGATCATGGAGGCAACCAATGGTGACGGAGTAGATCTCGTACTCAACAGCCTGGGCCAGGAGTTCACCGGCGAGTCGATGTCGGTGCTGGCTCGTTACGGTCGCTTCATCGAACTCGGCAAGCGCGCGATCTTCGCCAACGCCTCTCTCGAAATGGAACCATTTCAGCGCCAACTCACTTTTGCCGCAGTCGATGTCGGACCTGACCTGCCCGATTTCGCCGGAGTGTGGTGCCGAGTGATGTCTCATGTCGCAGCAGAAGAGCTCCCGCCGCTCCCCTTGTGCGCCTTCCCAGCCACCGAGCCTGCCGAGGGTTTCCAATACATGGCCCGGGGTCGCCACATCGGAAAAATCGTGTTCACCTTCGATACGCCACACGAGTTACTGAGCCTGGCCACACAGTCGCACGCGGAGGGCCGCTCTTTCACGTCGATCTTCGGACTGGAGACCGACCGGCCCCCAGCTCGAAACGCAAGCAGCGCAGTCCTTCACGAGAGTGATGCAGCCAGTTCATCCACACAGGAACTCGACATCGAGTCTGACCTGTCCACGGCTACCCAGCAGGGCATCGCCCGCATCTGGCGGGATCTTCTTGGTGTCTCGTCCATTCAGCTGCACGACAGTTTCTTCGATCTGAACGGAGATTCTCTGCTCGCTGCGCAGGTCATCTCTCTGGTGCATCGTGAATTCGGGGTCAAACTCCCTTTCAGCGCCCTATTCGATGCTCCGACGGTTGAGCAACTCGCCCTAGTGATCGATACGGCATGCGACACCCAGAATGATGAGCAGGAGGAGGGGGTCATCTAAAATGACAGCGGCTCTCGAACTCTTGACACATTTGCAGGGGCAGGGCATCAAACTATGGACTGAAGACGGTGAACTACGTTTCTCCGCGCCCAAGGGGGCAATGACAGCAAACCTGCGGACCGCCTTGCGGCAGCGTCGGGAAGAGATCATTGACGCACTGAAGTCCGAAAGGGGTCCGCACGCAGGGCCCACTCCGATTCCGCAGGTCCCCGAAGCGACGGACTACGCTCTGTCAAATGCGCAGCAGCGTATCTGGATCCTCGCACAGATGGAGGGTGCGTCGACGGCGTACAATGTACCACTACACCTGGAGTTGGAAGGTGATCTACAGACTTCGCTGCTGGAACAGGCATTCGGCCAAGTCATTGATCGACACGAATCTCTGCGCACGACCTTCGCTGTCGTTGATGGGGAGCCCCGACAGAGGGCCTGCGATCCCGGCGCATTCCGCCTAGCCGTTGAGGACCTGTCCCATCAGGACAGTCCGCAAGAACTTGCGGCTCAGCTGGCAGTAACCGAGTCTGCCGGCGCCTTTGATCTGGAGAAGGGACCCCTTTATCGTGCACGCCTTCTCATCATCGCGCCACGACACTACGTCCTGCTGTGCACGCTGCACCATATCATCTGCGATGGCGTCAGTATCGGTGTGTTGTTTCGCGAAATGTCTGCCATCTACAACGCGCTGAAGCAAGGTGCCGGAGCCTCGCTTCCTCAACGAAACATTCAGTACCGTGACTACGCCGCCTGGCACCGAGGGCTTCTCGAATCACCCGCGACGACGGCACATCACGATTACTGGCTCGACAAACTGACTGGCCCGCTGCCGGTACTGGATCTGCCGACGAATGCGGCACGGCCTCCGATACAGACATTCCACGGTGGGGAGCTCGCCTTTTCCTTCGGGGTAGGGCGAAGCCAAGGACTCCGACACCTTGCCCGCGAACACAAGGCCAGTCTGTTCATGGTGTTGCTGGCTCATGTGAAGGTGCTCCTACATCGCTATTCAGGGGCTCAAGACATCATCGTCGGTACACCAGTGGCAGGCAGACCACATCCCGACCTCCAGGATCAGATCGGTCTCTACCTGAATACGCTTTCGATCCGAACCCGTCCGCAGAGCGAGCTCTCCTTCACAGATTATCTGGCTGATGTAAGGCGCGTTTGCCTGGACGCATACGAGCACCAGGACTATCCCTTTGATCGTCTCGTAGACGATGTCATCGTAACCCGTGATCTGAGCCGCTCCCCTGTCTTCGACGTCATGATGATCCTGCAGAACCAGGATGACGCCCCCCCGACCTTCGATGGGATTCACACCCGCCTCCTCGCCGAACATACCGGCACGAGCAAGGTGGACCTCACTTTATGCTGCAAAGATGTGGGTGACGAGATTTGGGCGAATCTCGAATACAACACGGATCTGTATTCAGAGGAACGAGTGCGGCGGTTGGCCGGGCATCTCACAACACTCATCGACAGTACGCTGGCAGATCCAAACACAACCCTTGGCCGGCTTGGCTACTTGACGCAAGCGGAAGAGACAATGCTTCTGCAAACATGGAATGCGACAGAAGTGAATTATCCGAGAGAGCAAACGGTCACCGACCTCATCGATGAGACATGCCGGCGACGCCAAGCATACACTGCGATCATCGCCGAGGACCGAAGCCTGACCTACGGCGAGTTGGAGAAGGAATCGAATCGATGGGCACAGCGTCTGCTAAAAGGAGGCGTCTGTGGCGGCCACCGCGTCGGTCTCTGCCTCAACAGAAGTGCAGATATGATCGTCGCCCTTCTCGCAATCCTAAAAGCGGGAGCCGCCTACATTCCGCTCGATCCTCATTATCCTGCCGCCCGGATTCGCTACATCCTTGAAGATGCGGGTGTAAGAATTCTTCTCACCACGTCGGATCTCGCAAGCGCACTCGGTGCTGACGAAGCCCAGGACATAGACACCTTGCTGTTTGACCGTGAGCGGTCATCGGTCGAATTGCTGCCATCGAACCGCCCCACGCTGCGCGCTGAACCCCAGCACGAGTGCTACTCGATCTATACCTCCGGGTCGACGGGCCAACCTAAAGGCGTCGTGATTTCTCACAGGGCGTTAGTGAACTTTCTCTGGTCGATGGCCTCTGAACCAGGGATCAGCGAAGAAGACGTCCTGCTCGCTGTGACGACGATCTCCTTCGACATCGCCACACTGGAACTACTCCTGCCATTGTTGAAAGGAGCCCAGGTGCACATCGCCTCGCAGTCAGCAGCCGCTGATGCGACGATCTTGCTGAAGCACCTCGATTCAGAGGGCATCACCATCATGCAGGCAACGCCCGCCACGTGGCGTATGTTGCTGGAAGCGGGTTGGCAGGGAACCCCCACCTTGAAACTTCTTTGTGGAGGCGAGGCTCTCTCTGGCGAACTGGCGGAACGATTAGCAGATAAGGGCCGTGAGCTATGGAATCTGTATGGGCCAACAGAAAGCACAATCTGGTCTACGATCTTGAAATTCGAGGGTCGCCACGAAAAACAAGCAGATGCCTGCGTTTCCATCGGGCGTCCCATCGCCAACACCCAGGTCTACATTCTGGACACGACCCTCCAGCCAGTGCCAATCGGCGTGTCCGGTGACCTCTACATCGGTGGAGACGGTCTGGCCGATCGATACCACAATCGCCCTGAGCTGACAGGTGAGAGATTCATCGACCATCTGTTCTCCGACGAGCCTGGACAACGACTCTATCACACGGGCGACATTGCGCGCTATCGCGACGACGGCAATATAGAGTTTCTAGGGCGCAGTGATCATCAGGTCAAGATCCGCGGGTTCCGTATCGAAATGGGCGAAGTTGAAGCTGCCCTCATCGCTCACCCGGCAATTCGTGAGGCGATCGCGGTGACAGACCAGGAAGATGACGCGGGCCGTCTTTTGGCGTATTTGACAGGAGAATCGATCCCCACGACACAATTGCGCCGGTGGCTACAAAAGCAACTCCCCGACTACATGATCCCGTCGCTCTTCATTCCGCTTGTAACGTTTCCCCTGACCCCCAGTGGCAAAGTCGACCGCAATGCGCTGCCCGATCCTGACATGGACCTTGCCGCTCGTACGGCATCTTATACAGAACCCCGGAATGACATCGAGACCACCATCGCACGTGTGTGGTCAAGCGTCCTAGGTGTGGAACGCGTGGGAATCCATGACGATTTCTTCGAGATGGGCGGGCATAGTCTGACAGCAACCCGAGCCATCTTCCAGCTTCAGCGCGACGAGGGGCTTTCGCTTCAGCTCACCGACTTGTTTCGTTCGCCCACGATCGAGAGTCTGGCAATCGTTGCGCGACAGCTAAGGGCGTCCGAAGCTCGGGATAAGGCCAGTAGTCATGCGGTCAGCGACGATGCGGCCGAGATCGTAGCGATGACGGCTGAGGAACTGGCGATGGTGGGAGAGTGAACACCCCTTTCCGCTATCGAATCCGACTTGTGTCATTGCGTAATCAACCCCCAGAAACCAGGTGGCGCCTGGTGGCGGTTCCACTTGCGGAGCCGATGCCGCGAGGTCTGCCGATGCTTGGAGCGAATCCAGTTGAATCAGGACCCGTGTTATCCGTGAGCCTGTGCCATGAATATTGAGGACTTAAAAAAACGCGCACGCGACGGTGACCGACTCGCACTGCAGGCTCTTCGCGACCTGGGTTTCTTCGAAGGCGAAAAGAAGTCGACGGAGGGCTTTGTACTATCAAATGCCCAGAGACGACTATGGATCATCGATCAGATGTCGGGAGCTGGGGGCCCAGCATACAACATGGCCGGAGCCCTGCGACTCGAGGGACATCTTGATGTAGAAGCCTTCGACAAGGCCCTCAGGGAGATTGTCGAGCGCCATGAATCCCTGCGCACGACCTTCTTCACCATTGACGGCCACCCCCGCCAGAAGATCCACGAAGCCAGTCAGTTCTCCCTCGAGCGGATCGACCTGCGACATCTCGATCGTCCGGAGGATGCCGCACGGAATATAGGCCACAACCACGCCACCAGAGCCTTCGACTTGGAGAGAGGCCCACTCTTTCGGACGGCCCTCCTGCATGTTTCCGACGCTGAGACCGGACACAACCCGTGCCACGTCTTCCTTTTCAACCTCCATCATATCATCTGCGATGAGTGGTCGATTGGCATTCTCATCGACGAGTTGGCAAACCTGTATCGAACCTTCGCAGATGGGCAGCCCTCTACCCTCATCCCCTTGCAGCTACAATACCGCGACTTCGCAGCCCGACAGTATCAACAGCTACAAGGAGAAAGTGGCACCCTTCACCGACGCTACTGGATTGAGAAATTTGATGGCGACATAACGCCTCTCGATCTGACGACCGACCAGCCACGGCCAACGTTTCAGACTTTCGACGGTGATGCGGTTTCCACGCACCTCGATCCCCACACCGCGCACGGCCTTCGGCAGATTTCACGGGACATGGGTGTTAGCCTCTACGTCACGCTGCTGTCGCTGGTGAAAGCGCTCTTCCACCGGTATTCGGGGCAGCAAGATCTCACGATTGGATGCCCCGCTGCGGGACGGACGACTCACGATCTCGAGGGCCAAATTGGCTTCTATATCAATACCCTCGCCCTTCGTGACACCATCATACCTTCAGACAGCTTCGCACAGATCATCGCAAAAGTGCGACAGACGGTAGCCGATGGATTCGAACATCAGATGTATCCATTCGAAAGTCTCCTGGACGATCTGCAACTCAACCGTGACCTGAGTCGATCACCTCTGTTCGATACGATGGTCGTTCTGGAAGATGATCGGCAGGTCTCACTTGATTTGGAAGGATTGAAGGTAGATCAATTCGATACGGGCATCGTGCAAGCGAAATTCGATTTCGTATTCGAATTCTCTGACGAAGGGGAAACGATCGCTCTGCGCCTTGTCTTCAATAGAAATCTATATGCCGGTGAGCGCGTGCGTGCGCTGGTAAAGCATCTCGAAAACTTGGCACTCGCTGTCACTGGTGAGCCAGATACCCAGATCTGTGATCTGGCCCTGACCGATGCAGAAGAACGCCGCCAACTCGTAGAGATATGGAATCAGACAGGCTCCAAATATCCGTCGAATACGACGATTCATGAGCTTTTCGAGCAACAGGTCCAGACAACACCTGCCGCCGTCGCGGTGACCATGCAGGACACGGCATGGACGTACGAATGTCTGAACTGTGAAGCAGAAGCCATCGCGAAGTCACTGTGCTTACGTGGCATCCGGCCGGATGAATTGGTCGGCCTCTACAGTCACCGATCGCCACATACATTGGCAGGCCTGCTGGGCATCCTCAAAGCCGGTGGCGCCTACGTTCCGCTTGATCCGGATTACCCGGTCGATCGCCTCCGTTTCATGATCGAAGATTCGAAGGCCCGTACGATCTTAGTGAGCGACGCTCTGCTACCCCGCCTCGAGTCGATGTTGGCGGCGATCGGCATGGTAGATCCGCCCGCGCTGATCCGACTCGACCACAAGGATCAGAACGCGTCTGATGAACTGTCCACGGGTGATTCGTCCGCTCTTGTCGGCCCGACGAATCTGGCCTACTGCATGTACACCTCGGGATCGACGGGTCGCCCCAAGGGAACGCTAATCTCCCACCGGGCCGTGATTCGTCTTGTTCGCGATACCGGTTTCATGGATTTCACGGATCAGACATTCCTCCAGTTCGCCCCGATCTCCTTCGACGCATCAACGCTTGAGATGTGGGGCCCGTTGCTCAACGGCGGGAAGCTGGTCATCATGCCACCCGATCTGCCATCGCTGGAGGATCTGGGGTCCGTGATCCGCACACAAGGAATCACCACACTCTGGCTCACTGCGGGTGTATTCCACCTGATGGTGGACGAACGGCTCGACGATCTGGGAGGATTGAATCAACTGCTGGCCGGTGGCGATGTCCTTTCCTTATCTCACGCCGCCAAGATGAAACGACAGCATCCTCATTGTCGGCTGATCAACGGCTATGGCCCCACGGAGAACACGACCTTCACCTGTTGTTACGAAATCCCGGCAGACCTAACGTCGCGGAAGTCCGTGCCTATTGGGCGCCCCATCGCCAACACACGTGTCTACATCGTAGACGAACGACTTGAGATCGTCCCCATCGGCGTGCCAGGAGAGCTCCTGGCCGCTGGGGATGGGCTGGCTCAGGGTTACCTGAATCAACCCGACCTAACGCGCGATTCATTCATTCAGAACCCTGTAACAGGCAGGGCGGACGATCTCGTTTACCGGACGGGGGACCTGGCACGCTGGCTTCCAGACGGCAATATCGAATTCCTCGGTCGACTCGATCAACAAGCCAAGGTTCGTGGTTTTCGTGTTGAACCCGGCGAACTCGAGAGCGTGCTAAACGAGCACGACTTGGTCCGTGACGCTGTCGCCGTAGTCCGATCGTCGCCAGGAGACGGTAAACAACTATTGGCCTACATCGTGTCTGACGATTCCGAGTCGGATCGGGAGAAGTTTCTCCGACAGTTGCGGATCGATCTACGAGAGCGACTGCCCGACTACATGATCCCCACTGCGATCACCTGCCTGGATCGGTTTCCTCTCAGTGCCAACGGCAAGGTTGATCGCGACGCTCTACCTGATCCATCACTTGCGTCAGACTCTTCGACCCCCTTCGTCCCAACAGAGGGAGTGATAGAGGAGCAACTCGCTGCGATCTGGCGGGATCTGCTCGGCGTCGGCCGAGTCGGAGCGGAAGACTTGTTTCTCGATCTCGGCGGCAACAGCATCAAAGCGATCCTGCTGGTTGGGCGCATCCTCAAAGAGATGCACACAAAAGTCCATATTCGCGAAGTCTTCGAAAAACAGACCGTGCGACAGCTTGCAGCAGTGATCAGCGGCCGCGACATGCACAATGCCACCCCCATTAAGCCGATTCCGGACGCTCCACACTACGACGTTTCCAACGCTCAACGGCGACTGTGGATCATCGACAGGATGGGTGTCGATCGAGCGGCCTACAACATCGCATCCATGACTCGCCTGCGTGGCCATCTGGACACGGAAGCTCTGGAGCACGCTCTGGTACAACTGGCCGAGCGTCATGAGTCTCTGCGAACACATTTTACCGAAATTGATGGTGAGCCACGTCAAATCGTAGAACAGGCCATTGATTCGTTCTATGCCTTCACAGACGTCAGCGACGGGCCTGACCCGGACGGCAAGGCAAAAGAGCAAGCGATCGCCGAGGCCGGACGTGAATTCGACTTGGCGCGCACGCCCCTTTTTCGAGTAACACTTGTGCGAATATGTGACGACGAACACCTGCTCACTTTCAACATGCATCACATCATCAGTGACGGATGGTCCATCGATCTCATCGTACGAGAATTGCTCGACCTCTATATGACCGCCATGCTCGGACAGGATTCCTGGTTGGCGCCACTTCGCATCCAGTATCGCGACTATGCTGAGTGGCAATTGGAGAGACTCCGTGGCGAGCAGATGGAACAGGAGAAGCGCTACTGGCAGGAACTCTTCTCCGATGAGATCCCCATTCTCGAACTGCCCACCGACCAACCGCGGCCTGCCGCCCAGTCATTCCGAGGAGCCGTCGCTCGGCTTGTCTTGCCAGCAGATGCGTCGAAGGCCCTGCACGATATGGCGCAGCAGCATCAGGTGAGCCACTTCGTGACGTGTGTCACCGTCATTAAGATCCTCCTGCATCGGTACTCGGGATCCGAAGACATCGTGGTCGGTGCGCCGATCGCCGGCAGGGATCATCCAGACCTGAATGACCAGGTTGGATTCTTCGTCAATATGCTCGCCCTACGCGACCCTATGACCGGGACCGATACGGTGACTGACGTCGTAGGACGAGTCCGAACCACAGTCGAGGGTGCTCTCGACCGAAGTTCTTATCCCTTTGACATGCTCGTGGAAGATCTTGATCTGGATCGAGACATGGGACGCAACCCGCTGTTCGATGTTGTCGTCTCTTTTCGAGAAGCGCAGGACGCTGCGTCTGCTATTCCAGATCTGAAAATCGAGCCGGTGACCTTCGAGCCCGGCACAAGCAAATTCGACCTGACGTTCTTCTTCGGCCAAGACGAGGCGGGTTCTATCGGACTCGACGTCGAATACTCCACCGATCTGTTCCATGCTGATCGGATTCATCGGTTGCTACAGCATCTGTGTGAACTCATTCCTGCCATGGCACGGAGCCCGGCACACGCGGTCTCTTCGCTACAGATAATGAGCGAGAGTGAGCGCGCGCAGGTCCTGGCAGCCAGCCGTCCACCTGCATCTGACTATCCCAGGGACAAGACGATCGTCGCTCTCTTCGAGGAGTTGGCGCATCGCCGCCCTGACAATGCGGCGACCGTCTGTCCCGCCCTGCACTTCAGCTACCGACAGTTGAATAGCCTCGCCAACCAGGTCGCCACCGCCATGCTCGATCGCGTCGCTCTGCGATCCGAGGAATCGGTAGCGATTCTGATGGATCGATCCGTATGGACAGCGGTCGCAACGCTGGCCGTCCTCAAGACGGGATGCGCGTATCTCCCACTGGACACGAAGGATCCAGCTGAGCGACTTGCCTTCATCATCGGCGAGACAGGTTGTCGACTTGCGCTGACTTCGGGGCAGAGCAATACACTTGGCTCCTCTTGCCCCACTCTTGTCACGATCGATCTGACATCTCTATCCCTCGATGCCGAAGACGAGTCACCGGATCCTGCGCCTCGCGGAACCGATACGAGCCTGGCGTACATCATGTATACGTCAGGCTCCACAGGTCAGCCCAAAGGGGTGAAGATCGAGCAAAAATCCGTCATCCGCCTCGTGCGGAACACGAACTACATTCAGCTCACCGAGCAGGATCGCACTCTCCAGGCGGGATCTCTGGCCTTCGACGCTTCCACCTTCGAGATATGGGGGGCACTACTCAATGGTGGCTGTGTGTGTTTTCCACGCGAGGGGGACATCCTCGAACCTGCCCTTCTGGGCGGCGCGATCCGCGAATTTCGAGTGACGACGATGTTTATCACGACCAGTCTTTTCAACCAGTTGGTAGAAGCCGACGCAACAATTCTTGGAGGGCTTGTCCGGGTCCTGACAGGGGGCGAGAAGGTCTCACCACAACACGTCATTGCTGCCCGAGATGCAAATCCGGGATTGGAAGTTCTGAGCGCCTACGGCCCCACAGAAAACACGACCTTCACGACCTGGCATCGAATTCAGGGTACATACACTGGCGACATTCCCCTGGGCCGGCCCATCGCCAACACGACGGTTTATGTAATGAACGACAGTCTGCAGTTGTGCCCAATTGGAATTCCCGGAGAGATCTGCACCGGCGGCGACGGTGTCGCTCGCGGGTACATTGCACGACCCGAGTTGATGCAAGAGCGTTTCGTCACCGCCCCCTTTGCCGAAGACGATCTCCTGTATCGAACAGGAGACATTGGGGTGTGGGATGTGGATGGAACTCTGAGTTTCCTTGGTCGAGTCGACGATCAGGTAAAGATTCGTGGCTTCAGAATTGAGCCGGGAGACGTCGAGCACCATCTGAGGCAGGTTCCAGGCGTCAGCGATGCATGCGTGTTATCTCGTCCGACGACATCTGGCACGCTCGAATTAGTCGGCTACTACACCGGCGAGCATCTCGAAGCCTTGCAAGTGCGCGACTTCCTAGGTCGTCGGATCCCACACTACATGGTACCCAGTCACGTTGTTCACGTTGAGCAATTCCCGCTGAACCGCAGCGGAAAAGTCGACCGGAAGGCACTACGGCTTCTCGAGATTATCTCGACGCGTGCCTACGAACCACCCGTTACGCCGGTGGATCGAGCAGTAGCAGGTGTAGTCGCCCAGGTCCTCGGGGCGCCGCAAGTGGGTCTGACGGACAGCTTCTTCGAACTCGGTGGCGATTCCATCCGGGCCATCCAGGTTGTAAGTCGGCTCAGGCAAGAGGATCTGACCCTCCAGGTGAAAGACCTTTTCCAAGCCAGTGATATCCGCGATCTGGCCGGACGGGTTGTGACAGGCGTACACGCGCCGGAGGCAAAGGAATTTTCGGGAAAGGTCTTCCTGACGGCGATCCAGCAGTGGTTTTTCGACGAGCATGAACACGACCTTCACCATTTCAACCAGACAGTCTTGCTCAAGTGCTCCGCCGCCTTGGATGTGACCAAGGTCCGAGACGTGATAGAAGAGCTCCACCGACATCATGACATGCTGCGAGCAACTTTCCGACATACGTCTGGTGGGTGGGTCCAGGAGGTTAGGGAGACCGCCGTGATTTCCGTAGAGAGCGTGGACCTTCGCCAGGCAACTGCGCCGGTGACCGTGTTGGAGGAGCATGCATCACAGACGCAGGCATCTTTCGACCTTGCCGCCGGTCCGCTGATGAAAAGCATCCACTATCGTTTGCCCGACGGTGATCGGCTCTTGATCGTGATACACCACCTTCTTTGCGACGGCGTCACGTGGCGAATCCTACTGGAGGATCTCGAGGCCGGCTATCGGCAGGCTTGTGATGGTCACTCTGTCGTATTCGCCCCCCGCACCACCAGCTATCTCGATTGGTCCAACGGTCAGCGACAGTTCGCCATGTCTGAGGAGTTCCACGAGGATATGAAGTTCTGGCACAAGGCGCAGGAAACATTGTCCTCCGAGATTCCAGTCGATGGCGACCCCGCACAAATCGACAATGTCTACCGACAGTCTGAGTCAGTTGAGATCATCCTGAGTGAGGTGGAGACACAGACATTTCTGTCACAGCCCCAACGGGCCTATCGGGCCGACTCGGAATCAACCTTGCTGGCAGCATTGGGAAGGGCTCTGGGAGACTGGCATCAGGGTGACGCGACAAGGATCCTGGTCGAGAGCCACGGCAGAGAGGCGATGTGCGACGATCAGGACCTTACTCGCACCGTGGGATGGTTCACCTCGATCTACCCCTTCATCCTTCATGCAGACCATGACGATTATCGTCAGGCAATCCGGGTAACCAAGGAGGATCTGCGTAGAATTCCTCGACGCGGCGTGTCCCATGGAGTGTCCAGATATGTGGCGACGCCACCACTGCCCTCCTCCTCCCCCAAGCCAGCACTTGTATTCAACTACCTCGGCCAATTCGATGAGCCGTCTGCTGAAAACCAGGAGAGTGAAGGACTCTTCTGCTTCGCCGAGGAGTCTACCGGATCAATGTTCGGCCCTCGGTTTCAGCGGCAGGGCCTTCTGGAATTCACAGGGATCATCGTCGGCCGGAAGCTGCGACTCTCCGTGACCTATCACCCTCAAGTGCATCATGCGACGACGATTGAGTCGTTTCTTAAATCGATTCGCCAACAGCTACTCGCACTCCTCGATCACTGCGTCGACACCACGGCGACGGAGAAAACTCCAACCGACTTTACCGATTGCCCCCTAGGGCTTCCCGATTACGACACCTTTCTGGCTGTGTCCAAGAGGCGAGCGGCGGAAGTCGATGACGTGTATCCCCTGTCACCGATGCAATCTGGCCTGCTGTATCAGGAGCTCCTGGATCCGGACGCTACTGCCTATTTCGTGCAGATGTCTTTCACGCTTCGCGGCGCACTTGATGTGGACCGCTTCCGAACAGCATGGGAGCATGTCGTCGAACGCCACACTGTTCTGCGCACCGCGTTTGTTCAGGATGGCGTACCGGAACCCATTCAATTGGTACACAAACACCGACCACCCGAATTCCACCATGCAGATCTGTGTACGTCGTCGAGTCCGGCGCAGGACGAGGAAATCGCCGAGTTCTCTACTCGAGACATGGAGCGTAGCTTCGATCTCCAGGCGAATACCCTCATGCGATTCGCAATCTTCCGTATCGAATCTGACCTACATCGAGTCGTTTGGAGCTACCACCATATTCTTTTGGATGGGTGGTCCCTGGGGAATGTGTTCGGCGAGTTCAGTTCCCTCTATGAGGCCCACCATCGAACGCAGCACAGCCTGCTCCCTCCGGCACGTCCCTACAGCCGTCACATCGAGTGGCTGCAAGACCACGATGCAGGCAGAGCGCATGAATTCTGGAGAGACCGCCTGGAGGGTGTCGAGCAGCTGACATCCATCCCAACTCAACCAGGCGCTGATCCACAGGCAGCGTACCGGATGGGCGAACTGACATTCCAACTCTCTGAGGCGCAAGGCCGCAGCCTTCAAGACGTCGCACACCAGGCCGGCGCTACACTGAGCACCCTGATTCAGACAGGATGGGCCGTGGTTCTGTCGCGCTACCAGGAGACGGGAGACATTCTATTCGGTTCCATCGTGTCCGGCCGCCCCGCTGAGGTGGACCACATCGAACAGATGGTGGGCCTCTTCATCAACGCGATCCCGGTGCGAATTCGAGTCGACGAGGAACAAGCCTTCATTGACCTGCTCAAGATAGTACAGGAGCAAGCACTGGAGGCTGAACCATACCACTACTGTCCGTTGCCGGAGATTCAGGCGCTTACTTCGCTTCAGCAAGGACTCTTCGATCATCTCTTCATTTTCGAGAACTTTCCGACGGACCGTGCAGCCCTCGCGACCGACGGTGGTGCTGGCTTGGCGATCGAAGACGTCGTGTCCCACGATGAAACGCACTACCCCTTCAACTTGGTTGTCGTCCCGGACGAGCTCATCGAGTTCCGGCTGACGTACGATGTTGGTACCTATCCAACTCAGCAGATTCAGCAGGTGCGCGACCACCTGCTGTCTGCACTGGCATGTATCGTTCAGACTCCCACGATACCCGTCAGCCAGATCCAGATTCTGTCTGACGCCGAGAGACACCAACTGCATCAGTTCCAGGGCGAGATCGAGGTCGAGCCAGCCTCCCCTATCTCAACGGCTCTCGATCTGTTCCACGAACAGGTCGGAAACTTTCCCACCCTGACGGCACTGATCGTCGGTGATAGGGAAATGACCTACGAGGCGCTGAACCAGCGGGCCAACCAACTCGCCAGGTACTTGATCGCCCAATCAACCATCGACTTGGATACGCCCGTAGGTATCATGATCGACCGCTCCGAAAGGATGGTCATCGCCGTGCTGGGGGTCCTGAAGGCAGGACTCGCATATCTACCCCTCGACACGAGTGAACCTGAGGAACGAGTCCTGTTCATGTTGAGCGATGCCGATGTCGGTATCGTTCTGACGGACTCGGCAACCGATCTATCGCTCCCCGAATTAGCCAACACACAACTGGTCCATCTGGACCAGTTGGATAGCCAGATTCGAATCCTGGACAACAGCAATCTGGACCAGGGGCCGTGCGCAGCGGACGCGGCGTACGTGATCTATACGTCAGGATCGACGGGAGAACCAAAGGGCTGCGTCGTCGAGCACCGCAATCTCAGTCACTACCTGACATGGGCGGCGAGCCACTATTTCCTGGATGACGACAGTGGTCACTTCGGACTGTTCTCACCGCTCTCCTTCGATCTGACGATCACGAGTCTCTTCCTGCCGCTGATACGCGGCAACTCGCTGACGATCTACTCCAGTGATATCGAGACACAAGATATTTTCGCCGATATGCTCAGTCCGGCGAGTCGAGTCGATTCCATCAAGCTGACGCCCTCTCATATCTCCCTGATTCGAGAGTCGGGCTTGGCGGGCCCCACGAACGTTCAACTCGTCATCGTCGGGGGGGAAGCCCTCGGAGCAGATCAGGTTGCCTATCTCCACGAGTTGAAACCAACCCTTCGTGTCTTCAACGAATACGGTCCCACTGAAACAACGGTGGGATGCGTCGTCTGCGAGATTGCAGAGGGGACTTCTCATGTCGTGATCGGCAAGCCGATCACCGGTATGCGTATCCGCGTCCTCGACGCACAGATGCGCCCGACCCCCATCGGCGTCACCGGCGAGATCTATATCTCCGGTGCCGGCGTCAGCCGTGGGTACTTGAATCGTGAAGTGCTGAACGCGGAGCGGTTCCTCGACAGTCCCTTTGAACAGGACGAGCGTCTGTACAGATCCGGCGATCTGGGTCGCTGGTTGCCCGACGGTGAGTTGGAATTCCTCGGTCGATGCGACGACCAGGTCAAGATCCGCGGCTTTCGGATTGAGCCGGGCGAGATCGAGCGCGCCCTGCAGGACCACGCACAAGTCGATCAAGCGACCGTCATCGCCACAGCGGACAGTGAGCTGGTTGCCTATGTCGTCGGCGACGTAATCTCGGACGAATTGCGCGGCTGGCTACTGCACCGTCTTCCTGGCCATATGGTCCCAACTTGGTTCATACCGATCGACGAGATACCTCTCACCGTAAATGGCAAACTTGATCGACACGCCCTTCCTGATCCCACGGATGCCCGGCTCGAACGTCGCAACGCTGAAAGAGAAGGGCCACGAGACGAGTTAGAGCAGCGCGTATGGGACATCTGGACGTCGGTTCTGCAAGTGGAGAATATTGGGATTCATGACAGCTTCTACGATCTCGGCGGACACAGTCTGAAAGCCACGCAAATCGTCTCCCGGGTGTTACTAACAATGCATGTCAAGCTGAGCCTTCGGGAGTTCCTGCAGACTCCGACAGTGGCCGGATTGGCAGACAGGATCCGGACAGACTCGGGGCGAGACACACTGTGGCCAATTCAGCCAGCAGCGAGACAGGAGGCCTATGATCTGTCCCACGCCCAAAGACGCCTTTGGTTGATTGACCGACTTGGTGATGGAGCCTCCTACAACATTCCGCAAGCGTATCGGATTCGTGGCGACTTCGACGCGACAATCCTCAGCGAAACATTGTCGCAGATTGTCGAGCGACACGAGTCCCTGCGGACAGTCTTTATAGAGATAGACGGTGAGCCTCGTCAAAGGATTCTGGATGCTCTTCCTCTTGACGTCCAGCAGATCGATCTAACGACCCAAGCGGACCCAGTGGGCGCCGCCCGAGAGATCGTGGAACATGAGGCAATCCTTCCTTTCAATCTCGCTAAACCACCACTCATGCGCGTGAAATTGGTTAAGGTGTCGGACAAAGACTCCGTGTTCATCATAAACATGCATCACATCATTGGAGACGGATGGTCGATGAACATCCTCTTCCGTGAGATGATGGAACTATTCGATGCGCTCTTCTCAGGCGTCCCAAGTACTCTTGTGCCACTGCCCATCCAATACAAGGATTTTTCCGAATGGCAGAACGGACAGTCCTTCGATACAGAAGAGCGCTACTGGCTGAAACAGTTGGCTGGCACCCCGACTGGCGTCCTTCTGCCCTTCGACTTCCCGCAGACTCAAGACCGCGATTTCAAGGGGGCTCTGGAAACTAGACAGATCGGCGGCGACTCACTTGCGGCCCTCCGACGTCTGGCCAGTTCGAAGCAAGTCACTCTCGCCGACCTCTTGTTGGCGATATTCAAGCTCTTTCTCTTCAGATTGACCAAACAAGAAGATCTCTGCGTAGGTGTCAGCATTGCCAACCGCAATCATCCGGATCTTGAACATCTGATCGGGTTCTTCGTCAATATTCTCCCAATTCGCACCACGATGTCGTCAGACATGGATTTCAATACTCTGTTAGACCGGGTGTCTCAGGTCGCCCGCGAGGCGTACGATCACCAGAGCTATCCCTTCGATCGTATGGTTGAAATGCTCAATCCGGACCGGATCGCCAACAGACAACCTCTCGTCAATGTTCTCTACGCCTTCCAGAACTACTCTGATGTAAGGTTAGACATTGCTACACAGAGGCCTTCTGCGGCGGCGAATGAGACGGGATTGCACATCGAGCCCTTCACTTTTTCCTTCAATACCTCCAAAGTCGACCTCACCCTATTTGCCTTCGACGATTCGGATCAGATTCATCTGCACATGGAATATGACACAGGCCTGTTTCGGTCAGAGACCATCGGGAAATACCTGGAGACTTATATTCGCTTCGCCTCGATGATCGGCGATGTCACGCCATCTGCAAGGGGAAACTCATGAAAATCACAGAGTTCGATCTTCTGGACTCGTCCGCAGAGCGCGACGAATTGCTCGAGCAGGTTCGCCGCCTCAATGACTGCCGCTCCGACTACCCCCATGACAAGACGGTACACCATGTCTTTCAGGAGGTGGCTGCGAGACATCCACAAGCTCTCGCTATCGCCCACGATGGCAAGTCATGGACCTACGAAGACCTCGACACCGCATCTAATCGACTGGCTCACTTCCTGCTCCATCGTCGCTATGCCAACGGCTCCGTGATCAGTGTCATACTGGATCATACGTTCGACATTTGCGTGACGCTCCTCGGCATCTTGAAGGCCGGCCATGCCTATCTGCCGATCGATCACGACGTCCCCTATCAGCGAGCCCGATACCTCTTGGACGACACCCGGGCGCAAGCTCTGATCTCGTCGCGACGACATCTCAATTTGTTGAATGGACTACAGTGGGATTGCCACCACCTCAGGGACATTCTGTGTGTGGATGCCGCCGACTACCACGCCGAGATCGAGCCCGAAGGCGAGAAGATGAAGCAGGGGATCTGGGACTACGTCGGTGAGGAGATGTTCGACGACATCTCAGGTGGTGGTTGGAAGAGTAGCTACACTGGTGATTGGTTGAGTCGTGAGGTAATGGACGAATACGGCGAGAATGCCCACCAGAAGTTGTCTCCCCTGCTAACCTCTGAATCCAAAATCATAGAGATCGGTTGCTCTTCGGGTATCAGCATGTTCCGACTCGCGCCGCAGGTCGCCTACTACCTGGGAACGGATCTCTCCCCGAAAATTCTGGAGAAATCCGAATGTGAGCGTGTCCGACGCGGACTCGATAATCTCAGTCTGCAGGCGATGCCCGCGCACGAGATCGACACGCTCAGGGAGGCTGACTTCGATGTCGTGATTATTAACTCTGTCATCCAGTGTTTCAGTGGCCACAACTACCTGCGCTCGGTGTTGACCAAGGCGCTCGGTCAGATGAAGTCGAAGGGCTGGATTTTCCTCGGCAATCTCTTTGACAGAGAATTGAAGGACCGCTTTCTCGAAAGTCTGAACGAGTATCGGCGATGTCATCATGGGGATGGGTCTCGCACCAAGACGGATTATTCAGACGAACTCTTCATCGACCGAGCGTTCCTAGACGATCTGCGATTCGATTTTCCCGAGATTGCTCAGATCGAGTACTCCTATCTGGTCGGCCATCAGGCAAGTGAATTGCGGGAGTTCACCTTCGACGCGATTCTACGAATCGACAAGACGGCATGTCCTGGTACCAGTGGCGAACGGAGCAAGCACCAGTTTGACCGTTCCGCGATCGATGCGGCCGCCAGCACCGCTGTGGATGTATCAGGTAAGAGTGAAGACCTGGCCTATGTGATGTACACGTCGGGCACGACTGGCGAGCCTAAGGGTGTGATGATTCCTCATCGGGCCATCAACCGACTCGTCATCAATACCAACTACGTCCAGATCAGCTCCGATGATCGGATCCTGCAAACCGGCGCCCTCGGCTTTGATGCATCTACATTCGAGATCTGGGGCGCACTGCTCAATGGTGCGAGTATTTGCAGGCCACCAGAGAACTCGCTGCTGGATGTTGGCAAGATGAAACAACTGACTCATAGCACGGGGACGAGCATCCTTTGGCTAACCTCCAGTCTCTTCAATCAGTACGTAGACTCCGACGTCACCGTGTTCGAGGGACTTAGACATATTCTTGTTGGAGGAGAGAGATTGTCGCCTACCCACGTCAACCAGGTTCGCCTGAGATTTCCACAATTGACGCTCACAAATGGCTATGGACCGACCGAGAATACGACATTCACTTCCTACCATCACATCGACACCACCTACAATGGCGAAATCCCGATCGGAGTTCCGGTCGCCAATAGCGAAGTCTGGATCCTTGACGAAGAACAGGCATTGGTTCCCTTGGGTGTGGTCGGCGAGATCTGCGCCGGTGGAGACGGCCTCGCATTGGGATATCTGAATGATCCAGAGCTGACCGAACAGAAGTTCATCAACCACCCCTTCAGTCCGGGGGAGCGACTCTACCGCACCGGTGATCTCGGGCGATGGCTTCCTGGTGGCACCATCGAGTATCGGGGACGCATCGATTCTCAACTCAAGGTGCGGGGCCATCGCATCGAGTCAGGAGAGGTCGAGACACAGATGGCCCTTTGCGAAGGGGTGAAACAAGCCGTCGTGATCGGCCGTGACCTTGGCGATGGAATGCAGACGCTTCTCGGCTACATGACAGGCACGAGGGCGCTCGACATGGAAGATATGAGGGAGGAGATGAGACAGGTCCTGCCTGAATACATGGTTCCGTCGTACTTGATTGAGCTGGAGGAGCTTCCTCTGACCCCCAATGGCAAGGTGGACCGAAAGCGACTTCCGAGTCCCACCACCCAGAGGAGCCAACAATCGGGATCAAAGCGCCCTCTCGTGGGGCCCGTTGAACAAGAGCTGGGGGGGATTTGGGAGGAGGTCCTCGGCGTTTCGACCATCGGCCCCACCGACAGCTTTTTTGATGCGGGAGGTCACAGCCTCAGGCTTAGCAAGATGGTCACCGCTACCCAGGAACATTTCGGCGTCGAGATTCCCTTGTCCGCCGCCTTCCGAGCCCCTACGATTCGCCAGCTGGCAATATTGCTCGAAGAGAACGCAAAATTCGGCATTCGGGAGGTCGACAGTGTCCTCGTACCACTTACTGCCCCCGATAAAGGGCCTGTCGTTTTTGCCTTTCCTCCGGGTACTGGTGACGTCCTCAGCTACGTCCAACTGGCGGCTAGCCTCGAGACCTTCCAGTTCATGGCGTTCCAATTCATAGTCGCCGATACTCGCATAGGCGACTATGCCGATCACATCCACGCCACCGAACCCAATGGCCCGTATCTCCTGGTGGGCTATTCCTATGGCGGTAATCTCGCATTCCACGTAGCACGGGAATTGGAGCGCCGAGGTAAGCAAGTCGAGACGATTATTATGATTGACTCGTCACGTCGATTGACCAGGATCACTTATCCGGAAGGCGAACCGGAACGTGTCGCCAGGCAGTTCATGGAGCACGAAAGTCTTCGTTCCTACTTCTCCAGTGAGCTTCTTAGGCAGAGGGTATTTCGGCAGATTCATGCGTACTATGAGCACAGCCAGGAAACCGTAGATGAGGGCATGGTTCAAGCTGATCTGCATGTCATTCTCGCCGAAGATGCGGTGACCGAGTATCGGAACGAAGCAGGATCTCTCGAGGCGACAACAAGTGGCTGGCGAGAGCTGACGTCATCCAGTTTTACTACGCACGATGGCTCTGGCCATCACAACCAGATGCTTTACGGGCCCGCTCTCGAGAGGAATATCCGGATCATTCGGTCGATTCTCACAGGCGCAGCCACAGAATGAGAAGACGGACCATGATCGAACGTTCTGACATTGACGACTCAGCCGCAGAGAGGGAGTCGGAGGTCCGCTCCTATTGCCGATCTTTCCCTGCCGTGTTCGAGAGAGCTCAGGGATCGTGTCTGTACGATCGCGACGGCAATAGATACATCGATTTCTTTTCCGGCGCCGGAGCGCTCAACTACGGCCACAACAACGATCGCCTACGCAGAGCCTTGCTCTCCTACATCAACGCCGACGGAATCACCCACAGCCTAGACATGGCGACGACGGCGAAGCTCGCATTCATGGAACGCTTTCACGCCTCGATCCTGGCGCCCCGGAATCTAGACTACAAGATACAATTCACGGGACCAGGTGGCACCAACGCCATCGAAACGGCCCTGAAGGTCGCGAGACTCACAACGCAGCGTTCGAACGTGGCTGCTTTTACCAACGGCTATCACGGCTTAACCCTGGGAGCATTGGCCATCACCGGCAACGCCCACTACCGAAATGAGGCTTTCGTGGATCGGAGCAACGCCTGCTTCCTCCCCTTCGACGGCTATCTGGGACAAGATGTGGACACCACCTCCTACATCCGTAAGCTCATTGAGGATCGGGGCAGTGGCTTAGATCTCCCTGCTGCGATCGTTGTGGAGACCATCCAGGCCGAGGGAGGTATCAACGTATCTAGTGTCGACTGGCTCCAGAGTCTGGAGAGACTTTGTCGTGAGTTTGAGATTCTCCTCATCATTGACGACATCCAGGTGGGTTGCGGTCGGACGGGAACTTTTTTCAGCTTCGAACGGGCCGGCATCAAACCAGATATCATTGTACTCTCCAAGTCGATCAGCGGCTACGGCCTACCCATGTCTCTGGTCCTTATGCGCCCTGAACTCGATCAGTGGAAGCCAGCTGAAGAAACGGCGACGTTTCGGGGGCCCAACCTCTCTTTTGTGACAGCAACCGAGGCCATCGGCTATTGGGAGACGGACGAATTTTCAAAGAGGATCGAGGAGAAGGGCCAGCGCATGGAGCGCCACCTGGAAGCGTTGCGAACGACGCATCCTGATCTGAGTTTGAGTAGACGCGGGTGCGGACTGATCCACGGACTCGAGATCAAAGACGCTGACACTGCACAGGCCATCGCCAGGCGCGCGTTTTCCGAAGGACTGGTCATCGAGTTGTGCGGCCCAAAGAACAATGTCCTGAAGTTGCTGCCCCCCCTCGTCATTGAAGACGGCGAATTGGACGACGGCATGAGCCTTCTCAAGAAGAGCATCCAGTCCGTCCTCGTTGATCAAGAGGCCTGAGCACCGCTGGCCGCACCTGCCGTTTAGTGCAGCGGCCAATCATGAGGCCCGCCTGCAGAATCCTATGGAACTCCACGAGAATGAAGTCCACTTCTGGTTCACGCAGTTGGCGGAAGAAAACCCACGCATCGCCGAATTTCGCCAGGACCTCTCGAAGGGTGAACGTGAGCGCGCTTCACGCTTCCATCGCCCCAGTGATCGATGCAGTTACATCATCTCCCATGGAGTTCTACGGGAACTGCTGTCGCGCTACCTCGGTATAGGTCCCCAAGACGTGGAATACGAGACCGGCTCTCATGGCAAACCGGCACTGCACTCGTCGTGCGGAGATTCATCGCTGCAATTCAACATGTCCCATACGGACGGTCTGGCCGCCTTCGCGCTCACTCGCAGCCGCCGAATCGGTGTCGATGTCGAGCGAATCACTCGCGATCTCAGCAACCAGGACGAAATCGTAGCCAATTACTTCGCTCCCCGAGAGGCGGACAACTATAGATCGCTTCCGTCCGAGAAGAAAAACGAGGCATTCTTCAATTGCTGGACGCGGAAAGAGTCATTTATCAAGGCGACAGGCGATGGGCTCAGCTACCCACTTGATTCTTTTGAGGTGACCCTTAGACCCGGCGAGCGTGCCGTTCTGCTGGCGGTGAGGGATTCTCCCGCTGAGCAGTGGTCGATGGAGTCACTGGAACCCCTCGCCGGCTACGCCGCGGCAATCACCGCCGAAGCACCATGGAAGTTAGTCGATTTTGGAGAATTCGACGCGTCTGTATACAACGAATCGCATCCCACACACCAATCCGACTGAGTACAGAACCAACCTAAAGAGCCATTCACCAACTTTGGGCACTTCGTCGGACGGTCAAGTCCCATTTTCAGTTGAACGCACAGACTCGTGTGGGAATTTTAGCCCGCTTTTGCGAACTGTTTGATCCGAGTTCGGTTTGTAGGGTTTTCCGAAACATCGGCAGGTGACGACAGCCTTTGATTCTGCGCAGGCGGAGTTCAATATCGAGCCACGCCGTGGCTACCCAACGGTACGGCTGTGTGGAGTTGGTCCAGCGTCGCACATTGTGGGTCAACTGCTGCAGCAGGCTATGACGTTCTCAATGCAATTGGTCGCGCGAAAGGATTGGCCCAACGTCGGCATCAGCCCCAAGCGATGCAGTGTCAGCGTCTCTTCCATGCCTTCCTCGAGGCTGCTGAGGGCCGACTGGTTCA